>Ga0315285_10002900_pt1 | contig 17954 bp, 13 predicted proteins | sample YL17G09_36_MG_FD_203698 | JGI IMG/M metagenome (GOLD analysis project Ga0315285, IMG submission 203698) | Sediment microbial communities from Yellowstone Lake, YNP, Wyoming, USA - YL17G09_36 | ecosystem: Environmental > Aquatic > Freshwater > Lake > Sediment | place: USA: Wyoming | collected... | reverse complement strand
GTGACAACGGCACGACGACTCTTACTAGCACCGCAGCCAGGCCGGGGTAGGCGAGCGCGCGGACTCCATCCCAGGCGGCGTCTGCTGCCTCGGGGTCGAGCGACTCTATCTCTCGGACGCGACTGCGTATCTCCCGCTCCTGCCGCGCTACTGCTTCCCGGTCTCCCGCCAGTCCTACCAGCAGCAGTTGCTGGCCAGGAGCCCCCACGGGCAAACCGCCGTTGGTTTGCCCGGCTTCAAGGGGGCGACCCCTGGCAGGAGCCCCCACGGGCAAACCCGCCACACGGCCGGCGGGCGAGCCGCTGTTGGTTTGCCCGGCTTCAGGGGGGCGACCACCCCGCGGAGGCTGAACTCCCCGCAGTCGTTGGGCCGCGGGGTAGTTGAGCACCTGGCAGGCCGCGACCTCGAGCTGGGACCCGACCAGCCAGGACGTGACCTCCGCCGCCGCCGCGGGCGCCAGGGGGGCCGCGAGGGTCGCGCGCGCCTCGGGCAGGGGCACCAGCCGGGCGGTGATCTCGGTGATCGCCCCCACGCTTCCCAGTGATCCGACGAAGAGCCGGTTGATCGCGTAGCCAGCGACGTTCTTGACCGTCCGGCCCCCGGCCTTGATCACCTCTCCGTTGGTGAGCGCGGCCCGCAGGCCGATCACCAGGTCACGGGGCGAGCCGTGCCGCGTCCGCATCGGGCCCGCCAGGTTGGCGGAGGCGATGCCGCCCAGGGTGGCCGTTTCCGGCCCCGGCGGGTCGAGCGGCAGCATCTGGCCGTGCGCTCCCACCACTCTTCGCAGCTCCCCCAGCGATATCCCGGCCTGTGCGGTGACTGTCAGGTCCTGGGGGTCGTACTCGACGATGGCGTTGAGGCGCGTAAGCGACACCACCAGCCCGATGGGCTCGGGCGGCGCCCCGAGGTAGTGGTGCCGGCCCGCGCCTCGCAGCAGCACAGAGAGCTGCGCCTCGGAGGCCGTGCGCAGCAGCCCGGCCACCTCCTCCGCGGAGCCGGGGAAGGCGACGGCCAGCGGTGTCCGGCCCTCCACCGCATACTCGCTCACCTGGGCGGTAGCGGTGAAGAGATGGGGCGGCGAGACCACGGCCTCGAGCCGTCCCAAGGCGGAAGCCCCCACGGAAGAACCAGCGGCGTCTTGCCCGCCGGGCATGTGGCTGGTTTGCCCGTGCGGGCCTAAGGTCGCCTGCCTAAAGCTGGGCAAAACAACAGCGTTTTGCCCGTGCAGGCTCCCGGGCAGCACCTTGCCCGGGTTGGCGATCGCCAGGGGATCGAAGATTCGCTTGAGCTGCCACTGCGCGTCGAGATCGGCCGGCGAGTAGATCAGCTTCATGTGTTCCGGCTTCTCCGCGCCCACGCCGTGCTCGCCCGTGATCGTGCCTCCCACGCTCGCGCAGAGATGGAAGATCTCCACGCTGGCGGCCTTCGCTCTCTCCAGCTCCGCCGGGTCGTCCCGCCTGAACAGGATGTTCGAGTGCAGGTTGCCGTCACCCGCGTGGAAGACCTTGGCGATCCGGAGGCCGTGCCTGCGCTCGATGTCCTGCATCTGGCGGAGCACCTCGGGAATGCGGGTGCGAGGCACGGTGGCGTCGTTCACCAGCATGGAAGGGCTGAGCCGCGCGGTAGCCCCGAAGGCCGACCGGCGCGCCGCCCACAGCCGCTCGCGTTCCTCCGCCGTGCGGCCGATCTCCACCTGGCGGGCATGGAACTCGCGGCAGATCTCGGCGCACCTGCTCGCCCTCCTATCCAGCGCTTCCTTGAGCCCGTCCAGCTCGATCAGGAGCAGGGCCTCGGCATCCGTCGGCAGCCCGGAAGGGAAGGAGGCCTCCACCGCCTCCATGGTGGAGCGATCCATGATCTCCAGCGCGGCCGCCAGGATCCCTTCGGCGATGATCCGGGAGACGGCCTCGCCGGAGGCTTCCAGGGTGTCGAAGATGGCCACCACCACCTGGGTGCTCTCTGGCAGCGGCCGCAGCCGCAGGATCATCTCGGTGGCGACACCGAAGGTCCCCTCCGAACCGATGAAGAGCCCCACCAGGTCGTATCCCGGGAGCTCGCACGGGCAAACCGAAAGGGGCGCATTTCCCCCCGGGAAATGCGCGGGTCTGGGTTTGCCCGGCTGTGGGCGAGCGACCTCGCTACACGTCTCCAGGGCCCGCGATCCGAGCTGCCGCACCTCTCCGGACGGCAGGACCACAGTGAGGCCGAGCACGTGGTTGACCGTCACGCCGTACTTGAGGCAGTGCGGCCCGCCCGCGTTCTCCGCCACGTTTCCGCCGATGGTGGACACCTTCTGGCTCGCCGGGTCCGGGCAGAACTGCAGTCCATCAGGCGCGAGCAAGGCCTGGAACTGGAGGTTCACCACGCCCGGCTGCACCACGGCGACCTGGTTGGCCGCGTCAACCTCCAGCACCCGGTTCATGCGGGTGAGGCCGACCACCAGCCCGCCGTGCACGGGAGCGCTGCCCCCTGAGAGGTTGGTGCCCGCGCCGCGCGCGATGAACGGGAGGCGGTGCTGATGGCATAGCCGGAGGATGCCGGCCACCTGTTCCGTCGAGGCGGGCAGGACGACGGCATCGGGCGTGCCCACCGCGGTAGAGGAGTCATAGCTGTATACGAGCAGATCGGCCGGCTGAGTGAGTACGTGCTGCCGGCCGACCGTGCGCGCCAACGACTTGACCAGTCTGCGGTCAAGCATGAGAGGTAGATTCGCAGAGCAGCAGCGTCTCTCCTGCCCCGGAGCCCCCACGGGCCAGACCGGGTAGGGCAGGTTTCAAACCTGCCCTACTGCAGCGCCCGGCGGTAGGCGGGCGACCAGCATGTCGCCCGCTAGCCTCTGGGACCTCTGCCCCCACGCGAGGTAGACGCGTTTCGACAGGCGAATGGTTCCATCCGCCCCAGAAAGGAGGGGGACGTGTCTGAGGTGCAAAGCGGTTCCCGGCCGGCGGGCGTGCGCCGCTGGTCGCTCAACGCCATTTCGCTGGTGGTCATCGGCGCGGTTCTCCTGACGCTGACGGCGGTGATGCTGACCCGGCGAGACCTCCTGCCGGGCCCTGATCAGAGCCTCCTCTTCGACTACTTCGGCGAGGCGCAGCGCAGCCAGACCGACCCCGCTGCTTGGCTGGCCGCGCTGGCTTCCCGGTTCCCGCCTGAACGGGACTTCGGCCGGACGACCCTCTGCTACCAGCAGGCTGTAGGACTCATGCCTGAGAGTCCCGCACCACATCTCCTCTATGCTCTCGCCTGCCTCGATCAGGTCCCCCTTGAGCGAAGCGAGATTCGAGCCTTGATGCCGGAAGAGACGACAGGCGAGACCAGGCCGCTGACCTCGCTTCAGCGCGAGAGGCTGGCGAGTGCGATGGCGGCCCTCGCTCGCGCCGAGCGGCTTGACCCGACGAATGCGGCCATTGACTACGTGCGTGCCTACTTCGCGCTGGCCGATCACCAGGACGAGGCCGGCTTGCGCTATCTCCGGGTCGCCCTGGGGAAGCGCCAATGGAATCTCTATGGGCGCGAGGCTGCCATTGCCGGTTACCAGGTAGCTCAGCGTCGGGTCCCCGCTGGATTCGCTGCTACCGTGGCGATCACGACCATTGATTCGGGAGCAGTGGGCCAGATCAAGCTGATCTTCTTCGCGCGGGTCGTGACAGCCATGTCGGTCATGGCCACGCGACGCCGGGATGACGCCGAGGCCATCTTCCTCCGCGAAGTGATGATGCACCTCTCCCGGCTTATGCTGGCGAACGCCCGGACTGTGGTGGGCGGCCTGGTGGGCGGCATCATGTGGAGCGTCGCGACCGAACCGGAGGCATCCGAGCTGGCAGCGGCGGGGCGGCAGGCAAGGTCGGCGAGCGGACGGGGAAGCCGCAGCTCCGGGCGTGCATCAACCGAGAGTGCCTTCGCTGCCAAGCGTGCTGCCCGCGGTCTCCTCGCCCGTTACCTGCGACAGCATGGGCGGGCCGACCTCGCAGGCGAGGTGATCTCTTATGGAAAGGCTGTTGACGACTGGCTCCAGCGCGTGCAAGCGAACAACGCGGGAGAGCGAGTGGAGCTCCTCCGCATGTCGTTCGTCCAGGAGGCACTGAAGGAGTTCATGGGGGCCGCGATGGCCTGCCTGATACTGGCCTTGCTGATCGCGGTCGCTGCCCTCGTGGTAGAACGCAGAGGCCGGCGCGTCCGGCCGATCGCCTTCTCCCGGCTCGGCTGGGTGCTGGTGGTGCTCGCCTGCGTCGGGACTGCGCTCGCCGTCGGGGTCCTGCTCACGCCGGGCGTCCGCGCAGCCAGCGCCGGGTGGGCGGACCGCGTTCTGGTCGACGTCACTGGGGCCTTCGCGGTGATTGGCCTGCCTCTGATCCTGCTGTCGGTGCTGCTGGTGGTCATCGCGCGACGCCGACGGCCCAAGGTGCAGGATGTCGGCCTGCTCCGCAGCTACCTGGGCACGAGCTTGAGTATCCTCCTGCCCCTGGGCGCGCTGCTCTGCCTTGCATCACTGGGGCTCGCGGTGCCGAGCGCCCTCGCAATGTGGCGCATCACCGACAGGAACCGTGCCGCCGTCTACCAGGGCGAGCTCGCCACTTACGGTCTTACGCCTCCCGCAGGCCGCAGGAACTAAGCACATGAATGACGACCTCACCAGCGCTGCCGAGGAGAGATTCCGCGACACCGACACCGCCAGCCGCGTGCGCGCGGTCCTGTTGCTCCTGCTCGGCGCGGTGGTTGTCGTATGGGTGTTCAGCCAGGGGCTGACTGTCTACGGCCGACTGCCCGAACGCATGCCCATGCATTTCGGTGCCGGCGGGCTGCCCGACGCCTGGGGACACAAGACCCCGTTCGCGGCCCTCGGGTTGGTGATGATCGCGGGAGTAGAGCTGATCGGGATCATGCTCCTGCGCACCCGGCCGCAGTGGTTCAACTTCCCCGGGAAGGAGAAGGCGCTGGCCTTGCCGCCGGCGCGGCGAGCCCATGTGTACGCGCCTCTTCAGGAATCCATGGCCTGGCTGGCCAGCGGCATTGCGATCGGCCTGAGCCTGCTCTGCCAGCAGACCTGGGCGGTCGCGCTCAACGAGCGTGAGGGGATCTCCCCGGTGCTACTGCTGGGCCCTGTTGTGATCGGCATCGGGGCCGTGGTGATCGGCGCCATCGCCTCGACGCGCCGCGTGCGTGCGCTCGCCGAGTGAGCGGCGGAAGTCGCCGCCGTTCCTCAAGCGGGGCCAGGGTCGTGGCGGCGCAGGTCTAGGACCTACTCTGCGGCGCGGTGGGGCAACCGGAAGGCCGCCACCGCGCCGGCCAGGGCGAAGGCGGCCGCCAGGCCGAAGAGCAGATGGAAGGAGCCGAACCTGACGATAACCCCACCCAAGAGCGGCAGGAAGGTCGTCACCGCGAACAGGGTGTTCTGAATGCCGACATAGAGTGGCCGCTGCTCCTCCGGCGAGATCGCAAAGAGGTAGTTGGTGAACCCGATGAAGGTCCCGCTGCCAGCCGCGGCGAGGAGGAAGAAGACCAGGCCGAAGGCGGCCCGCCCGGGCCCGGCCGCCTGCGGGAACAGCGTCCCCGCCACGGCGATGACCGGGCAGAGAAGGGAGGCTACCGAGGATGCCGCCACCAGCGCCCGCGCGCCCTTGCGATCGTTCAGGTAGGCCCAGAGCGGGTTCGCCAGCACGGAGCCGGCCATCTGCAGCGCGAGGTAGGTGCCTACCGCAGACTCAGGGACGGCGAGCGCACGGCGGCAGTAGATGATGTAGAAGGGGAAGGCGATCCCCGAGCCGCCGAGCAGCAGTCGGCTGATGAGCAGCAGACGGTAGTCCCGGTGCTGGCTGATCACCAGGGGAGCGCTCTTCAGGAAGGAGAGCAGGGACTGTCGCGCTGGCACCTTGCTCGGGGGCTCCTCAATCGCCATGAAGGCGAGCCAGCCCGGCAGGAACAAGGCCAGGGCGAGCGCGAACAGGAGGCAGTAGTTGACCGGGAACGTCGGCCCCTGCGCGCCGAGGATGGCTCTCACCAGCAGCCCGGAGCCGATAGCCCCCAGCCCGCCCCAGAAGGCGCGGTTGGCGAAGAAGGCGCCAAGCCGGTTGGGGGAGACAGTCTTGGCCACGATGTCGAGGAAGGCCGGACCGGCGAGGCCTCCGCCGAAGGAGTCGAGGGAGCAGCAGCACAGGAAAGTGACCAGCGCCGCCACCGGGTACCGCTCGGCCAGCAGGTAAGTGCTCGGTATCGCCAGCAGCCACGCGGAGACGCGCAGGCAGGTAGTGAAGACGTACATGGGCCGCTTGTAGGGTCGGGACTGGACATGGCTCGCGCCCAGGAGTTGAGGGAGGAACCAGCCCCCATTGGCGACCGCGGAGACCAGGCCGACCGCCAGCTCGGAACCGCTGACGCGGGCGACGAAAGTGGGCAGGACCGTCGCCGGGTCAACGAAGGCGACGCCGATGTTGAAGAGCACTCCGTTCAGGATGCCGAGCCGGTAGGCGCGGCGCGCGCTTCTGTGCGGAATCTGGGTCATGGCGGAATCGTTGCTCTCCGGAGGCCTTGGGGCGTGAGGTCGGAGGTGTGAGCGACAGGTGAGATTCGGCGCGCCGCGCCCTACCCCCTGGCGGCGCCTCCCGGTCACACACCTGGCCGCGGGACTATGTACAGGGAGAGGCGGGGCTTAGGAGCCGAGGCTGTGCCACAGGCCTATCGCCGGCCGGTCGGACGAGCGCATACCGCCAAGGGGCGAGCGCAGGCGTCCAGAGGGCCTGCAGAAGAGCTGGCCTGTAACGCCCGCGGCCTCCTCACCCCACCCGGGGCCGCGCAGCAACCCGCGCAGCTGGTGCTAGCAGGCACGGAGACAGTCAGGCCACGACGCGCAGGACCTCCGGGGGTCCGGATTCCGTGGGGGGCGGTTGGCCCCCCCTCCGTAACCGTTCGACCTCAAAGGCGATGCCCTCGCGAGCGAGAGCAAGCGCCTCCTGCTTGGTCTCGGCAAAGCCGACGTATTCAGGGAACGCTGGCATCGTGATGGTAAACCCACCCTCTGTTTCGGGGGTTAGGATCACGCTGTACTGCACGTTATCCTCTCCTCAAGACTTCGAATTCCTCGCGAGACAGACCGGCGCGACGCAGAATCGCGCGCAGCGTTCCCTCCGGGAGGTCGCGATTCCCGTGCACTGCCACGGTCACCGAGTTCCGAGGGCGGCCCGGGTTCTCCAGCCGCCAGTGGGATCCGCTTTGCCGCTCCACTTCCCACCCAGCCCGCGCCAGCACCCTGACCAACTCGGACCCGGTCAATGTTGTGCTCCCCCGCCCGCCGCGTTCACGCGCGTTAGGGTGCATGGGCATGATACCATGGCCTCGGGGCACACTCAAGCGCGAACGTAGTGGGGCAGGTCTGGAACCTGCCCCACCAGGGGGGGACGTTCTTCACCCACATGCCCTCGCCGCGGCGTTGCAGCGCCCGCTCCCCTGGCGGCCCCTCGCGATCACACCTGGCCGTAGTGGATGGCCACTGCGCCGAACATGAGGCGCGCGAACGAGACCTCGTGCAGGCCGGCCTCGCGGAATAGGTCGGCGATCTTCTCGGCCGGCGGGAATGCGACGATGGTATTGGCAAGATAGCGGTAGGCCGATCCCTCGGAGAGCAGCGGGGTGAGCGAGATCGCCAGCTCGAGATAGGCGCGGTAGATGGCGCGCACGATGGGGGAAGGCGGCTGCGAGGTCTCCAACGACACCACCCAGCCGCCGGGCCTCACCACGCGCGCCAGCTCGGAGAGCAAGCGCGGGAGAGAGGCCACGTTTCGCAGGCTGAAGCCCGTGGCGGCCGCGTCGAAGTTATCATCCGGAAAGGGCAGATTGAGCGCGTCGCCCTCCACTAAGAAGACTGGAAGGTCGCGGGCCTTGCGCTGGCCGAGGAGGAGCATCGGCCGGGCGAAGTCGAGGGCGACCGCCCGGGCGCCCCGTCGTGCCAGGGCGAGCGCGATATCCCCAGTCCCGGCGCAGACGTCCAGCGCGAGTCCGCCCGCGGGCACGCGGCAGGCCTGCGCGGTGAGGTCTTTCCAGCGTCGCTGCTGGCCCAGCGTGAGCAGGTAGTTGATCAGGTCGTAGCGGAACGCGATCCGCCCGAACATCCGGCGGACCTGCTGGGGAGGGGTGCTCACCTCGGTGGGGCAGGTTCCAAACCTGCCCTACTCGCCGGCCACGGCAGGCTGGGCCTCGACGAGGGAGGGACTGCTGAGGTAGGAGAGGATCTCCAGCTCCCGGGTCAGATCAACATTGCGCAGGGCGACCCCTGCGGGCACGGTGACGACGGCGGGGGCGAAGTTGAGGATGGCGCGGATGCCCGCGCGGACCAGGATGTTGACCACTTCCTGGGCCGCTTCGGCTGGCACGGTGACGAGCCCGATGGTGGCGCGGAGCGTCTGGTTGGTCTGGGGGAGCTGCTGCACGTCGCCGATCTCGAGGCTCCAGAGCGGACGCCCGATCTTGCTGAAGTTGCTGTCGAAGATGCCGACGATGCGGAAGGGGGTATGGGCGAATCCCAGGTAGCCGACCAGGGCAGAGCCGAGGTTGCCCGCGCCTACGATCACCGCGCGCTGCTCCCGGTCGAGCTGCATGATCTCGGTGAGTCGGGCGAGCAGGTGCTCGACATTGTAGCCGATGCCGGGCCGGCCGAACTCCCCGAAGTAGGAGAGGTCCTTGCGAATCTGAGCCGAGGTGATGCCCAGACGGGCTTCCATCTGGGCCGAGGAGACCGTCCTGACGCCCTCGCTTGCGAGCTGGCGAAGGCACCGCAGGTAGAGGCTGAACCTCCCCACCGACGGCTCCGGCACCTTCCCCGATGTAGGAGCCAACGCTATCCCCCTTCCCCCAGTGGCACCGCCCGCAGGCCTTGCTGGCCACCCCCTGGTCTACCCCTCAACCGCACCACCGGCGCCAGGATTCTAGCGGAGACCGGGCGGCCGGTCAACACCGTTCGGCCGCGGGCAACGGCTCTGCTCAGAGAGCCGGCAGGATCGGCCCCTCTCATCACCGAAGTGCACACTCCCGAAAGGGGAAACCATGAAAGTCTACGTGATGACTGATCTGGAAGGTGTGGCCGGAGTGCTCAACTTCCAGGAGTGGACCAGCCCCGGCACGCTCTACTACGAAATGGCGCGGGAGTTTCTCACGCTCGAGGTCAACGCGGCGGTGGATGGGCTGTTCGAGGGCGGCGCGACCGAAGTGGTAGTGGTAGACGCACACGGGCCGGGTGCGGTCAACATCAAGCTGCTCGACCCGCGGGTCGAGGTGTCCCGGGGGTGGAGCGCCCCGGTCTGGCCGCTCGGCCTCGACAAGTCCTACAACTACATCATCTGGGTGGGGCAGCACTCCAAGGCCGGCACCCCGTACGGGCACCTCTGCCACACCCAGAGCCTGGAGTACCTGGACGAGTCGGTGAACGGAATCTCGATCGGCGAGTTCGGCGAGCTGGCGATGTGCGCGAGCGAGCTGGGCGTCCGGGCCATCTTCGGCTCGGGCGATGACGCCTTCGCCAGGGAAGCGCAGGCCCTGGTTCCAGGCCTTGAGGCGGTCGCCGTCAAGCGCGGGCTGAAGCCCGGAACCGGCGAGGACCTGGATGTGGAGCGGTACGGACGTCTCACCGCTTCGGCGCGGCATCTCCACCCGGTCCGCGCCCGCAGGCTGATCCGCGAGGGGGCGCTGCGTGCCATACGACGCGCCCGCGCCGAGGATTTCGGGATCATCGCACTCCGGCCGCCCTTCGAGCGGGTGATCAAGCTGCGGCCGACCAAGGACCGACCTCATAGGGTGGTGGCCCGCATGACCCATCCCAGCAGCTTCATCGGGGTGATGAACATGTCCGGCGAGTACGAGCCGCTCGAGGGATAGGGTAGCTGAGCAGGTTCGGGGTAGAATGGAAGCAGTCGTTCTGTCAGAGATCCCCCCGGTGGACGTGAGAAGCTCGTGCTACGTAGCGAAGGGCCGCTACTTCGCAGAGTGGCATCGGCGCTGTGCGCTAAGGAGGACGAGGTGGCGATCGCGAAGGTCAAGCTGGGCAACCTTGAAGTGAGTCGGCTCATACTGGGCGGCAACCCGCAGAGCGGGTTCAGCCACGTGGATGGGGCCGGCGACAACGAGATGCGGCACTACTATACGACCGAGCGCTGCAAGGCTCTCTACCGGGAGGCCGAGCAGCTCGGCGTCACTGCTCACATCGGGCGCGCCGACCATCACATCATCCGCGTGCTCATGGAGTACTGGGACGAGGGAGGCAAGATCCAGTGGATCGCGCAGACCTGCCCAGAGCTGGGCAGCCCCGAGCGCGGGGCACAGAACGGCCTGCGCTACGGCGCCAAGGCGGTCTTCATCCACGGCGGGCAGACCGACCACATGCACTCCCAGGGCCAGCTCAAGGAGATCCAGCCCGTGATCAACATGGTGCGGGACGCGGGGCTGCCCTGCGGGATGGCCGGTCACAAGACCGAGATCTTCGCCTACGCGGAAGAGCACATTGACTGCGACTTCTACATGTGCTCGTACTACAACCCGATCTGGCGGGACAAGTCCGCCGAGCACGTCACTCAGGAGGAGTACTTCGACCCCGAGCACCGGGAGAAGATGACCGCGTTCATCAAGCAGCTCTCGCGTCCCGTGATCCACTACAAAGTGATGGCCGGCGGCCGCAACGACCCCAAGGAAGCGTTCGCCCGCGTCGCCCGCACCATGCGGCCGACTGACGCGGTGTGCGTCGGCGTCTTCCAGAAGCATCGCCCGAAGGAGCTGGCCGAGGACGTCCGGCTCCTGAAGGAAAGCCTGGCCGCAGTAGGGCAGCAGGGGTAGCGCGGGCGTCAGTGGCGTACCGGCCCGGGCACGCTGCCGACAGATGGCGAGGGGGTGACACAGGTGAGCAGCACTGAGAGCAGGCCTCACATGAGCGGCCTTGCGGTCGCAGGCGCAGTCCTGCCGTTCCTAACGCTGCCCATCTTCATCCTGGTCCTATGGGCCTGGGCGCAACTGAGGGACGCCGGTCTTCCTCTGCCACCTCATGGCGGTACCGTTGGCGCGTGGGTGATAGTCGGGTTCGCCACAGCATCCCTTGCGATCGGGGTGGTTGCGCTGGTTCGGATTCGCCATCAGCCTCTGCGTTTGCGCGGCCAACCCTACGCTGAAGTCGGGATCGGCCTCTCATTTCTGGTAGGCCTGTTCGCAGTCATGGCTGTCCCCGCGAGCAATAGCGCGCGGGAAAGCCCCGCCGAGGAGGTGTGCCTGGCAAACGTCTACCACCTCGCGAGAGCGATGCGGGCCTATATGGAGGACAACGACGAGCGGCTGCCTCTGGCACAGAAGTGGTGCGACCAGCTCGGGGCATATGTGGAGTCGCCGAAGTCCTTTGTCTGCCCGCAGGCCTGGCGGTTGCGTTGCGGCTACGCCTACAACACATGTCTGAGCGGCCGCCGCTCCGCGTCTGTCGTGGTTCCGGAAAACACTGTTGCGATCTTCGAGAGTGACCGGGGGTGGAACGCGCATGGTGGCGCGGAGCTGCTGCCCAAGGCGCCGAGGCACTACCATCATGGCGATGTCTACGGTTTCGCAGACGGCCGAGCGAGGTGGCGGTCCCGGCGCCCTGCGCCTTCGGCGCAGGCGGGCGAGAGGCCACTCTGGAATCTGGTGGCAACAGGGGAACCACCCGCCAAAGGGGCAACCAGCGAGTGACAGCCTGGCCGCGGTCGGGCAGGAGGGGTAGCGCGGGCAGATCTACAGCAGCGGCCTCAGCACCTCGATCGCGCGTCTAATGTCCGCGGTCTGCTGGGGGCCGCTGATCTCGCGCTCGATGGTCAGCGAGCCGGCGTAGCCGCATGACTTCAGCTTCGGGACCAGCACGGGGAAGTTGACGCGGCCTTCGCCCAGCACCTTCTCCGGCCCGAGCCGGCGTCCGTCGGTCGGGTAGTCACCGTCCTTGGCATGCACATCCCGGATATAGGGGCCCAGCAGGTCGAGCGCGTCCACGGGGTTGCCGTTCCCGTACATCAGCAGGTTCGCCGGGTCCAGGTTGATCCCCAGGTTCGGCCGGCCCACGTCCTGAATGCACCGCAGCAAGACCACGGGCGGCTCCTGGCCGGTCTCGAAGCAGAAGTAGAGGCCGCGCTCGCCGCAGTGGTCGGCGACTTCCTTGATCGCCTCCACCGTGCCGACGTAGTCGGGGTCCTTGGGGTTGAGCGGCAGGAAGCCGACGTGGGTGATCAGGTTCTCCACACCCAGCCAGGCGGCGAACTCCGCGCCCCGCTTCAGCTCGGAAAGCCGGGTGGCGCGGTACTGGGCCGGTACCAGGCCGATGGTGGACGGGCCGTCCACGAAATCCCACACCGCCGGGCCGGACCAGCCGCACCAGACCGAGGTGATGGTCACCCCGGCCGCGTCGGCCGCCTTCCTTGTGTCTTCCGCCGCCTCGCGGCCGGTGTCCGCCCCACCCCAGTGGGACAACTGGCAGGTGGTCGCCCCGAGTTCCCTGATCTGGGTGAAAGTGTCCGCATCGGCCCGTCCGACTATCACGCCAAGGGAGAGCTTCGGCACGGCAGTCGCTCCTATCGCGTAGAGTGGAAGTCCATTCCGTGCGTGGGATCGGCTGTCCTGCGGATCCCTGGCCCTTCGCGAAAGGCGCCGTTAGGGTGGTATTCCATTCGTACTCTGCGGACTAGCGGGCCTTCGCTCTAGCAGGCAAAGCGAGCTTCGGTTTGCCCGTGTGGGGCTGAGGTCGCCCGCTTACAGCCGGGCAAACCAACAGCGGCTCGCCCGCCGGCCGTGTGGAGGGTTTGCCCGTGCGGGCTCCCGGAAAGGGGCTTGGCGTGTACCTGAAGCACCTCGAACTGTCCGGCTTCAAGACCTTCGCGGATCGCACCAGCCTCCAGTTCGGCCCTGGCCTCACCGCCATCGTCGGCCCCAACGGCAGCGGCAAGAGCAATATCGCCGATGCCATCGTCTGGTGCCTGGGCGAGCAGAGCATGAAGTCGCTGCGCTCGGCCCATTCCCATGACGTGATCTTCGCGGGCAGCGAGAGCAGGCGCCGCGCGGGCCTGGCGGAGGTCTCGATCACGCTGGACAACGGAGATGGGGCGCTTCCCCTGGATTTCTCCGAGGTAACCGTGACCCGCCGCGTGTTCCGCACGGGGGAGGGCGAGTACCTCATCAACCGCGTGCCCTGCCGGCTGCGCGACATCCACGAGCTTTTCCTCGATACTGGAATCGGCAAGCACGCCTATGCGGTGATCAGTCAGAACGAGATAGACCGCATCCTCTCGGTGCGCTCCGAGGACCGGCGGGAGATCTTCGAGCAGGCGGCCGGCATTCAACGCTACCGACAGCGGAAGAACGAGGCGACGCGCAAGCTGGAGAAGGTGTGCGCCAACCTGCTCCGGGTGAACGACATCCTGCACGAGCTGGAGGTGCAGCTCGCGCCTCTCGCCCAGCAGTCCGAGGCGGCTCGGGAGTACCGCGCCATCTCGAAGGAGCTGTTCGATCTCAAGCTCAGCCTGCTCGTCCACGAGCACCAGGCGCTCTCGGAGAACCTGGCGCGGGCGCGCGACCGGGAGGCCGAGCTGGAGAGGGAGATCGAATCCGCTCGCACGCGGGGGCATCAGCTCGAAGCCGAGGAGGTCGAGCTTCGCGCGCAACTGCAGACCACCGAGACGCGGCTGGATGAGGCCCGCAACCTGGTAGCGCGCCTGGCGCGGGAGGTGGACCGGGCCGAGGGTCGCCTCAACCTGGCCACCCAGAAGCGCGAAGACCTGGGCCGGCAGATGGCTTCGACCAGTGAGGAACTCGTTCAGTTGGAAAAGCAGCTCGCCGGGTGCGAGCAGGAACTGACAGAAGCGGAATGCCAGCGGCCGGAGCTGAGCGAACGCGTCCGCCAACAGAAAGCGGAGGCCGCGGCCCGCGAGCAGCGGCTGCGGGAGGAAGGCAGTTCCCTGCGTAACGCGGGCGACTCGGCCGAGCAGCAGCGAGCGGATCACTTGGACATCCTCCGCGAGCTGGCGGACGCGCGCAACCAGCAGGTGCAGTGCGAATCGCTGTTGCAGGCCGCGCAAGCGCGGCTGGCGCGCCTCGCGGAGCAGCGCGCCGCCCTGGAAGGTCGCCGGCAGGAGATCGAGGAGCGCGCGGTCGAGGCAGGGCGCGCGGCGGAGGAGTTGCGCGGGCGGCGAGAGCAACTGCAGGCCGAGACCTACGCGCTGCACTCGGAAGAGGATGCCGCCGCGGCGGCCGCGGCGGACCTGACGAAGGAAGAGCTGGAGCTGAGAGAGGGGCTCTCTGCAGTCCGCTCTCGGCACCGGGCGCTGGCGGAGATGGAGCGGTCGCGGGAGGGGCTCCGGGGTGGAGTCAAAGCTGTGCTGGACGCCGCAGAGGCCGGCCGGCTAGAGGGAAGCTATCACACCGTGGCCGAGCTGCTGCAAGTCCCGAAGGAGTTCGCGCTGGCTGTCGAGGCCGCCCTGGGCCCGGCGGCGGGCGACCTGGTGGTGCCGAGCCAGGCGGAAGCGGCGGCCGCCATCACCTTCCTGAAAGAGAGCAAGGGCGGGCGCGCCACCTTTCTGCCACTCTCGCTCCTGCGGCCAGCCCCGCGCCCGGAGGCTCTCGCCGCTCTGGTGCGAGAGCCCGACTGCGTGGGCATTGCGGCGGACCTGGTGTCCTGCGAAGTCGAAGCCAGACCGATCGTAGAGCACCTGCTGGGGCGAGTGGTCGTGGTGCGGGCCCTGGGCGCGGCGCTTGCGCTGAGCCGCCGGCATCAGGGATGGCGCGCGCTGGTCACCACGGACGGTGATGTCATCCGGCCCTGGGGTGCGATCACTGGTGGCAGCAGGCCGACCGGCCCGCAGTTGATCGGCCGTGAGCAGGAGATCGAGGAGTTGGGAGCGGAGGGCGTCAACCTCGGAGCCTCCCTGGAGAGAATAGCAGCGGAGCTTCAGAAGCTGCACGGGCGAGCCGAAGTGGCCCGCGCCACTGGTGACTCACGCCAGCGGGACACCGAAGAGGTCTCGACTGCGCTGGCGGAGGCCGAACGCGAGGCCGAGGTGCTGGCCGAGAGCGGCCGCCTCGAGAAGGAACGGTGGGAAGGGATCGTCGGCGAGCAGAGCGCCCTCGGGGAGGAAGTCGTTCAGATCGAGCAGGAGCGGACCGTCGCAGGCGGGCGAGTGGGTGAACTGGAGGCGCGGCAGCAGGCCTTCGAGTCCGCCATGGCGGAGTTCGAGAGCGCGCTCCGGTCGGGCCGGGACGCCCGGGAGGAGCTGAGCGCGGCCACCGCGGAGGTGCGGATCAGCGTGACCGCGCTGGAGGGGGAACTGCGCGCGCTGGAGGCGCGGGCGCAGAAGGCGACCGAAACGCGCGAGCTGCTGAAGGCCAGTCTGAGCGACAAGCAGGCGCTGCTGGAGCGCCTGGGCTCCTCGCTCGCGCAGACCGAAGGTGGCCTCGAGGGCCTGGCGGCCGAGCTGGAGCAGATGCGCGGGCACCACCAGCGGGCCGACCAGGAGGTGACGGGCCATCAGGACGAGCGCCAGCGGCTGCTCGATGCGATCGCCGCCAATCTGGAGGCGGCCGCTCAGAACCGGCAGGACCTGGAGGCGGCCCAGCAGCGGCTGCATCGCTCTCAGCTCCGCACCACCCAGCTCGACGCCGAGATCACCTTTGCCGAACGCACCTTGCTGGAGGAGTTCCGGCTATCGCTGGAACAGGCCGAGCAGGTGGCCGGGCCGATCGAGAGCCGGACCGCCGCGAGGGAGAAGGTGGCCGCGCTCCAGTCCCGGATCGAGGCCCTGGGCGAGGTCAATCTGGGCGCGGTCGAGGAGTACGAGCGAGTCAAGGAGCGAGTCGAGTTCCTGACCACGCAGCGCGCTGACCTGGAGGCTGCGCGCGAGGACCTGGAGCAGGCGATCATCCGCATTGACCAGGAAGCTACCGGCCGGTTCCTCACGGCGTTCGAGGCGCTTCAGCGGGAGTTCAAGGAGTTCTTCGTCCGCCTCTTCGGCGGCGGCCACGCCGACCTCACCCTGAGCAGCGGCGACAACGTACTGGAGTGCGGCGTGGATGTCACGGTCACGGCGCCCGGGAAGAAGACCCGCGATCTGCTCCAGCTCTCGGGCGGGGAGCGGGCGCTCACCGCGGCCGCCATCCTCTTCGCCCTCCTCACGGTGAAGCCGTCGCCCTTCGTCATCCTGGACGAGGTAGACGCCCCGCTCGATGACTCGAACGTGGGGCGCTACTGCGAGGTGCTGCGGGAATTCGCGCAGCAATCCCAGTTCATCATCATCACCCACAACAAGGGCACGATGGAGGCGGCCGATCTGCTGTATGGAGTCACCATGCAGGAGCCGGGAACGAGCAAGCTGATCGGCCTGCGGCTCCGCGACGCGGTCGAGGAGGCGGCCCCTTCTCCGCCGCTCGACGAGGCAGGGGAGGGGGAAGCAGCGGCCGAGGTGGAAGCAGCAGAAGTCGCTGACGCCGCCTAGGAGGCGCGCAGTCCCCGGGGGAATACGCGGGTGCTGGGTCACCGGTTGCTGTCGGCCGGGTGCGACCGTTCCCGGTTGGTCCAGGACGAACCGGAGGGCTGACGTCGGCATCGTTCGACAGCCCATCGGCGGCGGCCTGCTGTGTGCTCTCACCAGCCACAATGGCAGGAGCAAGCTCCTGCCCAACGGGGTGAGTCGCAACCAGTCTTCGAGTTCGGGGTGGGCACGAACTCCCGGCGGTCACACCCCACCGGCCCCAGGCCCTCTTGCCAACGCGCCTCGGAGATCGTACTATTTCCCAGGGCCTCGTGGCCCTAGGACTGGCCCCGGAGCTCTGCATGAGTAGAGACCTGCTGGTTGCTGTACTCCTTCTCGCTTACGGCCCGCTTGCCGCGATGGCGTTGCTCTACCTGGTGGGGCTGGCGCTTCGCGCGGCTGGACGGCCGCGTCTCCTCGAGGCTTTGGTCGAGCGCACGAAGGTCCCGCGACCGGTTGACCGGGGCGAGGAAGTGGACGGGACACTGCACTGAAGCGGCGGGCCGCGCCGGTTCTGTCCAGGTGGGCCAAGCAGTTCCTTGACGCCCCCTTTGGCGCGGGATATACTCGTGTTGTACTGATCCGACGCAGCGTTTGCGGGGAGGTTCACGTTGGGCCTGCGCCTCGGCCTGCCTAAAGGCAGCCTACAGCAAGCCACTTTCCAGATGCTCTCCCGGGCTGGGTACCAGGTCAGCGTGACCAGCCGCTCCTATTACCCCACGGTGGATGACCCTGACATCGTGCCCGTGCTGATGCGCGCGCAGGAGATTCCGCGCTACGTGGCGGCGGGCGCGCTCGACGCGGGATTGAGCGGCCTGGACTGGGTGGTGGAGACGGAGGCGGATGTGGTCGAGGTCTGCGATCTGGTCTACTCCAAGGCCAGCCTGAGGCCGGCGCGGTGGGTGCTGGCGGTGGCGCAGGACAGCCCGATCCGGTCGCCACAGGACCTGGAAGGCAAGCGCATCGCGACCGAGGTCGTGAACGTGACCCGCAAGTACCTGGCCAGGCACGGGGTGAAGGCGGAGGTGGAGTTCTCGTGGGGCGCGACCGAGGTCAAGGTTCCCGAGCTGGTGGACGCGATCGTCGAGCTGACCGAGACCGGGTCCTCGCTGGCCGCGAATAACCTGCGCATCCTCGATACCGTGCTCGAGACCAACACGAAGCTGATCGCCGCGCACAGCGCCTACGCCGATGCTTGGAAGCGGAGCAAGATCGAGACCCTCGCGATGCTGCTCCAGGGCGCGCTGCTGGGCGAGCAGAAAGTCGGTCTGAAGATGAACGTGGCGCGGGCCAACCTCGAGAAGGTGCTGGCTCTGCTCCCCGCGCTCCGACAGCCAACCGTTTCCCCGCTCCACCACCCCGACTGGGTGGCGGTCGAGACGGTGCTAGATGAACGTGCCGCGCGCGACCTTATCCCGGAACTGCGCCGGTCCGGCGCCGAGGGGATCGTCGAGT
>Ga0315285_10002899_pt1 | contig 17962 bp, 23 predicted proteins | sample YL17G09_36_MG_FD_203698 | JGI IMG/M metagenome (GOLD analysis project Ga0315285, IMG submission 203698) | Sediment microbial communities from Yellowstone Lake, YNP, Wyoming, USA - YL17G09_36 | ecosystem: Environmental > Aquatic > Freshwater > Lake > Sediment | place: USA: Wyoming | collected... | reverse complement strand
TTAAAAATAAAAAAATAAGGAAACAAAAAATTAATAATGGTTATTATATTGTTAAATTATGTAAAAATAATAAACAGAAAGAATATAAAATACATAGACTTATAGCATTACACTTTATTTCTAATGATGATGAAAATAAAAATTATGTAGATCATATTGATGGTGTAATAACTAACAATAATATATCTAATCTTCGTTGGGTAAGAAAAATAGATAACGATAGAAATGTTTTAAGCAAAAAAAATTATATTTATGAATATATTAAAAAAAAAAGTGGAAAAATAATATACGAAGCAAATTATCCAATATATATAAATGATAAACGAATTGGAAAAAGGAAAAGTTCAATACATCGTAATATAGTTGAAGAATGGCTGGAACAAATAAAAAAAGAATACCCAAATGAATATACGACTGGTAGAATATAATATGATATTATAATTTAAATATTTTGTTAGTATATATATAATATGGAAACATTAAGAATTACAGAAAGTCAGTTAAGTCAATTAATAGATAATTTACAGCAAGATCAAACTGTATTGTTTAATAAAATGAAAAATGCGTCAAATGACAAGGATAGAGATCATAACAAAAATAAAAAGGTTGAGCAACATTCTAAACTTATATCAAAGCTTTTAGAATCATCATTAAAATTAAAAAACTTATTGTCAGAAACAAAGAATATTAAATAATTTGTTAGTATATATTAATGTTAAGCAATATAGATTTAGAAAATATGGCTGAAAAAGATGGACTTGATTTAATTGGTGTATTCTCTAAAGACCAATTGCCAACTGAGAGACGTGTAGGAAGCTATATTGTTAATATGCAAGATTTTGACCAAGGTTGCGGGAGCCATTGGCTCACGTTTAAAATATTTGATAATGGAAAAGCTATATACTTTGATTCATTTGGGGTTATATTTCCGGAAGAGGTTGGTGAGTTTTTAAAAATGTTTAAACCGATTGCTTGGAACAACAGACATATTCAAGATATAAAATCAGAAAATTGTGGGCGATTTTGTTTGGCATTTATAAAATATTTTAATGATTTTGATACAAAAAAGAATGATGTATTTGAGGCTTATGATGATTTCTTAAATGTATTCAGTAATTATCCAAAAACAAATGATAAAATATTATTTGAGTTACTCAAAAAGTATTAGATATTGAATATTATGTTATTAAATTCATTTAGAAATAATATAATATGTTAGTATATAAAATGGAGGAACAAGATAAGAAGAAAAAGAATAGTGAAAATGTTAAAGTATGGAGATTGAATAATAAAGAAAAATATAACGAATATCAACGCAATCATTATAAAAAAAAAATGGAGAACGATGATGAGAGAAAAAAGTTTAATGAGCGATGTAGAATAAACTCAAAGCGGTTACGAGATGAAAAAAATAATGGACAACAAAAACCAAAAGGTCGCCCTCGTAGAGAACATATCGTATTAATAAATGACATTCCAATAAATTAAACGTTAAGTAATTGATATATTAAACAATAAAAGATGATATTATTTAATTAATAGTTAAGAATTGAATTAATTATTGATTTTATTATATAATTATAAAGAAGTATTTGAATTAAACGCGTTTATTTTAGTATATTCTATATTTTCATCTAATTTATATGATTTTTAAGTAATTTCTTAACAATTATATTAATTAATTCATCTTTTATTGTTTAATATATCAATTACTTAATCATTATCTTATTATATACGATATATAATATCAAGTAATCTCATTTATAAAGATATGATGCATCTATTTTCGCAGCCTTACCTCCCATTACTGAACTATAGATCCTCGCCATAGCCCAATGCTGTGGTGATGTTACTTGTGTCCGAACTGATTGCGGATTTGTTTTATATGCTCCTATACCTTTATCATATATAATTTCTAAACCAGCTTTTTTATATCCAGTTATCTTTGCTATTTCTGCTATTGAATGTGATTCATCTTTATCAAATCCATATTTCATATTAAACTTATTCTTGTAACTAACAAATACCATTATACTAACATAATATAATATTTTTATATTATTTTTCGTCTAAACCACTTGTTTGTTTATGGGTTATCTAGTTATTCTATTTGAAATCTTGTTTAACATCATAAATCTGATCTAACCCGCAACGGAATGTTTGGTCTTTAGGTCCTTCTAAGTCTAGTAATAGAAAAGTCTGTTTATCTTTTGTTGCGTCTTCATATATTTCTTTTAGATGCTTTTTATCAATACCCAAACTACATTCTCGCATTATCATTGTTAAATTTTTCATACTTGAGACCTGCTTAAGAATTAGATAATTAATATTATCTCTTATTAATTTAGGTACCGCATAATAGGATTGAGAAATATAAATTAAACTACAATTTTTCTTACGACAACGGATTACATAGTCACAAATGGGACGCTGAGCTTTAGCTGATTCATTTACTAAATCATCTAGAACAATTAAATTATTAACCGTTTTATCTAGACTGTCTAAATCTGGTAAACTTCCAATCCCCTCTTCTATTTTAAAGTCGTGGTCTTTTAGTTTGTCTTCTAACCATTCGTAAATTGGTTCCGCCTTACATTTTGTAATTATTCTGATTTTTTCAAAAGTGTCTGGCATATTGTGTAATAAGTTTAATAATGTTTGTGTTTTACCACTACCACTTGAGCCAGCAATAATCATTCTAAATGGTAATTTTATGTGATGAGTTTCATAATGGGGATTATGTTGTTTAGGTAAATACTTTTTGGGCATTTTCTTATACCAATCTATCAATTCTACTTTAGACATAATATAATATAATTATATAATATTTTTTTATTATTAAAAATAAAAAATAATGTATATAATATATAATGTCAGTTAATATTCCACCGAATCCAAATGTCGATACATTTAATAATTTATATTGGGCTGATAATAATGAAACCTTAACAATAACAGAAGCCGATGCACGTTATTTAAGATTTCCTATAGCTCAAGGAACAGAAAACTTAAAAGCTATTAATGTTAACGGAGCCTCAACTTTTAATGCGGCAGCCGATTTTAATACAACTGTTAATATAGATGGTATTTTAACTATGAATAATGCTATTAATATGAGTAACTTTGATATACAAAATTTTAATATCATTTATGGAAATGTTAATACAAATGTATCTTTACGCTCAACAGGAACAGGTCATTTACAATTATGGACTGGAGGTGCTAATAGACTAGTTATAACAGATACAGCAGAATTTAGGTCGGATACCAAAGGATTATATATCCAAGGAACATTAGGAACAGATAGTCAAGTAAGAGTAGGTCTACAGACAGGAGCAATAACTCAATTAGCGGGGTCAGTAATGATTGGAGGAGGAACAACAGGAATTAATCAAGGAATAAATAGTATTGCTATAGGTCAGGGTGCGGGAACATCACAAGTTAATAATTGTATAGCAATTGGAAATCAAGCAGGGAAAGCACAATCAACTACAGCAATTGCTATTGGTAATAATGCTGGAGTAGGCACTCAATCAGCAGGAGCAATTGCTTTAGGTAGTAATGCTGGATTAACAACACAAGCAGGTGGAGCTATTGCTATTGGATTAAGTGCTGGAAGAACACAATCGGCAAATGCTATAGCTATTGGTAATGGGTCGGCTACAATTGGATCACAAGGAAATGGAGCAATAGCAATTGGAAGCGGTGCTGGTGATAATGCTCAAGGGATAGATACTATTGCTATTGGAACTACATCATCAAGTGGGGGGCAAGGTCGGGAAAGTATAGCTATTGGTAGATTATCAGGAGCATCCCAAGGAGGATATTTAGCGGTTGGAGATGGTTGTATAGCAATTGGACCTCAGGCAGGAGCAAATCAAACACGACGAGCAATAGCAATTGGAGGACTTTGCGGAACATCACAAGGAGAAGATAGTATATCAATCGGTTATCTTTCGGCAGGAGTTTCTCAAAGTAATAATTGCGTTGCTATTGGTCGAAGTGCTGGACAGACAGGTCAATTATCCGAAAGTGTTGCTATTGGATTTCAGTCGGGTCTAACAGGTCAAAGTAGTGGTTGGGCTATAGGAGGCGATGGATCTGTTGCGATGGGAGTAGCAGCTGGAGCAACAAATCAAACACGACGCTGCATAGCAATTGGAGGTTTATCTGGACAGACAACTCAAGGAGAAGCTGGAATAGCAATAGGATATAATGCTGGAAATTCAGGTCAATTATCAAATAGTATTGCTATTGGAATTAATGCAGGACAAACAGCACAAAAAGCTAATAGTGTATGTATTGGTAATAATGCTGGAAATGCTGGAGCGGGTATAAATTCAGTATATATTGGTTCTAATTGCGGAACAACAAGCGTATTAGCAAATAGTATAATATTAAATGGAACCGGTGCCGCTTATAATCCAGTAACAAATCAAGGATTTTATGTTAATCCAATTAGAGGAATAGCATCAGCAACGCCCGTTATGGTATATAATACAGGAACAGGTGAAGTAACTTATAATACATCATCTATTAAATATAAAAAAAATGTAATCGATTTAACAACAGATACAAGTGTATTACATAATTTACGAGCAAGAGAATATGATAGCAAGGATGATAATACGCACCATGTTGGTTATATTGCAGAAGAAGTTGATAATGTTGATACAAATTTTACTTGGAAAAATCCAGATGGAACACCCGAAGGTCTCGAATGGTTCAATATATTGGTTTATGCTATTGAAGAAATAAAAAAACTAAGAATTGAAGTAAATCAGTTGAAAGGTCTATAACTTTAGTATTATATAATTATTTAAAATAAAATATCTATATAAGTATATAAATGAGCACAAATATACCACCAAATCCTAATGTAGATACATTTAATACTCTATACTGGAAAACAGGCACAGGACAACTAACAATTGAAGAAGCCGATTTACGTTATTTAAAATTTCCAGTAGCACAAGGAACAGAAAATTTACAGATGACAAATATTAATGGCGTATTAACAGCAAACGCAGGAGTAAAAACAAATATTATTGAAGCAAAAATAGGAGCACCAGGAAATAGAATAGATATTGGAAAATCAAGATTAATTGGAACTATGGATTGTAACAGTAATTCTTTTAATAATTTTAAATCATTTATGGGAACTGGAACTCAAACTGTACAATTCGATACACTTGGATATAATCTTGAAATAATTGGAGGAGATATTGATATGATAAACACATATAAACTAACAAGAGTCAATACTTTAAGTAATGATAGTCCTGTTGGATTAGTAATAGAAAACTTACAAAATGTAGATATGACTTTTAAAACAGATACAGTAACAAGATTAAAAATTGGAACAACCATAAACGCTTATGTAGATATGTATATGAATAATAAATCAATATACAATACAATAAGATTACAAAATAGTTCATTAGTTAATAATTTATTAATACAAAGTCTTAATTTACCTATAGCATTCGAATATCTTAGTTTAAATAAATTAACTATTTCAGCTGATATTCTTTTGGGAACAAATCTAAATTGTCAAAATTATTATATTTCTAATACACTATCTATTGATGGAATATCAAATACTAATTTTCCTATTAGTGCAGTTGGTACTGGGCATTTACAATTATTTGCTGGAGGAACAAATCGATTAACTTTTCGTGATACAAATGAATGCTTAGCTAATTCAAATGGATTATATATACAAGGAACAACTAACACAACCTCAAAAGTAAGATTAGGTTATAATTCGGCAGCAATAACTCAAGGTGATGGTTCAGTATCAATTGGAGGAGGTAGTGGAACAAATCAAGGAACAGGTTGTATTGCTATAGGTCAAGGAGCAGGAGTAGGAACAACAATAGCTCAAGGAACAGACTCTATTGCTATAGGAACAAATGCGGGAGTTACATCACAAGGAATAAAATCAATTGCTATTGGAAATTTAGCAGGTCAAACAAATCAAGCATTAAATAATGGGAATGTATATGATGGAGGTATAGCGATAGGTCATTCAGCAGGTAGAACAGGTCAATTTAAACAATGTATAGCGATTGGTAATTTAGCAGGAGACACAACTCAAGGTTTAGGTTGGAGTACTAGCGGTGATGGAAGTATTGCTATTGGGTTAGAAGCAGGTAGATATACTCAAGCTCGTCGAGCAATAGCACTAGGAATATCAGCAGGAGCAGGTGTATCAGGTTCAAGAAATCAAGGTGAAGCATCTATTTGTATTGGTTATGCTGCTGGATATCAAGGAGTTGGTGTTAATACAATTGCTATAGGTCAACAATGTTGTTCTACTACAACAATAGCAAATTCAATTGTTTTAAGTGCTTGGACCGCAGCATATAATCCAATAACTCAAGGTTTTTTTATTAATCCTAATAATATAGTCGCTGGAACAGGTGCATTAACCTTAACATATGACGGGACAAGCGGTCAAATATTTAAAACAACATCATCGGCAAGATATAAAAAAAATATAGAACCATTACTAAAAGATACATCAGTTATACATAATTTTCAACCAGTTGAATTTAGATATAATAGTCAGGATGAAACGCAATCAAAACATTATGGATTTATAGCAGAAGATATTTATGAAATTGATAAAGACTTAGTTGTTTATGATGAAGAAGGAAGACCCGATGGATTTTATTGGGATAGAATACATACATATAACATATGCGAAGTTCAAAAATTACGAAAAGAATTAGATGGGACGGTAAATATAATGCGAGTGATGCTTGATGATATGAACGCATTAAAAAATGAAATGGAATTAATGAAAAATGAACTTAACCTTTTAAAAGGAAGTAGTCCACAAATATAATATTAGGAATATATAATGGGGTTAGATTCTATATTCTGGTTATCATTCGTGACAATAGCAAGTGGTTGCGTAATTAAGTTGGCGAGTATGATATTTAAATCAAGATGTAAAACTTGTAAGTTATGTTGTTTAGAGATAGTGCGGGATACTGAAGCAGAAGAAAGAGAGGCTGAATTGGAAATGAGTAATAGGCAACCAAACCTACAACATCAAACTTCAACAAATAATTTATAAATAAAGACGTTTAACCGTACTAACAAAGTGAGCAATACATATTACATAAAGACAAAAGATAGTGTAAAATATTATTACATTTAATATTTGTAATAGTTCCATATATACTTGTTAGTTTATTTTATTTTAAACTAACAAATTACTAAATTATATTCCAAAGTGTTTTTTCACAATGGGGATTATCTATATATTGATTATCAAGTTAAGGGTGGTGGGTGGTGGGTGTATAGTTGATTTAAGTTAGAATAGAAAATAAAGAATAAAAAATGAACAATATTCATTTTTGACACTTTGTTCATCTTTTTTTGTAATATATAGAGAGAACCCAAAATGATACTATCCACCCACCACCTACCACCAATAACTAGATAATTAAATTTACATAGCCGATAATTCTAGTAATATATCAAGTCCTTGTTTTTTCTTTATACGATCAGCATTCATTAGTTTCACTACAAGTTTTCTTGTCTCATCAAGCAACTTAGGATTATTATTCCCCGCTGTTATTTGCCCTCGTAATATTTCGAATCTTTTAACATCTTTTTCCTCATCGTCAATAACAGTATTAGGTAATCCCATTCCTTTAAATATTCCTGCGGCTGTTGCAACTTTTTGAAAATATTTACGTTCTTCATCACTTATTTGATTATATACTCTAGTGTTTGGCTTTCCACTATCCAGCAAATCTACAATAAAATCACGAAAAATATCACTTACAGCAGTAGGTTTAAAACTGGGTATTGCACCTAGACAATTTTTATATTTAACATTCAATATATCCTGATTCTCTAAATGCGGAATATTAATACAGAATTTACCAAATTCTTTATACGATGGTTGTTCAACAGCAGAAATACCTTTACCAATTCTTATCCTATTACGGGGTTGTTGTTGTAGATTATTATATTTTCCAATACCATATCCCTCAGTGGTAGGGGGCTCGTCTTGTCCCCAAAGTTCAAAAAGGTTTGTATCATATATCCATACTCCAGCTCTACCTTGTGTTTTTGTTAGTTTACCATATCTAACCTTTTCTCCACTTTTTGTATCTTTCAGTTGAGCCGCTAAATTTGGATTTTCTTTAAAATAGTTCTTAATATCTTTTAATGGTAATGATTCAGGACTATTCAAAAAGTTTCGGGTTGGTTTAATAGGAGTTGTAAATTGTGGATCTGCTTTTAATGAAATTGGCGTGGCTGGTTCTAATCTTCTTTTAAGCATTTCTCCCATTTCTTGTTCTATTTGTTGAAGATCAGGGGTTAGTGGTGGAGCACGTCTTGGTCTTGGTGGTACTTCTTGTCTTAATTGAGGTTTTCTAAATGTTAAATCAATTGAATTCAATAATTTCATCATAGCATCATTAAAAGAACGTCTATCAACACTACCACTCTGTATACCTTGAACTAAAGAACTTACTTGTGAAGAAGTTGGTAAATCACGTGTAAGCGTTAATAATTCTCTCATAGCTTCTTGGCGTGTAACCATATCTAAATTAAGTATATCAGCATAATCTTGGTCACTTGGTATACCATCTATTAAATCATCTAATCTTTCTAAAAGTGCTGGGTCATAGTTTAAATTTTGAGCTTGTTGTTTTAAAAATTGTAAATCATTTATATCAGGCAAAATAGTTTTTAATTCTTCAACTGTATCAACTGAATCATTTTTATTTCTTGAATATTGTGTTAATCCTAAACTTTTCGATACTTTAGCTAAATAAGCTTTCAAAAAATCAAGAAAAAATGTTGGTGTAACCAATTTAAGATTAAATCTTTTTTCCAATTCTGCCTTAATAGCTGGGAAATTTGAATTCAATAATAAAAAACTTAACTGTGGATCTCGTCTAATGTTCACCATTATATCAGCTACTTCTTGATCTCTAAACTTTAACTGTTTTAAGTTTTGTTGAGCCAACATTTCTTGACCTGCTTCATCTGCTAAAAGTTGTTCTGGTGACATACTTTCAATAGGGGTTAAAGCTTGTGGGACTTTTAAAACAAATTGTTGATTTCTTGCATTTGCTATATTTGCGTCATTAGCTATTTGTACTGCTATAATATCGTCTTGAGTTATCTTATATTTTTGTCTGTCACTTGCCGAACTTTGAGGCGGTGCTTGGTAGTTAAAATTCATTATATATATGTATATTTAGAAAATAAAAAAAGATAAATTATTTATAAATCGCCTAAATCATCTAATATTCTTACTAAACTAACAAAAATACACATAATACGATAATACAGTATCAAGTTATCCATAATACGATAATACAATATCTAGCTATAAATTACACACTACTACATAACTTTTTATGTCTTTTCCAGTCTAATGTTTGACATTCTTTACAACAATAACATATTTTTCTACAAACACTACATTTTTTACTTGCTGTTACATTATCGCATAATAAGTTGCCGCATTCTTTACCAAATCGCTTTAACGCTTTTTTATCATATGTTTCTGTTAAACTTGAAATAATTGTTGTATTACCAGTATTAACAACTAACAAACCATAATCATTGTTATCTTGTAATAATCCTTTTTTAATTAAATACAAACAATACGATCCCCAAACTACAATAAAATCTTGAGGAGTCATTTCACATTCTTTCGCAGTATCCTCTACAGTTTTTTTACTCATCATATATCCTTTATGACTATTTATAACTATTAAACGTTCCATATGTGTTAAAGCCTCTAGCATCTTGTTATCTGTTGATGGTGGGTTGATTGACATTTCTTTTACCATTTCATTTACTAATTCCAATTCTTTAGTGGTATATCTCATTGGAGTTCCGTTGACAAAGATCATATTCATTTTAATTAATTAACTTGTATTCTAATGGGTAATATACTCTACTCATACTAACAAAAAGTATTTCAATTTTTTCTTTTATACTAATTAAAATGATGCAACTAAAAATTTTATTTCCATAATAAGTAAAATGATACGAAAGCTTTTCCGCCTTTCTCAATATTCTTTTGATGTCTCTCATAATATAATTCTCTGCGTTTGTTTGCTGTGCCTTTTGGAACCAACTTTAAGTTTTCTAATTCCCTATAAAGATAAAAGTCCGGATAATTAATGTCTCCTATATGATATAAAAACAAACCATTCTCATCATATACCTCAATCTTTTTTTTTGGATTGTCACTCGCAAATATTTCTAAACCAAGCTCCTCAGCTTTCGCAATCATTTCATCATTCACCTTATACATAATATAATATATTGAATATATAATATTTTTATTTTTTAAATGTCAAATAACATTTATTTATTTTTAATGTTGAATTATCATTTACATAACACGATACGCATTTTCTTTTATATGATGGTTCTATTTTTTTTATTGTTAGTTGTTCACAAATAATACAATGTCTATAATCTTTTATTTTTTGTTCATATGTACTTACCATTTTAGCCCATTTCTGTTTTAAAGATAGTTTAGCTGTTTTTATTATTTCTTTATCATATATTATTTTTGCGTATCTATCATTTAATCTTGCTTTTTTCTTAAATTCATACGAACTTATTATTCCAGTTTTTTCTAAACAATCACAAGCAATAAATAATTTTAATTTTGTATTTCTATTTGTTATTATACTCATATTTTCAGCACAACACCAATGAGAACACATACAATTTACAGTTTGTTTTATATCAAAAGTAGGGTCATAATTTACAAATTCATACATATTTCCTATTCTTGATAATCTATTGTTTTCATCAAAAGTAAAAGCATATTGTTTCCATACATCATTCCAATTTTCGCATTTTGTTAAATCTGCTACTGTAGCACATAATAATGCAAAATAATCAGGACAAGATTCATAAATTTTTGTTAATCGTCCAGCTATATTTATTTCTTGTTGATTATCAAAATAATAATTTCTAATAAATTTTTGAGCATCTTGTAATACGTCATAATCATCTATTTTTAATTTGTTAATTATTTTAGGATATTCTGTATGTATTTTTTGTATTAATAGTTTTAATCTATAATCAAATGTAACACGTGTATTATTTTCATATATAAGATTTCCTTGTAGCATTTTTCCTTGCAGCATTATAACTTAATATACTATATCTAATTATCTTTATATCGTTTTGTTTAAAGATAATATTTCAGTTAAGATAATTCAGTCAAGATAATCTCATCTCATTAGCCCATTTTTGTATTTTAGAAACAAAGGAACTATATATACTCAAAATAAATAAAATAACTGCTGTTTTTTTAGTTTCTATGTTAGGTCTTTGAACTTTTTATTTTTAAGAGAATGAGATGAGAATATCTTATCTTAATTATCTTGTCTTAATTAGTAATTAAAAAAAAAACTAAGAATTTTGTTCTTTTAATTTTTCATAATGTTTAGCATTAGCTATTTTCTTTCTTTCAGCCTTTTCTTCTTTTGTTAGTACCTTACGTTCTACCTTTGGTTTTATTTCTTTTAATTTTTCATAATGTTTCTTATTAGCTAATTTTTTATGCTCTTGTTTTTCTTCTTCTGTTAGTATATTATGCTCTACATTAGGTTTATTTTTTTCATAATATTTCTTACTTGCTTCTCTCCATAATTCTTTTCTTTTATTATATTTTTCTTGTAATACATTATCAAGCATTAAAAATATTTCATCTTTGTTAGTTTTGATGAACTGATAAGACTTAATAAAGTTTGTTTTTCTTAAAGCTATAAGTGCATCATAATTTGTCTTATGTATTATTTCTTCTTGTTTATGAAAAGGTAATGATTTGTATGTCATATTAATATGTTTATCCGTATTATCATTTTCAGTAATGAATTTTGGGAGTTTTTTATTTAATATACTTGATTCTATTTGTTCCTTAATTAATTCAATTTCTTTAATGTATTCCCATTGCTCTAAATAATTTTTAACATCTTCAAGTGATTTAAAATGATTATCATCATTAATTTCAATTGTAATAACATCAGGGATTTTTGAGTTAGTGTTAATATCATATGTGGTATCTAATACATCATTGGTATAACTAGGGAATTCTACTTTCATATAATTATATAAGAAAATATTTCTTTAAGTTATTGTTTAATTAATTAATATATTTCTTTATTAATTTATTCATTATTCCTAAAGATTTAAAGAAAGAATTAAGATAAGATAATTCAGTTAAGATATTCTCATCTCATTTAGTAATTTTTAAAAAGTTCAAAGACCTAACTTAGAAACTAAAAAAACATCAGTTATTTTATTTATTTTGAGTATATATAGTTCCTTTGTTTCTAAAATGTATAAATCCCTTAATGAGATGAGATTATCTTGACTGAATTATCTTATCTTAATTCTTTCTTAAACTAACAAATCTTTAGGAATAATGAATGTTTTTAATAATATATTTATTCATAATATTATCAATATATTTAGAAAAATAAGTATTTAAAGGAAAGTTTTTATATAAGTATATAATATAGAATGTCTGTCACTCTTACAACCGATCAGTTTAGTGCTTTGCTAAGTAATGTTAATGTTGCTCCAAAAAAGAAAACAAAATCTTTACTCACTGAATACGTTAATGCTGAGAATTTTGAGGATTTTTTAGTGAATTTTAAACATTTAAAGGTTTCTCGTTTACAATCTTTAAGTTTAGTGAATTTTGTTGTTGAAAGTATCCAAATGAATTTAGACCATCTTGAGGAAACAGAATATCCGTTTGTGTGTGCTAATAAACAAACAAGAGTATTTTACTATAAAAGTAAAGATAAATGGATTAAAGGAACAGAATTTATTAGGGTATTACATAGTAAGATTGTAAAACAAGCTTATGCTGAATTACTGGATGATTTTAATGAATTATATAGAGAAGATGTAGGTTTAAATGACGACGAAGAAATAGAAAAAAGATATAGTGGTTCTAAGCATAGTATTAAACAGGATATTATTATGAATTTATGCACAGCTGATAAAATGTCATATGAGGAATTATTTAAAAAAATTCTTACCAAATTGGGAGTATTATTAAAAACCTCATTTGAAATTGAGAAATAGAATAACTTGATAAAATAATATTAAGTTATTTAGCGGGTTTATTAATTTGTATTTGGGATGCATTAATGGATTTATAGGCATCAGGTTTAGTATTTAATTCATTATGTTTATATGGTACTTGTATAGGTAATGCGATTTTATTTTCATAATTGTAATTTTTCCAACTAATAAACTGTCCAACGTTCAACATATACTATAGCAATATATTATTTCTAAATAGTTTATTTATTTAAAAGTGATTCTAAAAATGCTAATAATTCTGGGTAATCGCTATACCAAGGCACGCCAGCTTTGCTAACTTTTCCAAAATAGCATCCCCCCGTCTGACAAGCTTTTATTTTCTCTTTAATCCTTTTTATCTGAGCCTTAAGTAGCTTTAAGTCGGTATAACTAGTCGGTTCATAATAGTTATATTTATTTCCGTTGATTTCAATGGTCTTTAACATTATATATACTAACAAAATATTTCTATATTATTTAAAGAAAAAAGGTTTATAACCTCTTATTAGTTTAAAACAAACATACAGATAAACTAAACTAACTAACTAACAAATTATAACCAGTTTTCACAACACATCATTGCTCTACAAACTTTTTTATGTTCTGCCCAAGCTACTTTATTACAATCACTCGAACAATAATATACTCTTTTACAACATCCGCACTTTTTAAAAGTAGAATTAATATCTTCTTTTTTACATACGCTACAAGTTATAAAAGCAGTTGGAAGTTCTGTATTTGCTAATATAGATGTTATTACTACAGATGCACGAACAGCCCTAACTAATTTATAAGCCTCATTTACCGTTGGGTTTTCTATATTGGTAACCTCATTTATAATTCCTTTAGAAATTCCATATACCATCATCAATCTATGTTTGTTTGAATGCTGATACGTCGTAAATAAGTCTTCTAAAGTATCAAGAGATGAAGTAATCTCTATATGCTTTCCTTGTGTAGTTTTATATACTAAGTTTACTCTTTTTTTGAAAATTAAATGTGTATTGCCAACCTTACGATGATATGCTACTGGACCACCTACTGCGAATGACTTACCTTCTTTGTTTTTTTTTTCTTTCCATAGAAATCCTTTACTATTTTTTACATATAAAATACCGTTGACTTGAACACGATTAACCTTTACTCGTCTTGGTTCTTCCATCTTTAATTATTTAATAAGCAATCTAATAGGTAATATATAGATTATACTATGGCTAAAAAGTATTTCAATTTTTTCTTTTATACTAATTAAACAAGGGTAACTAAAAATTATATATACTAACACGTTGTCTTACATATAATTAAAGAAAAAGTTACTTAAAGATAATATATTATTCATTAGTATAATGACTGAACAATATTTAAAAAACAAAGAATACTTTAAAAAGTATTATGAAACTAATAAAACAGAATTGCTAAAAAAGCAAAAAATATATGATGATAATCGCCAAGAGAAAAAAGCCGAATATTATAAAGCGAATAAAGATAAACGCAAAGCATACTATCAAGCTAATCGTGAAAGATTATTGGAATATCAAAAGAAAAAGAGAGATGAAAAGAAAGCAAACCAACTAACAAGTGATACTACATAATAGTTTTTGTTTCTGCATTCCAAATGCCTGTTTTTATTTTTTTCTTATAATTATCAACAGAGTCATATAAAGTATTATTGCGTGGATCTATTAAATATTTCTTTTGTTGAATAGTAATTTTTTTAAGTTGAGTTTTTGTTTTTACTGGCTTTGCTTTAACCTCAATTTCCATTGCTGGTTCTTCTGGTACTGGTTTTGGTTTAGGTAATGATGCTAAAACTTTCTTTTTTTTCTCTTGAGTTGCTACCATTTTACTTCTATTATCTTCGGCTTCCATCATAACTTCTTCAAGTTTTAATGTTGGTTTTCGTTTCTTTTTTTCTTTAATAACCATTTTAATATTTGGTGCGTCCATATCCTCAGCTCCCATTTTTAGGATATTATCTTTTTTAGATAATTTCTTACTAACCCCATATTTAGCTCTATATGTTTCTTTACACTCAGGTTTAGATAAGGCACAACCATACGATAAATTATTATCGGCAGCGAACTCTTTCACGTGTGAGACCCATTGATTTGGCATTCTTAATATATATAAATATAAAAAATTTATATCTATATACTTAAATATTATTAAATACTTAATATCTACGTCCTCTAATTCTTCCTCTTTCTGCTATTATATTATCCATATTTGTTAACATACCAGCAAGAGCATCATTTACAATATCTGGTTCTTCCATAATTACTTCTTGAGCTAATATATTTATACGATCATCTGCTAATAAATTTACCCAATTTTCTAATTCAAAATTTACTAATGTTTGAAGTTCATCATAATAATTTTTAAACTCTCCATTTAGATAATATATTTCATTAATAATTTGATTTCTTTCATCTAAATTATCTGTATCAACTTCTAAAAGATCTTTTACTCGTAGTCTTATATCATCCATTGTAGCAACTAACATATTAATATTTTCAGTTTCCAATTGTATCTATATAAACTTCAGCATTTGGAATAACTGGTCTAGATATAGTAGGTATAGGTTTATCTGCACTACTTCCAATACCACTTCCAACTTTCATTTTATAACTTTGTGAGCATTTAGGGTCTTTCAAAGCAGCAGAATAATTAATATTATTTTTACTGGCATAATTCTTAACGTGAGTAATCCAAGCAGAATTTTTTAATATTTCTGTTTCTTTATTAGGATTAAGACCTTTTAAACCTCTACCTTGTTTAATATTATCAATTTGTTTATATAATTCTTCTTGTTCCTTAAATAATGGATTAATTTCCATTGTCATAAAATTTTCCTTTTCAAACTTTAAATTAGCAATTTTTTGTTGTATGATATTGTATTCATTATATTTATATTTCCATTCTTTATCTCTTACAAACGCAAGATAAATATCATTAGCCTTATCTCTTTCCATACGAATATTTTTTACTTTTCCATATCCCGAGTTTTTTTTCATATCTTCTATAGTCTTTTCAAACATATTATATTGAACAAATTTTTCTTTTATTTTAGATTCAATATTTTTTATTTTGTTTTTAATTTCATTAATTTTATTATTATCTATTAAAGGTGGGTCACGTTTATATTGTTCATTTTCATATTCTTGTTGTTTTGATTTTGATATTATTTTATTTACATTTGTATTAATTTCTTTAATATTTTGATCTTCTCCTTTAACAGTTATATCAGTAAGTAAAGAATCTTCTGGATATACTTTTTCTTTTTTAAACCAATCAAATATACCACTACCTTCCTTAATCTCTTTATAACTTTGTGAGCATTTAGGGTCTTTTAAAGCAGTGGAATAATTAATATTATTTTTACTGGCATAATTCTTAACGTGTGTAATCCAAGCAGATGGCATTCTTATTATATCTAAATATATTATTTCATAAATGTTTTCTCAATATATTTGTAGCAAGTATTCTCATTTTTATCAAAAATTACAAACACTTGAAGACCATACCAATAGTTACAGTTAAACAACGTCATAGTAGAAATTGTGAACCCTAAATCATTTAATTTTTTTAATCGTTTAGGTGTAAATGAGCTAAAGCAAGCCTGATTCATTATAAAGCCTATTTTCTTTAAGTTGGGATAATTAGTCATAAAATATACTTTTAAGAAAAAAAGCCTTTAGAAAAGGCTTAACCCAAAATTTAATTAATTGTTTTGCTAAACTTTTTAAAAAGTGGATTACCATAGTAACCTTGAAACAACATATCCTTTTCTACTAATTTCAATATCGTTTTTATGTCGTATATGATAAAGTCGCCTTCTATCATTAGCAGTTCCTTTTGGAATAAGTCCTTTTTTTTCATAGTCTAAATGCATATGATAGTCCATATATCTACTATCTCCAACATAAAATAAAAAAAGTCCAGTTTTTTTATCATAAACTTCTAATTTTTTATCTTCCTTTTCTGCGGGGTATATATCTAATCCCATTTGTTTTGCTATTTTATAAGTTGCGTCACTAATATTATACATTTGTTATATAATAATATAGGATATTTTTATTAAATTATTTCATAAAGGTTTTTTCAATATATTTATAGCAAGTATTATCATTTTTATCAAAAACCACAAACACTTGGAGCCCATACCAGTAATTACAATTAAATAAAGTCATAGTTGAAATAGTGAACCCTAAATCATTTAATTTTTTTAACCGTTTGGGAGTGAATGAGCTAAAGCAAGCTTGATTCATTATAAATGCTATTTTCTTCAAATTGGGGTAATTGGTCATAAAATACTCCATAAAATAATATACGGCGTTTCGCTCTTTAAATATCCCTTTTTTATTTGGAATAGAACAGCGATATGGAGGATTTGTATAGATGCACGTTATATCGTTTTTTTCTTGAAAGTCAAATACGTTTTTATTTTCTTCTATCTCAGACCAAAATTTAACAGGGCAATCAACTTGGTTATAAAGACTGCCCTCTCCACGGAACGGCTCAAAAAAGATAGCATCTTTATCTATTGGGTTAAGTTCTAATAGTTTGGTCCAAACATCAGGTTTTGTTTGAATATCTAAGTATGATAATATTGTCATATATATATTATCATATTATATTTCTAAGTTTGTTAGTTTAAACTTTCTAAAGATCACTTTTTTTTAAAACAAAACAAGCATTATCAATATGTCTAATAATAGGTTCTCCAGTATATTCACTATCCCATACATACCAAGCATAAGAATTAATACCAGTTTTATATTTACCATCATCTCTTACAGTATCAAGTAACCAGCAGGGTCTAACCATTATATATAATTCTTTTAGTTTATAA
>Ga0315285_10002898_pt1 | contig 17962 bp, 21 predicted proteins | sample YL17G09_36_MG_FD_203698 | JGI IMG/M metagenome (GOLD analysis project Ga0315285, IMG submission 203698) | Sediment microbial communities from Yellowstone Lake, YNP, Wyoming, USA - YL17G09_36 | ecosystem: Environmental > Aquatic > Freshwater > Lake > Sediment | place: USA: Wyoming | collected... | reverse complement strand
CTATCGTATGCTGTAAGCCTAAACGACCTATTGAAAATCTAGATCAAGCCATAACTGGATTACAGCTCAAAGGACGACAATGCAAAAAAGAGAAATGGACTATTACCTAAGGGACGCCGAAGAAGTAGAGCATTTTAAGATCGCGTTTGACCCTAAAATAGCGCGGTTCCTTATTATAACTAACCAACGTGAATTTGCGATTGAAGTACCCTATGGATCGTCTAGATTTAAAACGCTCTACGCAGAATTACAGCTGATAGTTCTGTCGAATAAATACTAGACGTAGAAGCTTTTTCGCCAGTAATAGTTTCCGACCTAATCTGTATTTTCTCCTGAATAATCTCACTAAAAAAGTGTTTAAAGTAAGCCATTTGTTGACGACATGCCCATAGGTTGCGATATCCTGCATTTTATACTCTTCATAATGAGATGCTGTCTCGACCGAGCAGGTTATGCTCTCTGAGTGAGCAGTCAGATTAACGTAGTTCTTTTTAAGGGTATAATAATATTTATATTTATGAGCGCAATACAGATAAGGCGCTATATCAGGACCTGCGCCTATCGCTAACATGTCTTTGTTATACGTATCGTGTAACACCCGTTTAAGGTCAGCAGTGCGGAAGATCGCCACACACGGACTCATATGGACCAAACCAGTAAACATGTGGAAATGTTTTTTCAAATAGGCCACGCTATCGGTTATGCCTGGAATATCAGTGCCGTGATTAGAAATGACGAAACCCATCTCCGCGGTGAACTTGAACATTGCGTCTCTTATGAAATTCTTCGTATAATAATCATCGCTGAATAGAAATGCAGAATATTCACCCTTAGCGTAGGTAAGCGCCCGTCGCCAATTTCGAACTGGACCTCTATTCTCTTCGGAGAATATTACTGTGATTAACCCCCCGTAGGGCGCCAATAGCTCTCTAGTGCCGTCCGTAGAGGCGTTGTCGACGACTATGATCTCTTTATTCTGATAGTCTTGGGCCAGTGCGCTTTCGATGCAACGGCCTAGGAATTTTTCCCGATTGTGAGTAGGGATCAGGATGCTTACTAACGGTTTATCCATGGATTTTCCTTAGAAAAAAGATTGTCAATAACGTATCTGGCGCCAAATGGTTATTGAAATTACCAAGACTGTTGACCAACCAGCAAGCAATAAACGCTAACGCCCCCTTGTCGCTTAAAGATAACCCTACGGCTTCGCCTACAATAACCGCGATTAGAATCATACCCACGACCCCAAGCTCAAGCACGGCCTGCAATAAATCATTATGCGCCCATAGAGGGAATGCCCCCTCAGTTGTTAGCGTCACCTTTTTTACCGCCTGAATAAATGGCATCATATACCTATAGGTTCCCGGTCCTAATCCACGCCATGGACTCCAGAATGGTTTGCTTTCACTGATCGCAAATTTCCAGATATCGCGCCGGCCAGACATAGAAAAAAATGACCTATCTTTAAAATATTTGACCGTTAGAATGACCGCGACAATCGGCGAAGCTACTAGTGAATAAGGCAAAAAATAGATAAAAACTCCTACCAAATAAGCCGCCAAGCCAATAGCCGCCCTAGTGCTTAGAATGGCCAGACCGCCTAGCATTACCGCTGCATATGTAATAGGCGTAGCATCCTGGAGGGCATAGCAACACATTAGCCCTAATAGCGTCGCCTGAGTACTGGGATTAGCGCCAAAGCCATAGACTGCCACCCGTATTTGAGCACGCTCGCACCAGAACATCGGTTTAAGGAACGTCCATAAAGAGCTCAGGATAATCAGATATGGCATCGCCTCTATGGCAGAATCAGGCACGCTCTTTGGTATTAATAGCAGCGCCCCGAACATCGCCCACGTCGACATGACAGTGCCTAGCATCTCCTGGGAAGCCTGGGGATTTGCCGGCATATTGCCATAACTGAAATGCCAGACGGTGGCGTTATATATCGCCGCAATGGACATATAACTACAGAGCATACCTATAGGGAGAGACGTACTTCTACCTACTAAAACGCCCAAATACAGCGAAAAAAGCGACCAGATTAGTGACCATTTGGGCTTGTAATAATCAGAATCGACGTTGAAGGCGAAAATAAAAAGCAGAATTGTCGCGATTATGTATAGTTGCATGGCCTCAAACTCCTTCGCTAAAATATGGTAATTAAATTAGTATACTATTTAAAAAGGATAATTCGATGAAAATAATTCTGATGCTAATTTTGGCGCTAATATTTGCATCTTGCGCCTATAAAAGAAAAGAAGGGCCGGTGGAAGATCGCATGATTTGCCATAAAAATGTATTATCTGACAGATTAGTTTGCGAGCACCTAGGCACTATCCCAGAAGCTTCCGTAGAGTTATAATTACACCTATGATCCCACTAGGCACCGCGACGATCCAGCTTATCGCTTTCGGTAATGACTTAGGGATGAGGATAGACGAATTAAGCTTCTCTTCGATATTTTCGACGATTACAGAATTGCGTATTACCACTTCGTGAATGCTGTCTATCTTACGCGACTGTTCTACCATAAACTCTCTCATGCAGGCTTCCGCCATTAAGCATTTATCGCTCATACGTTAAATATCCGGTGACCGCGCTTTCTAATATCGAGGTGGATCCAGGTAGGCGTTGATTTTGGATTTTCCCAGTACATATCAATCTCTTCTAGCAGGGCAACATTGGCCTCCAGATAGTCGCAGATATCCCCGTCCATGTCGTGGAGATCAACTGCCATACAATATAGATGAGCGGAGTTAAGCGCCCCATGCGCTTTAAGATTATAATATCCAGGCCTATAACCGCTGTTCACTTCTAGGTTTTTAATGGTTTTTATCCAATATAATTTGCCAAAAAGATTAATTCTATTTAACAGAGCAAAGAGATTTTTTTCTAAAGAAGCGTCGAGCGGGAATTCCGTCTCTCGACCCATTAGGATATCGTCTCGACGCAAAGGCTTCCAGTCCATGGGCACCCCTTTTTAGATTATTGTGCCCACCAGATAGCTTTATCTATCTGATCGGTTACCATTTTTTTTTGACCGTTTGGCATTCTAGCTTTCGCGAGAATTTCTGCTAATTCTTTTATCTTAGCTTGAGATAGGCAGGCATATCCAGCGAATTGGTCACTGCTGGCATCAACAAAAATGCCTCGCTCATTAACAATTCCATTATGCTCAGGATCCGCCATGTAAAAATCTGGGCTCCAGCTAATTCCTGGATTCACGCAGCTTGTGAATAATAATGAGAATAATAAACATAATAAAATAGATTTCAATTCGGTCTCCTGAACGCGTCGTTGAGCGTGCGCGCAGCGGTTGGCTTGTCTGCTAATGCAAACGCCGCAGTGATTTGGGAGAGCTCTTTTCTAATGACAGCTTCTTCTATGCCTTTATCAATCTGGTCTTGAATATATTTAACCAGGTTAATAAATTCTGGCAAGAACCTAATCATTAGCTTTATTATTGCCCAAGCTCCCATTTTTTTTCTCCCGTAGATACTTAATAAACTGAAATATAGCAGGGATAATAAGCACTATGTTAGTTAGTAGTCTAATTATCGCCTGCCACATAGGTATTATCTCTCTATACTACGGCAACCACTGGCTGCACATCTTTATAGGCCTTTACTATTCTGCTGATCATTTGAAAATAATCGTTAGCAAGTACGACCAATTCAGCTGCATCAACGTCTTTCGCCTCTGCTGGAACTTCCTTGATCGCTTTAACCATTTCGATTAAAACAGGAAATCCTTTTAATAATTCTACTAGATGCCCAATGTCTGAAGCATCTACTTTTTTATCCGCGTATGTCTCTATAATCTGAGTTAAAAGTAATTCTAGCCCTGCATTCAATTTCTTTAGATTTTCTATTCCAACCATTTTATGCTCCTTTTGATGATCCTTTGAACCAGGCGTTTAATGTCCCGGAAGACGTTCCGCCCTTGGTATATATTAGCTTTACATAACTATAAATGGCATCCGTTATTTTGAACATAAATGACCCTGTAAGTGTATTTAAGGACGCCTGATAACTCGCACCGAGATCGAACCAATTAACATTATCGTTAGAGACCCAGGTGTTAACCGTACTCGCCGCGGTAGTCGCAGACCATATCCCCGAAATCAATAAAGTGTCCAGCTGCTCGCATTGGCAGACGACTGAGGTCGCGGTGGTGGTCATCGCATTTAAAGTGAATATTGGAACATTCCCGGTTACGTGCTTTCTCATTATGATCTCTCCCTGTTACTTATTTTAGATAAATCTGAACTCATATTATTCGCAGTGCTTAATTTAACATCGCGCTTCATTGGTTGATTCGCTTGATCTTCCTGTTTTTGATCTAAGTTATCAGTATAGCTATTTTGTAGCCCTTGAACTTCGCCCGGCTTCAGCATTGGGATATCTAATAGAACGGCCATTTGTAATTTGCTGTTATAGGCCAGGTGATCATAGCCCTGTTCGATGCCGACGTTAATAATCCTCTGTTTAATCTGGCCATAAAGCTTAGGATAAACCGCCTGAACTGCCTGAACTTTATCTTTAGTTAGCGTGCCATTTTGCAGATCTTCGATAATACCAAATGGGTTGTCGACTGCCGCGAATTGTCGGTCAAATTTAGCGAGCTGATAATCAGACGGCTTCCATTTTTTATTACCAAAGACGCCAGGCTCTGAAAGCCTCTTTGGCATTGATTCGTAGAGGTATTTAATCGCCGCGATACTTTTAGCGTTGTAGGCGTTGGCAACGTTAGGCGCGCCATTGGAGGATAAACTACCATGGACGGATGTCACTCCCTGGAGGGCACTCGGATCAGTGTACATCTGAGAAATTAAGCTAGCTGCCTTATCGAATTTTTTGGTCTTATCTTTCTCGTCACCGATAAATAATTTAGCAGCACCGTGAGCTGCGATCTGTCTTGCGGTCAATGAAATATCTTTCTTTGGAATCTCGCCTGTCTTTGCGTATCGTTCTAGACTATCTAGCTTTTTAGCGGTGTATTTCATCGTCTTTTCCACAAGCCCGAGAGAGTGGTAGACTGCGTTGGTCGCCCCCCTATTATAAACGATGTATCTCAGCCCTTCTTTAACATTGAATGCCACGTTTAACATGTCTAGAAATTGCAATCCTTGCGGAGTCCCTGACGGCCCAATCTTATCAGGCATCGCATCCATTAGAGTTTTGATATCTCTAAATTTCTGCTCACCTTCTTCTCCTAGCATTAATAATCTGGCCTCTAAAGGAACTTTTTTTAAGCTAGTCACGAATTTAGCGGGTGATATCTCGCCTTTATACATAGATTTTTCTGCTAATTCTGATATTTTGTAGGCCTTAATTGTATCGAAGACTTCTGGGAATTTTGCCTTAAGTTCTAATAGGCCGTCGACATTATTCATATTGAATAATTTCTTCGATAACTGCTCAGCAGTTTGCTCAGATATTTTAGTCGCAATCTGGGATAAGCTCTTTGACTCTCGTCCTCCTAGAATATTGTCTAATACTCCGAATTCTTTCATTGATTCCGCATAGGCTTTATCGGTTGTCTTAACTGCTGACTGTAGCGCCGCAGTCTCTTCCGCAGTCCCTACTTTAATACCTCCAAGCGCCTTCTCCCTCATCTTAGAGAATACATCGTATGATTCTGTAATTAACTTTTTTTCTATAGTCGGAGCCACTGGAGAATACATGCCGCCTATTAAAGTTCTAAGCTTTTTAACATCGCCAATAGTCTCAGCATTATCAATATAGGTCATTAACTCTTCGGCCTTTGCCTTTGCCGGCCCTAACCTGTACGCGTCTAGCTCCATTATCTCTTGCTTTGCTTGCTCTTTAATTGATTTTGCCAGCTCAATACTGCCATACCTGTCTTCTAATTGAGTATATACTTTGCTTAACTCCGCTTGCCTTTCAGTTATTCGCCCTAATAATTGCTTCTGGGCCATGTCGCCTGTTTCATATAATGTTCTGGATACTTCAGGTGTAAGCAGTTGGTCGGTTACTTCTTTTACAGGCTTATAAACTTGGTTTAAGTCTTTTTTAACTAACTCACCGGCCAGAGATGGCGACTGGTATAAAGAAGATTCCGTCCCACGCACTACCGGATTAGCGGAAAGCATTCCTTTAGTTGGAACGGCCCCTAATCGACCTGCTGCTGCTTCTATCTCTGCTTTATTCCCTGCCGGAACATCTTTAAATAAATTACCGATTAAATCTGTTTTATCGGCCTCTTCCATTTTCTTTATAGATTCGCCGCCGCCTATGCTGCTTTTTAAATTGCCAAGCAGATAACCAGTGCCTTTCGCCGCGCCCTTGCCTAACTCTATAGCGCCTTGAAACGCTGAGCCCATTAACCCGCCGGCGAGTAGCGTCTCTGCTGCCTGGTCATAGTCGCCAAACGCGGCTTCCGTAACGGCTTGAGGGGCCATTAGAGCGGCACCTTCGGCCCCCGAATTTATAAGATTGCCAGCGATACCGGATGCGGCTTTACCGATGTCAGAAGCGGTTAAAGCGCTGCCAACTGAAGCCGCGGCGTTTGCTATTCTTTCGCCGACAATTCTTTCCGCTACATTAGCGCCAAGCCCGAGCGCTTTAGTTCCTAATTTAGCTAAAGGCCCACCGTATAGGGTAGATGCTCCAAAGCCGATTACTCCGCCTATGGTGTTGGCGATGTCATGTTGTTTTTTAATTGCTTCACGTTTAGCGGCTTCTAGCGGTGCATCTGTATAATCTTTAATAGTCTCGGGAACGCCCATTAACGCTTCATCCGCGGCCTGACCGAGAGCCACCTTAACTGCGCCAGATACGCCTTTGTTTGCGTCGAGGTAATTGTGAACTGCAATATCATCTTGGGTTGCTTGACGATAACCGAGACCTAGTGCTTTATTAACTTCACCGGCATCGACTGTTACCATCTCGTTATCGGGGTTTACTAAAGCTATTCCCGTATTATCGGATTTTTTCATTTTACTTGCCCTTCTAATTTTCTAGCAGAAGTTACATCGCCGAAAGCCTGGTCAACTTTCATCCCCTCATTCTTTGCTTTAATTTGGATATTCCGCTGAATAACATTTTTAAGCTTAGAAAGCGTTGCTAGAGCGTTGATCTGCTTGACATCGGTTGGATTTGCGACGACTTGATCCATGATTTTCATCTCGGATTCACTCATTGCGCCTGGCCCAACTACATCGGTACGTAACTGGCCTTTTAATAGGCTTTTTAACTGATAGGCGACTGCTGATGCTTCAGACGGAACCCACTCTCTCTCGCTTTTTTTGCCAATGTCGATGAGATCTTGAATGGTCGATATATTAGATTGAGCAAGGTTAGCATCGGCCTGTAAAGTCTTCGCCCGTTCAGTGCTATTGGCGAGACCTTTAAAGCCTGGCCCTTGCACGAAACGCTCGCGATCTTCTTTGGGTAATATCGATAAAATTTGCGCAGTTTGTCCGTCAGCGCCGAATAGGCTTGATCGCATTTCCTGAACTTTAGTATTTTCTAGCGCTTTTTGCATACTCTCGCGTTTGCCTTGCTCTAAAGCTTGGATGGCGAAATCTGCTTTGGCAGCTATTTCAGGAGATTGATATTTGGCAGCGATTGCTTTTAATTTATTTTGGATATTACCGGCGTAAACCGCTCTAGCAGCTTCTTCTGCTGCTTGACTATCGCCTAATTTCAATCGTAGATCTGCTAAAATCCCCTTATGTTGAGCGACTGTGTTTCCGGCCTTATCAAGATTGGCTTTTTGAGCTGCGATATCATTTTCAATCTGGTTATGGATGATCTTTAATGCCTGATTTTCGCCTCCAGCTATACCGCCAAGGAAAATACCGATGGCAGCTTGAATGCGCTGACCAGTCGATAGACTATTCATGTAGTGATTGCTATCAATGCTTTTATTATCGTAGTCTGATACGGCCTTATTAAGTGCTAGAGTCCGAGCGTCCTGTTCTTTCTTTATCTGTTTTTGCTCTTCTATTGCCGCATTTTGCTTGTCGACTATTGCTTTAGTTTGCTCTGGGGTTAACAGCTGAGCGTTCAGCGTGTTTGCGGTCTCTTTCGCCGCTCCCATCTGTGCCCGGCCTTGCGCTGCCAGGGCGGTTTGTTGAGCAGTTATTGGCGCGGCCATTTGCTCTGGGGCTAATAGCTGCGTGCTTGGCATCTGCGTCTGTTGTTGAGGTATAGCTAGGTTAACCTGTGTTGGCTCAATGGATTGATTAGGGTGCTGATCTGGCGTTACAGGGGCTAATTGCTCCTGTATCATCTGATCTGGCTCGAAACTGGCCTTTTGATTGTCCATATATGGCATAAATTCTCCTTTAGATGACCTTATTTTTTTCCTGCACCTGGCATTAATGCTGAACCAAGTCCACTAATAAGACCCATTCGATTTCCAGCGGCCGCTTGGAACGCACCGGTGTTAGTTTGATTCATTTGTGATTGTTGCCCTGCTATTGCCGCTTGTCTTGCCATTAAAGCCTGTCGATTGGCCTCATCTTGTTGAGCCTGAGCATTTATATAAAACTGCTGATTTTGATTAATCGCACCGGCAGCATTCACGTCTCCTGTGCGACCAGAAGCGAGAGCGCCGGCCAATCCAGATTGCCCTGCCATCTGCTCTTGCGCTTTTAATTGTGCAGATTGATTAGCGGCCTGTTGACCGATACTCGCGGTATTTTGCGCACCTAATCTCGCTGCTAGTCCGGCATTAATCCCATGCTGAGATGCCATCATACCTTGCTGTTGAGCGATATTTTGGTTAGTCGCTTGGGTTAATTGATCTTGGACGACCGATGGGCCTGTGCCTGCCGCCTGCTCTTGGAGTGCTCCCATTTGATTAATTTGGGCCGCTCTAAATGGATCCCCACCGCCTAATGCGCTATCTCCTGATTGAGATCGAGCTAATCCTTGCGCTAATTGTGCTCTCATTGTCGCATCATTAGGATCAATATACGCGCCAATCTCTGGCTGATATAATGTGGCAGCAGGCGCTTGGCCAGTACCTAAAAGCCCCATTTGCCCTTCACCGCCGAAAATTGTTCTTCCTATGTCGCCAAATATTCCCATACTAACCTCACATGTTTTTAATTTTAGGTATTTTAAATAGCCCCTTCTTAATACCGACTTCTAATGATAATGCAGTCAAATTAAATGAAGCGCCTTCTATCCCGTCAGGGTTAACCGTCGTTATTTCATACCTGATAGATTGGCATTTCTGGATAGAATTATTTATTTTGAATTGCCAAATATAATCATTACTACCGCCATAGTAAGCAGCGTTGCCATATAATGCATCATCGCCGTATGTAGAATTTCCAAGGGCAGTAACGGAGTTAATGTTAAAATCATCTCTCCAGCTCTCCTCAAAATTGTAACCTACTCTAACGCGTAGAATGTGATTAGATCTAAATTGCCCTATAATGGCCGCTTGATAGATCCTTTGGAAAGATTGGATGCCTCCGGTCTGGATCCAATTCGTCGTGACTTTCATCATAATATTAGATGAATTATCTAGATAGGTAGCGCTATTTTCATAGTCTACAACTCCAGACGATCTAGCTAATACGAAATTAGAATTCCAGCGCCTAGAAGCGATACAATTCATATTAGTAAACGTCGACCATTGCTTAAGGTAGTAATCGTACACCAGGCACGATCCATCGGTATGAGTAAAGCGTATCTGATTAACCGAGTCGCACAATACTGCACCACTAGGTGTGAGCCCGTTAAACGCCTCTACCTGCGCTCCAATGTATTCAACCTGCAATGATCTATCTAATAGGTAATATCCTTTAGCGGACTTAAACATAGCGCCTACGGGGGTTATAACGATTGATTTACTGGATACGCACCCAACATCGGTCGCGATTGCTTGAGGTGTTCCAATATCGTTATTGAACCCCGTATCAGTAGGCCCTGAAGCAAGTTGATAATAGATAGAATTACTTTTAAAGAAAATTAACTTCTCATCTAGCTGGACTAATCCGGTTATCCCTCGCTTCCCCTGATCAATCCGGGCCACGATTAAGTCACTAAAATTCACTGATTCATTTTGGGAGAATTGGCGCGAATACCAAATTGCATTATCGTCTTCAAGCCCAGCGATAATCAGCCGATTGTTGTAAACATAGATTTTAGTACACGATGGGGGTGCAATATTTTCCAGCACTCCGCCGGTTGTATAGAGCAGTTCATTTCCGACGATTACGGTGTCGGTTAGATTGTCTACATAGGCGACCGTATCCTGCGAAGTCACGTTTAGTAACGGCGACGTAATAGAAGACGCACGATAAAAAACAGTACCGTTATTAGTAGTACGATAGACAACTACGGATATATCACCCTTCGCGGCCTTGCGTTCGGTTAAACGAAGAGTCGGTATCGTCAGAGTTACGACGTTAGTTCCCCCGGCAGTAACCGATGAGGTTGGAATACTGGGAGAGCTACGGTGTATCTGACCTTGAATATCAGTCCATTCATAGGCGATTGCATATTGCCGAGTTCCATCGGTCATTCCGGCACCTGCTGTGCTATTAGCGGCGACAATATTCTCCGGGTAGAGGTTGTAACCATGCTCAACAAGATTTGTCCCGTCATAGTCGAATAGCATACCAGCTGCAATATGGAGGTTATTTCCAAGCTGCGCAGTATCGAATAGAGCAGTTGTATCAAAGTTGAAAACGATCTTCTGGAGACCATTAGTAGAAAAAACATTGTTATTTTGCGAGTTCAATGATGTTTTTACGATCATTGGAGCAAGCCATTCATAGGTACTTATAGAATAGACATTGCAAAGCCCGGAGACGTTAGCAGTGAGCCCCCCCGCGTTTTGATATGATATTCTATTCGCTATGAAATAGGATGATGTACTAATATTTTTTGCAGTGAAATGCGTAGATTGTAATACACTTTCATGCCCGACAATCAGATAAACATTAGAGTCATATCCAGTGAATGCTTTGGAGATAAGACCTACACTACGCGCCCATACTTGAGCGGTTCCTACTGTGCCGGTTCTAGAGATTGTATTAGATTTAATGTATCTATAGTAAGTTTGCGCAGAAGTGACTTCATACCAGACCTGGACGGAACTTGAAGTTAGATTAATTGCAGTAATATTTCTGGATAGAGTCGTCGAAGCGTCTATTATTCGGCTTATCGGGGTGTTAGCTAGACCTATATCGTAGATAATACATCTAGTCCCATCGGTAGAATTATGGAAAAAAACATAGAGGCCATCATTAGTAACGTCGCCTCTATAATATGCCAAAATAGCTATACTGCCATCGGGATCTTTCGCAAATTCTACTGGAGAAGGATAGCCGTCGGTTGCACTAGCTAAAAGACCATTCGCTTTTAAATATCCTGTAACGATCACGCTTCCAGAGGATTTTCTATAGGCAATTACGTTATTATTTCCAGCAGGAGCGATGTCATAGATTGCAGTCGCGTGAATATTCGCAGTTACAGAAGCCGCTGCGCTAAATGAGGTCGGATTACCAACCGAAAGGACGTTAACTTTAAGCGTATTAGTTTCGACATAATAGACTAGGATACTATTGGTCGTTATTGCGCATCTTGGATGCACTCCAGTTGTAGATAATTGATAATTACTTTGGATTTGGTTGCCAGAGGTTTCGTCGACTACAGTAGCGCGGATCCCTCCGCCTGAGTCTTGATAGGCATAAACAGTAATGCCAGAGAGATAACCGATATCTGGTGACGACTGAGTATTGGCATTACGTAAAATACCGACTCCGCGGACTGCTACTCCTGCGAAGTTACCTTTATCGAGCCAGTTATTAGATGAGCTAACATAGGAATAAAGATTATTAGAGCTCAATAGATCTAACTCATCCTGAAATGTCGCGATTGCTCTAGTATCCGTAATCGCTGTTCCAGTAGTCGTTAGATTTCCTAGTGCTGTAAGACCGTAGCGTTTTTGGACTTGGCCTACTGAGGTAAAAACGCCATTTTCTAGTTCTAAAAGACCGTCACGCATTAGCTTGGGGTCGACTTTCGTATTAAGCCCAAGACCTAGGTTGACGGTGATATTTTGTTTTTCTAAGGCCATTATGTTTCCTTTAAAATGCTGCTATATCTGTAGAGCCGGCAGTCCCTGCACTGCCTCCGGCTCCGCCGTTACCAGTGCCCTTACTGCTTGCTCCTCCCGCGGTAACTGTCTTTGTTATAGTAGAGCTATCAGTTTTATATCTTATATAAATCTTACCGCCTGAACCACCGGCACCACCGCCGCCTGCTCCTGCTCTTTGTCCGTAACCATTGGCGGTTTCGTTTGCTACACTTCCGCCGTTTCCTCCGGTTACTCCTGCAACTGTAATAGTCCCGTTACCAGATAAAGCTTTAGCGTAAATGATAAGACCTTGACCGTGTCGACCGCGTGATCCGCCTCCTCCTCCACCAGCAAAAAAAGCATTAGCGCCATCATTATTTGAAGCGCCGTTGCCACCAGTCCCGGAGTAGACAGAAGCGCCACCACCACCGGCAGCAGAATAGCCTATATAATCTGGGGTATCCCCACTTGCGCCGCCGGATCCACCTGCGGAAGCGCCTCCAGACGCACCTGCGCTACCAGCGTAGAACGTTCCATGATCATGGGCCCAACCTTGCCCACCGCCGCCGTTGCCAGAGCCTTGCGAGCTTGCGGTTGAACTTCCAGAATCTATAGGACTGGCCGCGCCGCCACCTGCACCACCTGCACTTTGGGTGATAGTATAACTAGCGGAGAGCCCGGTTTCGGTGACGGTTTTAGTGAAAGTTCCGCCAGTATGTTCTCCGGTCACGCCTTTGATCTGGCCGTTCATAACTAGGGTTTTAGCGGTTATTAATGTGAATGCTGAGCCTGCTAATATATTTAAAATACCACTGGCATCAATAGTTAGCGTATCGTAGTTAAACGTTCCGCCATTCGCTAGGTTGGTAGTGCCTCCAGTGATAGTAACGTTACCGAGGGTTGTAACGAAAGGCCATTGCTGTCTCCCGGAGGTAATGACACCCATAAGTAAACTACTCATGCTTTTAATGCTCCTGTTAGAATCCATGTATCGGTCGCGACTTTTAGCGCGGCCGCCATCGAGTATTGCGCATTCAATTTAAGCCCCAATTCGCTTCTAATCGTGACGCCACCACCAGCGACTACCGACAATGCACCTGTACCGTCTTGATACATAAATATTTGCGTACCTAATGGAAAGGCTACGGATGAGTTAGGAGGGATCGTCAAGGTATGAGCAACCGAGCCAGTTAGCTGGACCATTTTATTCTGATCTGCGAGGACCGCGGTATAGTCAGTGCTGATAGTATCTAGAGTAACCGCTAATGCTCCTGGATCCAATTGAGCTAAAGTAATTGTAGAGAAACTTAGATTGCCACTTGCATCGCAAACCATTGGCAATGTAGATGCTGGCAGTGCAGTCGGTAGAACTAAACTGTAGTTACTCGCTAAACTAGTAACAGTCTTGAACTCGACATATTTACCACTAGAGACTCTTTCAAATATTTTAAAGTCGCCGACATTAACCTTGGCATAAATTCCTGTCGAACTGGTAAAAGTAAAGGTCGTCCCGGCGGTTGTATAAGACAAACTAGCAGTCGACGTTGAATAGTCTCCGCCAATTTGACCGATGGATGTTAAATTTAGTCCCCCAGCATTCGTGATCTTGATAGAATTGCCAGAATTGTCGTTATAATAGAGCTCACCACTACTCGCAGAAAGCGAAGTCTTATAGGTCACGGCGCTTAAAGGCGATCCGTTATTTTTCATACCGACATTAAGCACGTTAGTTAAATCGAAATTGCCTAAGCTCAATGTCGCGTTCATGTTCAACCCTGCCACGGGGATTCTCGTCCCTTTATTAGTGGTATGGTCGTGGGAATCGACAAGGTTAAAGGCAGCATTGAGTTCAGTCGCCCAGGCGGGACCTATCTCTACGCCGACAATTGGCAGCGTTAGATTCATATTCGTTGTCGTGGTAGTCGTGGTCATATTAACCTCTAAAAAATGTATAAAGTTACGGTAACGGTGCCACTTGATTTTAGAATTATTTGTCTCTCAGGATTAGCGTTAACTGTCGAGCTGCGATAAACATGCTGGGCGGCGTTTTTGTCTGTTATTACCCAGCCTTTATATTTGCGATTAAGCAAATGATTAACAATAGTATCGCTGGCGGTAACCGTCGCGTCAACAAAGTTTCCTCCGATGAATTCGGAGATAGTTAACGCGTCAAATGTTTCTTTGGTATTCGACTGGATCTTCTGGAGTTCATAATCGGACGTAAATATTTGCTTAAAGTGCGGCGTCGCCATCTATTACCACCCAATATAAGGAAATGTACCCCCGAAGCGTTGTGAGGCAGCATTAACATCGCCTATCCGCTCTGGTGATCCAGCATCTCTATTAGACGCCATCGCCTGGATACGGGCAGTCAGCTGCTGCTTGCACATAATAAGCGCGCTAGGGTCGGTTTCTTCTTTGATATTACATTTAATCGCAGAATCTACTATGATGTATTCTTCGAAATTCAGGACATCTACCAGTGTATCGGCTGCGTTCACTAGAGCAGTATAGCTAGGGATATACCACATTTGATAATCACCGGGAGCTCTATCTTCAGGGACGAAAAAAATCGTGCCGCCCATCAAACGATAGTTAACCCCGAGTCGCCCCAGGACTGACCGCGTTCGAGAGTCGACACGATTGCGTTCTATAAAATTGTAAGGGTAAACAGTTGTCCACTGGCCTTCTAATTTGAGATCCATCCCGCGTATCTTATAAAAGTCCGACGGAACTGCGTGGGTATTACCTGCGCTAATAGTGAATAACTCAGTCTGGGAATAGTAGTCTTCAAAGCGCGATACCAGGATATCATATAACTCCCCGTAGGAAGCGTTGATATAGCCAGTAAGCTCGCTATCGGTTATGAAATTACTAGTCTGTTGATCTGCGCGTTCACGTACTTTCTCTCGTAATTGTGCCAGTGTAAACATTATTTACCGCCTTCCATTTCACTTTCTGAACCGTATTCCGGCTCAGTTTCTTCTTCTTCATTCATTTGGTCATAAAGCTCATGAAAATCTTTCTGCGCTTGAACAAAAAGCTTAACGTCATTTGCCTTAATGGCGTGGAGCATATCCTCCGCTGCTGCCTCAAGACCTACCTCGTAATCTTTCTCTTCGCTTACTTCATTCTCATACTCTTCGCCCATAGGCGGCTTCATACCAGCGATAATTAAAGAAGCAGTTTTTTTCGGTTGTATCATTAAACCAGGCATAACTTACTCCTTAGAAACTCCAAATACGACCTGAAGAGGATCTACGCGCTTTAATTGAGAAATAGATTGTAGAGTTACTAGCAGGCTCAATCGCTGTGCCAGCTGTGCCGCAAGCTACAACATTTAAAGTTTTAGCACGAAAATCAGATTGTAATACAGTATCTTGGTGTTTCAATTTAACGCTCATGACATTACTATCGGTCTGATGGGCAACTACACTATCAAAGAATAGAAAAGTATCGAAAGCATCATCTAGAGTAACCGTATAGGCACCAACGCCTGTACGTGCTACACTTGTAATCCCAAGACCCCCGTAAGTAATAGCTGTACCAATGCTATTGATATAACCAAACAAACAGCAAACTTGTTTCTCTAAAGCTAATGCAGCGTTAAAAATTCTATTAGACATAAAAACTCCTTAGGTTGGATATACTTTATTGGTTTCCCACGGCAATAAAGAGGAGAGAGATTTGACTCCCTCTCCTAGGTATTATCAGATCAAATTATGCGGATACTGTACAGTTAATGTTATAACCAGGTGCTTTACAACCTACGTTGCCGTAGAATCCGTAACGCACTTCAACCCCATCTGAATTTGCTTGTCTTAACATTTGAAGACCGTCTGTATCTATTACTCTAACTGATTTTCCGAGTGAATACAATTTCCATGTATCCATTTGAACACCGTAGATAGTAGTAGGCGGACAGTTTTGGTCAGGTAAACATTTAATAGTTCCGCGTGGGCCGTTAACGGTAATTCCGCGGAAAGCAATCTCAGGATTCATTTTCAGATCGATGTACATAACCTTTGAACCTAATGCTTTTTCTAGTTTAGAATACTGAGCATAATTCATAAAGAAATAATCAATCTTAGAGCCTTCTCTAGCAGCATAAACAGCGGCTTCGATCAATGCTTCTTCGATAGGCAGCGAGCTAACATCAAGACGTAGACCGCCAAGACGTGTATCTACTGATCTATCAGTCCCAAAGAACAGAGAACTAGTAGGAGCAGAAGATGGAACCCATGCGCCAAGGCCAGCAATTTTTGTAAGAGTTGACGAGCTATGATCTCCGCGAATAAACAGGTAATCGCTTACGCCAATAGCAGGAATACCATTAGTCCCGTCGTTAACTGCATAGCCGAAAGTCAGGATACCAGCTGAACGGTTAACTCCAGTAACGATAAGACCGTTGCCTGATGATCCGTATGCTCTAGAAGCGCCAGTCAAAGAAGCCGCAACATCTAATTCCATACCAACTTCGAAGTTAGTAATCTCGTTGATGTTAGAAAGAGTTAAGGTTAACCCTGATACTACACCACCGTTTAGAACGCCAACTTCACCGTAACCTGCACGGTACATAGATACCGCTACTGATCTGGTCAAAGAGTTAATAGCGCCATCGATTTCAACTGTAGCAGCTTCGAGGAACGCATTGCTATTGCCTTTAGAAGCTTCTAAAGTTTCGTTATCAATTGTCGCAATAGAGTAATCTTTTACTCTGGTTAATAGAAAATCGTCCAGCTTAGTGCTAGTTAATCCACCACGTGTTTGAGCGCGTGCGAAAGTCGCAGAACGCCCTTGTGGGTTACCCCAAATGGTTACGATAGGTAGGTTACGACCACCAAAATCTTCCATTTTGGGCATTAAGGCGAAAAGTGGGTTATCCTTGTAAACCATCATCTCAATACGATCATTTGTATACACTTTGTTACTCTGCTTTCGCAGGGAGAGACCTCTTCGGATCTCTCTCACTGGTTTCATTCTGTTATTGCCAGTGTTCAGACTATCGCACGCGGTGTTTATTCCGCCCCTCTCACTTAGTCGTTCACGGTGGCTTTCGCCTTCCGCCCTGTTGTCCTCTTCAGGATTTCCAAGTCAATCAGAGTGGGTTTAGACAGCACTATACCGTCAGGCGATGGGGTTCCCCATCTTTTATGATTAGTGATAGCTACGGCTTTTTTACTAATTCATTTTCTCTATAAACGCCGTAAATTACCATATAATCAACATACCTTATGTGACGCTATTGGTTAATGCTGTTTTAACGCAGCATCAAAACTAGTTAAATCCAAGGCCATGTGTTACTCCTAATTAGACCACTTTATTAAAGCGGCCGCTTTTTTTAATGATTCTTCATTCGACAATAATCTTTTTTCTTCTAGACCTGAGGAATTACCGTTAGCTCTATTGGTTAGGATTAGTGGGGTGGCTGTCTTTTTTTCCTGGCTGTCTTTTACGTAACCCAATTTTGCCGCAAGCTTTTTAGAGTTCCTAGCAATGCGCTCTAGATGTCCGTCTAAGTACTCTTCTACTTTGGAGGCGGCTTCATCGATTGCCATTACTTTACCGGTCTTTTTAAAATACTCTTCCACTACTTCAAACACCGTATCATGGGCGTTATTTTCGCGGATCAGCTCAAATTTCTCTGGATTGTCTTCTACGTGTTTTTTGATGTTGTCTTGGAATAGCTGTATATTTTTTTCATTCGTCTCTCTTATATTTCGCTCTTCTCTCTCTGTACGTTCTTTCTCTTGCCTGTCTATCCGGTCTTGGAGTTCTTTTAACTTCTCGTCGGTAGATGGCTCTCGCTTAGAACCTAAAGCATGATGAAGCACGTCGTCTAATTTTACACCATATTTCTCCAGGAAGGCAATGGGGTCATTGCGCAATC
>Ga0315285_10002890_pt1 | contig 17989 bp, 11 predicted proteins | sample YL17G09_36_MG_FD_203698 | JGI IMG/M metagenome (GOLD analysis project Ga0315285, IMG submission 203698) | Sediment microbial communities from Yellowstone Lake, YNP, Wyoming, USA - YL17G09_36 | ecosystem: Environmental > Aquatic > Freshwater > Lake > Sediment | place: USA: Wyoming | collected... | reverse complement strand
AAAAAAACGCCCGCCCCACGCACTAAGCGCTTCGGCCAACGCCTTCCGGACGGCGGGCATCTCATCCACGGGGCCGGCGGGCGCCATGGTGGTGGAGGGGCGCGGCACGGGAGTGAACGGCGACAGCGCCGCGCCTACTCCTCGCCCCCCCCATCCCACCACCATGCCCCCCGCACGAGAACCGACGTGGGTCGCCGCCACCGCCGACCGCGCGCGGGCGACCGGGTTTCTCATCGCCGACCGCTTTTTCGGGTCGCGCCGCGTCACCGTGGGCGCGAGCCTGCAGCGCCCGCGCAAGGTGCCCCTGCGCATCGAGCCCAAGACGTACTTTGGTGAGAGGAGAGGGGTGGAGGGGGACGAGGGCGGGCGGGCGCGCGCTGGCGCGACGCCGGCCGCATTGTGCCGCTCGGCGCCCAGCGTTTCGGGTGCTCCGGGCGGAGCGGCGCTGGCCCCTGGAGACGGCAGCTTCGCATCCGCGTCGTTCCAGGGCGGAGAAGGAGCGAACGCGCGCCCTCCCCCCTTGCGGCCGCCGACCTAGCCGCCCCTCCCTCCCCCCTCCCCAGCCAACGAGCGCACCTTCCTCTCCTGGCTCTCCATGGCGACCTCCCTTGGCGGCGTGTCCACCGCGCTGGTGGCGCTGTCGGCCGAGTCCAAGCCCGGCGCGGCGCCCGCCGGCCCGCTCTCCCCCCGCACGACCGAAATCATCACGGCGTGCCTCCTCCCCGTGTCCATCGCCATGGTCGCCTACGCGCTCGTCATCTTCCTGTGCCGGTCGGAGTCGATGCGCACGAAGCAGGCCGGCTTCTTCACCGACGTCGTCGGCCCGACCGCGCTCGCGGGCCTGTTGCTGGCGTCGCTGTCGGCCATCACCGTGCTCGCCTTTGTCAAGGTCGTGTTTTATTGAGGCTACAGGGGGCGGCGGCCGCGGTTTGGCGTGCAAACGGCGGCCGCCGGACACGACCCTCGCGTCTCTGCCTCCCCCCCCCTCCCCCTCTCACGGCTCCTCGATGACGGGCAGGCGCTCGGGCGCCGCGACGCGCGGCGGCGGCGCCTCGGGGGCGACGACAGGGGCCTCGTCGCCCGCGCACGGCCCGTCGGCGACGGCCGTCGCGGCCGCCGCTTTGGCCAGGCACGAGTTGGCGAACGTCGCGCGGGCGCCAGCCTCGTCGGTGGCGCACACGGGGGCGTAGATGCGCGGGCAGGGGACGGGTTTCGGCGCGCGCGCGGGCGCTTCGGCGAGCGGCTGCGCGTTCGAGTTGAGCGGGCGGGGCGGCACGGGTGCGACGGGGGGGGCCGGGTCGACCGCCACCACCGGCGGGCGCGGGGCGGCGACCGCGGGGCGCGGCGGGAGGGCCGCGACTTCCTCGTCGCCGGGGCACGCGCCCACAGCGCCGACGACGACGCTGGCCGCGGCCGCTGTGCACGCGTTCGCGTACGTCTTGGAGTCGACGCCGCAGACGGGGCGGTAGATCAGGGGGCAAGGCACAGGGGCTGCGGAAGAAGAGGGAGGGAAGGTGGGCGCGAGAGGCGGGCGCCGCAGGCCCTCCCCAGCCGCGGCAGGCGGCCGATTGCGGGCGCGCCACCCCAAACAGCGGCGTCCTACTGCGCCTGAGAACCCGCTCCGCGAGCGGCACCGTCGCGGCGGCGCCGGAGTGGCGCGCTGGAGCAGCGCGCCGGCGCGGGCGCAGTACGGCGCCCGACGCCGCGGCCGGCCGCGACACGCACACACACCTGCCTCACCCTGGGCGGACACGGCGGCCACGCCCACGAGCACGACCAGCAAGGCGGCCACGGCGGACTTCATAGTCGGGGCAGACGAGAGTGGCGGGCGGCGCGGCCGGCGCCACATTCACTCTCCCCGCCACTCCCGCCGCCGCCTGGCGCACGCGCACGCTCCACACCGCGCCCCAGTCATGCCCTGTGCCGCATGCTGGGCCGCCTAATGGTTGCGTGGACCGCGGTGCGCGTTTCCCGTCTTTCTCTTCGCCGCACCAGGCTGGGCCCGTCCGTCGCGAGGTGCGGTAGCGCGATGCAGGGTTCGGGGTGGAGAGGAGCGCGCCGCGCTCGCCGCCCCCCCACGCCGACGCCAGGCCGCCGCCCCCATCCCCCAGCCCCGCCCGCCGCTCCCTCCCGCGCCCTCCCCACGCATCCTATCCATCTGTGAGCGACCGCGGGTGGGCGAGTTCTGCGTCGCCGACCGCCCCCGGCGCCACGCGGGCGGCAGCCACAATGACGACAGCGCAGCCCGCCAAGCGCGAGGCAGAGGCAGAGGCCGAGGCCGGCGCCACGGCTTCGCCCACCCCCGACGCCCCACCCCCAAAGCGGGGCCGGGGCAAGGGCGGCCGTCCGGTGACGCCAGAGCTCGCGCTGCGCCTCGGCGTGCACGCCGCGGCGCGCGCGCAGGATGTGGGTGCCGCGCTAAGCGCGTACGATGCGGCGATTGAAGCAGGTGAGGGGTGGTGGTGGGAGGAGGGTGGGAGGTGGCGCTTTCGAAGGAGGAGCCAGCCGCCGACCCTCTCCGCCCCTCTCCACCTCCTTCTCCTTAGGCGTCAAGCCGCCGACCGACGTGTCCAACATCGTCCTCTACCTATGCGCCGGCGGCGACGACTGGGAGACGGGGCTGCTGGCGCAGGCGCGCGGGGAAGAAGAAGGGGGCGCGGGCGACGCTGCTGCCGCCGCCTCGACCTCTGCCGCGGACGCCGCGCTCGCCGCCCGGGGCCGCGCCATTTTCGAGGCCATCACGTCCTCTGGCCCCCTGTCCGCCAAGGAGGGCGAGATGGCGCACACCGCGCTCGCCCGCCTCGCCGCGCGCGCGGGCGACGCGCGCGGCGCGCTCGCCGCCGCGCGCGCCGCGCTCGCGGCCGGCCTCCCCCCCCGCAACCGCGCCTTTTTCCCCGCCATGCTCGCGCACTGTGCGTCCGGCGACGCCGCGGCCGCGTTTGCGGTCGACGGCGAGGCGGCGGCCGCGGGGCTCGCCGCGGGCGAGCGCGACTGCGAACTGCTGCTCGGAGCCGCGGCCCGCGCGCCGCCCGGCGGCGCCAGCCTGTGGGCATCGATCGAAACCGTGCTGTACCGGTTCACGCGCGAGCACGGCCGGCTGCAGGCCGCGACGCTGGACGCCGCGGCGCGCGCGTTCGCGTCGCCCGCCGCGGCGGCCGCACTCGCGCCCGGCGGCCCGCTCCACGACGCGTCCCTCCCGCCCCGGGCCTGGTCCGTGGCCCGCGTTTCGGTCGACCCGGGGACCGGCGCGGTCGCGGGCCTGCCCGGCGCGTCCGCCAACGCCTCCTTGGCCCCCGTCGACCTCGACCCCGAGGAGTGGGACGCCCTCGCCGCCGGCGTCGCGACCCTGGCCCGCTCCCGCGAGCGGCGCCCGTCCGATTTCGACGATTTTGTCGCCTGGCTGTCCAAGCGCGGGCCCTTCGGCGCGGTCGTCGACGGCGCCAACGTCGCGCTCTTTGGCCAAAACTGGGAGCGCGGCGGCTTCGACTTTGGCCAGCTGCGGGACGCGTTGAGCGCCCTCGAACGCGCCCGCCCCGGCGCCCGCCCCCTCGTCATCCTGCACCGGTCGCGCCTCGCCGGCCCCGCCGCGCGGTCCCCCCCTGGCCGCGACCTCCTCGCCGACCTGAAAGCCCGCCAGTGCCTGTACGCCGCGCCGCACGGGTCCAACGACGACTGGTATTGGCTGCACGCCACGGTGGCGGCGAAAGCGGGTGGCCTGCTGGTCTCCAACGACGAGATGCGCGACCACGCGTTTGCCCTGCTCGCCCCCGCCCTCGTCGGCCGCTGGAAGGAGCGCCACCGCGCGACCTACACGTTCAACGGGCGCGGGGCGGAACTCGAGATGCCGCCGCCCTTCTCCGCGTGCGCGCAGCGCGTCGCGGGGGGGGCGTGGCTGCTGCCGCCGGAAGGGGACTCGGAGGCGTGGCTGGCCGCGGTGCCGGCGCCGGTCCCGACAGAGGATGCGTGAGGGGTGTGGGGCGACTCGGAAACCCCGCAAGAGACTGTCGCAACAAAACCAACCGAACGGGCCCATCTCTCTCTTTCCCTCTCTCCCTTGCCTCACTCGCACGCCAACGCAATGCCCTTGGCCGCGCACGCGGCCGCCAGCGGGGCGACGGTGCGAGCATCGGCGCCACACACGCTCACGCGGCCCAGCGCGGGCGCCGCCGCGGCCGCGGCCGCGACCGCGGCCCAAGCCGCGGGCCAGCCGGCGTCGGAGGCGCCCACGACGATGTGAAGGTGGGTGAGGGAGGGGGAAGGCAAGGCGGCGACCGCGGCGGCCACCGCTTCGGCGGGCGCGACCGAGTCGAGCGTCAGCCGACTCACCCACCCACCCTCCGCCGCCGCCGTCCCCAACATGCCCGCCTGGTCTCGCAGTGAATCCCGGTCTGGGCGCCACCCTTTGGCGGTGGGCGCGGCGAGGGCGAGCTCCCGCGCGCGCACCCGCGTCGCCCCCCCCAGCAGCGCCGCCAGCGGGCGCGCGTCGCCGTCGCCCAGGCGTGCGCCGACGTCGATGGCGATGGTGCGGATGGAGGGGTGGGTGGCGGCCTCGGCGGCGAGGAGGAGGGCGTCGCCCGCGTCGAAGCGCAGAGCGAGGGAGGGGCGGTCGCCCTTACCCCCCCCTCCCCCCCTCCTCAACCCCGTCGCCCTCAGCTCCACCAGCCCTGGGCACGCCTGCAGCACGCGGCGCAGGTTGGGCGCGGGGTGCGCGGGCGTGGGGGTCCAGGCCGCGGAGGACAGGTCGAGCGCGGTCAGCGACGGGTGCGCCTGCGTCCAGCAGGGGGCTTCCGGCGTGCCCGGGGCGGGCCAGGAGGAGAGCCAGAGCAAGCGGCAGAGCAGGTCGACGTCGAGCTGTGGAGAGGGAGGAGAGAGAAAGGGAGGCGGGTCGGCCCCGCGTGTGCGCGCCGCCCGGCCGTTTCTCGCCCCCGATGCCCTCCTCCCGCCTATAGTCGATGCATCCATCACCCTCACATACCCTATCGACGAGGCGCGGCTCGCCGGAGAGCGCGACCGTGGTGGCCAGCCCGCGCGCGGCGCCCGCGGGTGGCGCCGCAGCCGCCCGCCAGCGCCGGCACACGGCGCGCACCGTCACCGCGGCGTCCAGCAGGCCGGTGCGCTCAAAGATGGACCGCAGCAGGTCGTCAGGGAGCGCGTCGAAGCCGGCGGCCGACGCCACGCGGGCGTCTGCCCGCGCGGGCGGCGGCCGATCCGGGGTGCCCGGCGCCGCGGGGGGGCATGTCGACAGACGCGACGGCGCTGTCGAGGGCGACATGCGGTGCGCGGCGCAGTGGACGAGGGGCACGGCGGCGCCGCGCCCTTGCAGAGCCGACGCGCGCGGGCTCCCCGCGCCCGCGAACCCCAGCCTTTATGGAGAACGAGCCGCCCCACCTGCCGCCCACCACCGCCCGTGTGGCGGCCGCGGTGGACGCGCTGGCGGCGGTCGTCGCGGCGTCGACGCGCGGGCCGCCCGCGTCGGCCAAGCTGCGGGCCACCGCGGTCAGCGTATTGAGCCGAGGGGGGGTCGCGCCCGATGGGCGGTGGCGGCAGGTGAGAGAGAGAGGAGGGGAGGCGGCGCGGCGCGGGAAGGCCGGCGGTCCGATGCGCGACGCCGGGGAGCGCGGCGCGGAAGAGCGCCAAGCGGCCGGCTCCGGGCTGCGGATCGTCATCCGGGCTCGCGGGAGGGGTGCGGGCGCGCCGCGGGCGGCGCGCGGCGGCCCGGGCCCCTCATCTTACGCCCCGCTCTCTTCCCGCAGGACGCCGACGCCGCGGCCGACGCCCTCGCCGCGGGCGCGCCCCGCGGGGACCGCTTCCTGGCCATGGTGGACCGGCTGCGGGTGCAAGGGTAGGGAGAGAGAGGGAGGGAAGGGGTGGTTGAGGGGTCGCTCGAAGCGCGCGCGCGGCCGCCCACCAGCGCCCCGTCCCTCCTTTAGCATCCCGCACCTGGACGAGTTTTTGATCGCACTACAGGGCATCGCGTCATCGCCCGCCGTGCTGGCCGCGCTGCGCGACGACGGCGCGCCGCGGTCGCCGCCGTTGTCGGCGTCGGACGCGTCGGGCGCCGCTGCGTCGCCGCCCGCGTCTCCCGTGCGCGCCCGGTCGCCCACGCCGCCCGCGTCGCCGCCGCCGCCCCTCTCGGGCCCGGTCGGCCCCCTGTATGGCCGCCCCGCGGTCGCAGGCGCGGGGTCCGACCCCGCCTGGTTTTTCGACCGCCCCCACCTCGCCGGGTGGCCCTTTCCCGACGCATCGAGGGCGCGGCAACCCGCTCCCAGCCTGGCCTCCATGCCGCCCGACGCGGCGGAGCGGGCGGTTGTGGGCGACCTTCTCACCGCCCTCCTCGGCGTCTCCGCCACCTGGGCCGTCGCCCACCGCACCCTGGACGAGCACGGCGCGCCCGGGTGCGAGTTCAGGCTCGCCCCGGGCGCCCCCGGCGGCGTCGCGGCCCAGGCGGGGCGCCTCCTGCCGCTCGCCGCCGCCGCGGCCGACGTCGCCCGCTTCGCGCACGCCTGGTCCGCCACCGCCGCCGGCGGCGCGGCCCAGGGTGCGGCCTCCGCCGCGGGCACGGCGTTGGCCGAGTGGCGGGCGCACGTCGCCCGAATCGACCACGCGCGCGCGACTGCGCGCGGCGCGCTCCCGCTCGCGTCCCTCGCCCTGCACACCGCCGGCCCCGCGCCCGCCCTGCTGGAGACGGCGGCCGCGGCGCGCGCGGCGGCGGCGGCTGGGGTGACGGGAGGGCGGTTGGTGGACCTGCTCGCGTCCCGCGCGGCCGCCGCCGCAGGCGACGCGCCGCGCGCGGCCGCCGCCGCGCGCCTGCTCGCCGGCGCCGCAGCCCCTCTCTTTGCCGGCCTCACCGCCTTTGTCGCCGACGGCGTCCTCCCCCCGGGGCCGGCATGCGAGCTGCCCTTCGTGGAGGACGCGAGCGTCGGCTGCGACGACGCCGCGTGCGACGGCCGCGCGGCGCTCTGGTCGGCGCGGCTCACGCTAGCGCGCGCGCCCGATGGCTCGGTCGACGCCCCTGCCTGCCTGACGCCCGCCCTCGCCGACGCTCTGACCGCGGCCCGGTGCCTGGTCGCCGCGCGCGCGGCGGGCGGCGCGCCCGCGCGCACGCTCCCGCCCGGCGAAGCGCTCGCCTACGACGCCTCGTCCCGCTTTGCCGCCCGCGTCGCCGACGCCGCGCGCCGCGCGTCGGCCGACCTGCTGGCCCTGGTGCGCGATCCGCCGGCCGTGGCCGGCGCCCCGCCACCCCTGGGCGCGCGGCGGGCGCTCGCCGCGGTGCGCACTTTCCTCCTCGCTGCGCGCGGCGATTTCGTGCACGCCCTCCTGGACGCGCTCGGTGAGCCGGTCGGCAGCTCCTGCGCGGCCGACGTGCGCCCGGCAGCGCTGCCGGCCGCGCTCGACGCCGCGCTGCGCGTCGCCGGCCTCTCGACCGCGCCCGGCGCCCCGTCCCTCGCCCTCGCCCTCGACCCGCGCTCCGTGCTGGCCCGCCTGCGGGACGCGCGCGAGGCCGGCGCCCGGCTGGCGACGCCGACCAAGGGCGAGGGCGGGCGGCCGTCGCTCGCCCCCGCCCGCCCCCCGCGCGGGGCGCTGCGCGCCGCGCGCGCGCGCGACGCGCTCTCCCTCACCCTCACCCTCCCCTTTCCCGCCTCGATCCTGGTCCCGCCCTCGTTTGTGGACGCGATGAGCCTGCTGTTTCGGCACACGGCCGACCTGGCGGTCGCCCAGCGCGCGCTCGCGGGCGCGTGGCGCGCGCTCGCGCCGGTGCGGGCGCTGCGCAGGGCGCCGTCGCCAGGGTTGGCCAAGCTGTTGAACGCGCGCATGTGGATGGATGCCGCGCTGTCGGCCGTGCAGGGGCACGCGGTGGACGATGTGGTGGAACCCGCGTGGCGCCGCCTGACCGCTGCCGTCGCAGCCGCCACCACCGTCGACGCCGCCACCTCCGCCGCCGACGCCTTTGTGCGCGACATCACCGTGGGCGCCCTGCTGTGCCGCCGGGTGCGCTTGCTGCGGTCGTTGACCGGCGTCAAGGACGCCTCCGCGCGGTTTGGCCGCGCGGTCGCCGCCCTCGCCGACGGCCGCGACGGCGACGCCGGCTGCGGCGCCCCCGCCGCCCCGCGCCTCTCGGCGGGCGGCCGGCGGTCGTCGGTGGGCGGGCTGGCCATCGACGCGCCGCTCCCGCGCGTCGCGCCTTTCGAAGCCGCGGCCGACGCCGCCGCCCGCGCCGACCGCCGCGCGGCCGAGGCGGGCCGGCTGGACGCACGCGCGGGGGCGCCGGATGTCGAGGGCGTGGCGGGGGATGCGGTGGGCTGCTTTTGTGCGGCGCTCGCCGACCTCGCGTCCGGCGCGGCCGCCGCGGCAGCCGCCGGCGGCGACGAATCGCCCGGCGCCCGCGCCGAGATCGACGCCCTGGCCAAACTGGCGGCCCGGCTGGCGCCCGTCGTGAGGGCGGTGGAGGGAGGAGGGGGCGGGGAGGAGGAAGGTGGAGGCGAGTGGTGAGAGAGAGGGGCAGTCGTGTCGCCCGCCGTCCATCGTCACACGCCTCACTTGTGCGTCACCGTGGTCCCCAACGCCTTGAGCAGCTCGCGCACGAGCGCGGGGTGCGCCGGCCACGCGGGCGCGGTGATGAGAGGCCCGTCGACGACGACGCCGTCAGACGCCGTTTCCTTGAACGTCGCCCCGGCCGCGCGGCACTCGGGCGCGCACGCGGGGTAGGCGGTGAGCGTGCGGCCCGAGACGGCGCCGGCCGCGGTCAGCAGCTGCGCGCCGTGGCAGACGGCGGCGACGGGTTTCCCCGCATCGACGAACGAGCGGACGAGGGTGAGCACGTCTTTGTTCAGGCGCAGGTACTCGGGGGCGCGGCCGCCGGGCAGGAAGAGGGCGTCATAGGAAGCGACGGCGCCCGCGTGAAACTCGGCCGTCACCGCAAACCCGTGCCCCGGCTTTTCGGTGTACGTCTGGTGGCCGTCCTCAAAGTCGTGCACCACGGTGTGCACTTTGTCACCGGCCGCTTTGCCGGGGCAGACCGCGTCGACGGCGGCGCCGACAGCGAGCAGGGCTTGGAAGGGGACCATGGCTTCATAGTCTTCCACGGCGTCGCCGACGAGCATGAGGACGCGCGGAGGGGGCATGGTGGGGGGAGGGGAGGAGAAGGAGAGGGTGTGGCCGACGCCCGGCATCTCCCTCTCCACTCTCCCGCCGCCCACCCCGTCTTTCTCCCTCCACGCCATGCGCTCCATCGCCGCCCAACCCGCTCGTGTCCCTGTCGCCCGGCGCCCGGCCGTCGCCGCGCGCGCGGCGGCCAAGGACTCGGCGCCCGCGCCCGGCGCGGCGTTCGTGGCAGCCGCGGCGGCGGCTGTCCTGGTGCGAATGGGGAGAGAGAGAGGATGGCTTTGTTCTGAGAGCGCGCCGAGGGTCGTGGGGGCTCGCGTCAGGCCGCGGCGGCGGCAGCCGCGGCGCCGGGGAGATCGCGCCGCCGCGGCCCCGCCTCCCACCCCTCCACCCCCAATCCCCAGGCCTTTGCGCCTGCCGCACACGCGGCCGGCACCTACAAGCAGCAGCGCGCCGAGGCGGACGCCCTGCTGGCCGCGGTGCGGGCGCGCGGCGCCGTGCCGGAGGTCAAGGTCGCGCCCGCGGTGAGAGCCGGGGAGCGGGGTGGGTGGGGGTGGTAGGGGCGTGCGTGGGGCGGCAATGAGGGCGCGGCAGGCGCGATGGCGGGCGCCGCGGCCCGCGATAAGCGCCGCCTTACCCTCTTTCCCTCGTTCGCTCTCTCCACAGCCCAAGCAGTCGTTCCTGCAGTCGGGCTCCGAGGAGGGCGAGAAATTCGTCCCCCCCCCGCCGTTCAAGCGGGGCGCGCCCGCGTCCGTCTCGTTTGGGTCGGTGCCGACCTCGACGCAGGAGTCGCCGCTGCCCCTGCCCAAGGCCGGCGCCGCGCCGGCGGCGTCCTCGCTGCCGCCCGCGGTGATCAAGGCGACCGAGGCGCCGAAAGCGGTGGCCAAGGCGGCGGCCGCGCCGGCGGCGGCCGCCGCGCCGGTGCTCAAGCCGGCGGCCGCCGCCGCGCCCGCGGCAGCCGCGCCGTCGTCCGGCCTGGGCATGTCCCTGCAGGACATGCTGGCCACGCCGCCCCCCAAGCCCAAGCCGGCGCCTGTGGCCGCCGCGGCGCCGCCCGCGCCCAAGCCCGCGCCCAAGCCCGTGCCCAAGCCTGTGCCCGCCGCCGCGCCGGCCGCCGCGCCGTCGTCCGGCATGGGCATGTCGTTCCAAGACATGCTGGCCACGCCGCCGCCCAAGGCCAAGCCGGCGCCCAAGGCCAAGCCGGCGCCCAAGGCCAAGCCGGCACCGGTGGTTGCCACCGCGGCCGCCACCCTGACCAACGGCGCGTCCTCCCCGAACGGCGTCGCCGTCTCGGGCGTCATCGCCGGCGCCATCGCCTCCGTCGCGGTGGCGGCGTCGCAGGAGGGCAAGGAGGGGGTCACTGCGGGCGGCGCGACGCGCGCCGCCGCGCCGGCCGCTGGCGGCGCGTCCAACCCCGCGGCCAACGCGGCCGAGGCCCGCGCCTGGATCGCGGCGTGGCGTGCGCGCAAGGGCAAGGCGGCGGCGTGAGGGGGAGAGAGTGGGGGAGGAGGGGTTCGTGGCGCGAGAAAGAAAAGGGGAAGAGGGCGGCGGCGCGGCCGCTCCATGCAACCGTGCGAGAGAGGGACAACAAACCGCCTGCCCCAGCCCTCTCAACACCCACCACCACCACCACCAACCATCACGCCGCCGCCGCGCCCGGCGCGCGCGGCCGCAGCGCGCGCGGCGGCTTGGCCGCCGCGCAGTAGTCGCCCCACGCCGCTTTGAACCCCGCGGCATCGCCCAACGGCCCCAAAGCGGCCGGCCAGTGGGGTGCCATCGCGGCCGCCGCGGCCGCGATGGCGGGCGCGGCGTCGCGCGAGGGGCGCGCGCGCGGGGCGTCTGGCGGAGGCCCCCCGTCGCGGTCGGCGAGCAACACCTCGACGCACGCCGCCGCGCACGCCGCCGTCGCGCTCACGTTGTAGCCACCCTCCAGGGCCAACGTGACGCGGCCGCCGGCCAGGGTGAGCAGGCGGCGGGTCATCGAGGCGAAGCCGGCCGGGGTGACCGCCATGCCGCCGAGCGGGTCGCCGGCCGCGGCGTCAAAGCCGGCGGCGACGAGGACCAAATCGGGATCAAACGCGCGCGCCGCGGGCATGACGACCAGGTCAAACGCCGCGTCGTACTCGGCGTCGCCGAGGCCGCCGCGCGTCCAGGCCACGTTGAGGTTCCTGCCGGCCGCGGCGCCGGTGCCGGCTTCGACCGGGTGGCCGGTGCCGGGATAGAAACCTCCACCCCTGTGCAGGGACACGTACATGATGTCGGGCCGGTCGAGCGTGAGGGCTTGGATGCCGTCGCCGTGGTGGACGTCGAAATCGACGACCAGCACGCGCGCCGCGCCCGCTTCCCGCGCCGCCATCGCCGCCAGGGCCACGTTGTTGAAAAAGCAAAACCCCTGCGCGCGCGCGCACTGGGCGTGGTGGCCGGGGGGGCGGACGATGGCAAACGCGCGGCGCGCTTCGCCAGAGAGGACGGCCAGGGCGGCTTGCGCGACGCACCCCGCCGCCAGCCTCGCCGCCGACGCGGTGCCCGGCGAGTAAAACATGTCGCCCCGGTCGTAGGAGGCCGCGCCGGGGGGGCAGGACGCGTCGACCGCGCGCACGTGGTCGGCCGAGTGCGCGCGCAGGAGTTCGCCGTCGGTGGCCGCGCGCGGGGCGACGGCCCGGCAGCGGGCGGCCATGCCGTTGGAGCGCAGGAGGGCGGCGAGCACCGCGACGCGCGCTGGCCGTTCCACGTGCGGGCCGGGCGGCGCGTGCGCCTCCATCCCCGGGTCGTACACCAGGGCGACCGCTTGATCGAGGAGGGAGGGTTGCAGGGGTGCCGTGCTAAGCCGCGTCTCGTTGGGGGCGCGCGGGACGGCGGGAAGGGTCTCGACGGGCTCGGCGGGGGGGGCGGGGGGCGCCGCCCCGGCCGCCTCGTCGGCCGGCGCGGCCGCCTCGACCACCGGCTCCTCCAGCTTCTTGACCACCACGCCTGCATCCGAGTCCGACCCGGAGGCCACGGACGCCGCGCGCGCCAGCGCGGCGCGGGTGAGCCGCGACGGCGCGCGCGCGGGCGGCGGCGCGCCAAAGGGCGACCCGGACGGCGGCCGCCGCGGCGCGCCGGGTTCCAGGTGCAGGTCGGACAGGGCTTGGCCGAGGGCGGGGTCGGAGGTGGAGGGCGGGGCTGGGGAGGGAGGGAGGGGAGGGTGGGGGTTGGGCGCATCGGAGCGTGGCGCCGAACGGCCGAGCCGGGCGCCATGGCGCCCCGCCGCCCCCCGCAGCCTCACCCGCGTCGCCCGCCTCGTCTCCGCTGCTGGTGCCGCCGGGCGCGGACGCGTCCGACTCTGACGACGAGGCGGCGCGCCCCCCGAAACCCAGGCGAGCGGCTGCCGCGGCGACGGCGCGGGCCAGCAAGCCGCCCGCGGGCGGAGGAGGAGGCTCGGGCGCGGGCGCCGCGTCGTCCGCGGACATTGGTCTCAGCCCGCCGCTGTCGGGGCGGCGGTCCATGCTGGCGGCCGCGCCCGGGAGTGGGGCGGACTCTTAGGCGCAGCGGTGGCCGTGTGCGGGCCGCGGCTGCGGTGCGGGGGGGTCGAGGAGTGGGGCGCGAGCATCGAAGCGCGCACTCTGCTTCAGTCGCGACAGCCCGCTATGGCGTTCCCGCGGCTGCCGGCCGCGCTGCTGCTGGCGCTGCTGCTGGCGATCACGGCGACGGGAGCCACTGGTACGGCGGGGAAGGATTGAGGGGATTGGGGCGCGCCGGCGCCGCGGCCGCGGCCGCCCACGCCGCCTCCCCCTCCCCAGCCTCATCGTGGGACGCCCCAAAAGACGCGCCAGCGCCTGTGCCCACGCCGGAGCCCGTGCCGCTCAAGGCCCAGCCTGCGGCCGCGGCGCCAGCTCCCGCCGCCCGCGCGCCGGGCCGCACCGAGGCCCTGGGCCTCGCCATCCTCTTTGCGTTTGCCTCGCAATACGTCAAAGGGCGCAAGAAGAACGCTGACCTGGCGGCAGCCTACGCGCGCGCGCTCGCGCCCGTGCTCGCGCGCCACTTTGCGTTGGTCGGCCCTTCCACCGCGCCCGCCGGCGCCCCTCGCCCCCCTCTGTTGGTCCGCGACTCGGCCAACGAGTACCACCTGTGGGCGTCCGGCCGGCGCGGGGTCAGTGTCGGGTGCCTCTGTGCGTTCCGCCTCATCCCCCGCCAGGACGCCCTCTCCCTCGTCTGGGCCCTCTTTAGCGCCGAGCCCGACGCGGTGGACGTCTCGATTCCCCTGCCTGAAGGCCTTCCCCCTGTCGCGCTCGCGGCGGGGCGCCAGTCCGCGGTAGACGCGGCTCGCGACGCCGACCCCGCCCTGGACGCCCTCGCCAAGCCCCTCCCGACGCCCCGCGGCAAGTGGCCCGCCCCCCTCGTCGCCGCGGGCGACAGCGAGGCCGCGTTCGGCGACATCGTGGCGCGCGGCCCGATCGGGCGCGCGCTGGTGACCGCCGGCCCGCGCCTGCGCTGCCTGCGCCTCGTGTCGGACGGCGCGCTCAAGGCGCAGCGCAAGCTGATGGTGACGATCGACCTGCCAAGCGTGCCTGATCCGGCGGGCCTCGAGGCGGCGGCGTGTCTCGTCGACGCGGCGGTCGCGACGGTCGACGCCCTCGCCGCCCACGCCATGACGCCCGCCGCGCGCGAGGCGGCCGCGGCGGCGCGCGCGCAGGCGGCGACCCGGAAGGCGGGCGGCGCGGGTGGGGGCGCCGCCGGCGAGAGCTCCGCCGAGCGGCTGCGCCGGGAGAAGCGCGAGGGGGAAAAGGCCAAGCTCGCCCGGATGACGCTGTCGGAGCGGGAAAAGTACGTGGCCAAGAAGCAAAAGGTGGAGCAGAAGCGCGGGATGAAGCGGATGACGGTGCGGGGGTAGCGAGAGAGGGGGAGGGAGGAGCGGCGCGCGGCCGACGCCTGTGTGTCACTCCCCGCCCCCGGGCCTCGCGCCCGCTCAACCGCCGCCGCGCCGGCGCCCGCCACAGCCTCTTTTCAACGCCCAGCGCGCCGCCAGGCGCGTCGGAGAGAGTGGCAGAGGGGGTCGTCGCGGGCCGCAGCGGTTGCGCTGGCGAGGGTGCGTGCGCCCGCCTCGGCGACCGCGCACCCGCGCGCCGGCGAGTGCCGCGGGCATAGCCTGCCTCGGCGACTCGTTTTTGGGCGCCGGCAGCGGGTCCGAGGCGCCCGCCTCGCCTCCCCTGTCACCCCCCCGTTTGCTCTCCTCCTCCCCAGCTCCCATCATGCCGTCCCCCCCCAAGCCCGCGTCCTTGGACGACTCCACCACGCCCACCTCCCTTGCGTCGGACGTGGCGGGCGGCGGCGGGTCGGGCGCCGGCGCCCTGCCTGCTGCGCTCGCCGCGCTCGCCGTCTCGCGCGCGCCGCGCCGCCCCGCGACCGGCACCCCGTTCCCCACCGACGCCCTTGTCCAAGTGGCCGCGCGCGCGCGCGAGGATGGCGGCCTCCTGCCGCGCGCGGGGCGGGGCGACCACGACGAGGAGAACGCGGCCGCGGCAGAGACACCGCCCCTGGCCAAGGGAGGCGGTGGCGGCAAGCCGTTTGCGGTGCACAAGACGATCGTGGCGGACACGCGCGAGCGCGCGAGCGCGGCGCGCGCGCCGCTCGCCCCCGGCGCGGCGGCCGACCAGGCGCCGCCGCCGCCTGCCGCCACCGCTGTCGCGCTCGCGGCCGCCCCTGGGCCGCTGCCTCTCCCCGTCCTCTTCGTCCCTGGCGTGCCCCCCGCCCCCGGCGGCCCCGGCGCCCCCCCCCGCCGCCCGCCGCCGCCCGGCCTGCCGACCCCGCCCCGCCTCGCCCCGCCCACCCGCTGGGGGCTGGCCCCGGGGCACCAGCCGCCTCCGTATGCCCCCCAAGACGGCGGCGGCGGCGCCTACCGCCCCCCCGCCGCCCGCGCGCGCGCCGCGCTCGCCGACCTCGCCGCCGGCGCGGCGCACAACCCCGCTAACCTCGCCCGCCTCACCCAGTGGTGCCACACCGCCGCCGCCCGCGGCCGCGTCGACGCCGCGTCGGTCGTCGACCCGGGCACGACCGACGCCCTGGTCGCGCACCAGGTCGCCGCCGCGCGCGCGGGCGTCGCGCTGCGCGCCACCTGGTACCGCCGCGCGCCCCGCACCCGCTACCCCGGGCTGCCCGACGCGGCGCGCGCGGACGCGGGCGCCGCGGCGGCGGCGGCAGGCGCGGGGCCGTTCATCCCGGCGCACGAGACGCAGGCGCCGCCGCGCAACCCGCGCCTCTTTCCGAACGACTACTGAAGGAGGGAGAGAGAGGGGTCTCTTTCCCACCCAACCATCACACACAAAATTCGGGGCTGGGGGGGGGCTTACACTTCCACAACGCAAATCGGCAAGGGCGTCGCACGCGTGGAAAAAGAGGAGGGTGGGGGCGTGCGTGCTCAGGCTCGGCGGTCCTTGCAACACACAAAAGGGCGCGCCGTGAACAAGTGGGGTCGGTAGTGGTGATGTGGGGGGAAGCAGGTCAAGGCAGGGCGGGACGCGGCAAACGGAGGACAGAATCGAAACCCTCGCCGCCTCATTCTCTCTCACTAGGCCGCCGCCACGGGCAGCGGCGGCGCCCCTGCGGCCAGCACAAACGCTTGCAGCATGCCGCGCGCGGCGGCGACGGACGCGGGGGGGCCGCGCAGCTCGACCGCGGAGCCGCCGGCGACCGCGCGCGCGGCCGCGCCGGAAGCGGCGGCGACGGCGGCCAGCGACGCGGGCGCCAGCGCAGCGTCCGCCTGCGCCGGGCAAAGAGACAGCGTGACCACGGTCGGGGCTGCAAACGCCCAGTCGCGCGCGCCGAGCGGCGACGGTGGCGGCGGCGACCGCGGCGCGGGGGCGCCGGCGCCGCTCGACCCCGACGACGGCGACCCGCACGCCGACGTGTGGGCCGACGCCAGCGCCTGCCGCACCGCGGCGCCGCGCAGCAACGACGCCATCATGTGCGCGGCCGCGCCCGCGCCTGCGGCGCACCCGTCGATCGTGACCACCGCGTCGCCCGCGGCCGCGGTGGCCAGGGCGGCGGGGCCGCCAAGGGCGTCGATGGAATCAACGCGCACGTCGGCGCCGGTGGCGGCGCCGACGCCCGCCGCCGCGGCCAACACCGAGGCCGCCGCGTCGGCCGGCGCGAGCAGCCGCACCGCGTGCCGCGCCCGGCCCGCGCCGCCGTCGGCCAGGATGAGACCGATACAGGTGGCCAGAGCGGCGGCGGCGGGGCAGGTGGGGCCGGAGGGGCCGGCGGCGACGGCGGGCGACGACAGCGCGACGACGCGAAACGCGGCGCCCGCCGGCGAGGGGTGCACCCGCACCCGGGCCCCCGTCTCCGCCCGCAGCCGGCGCGCGGTGTCGCCGCCCCGGCCCAGGACGGCGCCGATGGCTTGGGACGGGACGAGGAGGCGGTAGGAGACGACGGCGGTGGAAGCGTCGGCCGGCAAAGGCGACAGAGGCGACGACGCCGCGCCACCGGCGCGCGTCGGGGACGGCGTCCAGTGCGCGGTGGGGGAGGAGGTGCCCGTCCAGCCGCCGCCGCCGCGCGTGGGCGAGGGCGACGCGGCGGCCCAGCACGCCGCGCCGCGCGCGGGCGACGCCCACCCGGGCGCCGCCGAGTCGGCTGACGACGCCCCGCCCCCAAACGGGGTCGACCCGCCGCCCCGCACCGGGCTGGGCGGGCCGGTCAGCAGGGCGTGCAGCGCGGGCGGCACAAAGCCGGTGGCGACTTCTGGGGGCGGGACGGCCGCGGCCGCGTCGCACCAGCCGTCGGCGGTCGGCCCCAGGCCTGCGGCCCCGAGCGCTGCCACCAAATCCGCGGGCGGCGGCCGCACCGCGGGCCGGCGGGGGGGCGTGGCGCGCAGGGTGGCCGCGACGCGCGCGAGCGCGGCGGCGACCGCGCCTGGGGCGCCCGAGACGCGCACGAGCTCGTCGCCGGGGGCGGCGACAGCGGGCAGGTCTTTGGCGGGCAGGACGCGGACGCAAGCGCCGGTGGCGGCGCGCAGCGCGGCGATAGCCGCGCCACGCCGACCGAGGAGCGCGCCGACGCCGCCACCGTCGACCAGCAGCCGCGCCTCCACGTCCCCTCCATCGCAGCGCGCGCCGTCGTCGCCCAGCGCCAGCCGGTCGTGGGCGGCGAGCAGGGCGGCGGTCGCGGGGCAGGAAGGAGAGGGGGTGCCGGGCGCCGACACGTGGAGCACGCGGTCCGGGCAGCCGGCCAAAGGCGGATCCAGTTTGACGCGCGCCCCGGTGGACGCGCGCAGGGAGGCGATGACGTCGCCGCCGTGGCCCAAGAGGGAGCCTATGGCCGAGCAGGGCGCAAGGAGGCGAAAGGCGACGGGCGGCGCGGGGCCCGCCCGCCGCTTGGCGTCCAGAGTGCTGGGAGGCGACACGGGCGCACCACAGGGGGAGGCGCAGGCGTCGGCGTCGACCGCGAGCGGGCGCTTGAGGCCGTGCATCTGAAAGCGGGGGTGGCTGGTCGGAGCGGGGGCGCGCGGGGATGCAGGCGCCGCTCAAGCGTGAATTCTTGATCGAGAATCCGTTCGAGGGCAAGCGAGGCGCCCGCAGCGGCGCGGGCGGGCCGGCCCCGCGCGCGCGGCATCTCGGATGCGCGCCCCACCCCACGGCGCCGCCACGCGTCCGCACCTCGGCGGCGGTCACTGAACGACGCGGCGGCGGTCGCGGGCACCGGCCCCGGGGCGCGGGGCGGGCGGGGAGAGAGGCGGGTGTGAAGAGCGGCGCACGCACGGCAGGCTAGAGCGCGCGCGCCGTCGCCGCCCCGACCGCCTCGGCACGCCCCCGCGCGCGCGAAGATCACACGCGCGCGACCGCCGCGGCCCCCCCGCGCCCCCCCTCGCGCGGGCGGCGGCCCCACTGTGCAAGCACACCGCCCACCACCCCGG
>Ga0315285_10002889_pt1 | contig 17992 bp, 17 predicted proteins | sample YL17G09_36_MG_FD_203698 | JGI IMG/M metagenome (GOLD analysis project Ga0315285, IMG submission 203698) | Sediment microbial communities from Yellowstone Lake, YNP, Wyoming, USA - YL17G09_36 | ecosystem: Environmental > Aquatic > Freshwater > Lake > Sediment | place: USA: Wyoming | collected... | reverse complement strand
CCCCTCTCCCAGCCTTGGGAGAGGGGCCGGGGGTGAGGGCCTCCCCCCTCTCCCAGCCTTGGGAGAGGGGCCGGGGGTGAGGGCCTCCCCCCCTCGCCCAGCCTTGGGAGAGGGGCCGGGGGTGAGGGTAAGCATCCCCCAACAGTCTATTGCAGCGTGATGATTACGCTGCTGCCTTCCTCGTCTTTCTTGGCGATCATCAAGTTGAGCGTCCGATCGTCCTTCGTCCACGTCTGGGAGACCGTCCCTTCGAACGAGTCGTCGCTCCCCATTGTCCACCCCTGCGCCGCGAGTTCGCCGCGATAGAACTCAGCCACGGTCGCCACGTCGTCGGCCACAGAGAACATCACCATCCCTTCTGAAGCAAGCAGGTCCGTCGCGCCGTCGTACATGGGCACATCTTCCGGCAGGTTCTTGGCCGCCCCCTCCGGAGGCTCGATCGTGATGGGCGCATTCACGTCGTAGATCTCGTAGGAGAACAGGGTGGAGCCTTCTCTGTCCGTCCGTACCTCGTTCCAGGTAATCTGATAGCGGACGACAAATTCTGGCAAGCCCGACTCGTCGGCGACCCAGGTCTCGGTCTTGATATCGGAGACCTTGCCCTGCGACAGAAGCGCGACCTGCGCCTCGGTCAGTTTCAGCACGTAGTGGCGCGTGTTGATGCCATTTACCGACTCCCTACCTACATAGTCGTAGTCGGTGTTTGTGGTAAAGTCCTCTGGCTTGAACGCCAGCGCACCAAAACTGGATTCGAGGTCCTCTTCGCTCTGCTGAGTCTGGGAGCAGGACCCACCCGAGCAGAACCACATCGTGTCGCCAATGCGGACGATCTCGGACGCTTGCCCTTCGCCTGCGTTGAACACGATCCGGCTGGCCGCCGGCTCCCGGGTGAACTCTTCTTCCATGGTCATACCCTCGGGAGCCCCACCCGTTGGCGTCCATTGCGAGGTCACGCGTGCGCGATAACTGTCGAGGCCAGACAAAGCGTCGGGTGCTACCTCCAGCGCAGGTGCTTCACCCTCCGCCTCTTCCCCGGCCGGGGTTGGAGCAGCGCCTTCTTCCGACACTGGCGTCTGCTCAGCGGCCTCCCCTGCGGTCTCAGGCGTGGGCCTGGTTGCTTTTCCCAGCGGGGAACAGGCCAGCGAGACCAGTACCAACAAAGCGAAAACGAGCCATATCTTCGACTTCATCGTTGTTTCCTCCCGTCATCAATTTGGAGTTCGGAACACATCTCAAAGGATGTAACAGGGCGGCAGTATACCACGCCCTACCACAAGTAGCAAGTATTAAAATGCCCAGGCTCAAAAAGTAATGCGTAATGCGTGATGTGTAGGGGATGTCCGGACGCAAGTGCCAGGTCAGTCTGTACTGGTGGGATTATCTTCGCGCTCTCGCTTGTGACGGAGCAGCCGCCCGGCCAGCGTCTCCGCTCCGACCGCCCTCTCTTCCCGCGCGCTCTCCACAGAAGGCGGAGCCACCTGGGGCGGCATGGGTGCCGGTGGCCGCTGGGCCGGTGGGGGCGCCATCTCAGGAGCCACACCCGCCGCGGGCAGGCGTTCCCCAACGCGGGACTTGGCCCGCGTGAGACGCTCTACCGGCGAGGGGGCCTCGATCACAGGGCGAGGCCGGCGGCGCAACAGGCGCTCCCCCACCCACGCCCACGCTCGCGCCAGGTCGCGCCGGCCCAGCGCCAGCCGCCGCACGCCCACGTCGAACGGCAGCAGAATCGCTGCCAGCCCCAGCAGGTAGGGCCACAGGTCGCGGGTCGTGCCCGTCCCCCGCAGCGTATGGGCGAAAGCCTCGGCCGGTTTCTCCAGTGCCGTTCCACCCCCCAGTTCGGCCAGGTGCATCAGGTACGCCGGATCCCCCTCCAGCGCGGCATACTCGGGCGAATAGCCCATCACCCAGCCGGTGGTCAACGCCACCGCTTCTCTTCCCTCACCCGGGGAGGGCAGGGGAGGTTCTTCCTCCTCACCTGGCGAGGGCGCGAGGGGGGCTTCTCCCCCCCCAGAAGGGGGGGGCAGGGGGAGGGTGGTCAATCGCATCAGATAGGCCCCCTCCGCCTGGGGCACAAACTCCCCCTCGTAGCGCCCCGGCGCGCTCTGCGCCAACCTCACCTGCAGCGGCTCGCCCTCCGGCCCCACCACACTCACGCTCGCATCCAATCCATTGACGAAAGCACCATTCTCGTCCACCACGTCCGCCGCAATGTGGGCCGTCTCCCCCTCCAGCGCGACCGTCACCTCGACCGGTATTTTAGCCTGCTCGACGATTGTCCAGCGCACCGCCTGGGCCCAGAAGCGCGGGAAACCATCCCACGCCACCCAGCGCGCTCCCCAACGCCCCGTCGCGTCGGAGGTCCAGGCCACGGCCCGCCCCAGCCCGTATTGCCAGGCCGCCAGCAACGGGTCGCCCTGGTGGGTCGCCAGGATCACCCGCCCCGCCGGCTTGGGCGCGGTGGCAACGTAGCCGGCCAGTTGCGGCACCGCCTCGATGCCGGTCAGGATCGGGCTGTCGGCGGTCTGCCGGGGGTAGAACGGCTCCTCGACGATGTAGGAACGCAGCGCCAGTTGCGTCTCCTGCGCAAAGATGACCGGCAGATTGGCCGCCCGATCGGTGAAGTGATAACGCCCGTTGCCCAGCGCGGCGATCTCCTCCAGGAAGCGCAGGTCCTGCCCGGCCCCAATGGCGACGGTGCTGAGCGTGATATTCTGGGCCGCGATCTGCTCCTCGACCAATTCGCGCACGCCCTCCTGGTGCTCGGAGTCGGAGCCATCGGCCAGGAGAATGATGTGGCGCACGGTGCGGTCTGAATCGGCCAGGTATCCGAGCGCCGCCTGAAGGCCCTCGCGCACGTAGATGCCGCCGCCGCCGGCCTGCAGGCGGATCACCCGGCCTATCAGCTCCTCGCGCTGGCTGCCGGGCAGCGGGCCAACCACGTCGGCCGGGCGGTCGTCGAAGGCAATCACGGTGATCTCGTCCTGGTCGGCGATCAGTTCGGCCACGCGGGCGGCCGCCTCACCGGCCAGCCGGATCTTTTGCACCCCACCCTCCTCGGCCGCCATGCTGCCCGACTTGTCAATCACGACGACGATGGACAGCGGCGGGAAGCGTTGCGGGTCGTGGATGGTCATCTCGACTGGCAGCGTCTCCTCCAACGGCGTGTCGTACCAACCCCCCACCCCGTAGGCGTGCGGCCCGCCGACCGCCACCAGCCCGCCGCCCAGGTCACGCACGTACGATTGGAGCGCCGCCAGCGCGCGCGGGGCGAGCGCCTGCGCGGGCGTGTTCACGAGCACGACAGCGGCATACGTAGCCAGCGCCGCCGGGTCAGAGGCCAACGCGCCGGGCGTGCTCTCTTCCACCTCCAGTCCGGCCGCCTCCAGCGCAGCCCGCAGATACTCGCCCTCAGCAGCGTCACTGGCGACGACGAGGACCCGCGGAGACCCGACGACGAACGTGAAAGCAGAGAGCGTGTTGTTCTGCGGGTAAGTGTCGGCGGCAGGAGTGAGGTAGGCGCGGAAAGTAACAAACCCTGGCTCGCCCGCTATGAGCGGGATGGCGAAGGTATTGGGGCCGGGGTTCAGGTGTATTTGCTCCTGCGCCACGACCTTCTCGCCGGCCAGGACAGTCAGCACGGCCTCCATCTGAGTCGTGGCGCGGGCAGTCACAGAGAGCACAAACTCCTCGCCCTGGTGTATCCGGTTGGGGGCGGAAAGGTCTGAAAGCCACGCCTCACCCTCCCCCTGCCCCCTCCCTTCCAGGGAGGGGGATAACGGAGCCTCCCCCTGCCCCCTCCCTTCCAGGGAGGGGGATAGCGGGACCACGTCCACCTGGACGGACTGGGCGCGGGCCAGCCGCACGGCCTCCCTGGCCTGGCCCAGCGTGGGGCGGCCGTCGGAGAGGATGACCATGCGCCGGGCAGCGCCCGAGGGGAACAGCGCCAGCCCCAGCCGGATCGCCTCCTCCAGGTCGGTCTGGTGGGTGCGGGGGATGGAGGCGATCTCGCCCAGTTCGCCGCCGCCGCTCATCGGGCGCTCCACCAGTGCATCCGCTCCGAAGAGGATCAGTGCCGCCCGGTCGTCCGGCCCCAGCGCCGCCAGCGCCTCCTCGACAAAAGTGAGCGCCCGCTCACGCTCCGGCTGCGGGACGCTGTCGGAGACGTCCACCAGGAAGACGACCGCCAGTTCGTGGCTGCCGTGGACAGACTGTGTCCCGGCCAGGCTCAAGACGACCAGGAGCACGATCAGGCAGCGCAAGGCAAGCGCCGCCCAGGCCCGCCCGCGCCCGTAGCGCCCTGTTGGCCGGCCCAGGTAGGCAAAGTAAGGCAGGGATGCCAGAAGTAACAGGAACAGCGGTTGTGTGAAAGCCATCATACGATAGTTGACATTAGCATCGAACAGGGCTATAATGCCGCCAAGACAGCATGCTATACAAAGGATGTGCGATGGTAACCAAGACGACTTTTAGATTTCCTGCTGATATGCTTAGAGAGGCCCGCATCAAGGCTATCAACGAGGGCCTGTCCCTGAACGAAGTGCTCCGCCGGTTGTTGCGCCTGTGGCTCCGTAACAAGGTCACATTCACAGCGGAGGAAGACACCTCCAACAAAGTTAGATTGGCCCGCCAGGCGTTCGGAATGTGGAGTGACCGCGACCCAGACGAATATCTGGCCCGCAGCCGGGCTGGATTGGCCCGTCACGACCAGGAGATCGAAAATGCCAAAATGGGTTCTTGATACCGTTGCGCTCATTGACTACTTTTGCGGTCGTTCGGGCATTCACCCCTACTTTGAAGCGATTTTGAGCAAAGAGACCAGTGGAGCCTACTCCACAATCAGTGAACTGGAGCTTTGGCAGGGACTCCGTCCTGGCGAAGAAGACCAGCACGAGGCTCTATTATCACTACTTGAACGTATCCCCTTGAACAGTGAGATCGCAAGACTGGCTGGCGCGATGCGTCGTGAGGTCGGCCTGAACCGACTCTCGCTTCCAGATGCTGCCATCGCAGCGACAGCCGCGTATCTCGGTCGCACACTGATCACTCGCAACACCCAAGATTTCGCACAACTGAAATCACGTCTGGCACTGGAATTCTACACCAATGAGCGGACCGGTGCTTGATTGCCATTTCTGTGGCGGCCAGGTGACCGCAAAGCACGTCAACGTCATGCGACATTGGAAAGGTCGCTACATTTTGATTGAGAACGTCCCAGCCCACGTCTGTACCCAATGCGGTGAACGGTACTACGATGCCGCCGTCGCTGAAGCGATGGATCGGATCATGAGAGCCTCCAAAACCAGGCTCGGCGCCAAGCGTGAAATCCGCGTTCCTGTCGTTCAAATGCCCGTTGTTTACCCCACTCCACAACTGACCGGCGCTATTGCGCGTGATAAACCATCAGATGAAACTGAAGAAGACTCCTCCAACAAAGACACCAGGTGAGTACCTGACACTACCTATCCATATTACCATTCTAACACAACTTTGATCACGTCGCTCTGGCGGCTGCGTACAAGTTCGATGCCCATGTCAAACTGCTCTACCGGGAAGCGATGGGTCACCAGACGTGCCAGGGGCAACCCGCCCTCCACTGCCAGCCGCACGGCCTCCGGCCAGGCCTCCGCACTCGCACAACTGCCGATCAGTTCGAGCTCTTGATGCAACAGGTGGTTCCACGCGAAATCCGCACAGGCCTCGTCATAGTCACCGAGCACCAGCACCCGGCCACGCGCAGCCACGAGGTCGAGACTGGCCTGTGCGGCGGCCGGTGAACCGCTGGCCTCGATGACGTTGGAGAACCGCCCGCCACACGCCCCGCAGACGGCCTCTCCCAAATCCCCCTCCATTTGATGGTAATTCAGCACCTCCGCGGCCCCCAGTTCCCTGGCCACCGCCAGGCGGCCCACACGTCCACCTACCATGACCACGTCCTCGACGCCCGCGTGCCAGAGCAGCATGAGCATCAACAGCCCAATTGGGCCATCTCCAAACACGAGCGCGCTCTCTTTGTCCTCCAGCCGCAACCGACCGCTGGCCCGCACCGCCACCGCCAGCGGCTCGATCAGGGCCGCCACGGCCAGCGGAAACTCCGGCGGCAGGACGTAGAGATTGCGCGCCTCGGTCACGAGATACTCACCGTAGCCACCGGGATGCTCGAACCCCACCTCACCGCCGTCGGCCAGCACGTTTTCCGCCACACACCGGCACCCCACCAGGCCCGCGTCCACCTCCGTGCCCACCGCGTCCACCGTCCCCGCCCATTCGTGTCCGGGGATGGCCGGAAAACCCGTGCGCGCCCAGCCGCCAATCATCTTCAGATCCGTCGCGCAGATCGCGCACGCGCCCGTCCGGATGCGCACCTGCCCCGCCTCCGGCTGCGGCGTGGGCCAATCCTGCATTGCCAACTGGCCCGGCCCTACGTTGACGATCGCGCTCATGGATGGACGATCACCTTGTTGTGGTCGGGGCTCTCCATCACCTCCAGCGCCTGGTGGATCTCGGTGAGGGGGAAGCGGTGCGAGATGACCTGCTCCGTGTCCACCAGCCCTCTCTCCATCAGGCGAATGGCCCGCGACATGGCCAGCGGCGTAGTGCCGAAACTGGCGTCCATGCGGCCCTCCAAAAAGTGGGTCAGCCCGCCGTCCAGTTCAAACTTTTCGTGCGTCGTAATCCCAAACACGTTCCAGCGGGTGCCCCGCCGTCGCAGATCCACCATCAGCCTGACGGCCTCGATCGGGCCGGCCGCCTCGACCACCAGGTCGGGGCCACCCGGCATGATCTCGTAGACGCGTCCCCGGGCATTCTCGTGGACAGGGTCTACCGCGTGAGTGGCTCCCAGCGCCAGCGCCCGCCTCCGCGCGTGCTCGCTCGTGTCCACCGCGATCAGCCGCCCTGCCCCGGCCGCCCAGGCCACCATCATGCACAGCAGCCCAATGCCCCCCACGCCGATGATGGCCACGTCGTCCCCTACCTTCATCTCGCTGTACTGAATCACACCTTTCCAGGCCCCCGCCAGCGGCTCGGTCAGGCATACCGCATCGAAGGACAGGTTCGCCGGCTTGCGGAAGAGGCACTGCTCGCGGGTGCGCATGTACTCCGCGAACGCGCCGGGCCACACCTCGTCCGGGCCATCGCCACCCGTCGTGAAGGCGTGCTCACAGTAGTGCGTGTTGCCCGCGCGGCAATGCTCGCAGAACCCGCAGTAACCGAGCGGCTGGCAGATGACCTCGTCCCCCTCCTTGAAATGCACCACGCCCGGGCCGACACTCGCGACGATGCCGCTAGGCTCGTGGCCGGGAATAAAAGGAAACGTCACGTTCCGCCGCAAGCCCTTGATCGCCTTGTAGTCCGTGGCACATATCCCGCAGGACTTGATGCGCACCACCACCTCGCCCAACCCCGGCTCCGGCACCGCCACCTCCTCCAGCACCAGTTGATTGAAATCCTTCAAAACAGCAGCCAACATACTTCCATCTCCTTGTCCAAATTGCAAATAGCAAATAGCAAATCGGCAAATTGGCAAATCAGCAAATCGCAAGTCGCATATCGCATATCGCCATTCGTCCATTCATCCATTCGTCCATTCGTCCATTCGTCCATTCGTCCATTCGTCCATTCGCTATTTGCTATCTGCTATTCGATACATCCACCACTCGACGACGAGCACGCCCAGCGCCGCCCCGGCCAGCCAGGGCCAGAACTCGCGGCGGCCTTCCTCTGCGCGCGTTGAAGCCACGATCTCCGTCTGTCCCACCCGTACCATTTCTCGCGGCGCGATGTCCGATTCGGCCTCATCGAACAGGTTGATGGTGAGAGCGGCGGATTGCAGGACAGTATCGGATTGGCTTAACTGCTCGACTCGGTATACGCCCAGTTGGTCGGTGGCGACGAAGGTGGGGAGTTGTTCGCCGACAGGGAGCGTGTGGCGGGTGCCGTCCGGTGCAATGATGACGACCTGTGTGGCTTCGGGAGCGGGCTGGATGGAAACGGGATCGCCAGGCCGGACGACCTGGGGCAGCCGCGCCCCTCCCCTGCCCTCTCCTACGAAGGGGTAAGGACGGGGCAACAACCAGTCGGCCAGGTTGGCGACCAGGATGGGGAAAGCGACCTGCAAGGGCAGGTCAGAGTCGTGCAGGTCGAAGGTCAGCACCGCCAGCCGCCCCTCCGGCCGCTCGGCGACGAACAGCAGCGGCCCTCCCTCGGCTTCGACGAGCACCCGCGCTCCAGGCGGTGGCTCGACCGTGCGCGCCTGGAGCACGTGCACGGCGCTCAGGTCCACGTAGCGCAATAGGGGATCGTCGTCCGCAACGTGGGTGATGGCTGTGGCGGTAAAGAAGCCGCCCACGCTGATGGGGAAGACCCCACCCTCCCCCGGCCTCTCGTCGGTTGAGAAAACACCACCCTCCCCCAGCCCCCCCCTGACAGGAGGGGAAAAAAATGGGGCGATGAGCCATAGGTTGCCGGTGGGGAGTGTGCCGGTGATCGTGCCGTCGTAAATGTAGAGGTCGTACCCTCCCCTATCCCCTCCCTGAGAGGGAGGGGGAAGAGGCTGGTCGGGGGGTAGCCGCACCAACTCGACGCCCGGCAGCGCGCTCAGTGCCCGCTCCAGGAAGAGGTTGCCGCCGGAAACGAGCAACACCTGCCCGGAGACAGGGGGCGCATGCACCGCCCAGGCAGTGTCGTCGAGCGGCAGCGCGTCCTCGACGGCCAGGCGCGCCTGCAAGATACCCCCCCTGCCCCCCCCTACAGGGGGGGAGTAAGGCAGGTCGGTGAGCGTCAGGTCGGCGCTGGCGTGGGCCGGCACGGGCAGGCGACGGGCATCGAACAGCGTGCCGTCGGCGGAGAACTCGACCAGCGGCTCGGCGTCCGCATCGCCGTAATTGACTACGCGAAGAAATGCCTGCGGGCCAGCCACTCCCTCCCGCACTGCCAGCACCGTAATCGCCAGGTTATCTCCCCCACCTCCCACCCCCACAAACTGCACCTCGCCCGGCAGGGGGGGCAGCGTCTCCGGCAGCGCGCAGTCGGAGACAATGACCACCTGGGCAACCCCATCCGTTGGCCCCGTTGACCCCGCTGACCCGGCCAGCCCGGCGGCCGCCAGGGCGAAAGCCGCCTCCCAATCAGCGGAGCCGGCAGTGGGCGCGGCATCCTCCAGCGCGCGACGCAGGAGCGCCCGCTCGTTCGTCGCCGCCGCCAGCACGCGCGGCTGCGGCCCGGCGGCAATGATCGTCGCCACGTCGCCCGCGCCCAGGCCCGCGACGATCTCCCGCGCCGCCTGGCGGGCCGCGTCGAAGCGGGTCGGCTCGACGTCGCGCGCGCGCATGCTGGCAGAAACGTCGAGCAGGATGACAACGCTACCACTGACGACCACAGGCGACGGGATGAACGGCCGCGCCAGCGCGAGCGCCAGGAGCGCCAGGATAGCCAGTTGCAGGAACAGGAGCAGGTTGCACCGCAAGCGTTGCCAGGGCAGGTTCGCCTCCCGGTCGCGCACCAGGCGCTGCCAGAGCAATGTGCTCGAGACGAGCACGTCCCGCCGCCGCAACTTGAGCATGTACAGGATGAGGATGGGGATGCTCAAGGCAGCGAAGAGGAGTGAGAGCGGGGTCAAGAAACCCATGTTTGTCCCATTGCCAGGGCCGCCAGTCACGCATCCAGCGGACTGCGCACGGCCAGGCCCCCACGGTTGAGGACGTGCGTATAGATCCTCGTCGTCTTCACGTTTTTATGGCCGAGAAGTTCCTGCACCGTGCGAATGTCGTAATGGCTTTCGAGCAAGTGGGTGGCGAAGGAGTGGCGGAAGGTGTGGCAGGTGACGCGCTTCTCGATCCCGGCCAGGCGGGCCGCTTCTCTGACCGCCTTCTGCAACCCGCTCTCGTCCACGTGGTGGCGCCGCATCACACCGGAGCGCGGGTCTTTCGACAGGCGCTCCGAGGGAAAGACGTACTGCCAGATCCACTCCCGGTCGGCGTTGGGATACTTGCGCTCCAGCGCGAAAGGCAGATAGACCGAGCCGTACCCTTGCGCCAGGTCCCGCTCGTGCAGCCGCTTCACGCGCTGCAGGTGTTCCTGGAGCGGCGCGACGACGGCATCCGGGAGCATGGTCGCGCGGTCCTCCATCCCCTCGCCATTGCGCACCACGATCAAGTGTTGGCCAAAGTCCACGTCCCCAACGCGCAACCGCACGCACTCCATCAGCCGCAGGCCGCTGCCGTAGAGCAGCTTGGCCATCAACCGGTGCACGCCAGGCATGCATTCGATGACGCGCCGGGCCTCTTCTCTGGTCAGCACGGTGGGCAGATGTTTAGGTTTCGAGGCACGCAGCGCGTCAATAGGACCGCCCAGGTCCTTGTGAAGCACCTCGCGGTAGAGAAACAGGAGCGCACTGAACGCCTGGTTTTGGGTGGAAGCGGCCACGTTCCGCTCCACAGCCAGGTGGGTGAGGAAGGCTTCGACCTCGGCGCGGCCCATCTCGTTGGGATGGCGCTTGTCGTGGAACAGGGTGAAGCGGGTGATCCACCCGACGTAGGCCTCTTCGGTGCGGATGGAATAGTGCCTGAGGCGGATGGCGTCACGCACTTGATCGAGGAGTTTCTTGGGGCGCTGTTCCATTTTTCTTCACCTTGCGCATGCTTGACTTGGATGTGTTTTGGCGTATAATATTTGCAAGGCCAGGAAATCATGACACGCCGGGGCGAGGCATTGGGCAGACGCAAAGCCTTGCGCACTCAATGATGGCAATCCGTATTATACCACAGAAATGAAATCTATGTAACCCCCCAGAAGGGATAATTAGGCAGAAAAAATTCCGCAGAAATCCCTCCATGGCTGGACTTCCGCACATCGCCTGAATTATATGGACTCGGCGACGCGCATTTCGATCACCCTGCCGGACAACGTCGTGATCCGGCGTTCGTTGAATCGCTGACATGCCATGACCGCTTCTTTCTGAACGCGAGGAGCAGCGAAGGGCTTCAGCGTAATGACGATGCGGTCAACCGTCTCGCGATAGAAGCCATCTTGGTTGAAGAAGGTACGCCACGAGGTCAGTGGTGTGGCATGACGGTAGGCTGGACCGAAGTAATGATCCCGCGCCCAGAGGGCACTGTTGTGCAGTCCTACCCGCAGATGGGCCATGATCTGGTCTTTTTCGGCATCCACTTCGAAGAACGTGGCGCGCGGGTCAAGTTGAACGAGTTCTTGGGTGACACGGGCTTGCTCTTGGCGATGAGTTTCGATTTGGTCTTCGAGTTTGGCTTGGCGCGCCGACTGTTTGACCAGACGTTGATGATAGCGCTGCCGATACTCTTGCAGACGCTGTTGACGTTGGGCCGCACGCGCGGCGGCCTGCGACCCTTGACGTTGCGATGGACGCAGGAGGCTAGCGACCTTCTGATCGTGGCGCGCAGTCTGGTTTTGCCGGCGTCGTTCCAGGTCGGCCAGTTGCGACAGCTTGCTGTCGAGCTTGCGCGTCACCGCGGCCAGGTGCGCCGTCAGGCCTGCGATCTGTTTCGCAACGCGGCGGTCCGGCACAGGGCGCTTGGCACGCAGACCGAAATTGACGTTGAGATGGACAAAAGCAATCTGATCTCGGAACGAGTTTTCTTGGGCATTCCAACGTCCCAAATACCAGCGGACGATGCGGCGAATATCTGGTTCATCCTCCCGACGGAGCGTGGTGATCAACACGATCAGAACATCCGGATGGGCCAGGTCATAGATCAACGCTGCGCGCACCACCCTGTCAGGGGACAACCGGAAATCGGCGTCCGCGACGCGATGGGTGACCTCGCCCGTGCGCGGGTCTTTCAGTTGGCGGAATCTCCCGCGCCGCTCGAAATCGGCCTCACCCGAGTACTGATTGGCCTTCAAAAGGGCGACAAGTGCTACGTTTTGTGCGCTCAGCTGCCCCAGCACATCCACCGACAGCCCTTCGCGATCGGTGACGATGACCTGAATCACAGAGGCCCCGACCACTCGTTCCAACGCTTGGGCGACCTCGACCACCACTTCGCTCAGGTGAACATCGGCGGCGTAGGTCTGACAGAAAAGCGCATGACCACCTCGCCCATGCACAAATGCCTGCTTCAAGCACGCTTTGACTTCGCGCAAGGCACTGACGAAGCCAACGGGACTGCGTTTGTTCGTCCAAATCACTTTGTCGTGCATGTCCACGTAGAAGACATGGCAGTCCGGAATATCACCGTGTGCATACCAAGCCTGCCAGTAACAGCATGCCAATGCCTGACCCAAAGGCACCGCGATCTTCAAGCGGGTCAGTTCGCTCAAATACTGCTCTATCGTTCTGGCTCGGTAGACCCACACCATTTCGGTCAATCCACTCAGTCCATCGTCGTCGTAGGTGTCCAAATGAATCGGACGCGTCATGTCCTCGAACGAGGGCAGAAAGGCCAGTGTCTCGTTCTTGCGGATCGAGACTTCTGGCACATGGGTCAACACGCGCAAGCGCGGACCCGATTCGCTCTGGTGATGCTGGCGGGCGACTTCGATCACATCCAACAACGCTCGCTCAACGCCCACTTCTATCCACGCCCCTTTGAGCCACCAAGCACCCGCGTCGTTCATCGGTCGGCCCAGGTCACCACTCAAAAGGGGGGGCCGAGTCGGCCTTGGGCTGGGGTTTGCGACCCGGCTTGCCATCCGCCAAGATGTCTGGCAAAGCCTCCAATACTTTGTCATACCAGTTGTACAGAGCCTGCTTGGAAAGTCCGTGTTCTCGCACAATGTCTGCAACATTCGTCAGCCGCAGGCTCTTGCGCATCGCCGCAACCTTAACGTCCAAATTCACTTTTCGCCGGGACATAGCCTCACTCCTACGTTGAGATCAGCTTCTATTATGCACATCTCGGCGAAAAACTCAAGAACTCGAGTCCATATAATTCAGGCCAAAATGGCCCAATGTGCAGAAGTCCAGGTCATAGAAGAATGGTTGGGGCAAAAAGGCCTGGAACTGAACAGAGAGAAAACCCAAGTAACCCGCATGAGCGATGGGGTTAACTTTCTGGGTTTTCACATCCGCCAGTTCAAAGGGCGGTGCTTGACCTTACCGCAGCAAGAGAAGGTGCACGCCTTGCTGGACAGGATTCGAGCTTGGCTCAAAGCCAACGCGGGAGCGAAGCCGGAAGCAGTCATCTACACGCTCAACCCGATTCTGCGTGGCTGGGGCAACTACTACAGACACGGTGTGAGCAAACGGGCGTTCCGCTACGTGGATCACCACGTCTGGAAAGCACTGTGGCAATGGGCACGTAAACGACACCCGAACAAGGGCAAACGGTGGATAGCGGACAAGTACTTTATGCCAGAAAATGGGACACGCTGGACTTTCAACACGACAGTTTCAACCCGTCAAGGGCAACGGAAACCCCTCAGGACAGTTCAGTTGGCACACATCCCTATCGAACGCCACATCGAGGTAGCTGGCACAGCATCCCCAGATGACCCACAACTACGAGCATACTGGACGAAGCGTCAAACCCGATATGGTAAAACGTACTGGGGCAAAGGCTCAAAGCTGCGCTATGTGGCCGAGAACCAACAGTGGCAGTGTCCAGCTTGCGGCGAACACCTGTTTAATGGAGAAGAACTGCATACCCATCATCAGGTACCGGTGAGAGATGGTGGCACAGATCGAACAGAAAACCTGGTACATCTGCATAAGACGTGTCATCAACACCTGCACCAGATGGGTAATGTTCAGGAGTGGTTGGAGGCTTGAGCTGCTTGATGGGAAACTATCACGAGCAGTTCTGAGGGGAGAGGGGTACGGCGACGTGTCCCCTCTTACCCGACTAGTGGCGGTGGGGCGGGCGACCGCCCTGCCGACCATAACCAGTAGACAGTGGGGATTCTCCCGCTAAAATGGGTTTATACTACGCCCAGGCAGTTTCCCGTTTTGACGGGGAGTCCAAGTCCCGCCCAGTGCCACTGACGCAATCCGTTGGGCGGCGGTGAGTGCGGCTTTTAACGAATGCACCAGGCACACCTAACACGAGTGAGGAGGAAAATGTCTGACAAAATTTCAAGCAATGTTCATGGAAAGCAAGAACCCGTGAAGGAGACTCCAGCGTCGACCAGCCTGGCATATCGCGCCGGTCTGTTCGTGTTGTTCTTGATCTGTGCGCTGGCGATCTTTCTGTTCGGATCGAATTACTACAAGGCGTTCCCCACCAATGGTAACAGTACGTACTCGACAAGTCTCTCAGCCGTTTTCCTGATCGCCGCCGTACTGCTCAAGCGCACTGAAAAGTTTGTCAAGTATTGGCAGATCGCATACGCCTTCTTCGTCGCTTCTGCCGTTAACCTCGTCTCTGCCCTCTTTGCCGGCTACAACAGCACGATCGTGCGATCCTTTGGCCTGTCGATGGACACAAACCAGGGTTTGGCAATTGCGAAACTGTATGATGCCCTGCTGGTTGTCATTCCCATCATCGTGCTGATCAAATTTTCGGGCGCAGACCTAGGTTCGCTGTTTCTCAAAAAAGGAAACCTTATCTGCCATCAACCGTTATTCCGATCTTCTTGGTCAACACCTTCACACTTGGTTTAGCGTGCAGTTATTTGATGCTGAAAACGGACAGCATCTGGGGGGCTGTTATGATACACGCCGCGGCGGACCTGTTCCTGTTCATCGCCATGCTGGCCACTCATTAGCTTAGGGTACCGTGGCAAGAAAGTGCTCAAAGCTCGCGCACACCGCCCAACACCCACGTGCAGTTGACGGCTTCGCTGCGCTACGCCGCAACTGACGTGGACCGTTGGCGGAGCACTACGGCAAGTCTCCCGACGGCATCGGCGAAGAAGAATTGCGCCAGTACTTCCTCTATCTCAAAAACGACGAGCAGGCGTCTCCCAGCGCATTCACGATCGCGCTGTGCGGCATCAAGTTCTTCTTCCAGCACACGCTCCGGCGGGAGTGGACCACATTCGAGTTGGTGCGCCCCAACCGCGAACACACCCTGCCCGTCGTGCTCAGCGTGGACGAAGTGCAGCGCATCCTGGGTTGCTTGCGTCTCCCACACTACCGCGTCTGCCTGAGCACGATCTACACCTGCGGACTGCGCCTCCAAGAAGGCGTCCACCTGCACGTGCAGGACATTGACAGCGACCGGATGCTCGTCCACGTGCGGCACGGCCAGGGCAGCAAGGACCGCTACGTGCCGCTGCCTGAATGTACGCTGCTGCTGCTGCGCCAGTACTGGGTCACACACCGTCACTCGGTGTGGCTCTTCCCTGCCCGAACTCTGGCAGGGTCATCCCCCACGGCTGCCACCAAACCGATGGATGTCAGTGGCGTGCAGCGCGCCTTTCGCGCCGCCCTGCAAGAGAGCGGGGTGCAGAAACCCGCTACCGTGCACACGCTGCGCCATTCCTACGCCACTCACCTCCTCGAAGCCGGCGTCAACCTGCGGCTCATCCAGGCTTACCTGGGGCACAACTCGCCCCAAACCACCGCCCTCTACACCCACCTGACCGTCGAGGCGAACGAGCAGGCCGCCCAGATCATCGAGCAGGTCGTGAGCCGCCTGGCGTGGTAGAACTGGCCGACATCTTCCGGCGCTATGGCCCCGCCTATCGCGCCCGCTTCGGCCCGCCCATGCTGCCCAGCCACCACGAGGCAATGCGGGCCATCGAGCAGTGTCGCACACCCGCCCTGGGTGGGCAGGTCTACGAGTGCCCCGACTGCGGCGAGTCTCGCTATCTGTACCATGCCTGCCGCAACCGCCACTGCCCCAGGTGTCAAAACGGTAACGCGCAAGAATGGCTGGCCGCGCAGCAAGACTTGCTTTTGCCTGTGCCCTACTTTCTCCTCACCTTCACGCTGCCCAGCGGGCTGCGGGACTTCGCGCGAAGCTACCAGAAACTCGCCTACCACCTGCTTTTCCAGGCCTCGGCGCAAACCGCTCAACGCCTGGCCCGCGACCCGCGTTTCGTCGGCGGACAACTGGGCCTGGTCGGCGTGCTCCACACCTGGGGACGCCATCTCGCCTATCACCCGCACGTACACTACCTGACCCCCGCCGGTGGCGTGGCCGCCGATGGGCACACCTGGCTGCCAGCGAAAAGCGAAGTTCCTGCTCCCTGTCAAGGCGCTCTCGCGCATCTTCCGCACCAAATTCCGCGACGCCCTGCGTCACACCCCCGCCTGCGCCGAAGTCCCATCAACCGTATGGCAGCAAGAGTGGGTGGTGCATTGCCAGCCGGTTGGCAATGGCCTCAACGCCCTCAAGTATCTCGCCCCCTACATCTTCCGCGTCGCCATCAGCAACAACCGCATCCTCAAACTGGAAGACGGCAAAGTGACATTCCGTTACCGCTTCTCCGACACCGGCCGCACCCGGCTCTGCACCCCGCCTGCCGAAGAATTCATCCGCCGCTTCCTGCAGCACGTGCTCCCCAAGAGCCTGCCCTGAGCCTGCCGAAGGGGCTTCGTCAAAGTGCGCTACTACGGTTTCCTCAGCCCTGGCTACCGCCGGCAGTTGGCTGCGCTGCGTCAACAACTGAACGGCCCTGCCGCCCAAGAGGCCGACGCGGAGACGCCAACTCCAGACCCGTCGTCGGACAATGAGATGCCCGGCCACGTCGTGCTCTGCCCCTCTTGTGGACGAGCGATGGTGCGGCAGGCATTCATCCGCCCCACGGGACGTTGTCCACCCTGACGGCCTTCAGAGAGCGGTATCACAGAGCACGTGACGGGACTCGACGCGCAGGGGGGCGACTGTCGATTCCAGACACCCTTCGTTCCGCTTGCGTGGAGACTGAAACACACGATGGAGCATCGACGGATCCATACCTCTATTGGCCTGTGCGCTCATCTTTCCGGCTCTCGCTCCGGGAGGGAGCGCGTTCACACCTGGCTGCATCTTGCCTGCGCGAGGCGGCATCCCCCCCACTGCCCTGGTGATGCGGCCAATACCTCGGTGGGCCATTTGCCTTAAATCCCAAATCTGAGTAGAATTGTGATACCCGGCTTAGTTCAACACGGATTATGCGGCGGCTGCGCGCCGCATGAATCCTATTCGTTAGGCGCTTGTTTCGGTTATAGGGTTTTGCATATGAGAACACCACTTACTACAAATCCCTTTTTGTCTGGATTTCCCATCAACATTAATGAACTTCCTAGTAGACAGCACGCTATACGTCGCATAGCGGATAGAATCAAAAAAGGCATCTCAATTGCTATCATTGGCGAACCACGTATTGCGAAAACCAATTTACTTGAACACCTCAGCTCTCCAGAGAATCTCGACACTTTGTATGGTAAAGAAGGCAGGGAAGTATCTTCTCAATAATTCGGGGTGAACGTTTGTTCCAAAGGCTTTCTACCCCCACAGGCACGGCTTATTCATGCGAGACCCCTATAGGTGGGGGTGGAAACGCTACGCACAAATGTTTTACCCCCCTTTTTTGAGAAGATACGCAGGGAACTAATATTCAGTCAGATTGATTGCCAGATGCTACCCTCGAAGTTCACACAAGCTCAGTTTTGGAAATTAGCGTTATCACCTATTGAACAGGAAATAAAAGCAAATCCCGATTCACCTCTGTCACAAAGTTATGGGGATTGCCAAAAAAGTGAATTTGACGCTATCTCATTGTCGAAACTGCTTGACAACGAGCACTTTGGCCGACGTCTGGTTCTGTTACTAGATGAATTTGATACCCTATTATTTCATTCTCTAGGCACGCCAGAATTTTGGGCTAATTTACGGGCGCTGTCAGATTGGCCTCGGAGATTGGTACTTGTTGTCTCAAGCCGGTATCCAATAGATATTATGAGTGGAAAGATAGAAAAAGTTGATGTCATTGGCTCCTCCGTATTTCAACTTATTGCACGAAGGCTCTCCAGGATTTAGTGGGGTATCCCCTAGATCTGGGGGCATGGTATAATCGGCGAAAAACTTGGAGGTATGACCATGCTGGACATCCTTGGTCTCAAATCGTGCGATCTCATCACCGTGCCCTT
>Ga0315285_10002888_pt1 | contig 17993 bp, 13 predicted proteins | sample YL17G09_36_MG_FD_203698 | JGI IMG/M metagenome (GOLD analysis project Ga0315285, IMG submission 203698) | Sediment microbial communities from Yellowstone Lake, YNP, Wyoming, USA - YL17G09_36 | ecosystem: Environmental > Aquatic > Freshwater > Lake > Sediment | place: USA: Wyoming | collected... | reverse complement strand
ACCCACCCACACCCCATTTGCACGCACACATGGCCTCTCTCTCTCTCTCTCTCTCTCTCTCTCTCTCTCTCTCTCTCTCTCTCTCTCTCTCACCTCTCTCACGCCCGGCTCAAGTACTCGTCCGTCCGCGTGTCCACCTTGACCATCTCCCCCGCATTGATGAACAGGGGCACCTGGACGACCGCGCCCGTCTCCAGGGTGGCCGGCTTGGACCCGCCCTGCGCGGTGTTGCCCTTCAGGCCGGGGTCCGTCTCGGTCACGACCAGCTCGACCATGACCGGCAGGTCAACCGAGATGACGCGCCCGTTCCACTTGACCAGCGAGGCATCCGACCCTTCCTTCAGGTATTTCGCCCAGGCCTCGTCCCGCGGGACGCGGGTCTCCTCATAGGACGTGTTGTCCATAAACACGTAATCCTCCCCATCCACGTACGTGAACTGGGCGTCGGACCGGTTGATCTCGGCGGCGGCCACCTGTTCCCCGCCCCGGAAGGTCTTTTCGACCGTGTTGCCCGTCACATAGTTCTTCAGCTTGGTCCGCACAAAGGCGGCGCCCTTGCCCGGCTTGACATGCAGGTGCTCCATGATGCGCCAGGGGTAGTTGTCGATCTCGATGGTCGCGCCCACCTTGAAGTCGTTAGAGGACAGCATGTCGCCCGCCCGGCAGGGGGAGGAAAGGGGGCGTGTGGGGCGGGCGCTGCGAGGGGCGGGCGGGAGGAGCGGGGCGAGGGCCGAGGAGCGGCGGGCGGGTGTGGATGAGGTGGCCTGGGAAGTAAGAAAGAGGGGGAGAGCGAGAGAATGAGAAAAAGAGTGCGGGGTCTCGCGTCCCTCTTAGTACGGGCGAGCAAGGGGGCCGCGGGTTGCTTGCATCGCAAATGCAGCTACGCACTACGATGCGCGGGCCCCTCCATCCCCATCACTTGATGAAATCGCACCGTCATCAACGCGCGCGCCGGGGCCGCGGTCCGGGCGGAGAGCGCAAACATTGCGGGCAAAGCGGCGGCTTGGTGCGGCTAGGTGTGGGAGTTTTGAAAGGGAGTAGAGCGCACGAAGGAGTGTGTGCCAATTTCCAGGTCCAGCAGCGCGGGACGTGTGGGGTTAAAGACTGGGCTACAAGGGTGCTGCGCTGGTGCGGAGTCGGAGCAGGGGCTAGACAGGGGGACGTCTCGAAACGGGGAGATGATGGAAATGAAAAAAGGCAAACGAGCCCGTCTCTTTTTTCTCTGGGACGCCACAGCAGTGTTTGCAGAAGGAGCGAGACTCCACGGGCCGCCCACACGAGCCTTCCCTCCCCGCTACCCCCTCACCATGACCGACGTTCCCTCCACCTCGTCGCCTAGCGGGGTCGGTCACCGCACCTGTCCTCCTTCCACCCACACCCTCCTCGTCCGGTTTGCGCCGACCGCGAGCACGCATGGTGTATGCGTGCGGGCCGCGTCCCTCACGGCCCGGGGCCTGGCGTCCGCGGTCCTGGATACCGTCGGCTGGGGTGGGCGGCTGGCGCCCGATGCGCTGGTGAGTGATAAATAAAGTGAGCGAGCGGGGCACGGGCAGACGGCGCGCAAAAAAAAAAAAAACGTCTCATTGTTTTTTCTCTCCCTCCCTCTCCTTCCCTCCTCAAAGTCCATCTCGGCCGCCGGCACCCCGCTCCACCCACACCACGCCCTCCCCTTTTCCGCTCTGCCGCTCATCCTCACCGCCGACCTGGCCCGGCCCCTCGCCGGCGGCGGCGGCGATGGCGGCTCCACGGGCGCGGAGTGCCGGTCGGCCTACCTGGAAATGTACAGGGCCGCCCGCCCGGACGCGCTCGACCCGGCCGAGGCGGCCCGCATGCGCGTCACGCTCTGCCGCCTATCCGGCGAGCTCCTGGCGGCGCCCATCGTGGTGGACGACCTGGGGCGCCTGTACAACAAGGACGCGGTCGTGCGGGCGTTGCTTGCCGCCAAGGGCGGGGGCGGGGGCGGGGATGACAGGAAGGCCGCGACTCTCCCTCCCCACCTCTCCTCGCTCAAGCACGTCACGCCCGCCACGCTGACCCGGGCGGACGAGGCCGAGGGCGGGCACGATCTGGCCGCCCCGCGCTTTGTGTGCCCCATCACGGGTGCGCCCATGGCGGGGCGGGCCCGGTTCGTGCTGCTGCGGCCGGGCGGGCTGGTCGTGGCGGAGCGCGCGCTGACGGCTGCGCCCGACGCGGTGCGCGAGGCGGTGGGCGGGCAGTGGGAGGCCCCGCCCCTACTGCTCAACCCGGCGGGCGAGGAGGAGGTCGCGGCCCGGGCGGCGCTGCTGGCCAGCCGGGCGGGCGAGGCGGCCCGGAAGGCTGCCAAGAGAGGCGGTGGCAAGCGGCGGGGCACGGCCGGGGAGGAGGGTGCGGGGGATGGAGCGGGTGGGAAGAAGAAAGCGGCGTCAGGCGTGGAGACCGCCGCCGAGGCGGCGTCCCGGGCCGCACGGCTGAGGGCTACCCTGGCCCTGGCGCCCGAGGGCGCGGACAAGGCGGTGTATGCCAGCCTCTTCACGTCCAACAAGGCGCCGGTCAAGGAGACCTTTGCCTGCCGTGGGCGGCCGTGAGTTGAGTTTGAGTTTGGTTTTGCAACTCCCTCTTCAACTCCTCTTAACAAAAAATGAAATCACGCGCGCGGCACTCATCCCTCTCTCTCTCCCTCTCTCTCTCTCTCTCACACACACACGCACACACTCACTCACACTCCCCATCAACACCGCTGACGGGCCATAACACTAACTTAACGGGGGAAAGTCAATGAAACACACACACACAGTCACAATTCATTTTCACGCTGCCTGGGCCGTGGCCGACCCGTCGCCACCGACCACCTCCTCCTCCAGCAACCCCTCTGCCGCGTCCAAGGCCACATCCCAGGCCCGGTGGGCCACCTTGTTGGCCCGCAACGCCCGCCAGACCGCGGAATTGCATTTGAAGCCCGACCCAAAGGCGACCTGCCAGACTCGGTCGCCCGCGGCCACGCCGCCCGGAGAGGCCTCGATGCCCGCCAGCGTGTACCAGATGGAGGAGGAGGACGTGTTGCCGTACCGGGCCAGCGTGGCCCGGGAGGGGGCCATGTGGGCCGCCGCCAGGCCCAGCTGCTTCTCCAGGCCGTCGAGGACGCCGCGGCCGCCCGTGTGCACGCAAAAGTGTTCAAAGGCGGTCGAAAAGTCGGGCAAAAAGGTGGGTGGCCGGCTCTTGGCGGAGAGCGAGGCCTTGGCCAGGCGGCGCTGGGCCGCATTCACCAGAAAGCGGGCCTGCTGGGAGAGCGGCAGGACGCGCGGGGCCAGGCGCGTGATGTTGGAGCGCAGGGCCGCGCCCGCGACGGCCACCAGTGTCTTGGACAAGTGCACCCCGACCACGCCGGCCGTGTCCTCCCGCTGCACAACGCAGTCGTACGCCTCCGCCCCCGCGCCGGCGTGCGTGCGGACGCAGTGGGCCAGCTCGTAGCGGGCCCGCCGCCGGTCGGCCGGGATGTTGGACAGGACGAGGGCCGCCCCGCCCACGCGGAAGAGGGCGTTCGGGATGAGCATGCTCCGGTCCGAGCCAAAGTACCTGGGGGGATGATAGTGGTGGTGTGGATGGGTGGGTATGTGTGGGTGGGTATGTGTGTGGGGGAGGGCGTGTCAGGTATTTTGCTTTCGGGGGGCGCAGGCGACCGGGGGCGCGTGCAGAAAAAAAGAGGCCGTCAAATATGTGGAGCGCACCCGACCTCCCCATCCCACACCCCCCTTGTTTTTCTTGTTTTCTCTTGCCAACACCCCACGCACCAGTTCTGGGTGATGTTCTCGGTCGACACCACCAGGACCCGGAAGTTGGGATGCGCCTGCAGGACCTCCTGGGCCAGGCCCACCGCGATCACGCCCGCCGAACAGCCCTGGCCGCCCAGGTTGTACGTGATGACGTCCGGGCGGAGGCCCCACATGCGGACGACCATGGCCGCGAGGGAGGGCGTCGGGCAGAAGAGGGAGCAGTTGACGATGACGGCGTCCACCTGGGCGGGGGCGACGCCGGACGTGGCTAGGGCCTCCGTCACCGTCCCGCTCAGCACCATCTCCGCCTCCGCCCGGGCGGCGGACAGCGTGGGCGCGGGCGGGGAGGCGTGCATGGCGGGCGGGAGGTACGTCGCGTCGCCCAGGCCGCCCGCGGCAGCCATCTTTTCTTGAAACGCCATGGCCGCCTCGTCAAAGGCCCCGCATCGGCGGGAGATGTCAATATACTTGGCGCGCGAGACCCGCAGGTGCGGGGGTGGGCGGTACACGGAGAAGGAAAGCAGGTAGGTCGGCGCCCGGCGGCGCGGGAGGAGGGCCCGCACCGCGAGCGCCACAAGCAGGACGAGCACGACCGCGCCGGCCGCCGCGTCCCCGCCGCCCGCCGCGGTGGCCACGGCTTTCAGGTACGCCAGCACCGGGCGGGCAGCGGGCGGGACCGCCGCGATGAAGGGCAGGTACAGGCGGGCGGCCAGGGCGGCGCCGGCGGCGAGGGCAGGCGCGGGGCCGCGGGGGGGGGAGGTGGAGAGAAGGCTGAGGGTGGCGAGCATTTTTTTTTTTTTTTTTTTTGTAGTACTTTTTTGGTGACTCGTGTTTTGCCAGGGAAAAAGGGGGGCGCGGCTGCACCTCCTTTTGTTTCAACCTGGACGTGTGTGTGTGCGTGTGTACGGCAAATGACCTGGTGGGGTTAGTAAGGCGGGTGGCGGTGATAGCGGGGGCGTGGGTGCGAGGGGCGTGAGTGATTGGCCAAAGGCCAGCCTGGAAAAGGGAAGAGTCGTCACCAGGCGGTCCCAAGCGGCGATGGGCGCGCAGCAAGGGGCCTCTTCCTCTCTTTTGCATGGCCCGCCGACCATGGTCGGGCCTGCGAGCCCTCCTCACTCCAACCCCAGGCCAGTCTTATGAAACCCGCTGGATCCATCGGGCGAGGCTGCGGGGGCGGGCGGTGGGCGGCCACGCCCTCAGGGCGTGGCATCAAAAAAAAAAAGGGGGCCCTGCTTCCTTCCCCCGCGCCCGCCGCCGTCCCCAGGGGGCGCGAGAGCACCTGGGCCCGGACTGCAGGGCCCGCCCGGCCGGGCCCGCGCCTTGTCCTCGCCTATATAGCAAGGTAAAACACCCTGAACCTCACAGCGCACCTGAAATAGGAGGGGAGGCCGAGGATTCGGGCGACGCGTTTGAAAGCCAACAGCGCGTTGAGGGAGAGAGGAAAAAAAGCAAGCGCCGTTGTCTAGCCTTTGACGCGTTCCAGGGCCACTCCGCCACCCGGACCGATGATCAATCCAGGGCTATGTGACGTGAAGGCTACTCACAGAGTTATTGGGGGTAGGCTTTGGGGTAGAGAGGGGCGGGGTTGGCGGCCTCCTGGGTTGTGAGGGGGCGATTCGGGGAAAAGAGGAGTGGACAAGCGAAGGGTCGGGCTGGGCGGGCCGCCTCCCCTGCTCTCATACCTTACCTCATTCTGCCGGCCCTCCCCTCCATAAAACAATTCACACATCACACGCACGCCCCACAAGCACCATGCGCCACCCCTGGATCGCCGCCGTCGTCGCTCTGGCCGTCGTGTTCGCCCTGGGGCTGGGCGCGGACGAGCCGATGCGGGCGGGCGAATACGGGCTGCTACCTGCCACCACGCCCGCGGCCGCGCCGCCTGTGGCCGCCCCGCCCGCCGTCGCTCCACCCGCCGCCGCGCCAAGCCGCGCCGCGCCCGGCTTCATCCGGGTGGAGGGCGGCAGCTTTGTGGACGGCTGCAAGTCCTGGTTCCCAGCGGGCTGGAACCAGTTGCGTTGTGTGGGGGAGGGAAAAAAAAGGCGGCCCGCCCTTGGGGCCGGGGCGGGTCGACCTCGATCCTCTCTCATGCACCCTCAAATCTCTTCCAACCTCTCACCCCCTATTTCTCTCTCTCTCTCTCTCTTCCTTTTCTCCCAGATGGGAGGCCGTCGAAATGGGCGCCGGCGCCCCCGTCCTCTGGGGCGGGTCCCTGCCTCCCTCCGTGACCGGCCCGGAACTGCTGCGCGAGATCTACGACGCGGGCGTCGGTGCCGGCTTCAATGTCGTCCGCATCCTGGCTCACGGCGTGTCAAAGGAGACGGCCCTGCAGACGGCGCCCGGCGTGTACAGCGAGGCCGCGTTCAAGGGGCTGGACTACGCGGTCGCCGAAGCGGGCGCCCGTGGCCTGCGCCTCATCCTGGCACTGTCCTCAAACTGGGGCGATGTCGGGAGCGTGGACCAGTTTGTGGACTGGTCCGCCACGGCGACGACGCACGACGACTTTTTCACGGACGCGGCCGCCGAGAAGCTATTCCTCGAGCATGCGTCCAAGGTGCTCGGCCGCGTGAACTCGATCACCGGCGTCGCTTACAAGGACGACCCCACCATCTTTGCCATCAACCTCATCAACGAGCCCCGGTGCTACCGGTGTGGCGGGGCGATCCGGGACTGGGTGGCCAGCGTGGCGCCGGCCGTCAAGGCGCTGGCGCCGAAGCTACTGCTAACGATCGGGGAGGAAGGCTTTTACGGGCGGGGCTCCCCGGCCGCGGCGTCCAACCCGGGCGGCGCCGACAGCTGGGCGGGGGATGAGGGCCAAGACTTTGTGGCCGACCATTCCGTAAACGGCATCGACTTCTGGGCGATCCACATGTGGCCAGGTACAAAAAAAATTGGTGGAGAGAGAGAGGAAGAGGGGGGGAGAGCACGAGGAGGCGTGGGCCACCAATCGGGAGGAGAGAGAGAAAGAGGGAGGGAGAGCGAGAAGAGTCGCGCGCGCGCGCTAGTCAGGGTGGGCCCCCTCTCAAACCTCATTCACATCCATCTCTCCCTCTCCGTACTCAATTCTCTCTCTCTCTCTCTCTCTCTCTCTCTCTCTCTCTCTCTCTCTCATTCACCTCAACCTAAACAGACAACTGGAAGGCGGCGTCCGCTGAGTTCGTCAAGGCCTGGCTGGCCACACACGCCCGGGACGCGGCCAAGGCGGGCGTGCCGCTGCTCGTGGAAGAGCACGGCAAGTGGTTGAAGGCCGGCGCGAGCGAGGCCGACCGCAACGCCTTTTACGAGGTTGTCCACGACGCGGTGGAGGCGAGCGCGGCGGGCGGCGGGCCCATTGTGGGCGTCCTGTTCTGGTCCTTCCAGCACCCCGGCCAGGAGGCGCCCCGGGTGGAGGGCGGCGGGCGCGGCCTGTACGGCGTCCGCCCGGGGGACGCCGCCTTTGAGGGGGCGTCCGCCAACGCGAAAGCCCTGGCGCGCCTGGCCAAGGCGATGCCGGGCTGCACGGCCGCCCTGGACGGGCCCACCCTGGCCCGGCCGGGGGGTGGGTGCCTCGACACCCGGATCCGCGGCCTGCCGGGCACGGGGCGGGAGGGGAGCGGATGCGAGGCCGACATCAACGAGTGCGTGCGGGGCACGCACGACTGCACGGGCGAGGGCGCGACCTGCCTGAATGAGGACGGCGGCTTCCGGTGTGCCTGCCGGGCGGGGTTCTTGAAGGGCGGCGCCGAGGACGCCGGGGACGGGCGCTGCACGCCCAGCCCGGGCCTGGCCACCATCTCCGACGCCTACCGCTCCGGCGGCCCCGGCAAAGCCCAGTGCGGGGGCGGGCCCCTGCTTGCGTGGCCCGCCACGGCGCCCGGGTCGCGGCCAGACCCGCTGGCCGACAGCGGCCGGCGTGGCGCCGCGTACGAGCCGTACGGGAAGGTATCCCTGCCGGACTGCCTGCTGGGGTGCGACGCCGCGCCGGGGTGTGCCGTGGCGGACTACAACCCGGCCGTCGGGCGTTGCCGCCTGCGCGGGGGTGGCGGGTCGACCGAGACGTGCGCTGTGCCCGAGCCGGCCTCGACCGAGACGGACCAGTCCCTGGAGCCCCAGATCTTTGAGAACGGGGCCTGGGAAAGCTTCTTCCGCAAGGAGGGAGTGGGCCGGGTCGGGGGTGGGGATGGCGCGGCGGCGTGAAAAAGAAAAAAACGACCCGCGGGACGACTAGCGGGGTTGAGAGAGAGGGAAGAGGACAAAAGAGGTGTGGCTGCTTTTCAGCCTGCCCAGCTCCTCCCCTGGGGTGCCCTGGGTCGTGCCTGGGTAGCTGCGCCTGGCGCGCGCGCCCTCCGCGCTTGGAAGAGTGGGGTTGACGGTTTTTTTGAGGCACCTCTCTTCTTGTGCCCGTCTCCGTTCATTTCTTTCTCATCACCCCTACTCCCCATCCCCATCTTCATCCTCATACCCGGCCGGCCGCGACTCGGCCGCCGGGTCCAGCGTCGGCGTGGACACGCCTTCATCCAGGCTGACGCCCAGCTCGAAATCTGCAAAGGGTTCGTCCAGGGTGGCCGACGCGGCGTCCGAGGCGAGCGGGTCGGAGGAGGAGGAGGGCGTCGCCGGCACCCCGCCCCCGCCCCTGGTGCCCCCACTCGACCGGCGCATGCCGGATATGGAGTCCGGGACGGCGGCCACGGCGGCGGCAGCCTCCGCGGCAAGGGTGGGCGAGATGCCGGCCGGGAACATGCCCCCCGCCCCGTCCATCCCGTCCGGGCCGCCCACGCCCCACGCGTCCGGGTCGGCCAGCTGCGGCGGGCCCCGCGTGCCCGGGCCCGCTAGGCGGCCCAGGCCGTCCAGGTACTCCTCCAAGGGTGGCGGCTGGTGGATGCCCTCCTCCCAATAGTCGGGAAGGGAGTTGGGAGCGGAAATGCCGAGCCCGTCCGCTGCCGCGTCGGGGTGGACAGAGATGCCGCCATTCGTGATGACGCCCATGATCTCCTCGTGCGTCCAGTCAAACTTGAAGCCTGGCACGGAGTCCACGGCCCGGCGCATGCGGATGTCCGAGTGCTCGCCTATGTCGGCCTCGATGAACATGCCGACCCTGGTCTGCGAGATGGCGTAGGCCGCGTCGGCCACGTCGTGGGCTGCCCGCTTGCGCGCCCAGGCCGTCATCTCCTCGCCCGCCCACCCCGCGAAGGGTGACACCGGGTCGGGCGGCGGGGGCCGGGCGATGGCGTCCCGGGGCAGCCGCCACCGGGACTCCCAGGCCGCCTCGCGGGGGTCGTCCTGGAAGATGGTGAAGGCGGTCCGCTCGAAATCGTAGGCCGGCATCAGCTCCGGGACGGGCACCCCGGCCGCCAGCAGGGACGGTAGCTGCCTGTGGACGATGCGGACGGCCTTGTCGATCGCGTGCTCGAAGACAAAGTCGTCGTCCCAGAACTCGCGGGCGGCGGCGGCAAGCGGGGAGGTGGCTTTGGCGCGCCCGCTTTCGGTGGGGGGGGCGGAGGGCGCCGCCTTGTCGCCGGGCGCGCCTCCCTCCTCGCCTGCGGCCGCCGCGGCTGCGGCCGGCGGCACAGGCAGCGCGGCCGCCCCCGCCGCCGCCACTCCCGCGTCCTTCTCGCCTGCCTTCCCCTTCTTGGTGGACCTCAATAGTTTCCGTGCGTTATCCAGCTTGCGGAGCTCTGCCAGCTTCTGGGCGGCCAGCGGGTGCATGGCCGGCGCGTCCGGCCCGTCGGGCGGTGACAGACGCAGCGTCCGCTCCCAGGTGGCATCCGGCCGCTTGCCCGGCGCCGCCCGCGCGTCCTTGCGCGGCGGGTTCAGCCGGCGGACGTCCAGGTGGAACTTCCAGGCCGCGTACAGCGCCCAGAAGCGGGGCCAGTCCCCGACCCCGGCCGCCCAGTCCAGGTTGTCCTCGTCATCCTCATCCAGCGGGTCCTCGGGCGTGCCCACATCCATGCGCGCGGGCGTCCCCGCCGCGATGTCCCAGAAGGTCGGCAGGTCGGCCTCCCACAGCCTGGCGCCGCCGGCCAGGGCGACGGCCAGCGGGGGCGGGACCGGCGGCCGGTCGGCGTCGGTCACAAAAAAGTCTTCGGATGCGAGGTCACGGCTATCGCGGGCGCGGAGGAGGTGGCGGGGTGGGCTGGTTTTATTTTTGGAGGCGATGGAAGAATGCCTGCCCAGGCCCGGCCCCCCCCACCGCCCACTCACAGTGGGCAGCAGCCCACCCTCTGGACGAGTGCACGCGCGGGGAGCAGGCACCATCTGGCGCAAGGACGGGCCGCTACTGGCCGTGCTGGCACACCTGCCGGCGGCTGGCCTTGCCGCCGACATTTTAATTGGAGGAGCGAGGGGGAAGCGCGCAGCGCGCCGCTGGCCGTGACTCAGGGCTGCAGCACCTGGCTAGTACAGGATTCCAGCCAAGCGGCGTGTGTGTGCGTGTGTGTGTCGCTGTCCCGCACGTTGAAAACGCGGGAATGATGAAATGAAGAGAGAAACTGTGTTTGCCACTGCACCCATCGACCGCCCCGCGCCTGGCTAAGTAGACCCGCGTCCCGGCTCGCATCGCTCACCAAACCGCAGGGCGTAACCCCCCCTGCCCTCCCCCCTATACACATATATCAAGACCGGATAGCCGAAACCTGGCACACAAGCATGCCGACCGCGGCTGCCTCTACCGACCAGTCGCCTGCCCGTGGCCGCCGCTCCCCACCCCCTTCCCCGGCCGCCCTCCCTTCGGCGGCCGGGGCCACTGCAGACGATGCGGCTGCGCCTGCGGGTGACCTGTGCCGCGGACCACATGATCCCACCCCCTCTGGGCGAGATGCATCCCCCGCCGGGCGCGGCGCCCCTTGTTCTCCGCACGCTGGGCGCGCCGATGCCGCCACAGCTGCCGTGGGACACGCCGCGGCCGCGGCCACCACGCCCGCCGCCGTCGCGGCCGCCCTGGGCGCAGACCCGTTTAAGCTCACAGCCCCGGTGGCGACCGTTGCGGACAAGTATGAGCTGCTGCCCGCGTTCTTGCAGGTAAGAAGCGTGGGCTGGGCCGGCAACGACCCCCGTCCTCAACCTAGCCGCTCGCCTCCTCTTTGTTCTCTGTATCACGCCCCGCCTTGTCTCTCCCCAACGCGCACCCTCTCCAGGTCCGCGGCCTCGTCCGCCAGCACATCGACTCGTTCGACCATTTCGTCAACCGGGAGATCAAGAAGATTGTGCGGGCGAAAGGCAATGAGCGGGTCACCTGCGACACCGACCCCAATTTCTACCTGCGCTACACCGACGTCTTTGTCGGCCGGCCCTGCGTGGAGGAGGAGTACGTCACCGCGGACGTCACCCCGCAGCAGTGCCGCCTGCGGGACATGACGTACGCGGCGCCGATCAGCGTGGACGTCGAATACACGCGGGGTAAGGAGCTGGTGGTCCGGAAAGGGCGGGGCGGGGCGGGCGCGCTGCTCATCGGGCGCCTGCCCATCATGCTCCGCTCCGACCGGTGCGTCCTGCGGGGGCGGTCGGAGGCCGAGCTGGCCCGCCTGCGGGAGTGTCCCCTGGACCCGGGCGGCTACTTTGTGGTGCGGGGCGCCGAAAAGGTCGTCCTCATCCAGGAGCAGCTGTCAAAAAATCGCATCCTGGTCGAACCTGACGGCCCGTCGGGTGGGGGCGCGTCCGCCTGCGCGGCCGTCACCTCCTCCACGCACGAGCGCAAGTCTAAGACGGCCGTCGTCTGGAAGGGAGGACGGGTCTGCCTGCGCCACAACGCGTTCGCGGACGACGTCAACGTGGCGGTCGTCATGAAGGCGATGGGCGCCGAGGCGGACGCGGACGTCCTCGGCCTGGTGGGCGGAGAGCCCGCCCTGGCGGCCCTGCTGCTGCCGACGCTCCAGGACGCGCGGCGGGAGGGGGTGACCACCCGGGCGAGCGCGCTGGATGCGCTGGGGGCGCGCGTGAAGGCGGCCCGGTCGCCCTTTGGTGGTGGGGGCGGCGGCGCCCCCCCCCATGCCGGCAAGGACGCGGCCGGCCCGCTCCGCCCAGGCCCAGGCCCGGCCCCGCCCGGCGCTGGGCCGCCGGGCGGGGCCTCCCCCGGCGCCCCCGGCCCGGCCGCCGGCCCCCCTCCCCCACCCCACCAGCACCCCCTTCGCCGCCCGCCGCGCTCCCGGGCGGACGAGGCCCGGGACATCCTAGCTAACGTCGTCATCTGCCACGTGCCAGTCGTGCGCTTTGATTTCAGGCCGAAGCTGCGGTACATCGGCCTCATGGTGCGGCGCATGCTGGCCGCCCACCTGAACCCGGGCCTGCTGGACGACCGGGACTACTGTGGGGCCAAGCGGCTGGAGCTGGCGGGCGGCCTGCTCGGCCTGCTGTTTGAGGACCTGTTCAAGCGCCTCAACGCCGACCTGAAGCGCCAGGCGGACGCGATGCTGTCCAAGGCGCACCGGGCGGGCGCGTTCGATGCCGCCAAAATGTTGCGCACCGACACCATCACGGCGGGGTTGGAGGGCGCCATCGCTTCGGGCAATTGGACCATCCGCCGCTTCCGCATGGAGCGCAAGGGCGTCACGCAGGCGCTCAACCGGCTGTCCTTCATCGCGACGCTGGGCATGATGACCCGCATCACCTCCCAGTTTGAGCGCACGCGCAAGGTGTCCGGCCCGCGCGCCCTGCAGCCCTCGCAGTGGGGCCGCCTGTGCCCGGCCGACACGCCAGAGGGCGAGAGCTGTGGCCTGGTCAAGAACCTGGCCCTGCTGACGCACGTGACGACGGACGGGGAGGAAGGGCCCCTGGCGGCCCTGGCGGAAGCGCTGGGGGTGGAGCCCGCTGACGGGTTGGCCGGCGGGGAGACGCACGCGTCCGGCTCTGCGGTCGTCCTGCTCAACGGCTGCATCCTGGGCTGCCACGCCTCGCCGGGAACGCTCGTGTCCGCGCTGCGCTCCCTGCGCCGGGGCGGCCGGGTCAACCCGTACGTCTCTGTGTGCGCGCCGCCAGGGGACGGGTGCGTCCACATCGCCGCCGACGGCGGCCGGGTGTGCCGCCCGATCATCATCTGCGATGCGGGGCTGCCGCGGCTGACCAACGCGCACACGGCGGCCGTCAAGGCGGGGGAGACCTCCTTCGCCGACCTGGTCGCCCGGGGCGTCGTGGAATTCCTCGACGTGAATGAGGAGGCCGACGCGCTGGTGGCCCTGGCCGAGCCCGCCCTCACCCCGTCCCACACCCACCTCGAGATCGAGCCGCTCTCCATCCTGGGCGTCGTGGCGGGCCTGATCCCGTACCCCCACCACAACCAGTCCCCCCGGAACACGTACCAGTGCGCGATGGGCAAGCAGGCGATGGGCGCGGTCGCGTACAACCAGGGCGTGCGCATGGACACGCTCCTGTACCTGCTGGCCTACCCGGCCAAGCCCCTGGTCGCGACCCGCCCGCTGGAGCTGGTCGGCTTTGACCGGCTGGGGGCGGGGCAGAACGCCATCGTGGCGGTCATGTCGTATTCAGGTATGGCGAAGGAGAGGCGGGACAGCGGTAGTAGTGCCCGCGTGACACGTCTTCTGCCCTCTCTTGCACTCGCGTCTCACCTCTCTCCCTCCCTCCCTCCCTCCTCCATCAGGCTACGACATCGAGGACGCCATCGTCCTGAACAAGGCCTCCCTGGACCGGGGCTTCGGGCGGTGCCTCGTCCTGCGCAAGCACGCGGCCGTGCTGAAGAAGCACAACAACCGGACGGCGGACCGGGTGGTGCCCCCGCCGCCGCCCCCGCCCGGCGAGGCGCGCGCGCCCGGCCGCCTGCGCCTGCTGGAGGCCGACGGCATCGCCGCGGTCGGCGAGGTCGTCCGCGCGGGCGACGTCTTCCTCAACAAGCAGGTCCCCTCCAACACCCGCGACTTTGTGCCGCCCTCGGCGGTCGGGGCGATGGGCGTTGGCGGAGCGGGCAGCGGGCCTGCCGGCGGTGCGGCCGCTCCCCCGTCCGCCTCCACCTCCGACGGCGGCGGCTACCGCCCGGCCCCCGCCTCCTGGCGGGGCCCGCCCGGCGAGGCCGCCGTCGTGGACCGCGTCCTCCTCACCCGCAACGATGACGCCCACCTGGTCATCAAGGTCCTCGTCCGCCACGCCCGCCGCCCGGAGTTGGGAGACAAGTTCTCGTCCCGCCATGGCCAGAAGGGCGTGGTCGGCGCGGTCGCGCCCGCCCCCGACCTGCCCTTCGACGAGCGCGGGATCTGCCCGGATCTGGTCATGAACCCGCACGGCTTCCCGTCGCGGATGACGGTTGGGAAATTGCTGGAGCTGCTGGGCGCCAAGGCGGCCGTCCTGTGCGGGAAGACGCACTACGGCACCGCGTTTGGGGAGGCGGCCGGGACCGCCGACTCGGCCGGCGCCATTTCCGCCACCCTGGTCCGCCACGGCTACTCCTACTGCGGCAAGGACCTGCTCACCTGCGGCACGTCGGGCGCGCCCCTGGCCGCCGCCATCTTCGCGGGGCCGGTGTACTACCAGAAGCTGAAGCACATGGTCCTGGACAAGGTGCACGCGCGCGCGCGCGGCCCGCGCGTCGTGCTCACGCGCCAGCCGACGGAGGGGCGGGCCCGGGATGGCGGCCTGCGCCTGGGCGAGATGGAGCGGGACTGCCTCATCGGGTACGGCGCGTCCGCCCTCCTCCTGGAACGCCTCATGCTGTCGTCCGACGCCTTCGACGTCCACGTGTGCACGCACTGCGGGCTGATGGGCTACCATGACGGACGCCTTGCCAAGGCTCCCGTCTGCCCGACCACGCGCTCGCCCGACCACATGGCCACCCTACCCCTGCCCTACGCGTGCAAGCTGCTGTTCCAGGAGCTGCAGGCCATGAACATTGTGCCCCGGCTGGAGCTGGCGGATGCGTGAAGTGGCGGCGGATGCGTGAGGTTGAGCGAGAGGAGGAGGGGCGGAGGGCGAAGAAGCGAGACAGGGGGGGGCATGTCGACAAGGGCCATCACTCCTCTTTTTCGCTCGTCTTTGTTTCGTGACCGCACACACGCACGCACTCATGCGGCTCTCCGTCTCCTCCCTCGCCTTTGTGGCCCTGCTGACAGTGGCATCTCTAGCGGTGAGGACGGGTGGATGAATGGAGAGGGTCGGCGCGCCGCGGGGAGAAGAGAGAGAGACGTGACAGCGCCGCGCGTTGGTTCAAAAAAAAAAAGCTCGCCCGCACTTGTGGCCCCAGGGTCGGGTCTCGACAGCCGCGTGCCGCCTTTTACTCACCTGCACCACCCCCCACGCCCCCGTTTACTCACCCACACCACCCCCCACGCCTCCACACAGGCCGCCACCCCCACCAACGCCCCGCGCCCCCCGCGCTCCATCAATTACGAGGCCGGCGCCCTGGCGGGCAGCGGCGGCCCGGACGCCGACTTTGAGGCCGCCCTGCGCGGGGCCGGCTTCGACAAGGCCCACCCAGAGGCCGATATCCCGGCCATCGTGGCGGCGGAGGTAAGGACCCCTTTTTTTTGCATGGGGAGAGAGATGATGAAAATGATGGCAGGCGCCCCTTCCTCGACAACACCCTTTCTCAAACCCGCCCTCTCTCTTCTCTCTCCCTCCTTTTGTTTCCAGGAGGCCTGGACCGCGGATGGCGCGCCCGCGGCCACCCCGCCCACCGCCAAGAAGAACCCCAACATCACTTGCGTCCTCAACTGCAGGGGCGAGACGGTCATATCCTTTGACGCCCTGGCCCCGGCCTCACCAGCCGCCCGGACCCCAGCCGGCCTGGCCTGGAACGCCTCCCGCGGGGGGCTCGCCTTTTTGGCGCGCCCGGCCTTTGGCTTCGCCCGCACAAAGGCACGCGTCTGTTTCCCCAACGTCACGACGACAGCCCGCGATGCCTGCTTCCCCATCGGCTCGGCGGGCTACACGACCAACCTGGGCCCTCACGTCGCCGTGATCTCGTACACGGGGCCGTCCGCCACCGTGACCATCACAGGTGGCGTCCGCAACTTCAAGTCGGCCTGGGTGTCCAACCCGAGCGGCCCCCTGGCCTTCAAGGGCTACAACCTGGCCGGCCAGCTGAAGTGCGGCGGGTCCATCCCGGCCTCGCCCGGCGCGGCTGTCGACCTGGCCAGCGCGGGCTGCTGCTCCGTCGGCCTGCTGACGGTCGGCTACGTGGGCGGGGTGACAGCGGCGGGCACGCCCTTCGCGCTGGGCGACGTCAAGCTGTGCAAGGCGGTGGCGTGATTTTGAGGGTTTCGGTTGACATGTGATGGGAAGTCGGCGTGCGCGTGTAATATGATGGAAAAGAAAGAGAAAGTGGCACGTGACTGTCCCGTGCTCAAATTGAGTCTTTCTTCCCGCGGCGGCATGTCCGCATCCCACGCGTCCCTGGCCGGTGATGTGGCGGGGTCCATCATTCGTTGCTCGGCCCTGCCGCCCGATTTTGGGGCCCGGCTGGGCGCGCTGATGCCCGGGGTGGCGGCGTTGAGGTGAGCGAGAGAGAGCGAGAACGCCTCTCCACCAAGAAACTCGAATGTGCGACCCACGTCGGGGATCCTTTAGCGCCCCGCCCGGGGCGCCCGCCGGGAGCACCCGCCCGCCCACGCCCGCCGAAAGGGCGCTCGACCAATCTCCTCACACAATGCCACACCCAACTCATCCTCCCACACAGCATCGCCCTCGCCACCAAGGACGGTTCCTCGCTCCTCCTCTTCCCAGTCGCCCTCGCTGCCGCGCCCCAACCCAACGCGCCGCCCCGCCCTGCCGCCCGGGCGGGGGCGGGAACCGTATCTTGGATGGCGTTCCAGACGGTGGAGCCCCTGCGGAGCGAGGAGCACGGGCAAAGGTGAGGAAAGAGAGCGGCAGAAAAAAAAAGGAGGTGGCCGGCCCCTTTTTTTTTTTTTTTTTTTTTTTTTTTTTTTTAACAAGGGAAATTAAATAACCTCCTTCACAACCACAGCACTCGCTTCGCCTTTGCGGACTGGGTGGCCATGCGCGAGGAGGTCGCCGTTGCCGATGCCGTCGCCTGCGGCGGGCGCGGTGTGCACAGCTTCCCGCTGGTGCTCTCCACTTTTCCCCTGGAGGCGCGGGGCAGGGTGCTGGGGGCCGTCAGCGTGGCGGCCCGGCCCGTTCGCTTGACTGCGCCGCCGCCGCTTGCACTGGCCGGCCCGAGCCGGTGCGCGTCCTGTGGTCAGGCCGCAGTTGAGGGTGGTGGTGGTGGTGGGTGTGCGGCCTGGGCGGCGGAGGTGGCGCCGGAGGGCAAGGGCACGCCTCAGGCTGGGGCCTGGTCCTTCCCGGCGGCAGACGCCCTGGCGTCGCTGGCCGCCGCCCTGGGCCCGTCGCTGGCGCTGGCCCGGGCGGATGCGGACCTGGCGCTGCTGGCCGGCAAGCAGGCGCCTGCGCCTGCGGCCGCTGCCAAGGCCGCGGCCGCCCCGCCGCCGCGCCCGACCGCCGCCGCGCCCGGTGGTGGCCGCGCGCGCAGTGGTGCCCGCCACGCTGCCGCCGCCACCGCCGCGGACCTCGCCCGCCTGGCCGCCGCGGGCTACGGCCCCGACGGGGCCAGCCTGTCGGGGTCCGACTCCGGCGAGGACGGCAGGCGGCGGGGCGCCAGCTGCTGCACAGACGACGACCCCTCAACGCCGTCCCCACCCCCCCCGCCCGCCCTTATGCCTTGTCCACTCTCTCCTTCCTCCTCCGCCGCCTACGAGGCCTTTGCCGCCCTGCACCGGGCCCGGTGGGACGGCGTCCGCCTGGCCCTCCTTGCCCTGGGCGCGGCCTGGTGGGCGGTCACATGTTGTGGGGGCGGGCAGGCGCGCGGCGGCCCCGCCATCATGCTCGCCCTCCTCCCCCTCCTACCCGCCCTGCCCCTCGCCGCCGCACGCTGGGCGGCGACCGCCTCGCCGCTCACCCCGGGCTGGTACGCGGGCGCCCGCCGGGACAGCCTGGTCGCCATGCCCCGGGCGGTGGCGGGCTTGCTGGCCCTCGCCTCCGCGGGCTGGGTGGACTGCTGTGGGGCCGGGGCCGCCCCGCCCCGCCGGGCGGCCGCCTGGCTAGCGGCCTGGGCCGTGCTCGTCCCCACCCGCGTCTCTGTCCTAGTCCCCCACCAGGCGGGCGCGGCGGCGCTGGTGGCGGCCGTGGCGGCCTCCGCCTCTGGCTCGCCCTGGGATGGGGCGGTCGTCCTGGCCCTTGGCTGCGCGGCTCCGCTCGCCGTCGCGGCGATTGTGGATGAGTGGCAGCGCGACGCGTTTTTGCGTGGGGTGACGCGGTCGTCTGGTGTGTGAGGTTTAATGGGCGCCGGCGGCCGTGCTCGCCCCGGCCCCTCAA
>Ga0315285_10002887_pt1 | contig 18002 bp, 17 predicted proteins | sample YL17G09_36_MG_FD_203698 | JGI IMG/M metagenome (GOLD analysis project Ga0315285, IMG submission 203698) | Sediment microbial communities from Yellowstone Lake, YNP, Wyoming, USA - YL17G09_36 | ecosystem: Environmental > Aquatic > Freshwater > Lake > Sediment | place: USA: Wyoming | collected... | reverse complement strand
TTTTTTAAAGTAAAAATATTATAGCATGCCTTATTCTATTTTTGTTCCATTTTCTGCTCCTATATTCCTCTTTTTTTACCTCCGCCCTCAATAAAATCAATGCTCAAAAAGCTTGGGACAGGCTCTAGTTAGTATCTGAACGAAAACCCTCACACATTACATCAGCTGTCATTTCGAAAGAGCGAAGTGACTGAGAAATCTCAAGCAAATTCATAGATTTCTCCCTTCAGTCGAAATGACAATAGGGCCAAAACAGGGGTTTTCGTTTAGACACTAAGTAGCTTTCTGAAAAAAAGCCTTGAGCATCGGATCATCGGGATTATTCAGGTACTCTTCTAATTTTTTGAGCGAGAGTCCTGGATAGAAGGTTTTGAGGTCATCAAGCTCGCTTTTCGTCAGGATGCTATCAGAGGTTGCCCTGAAGAGGATGACGTCACTGTTGAAATACTCTTTCTTATATTTTTCAGGGGCAAGGCTGATTATGTTTACCTCTTTCTTAAGCACCTTTCCAAATAGTTTCCCCAGTTCATAGTAGCTGAACGTTTCAAAACCGCCCAGGGGGATAATTTTATTTTTAACCTTCTTGTTATTGATGGATGCAACTAAAATAGTTGCGGTGTCCTCTTCGTGGAGGGGCTGCACTCTCGCTTTGCCGTCATCGACCACATGGTATCTTCCTACGACTGCCGCTGCTAAGAGATCTCGAAAATCGAAAAAATACCCAGAGGGCCTTACAATGGTATAGGGGATCCCTGAGTTTAATACAATGCTTTCTGCAGCCTTTTTGGCAAGATGTGCAGTATGAAAGGAAGGAATGTTATCACCTCGTGCTACCCCCAGGGCGCTTATGTAAATAAGCTGTTGCACGCCGTCAGCTCGTGCTGCCTCAACGATGTGCTGCATGCCGTTTTGTTCAATTTCATAGCCCGTCAGCTTTTTCTCTCCCTGCGCCACATATCGGGGGACACCCACCGCGCAGATAACAACAGTGTTACCTTTCACTCCATTTTTTACCGCCTCAGGGTTAGTAATATCCCCGTTGTCTCCGCTTAGAACCTTCACACTAGAAGGAAGGTCTTTTAATTTAGGTGCTTTTATGTCAAACGCGGTAATGGTGGCTGCCTTTCCATACTTCAATAGTGTTTCCAGTGCTCTTCCACCGATGTTACCAGAAGACCCTATGAGCAGAATTTTTTCTCCTTTGGTGTTTTTTGCAATCTCTGAAGATAGCTGATCTGACATGATAGTTCCTCCTTTAGGGTGGTGCGGTTAAAAGGTGCTGCGTTATAATTATGAAAAAAAATAGTAAAGTTATTCAAGTGATATTTTACAATTCCCCTCCCTCTCTTCCAGGGTCCTTAAAGGCTTCCTCTGGTGATACTTTTTTAAGCAGAGTCAGGGTTTCCAGGATATCAGGTCTCTCTCTTTTTATCCTTTCGCGATGACTGGAGAAGAAATCGAGCATAACCTTACCACAGGTGAAGTGGTTGATATAACCATCGAGCAGTTTTCCTTGAGCGAGTGTATAGAGGTAATCAAGCTGGTCATTCTTGAGGCTTCCCAGACCAAAGGTTTTGCAACACTCCGCAAAGATGTGATCATCATTGAATTCAAAATGGTCTTGCCAGAAGCGATTATAATGTTCAATCCCAGGCTCATCCTGTGCCTCCATCTTAATCGCCTTCCCTGCCCTGAAACCACACATAAGCGCTCCTTGGATTTCAGCCTCTTGAAAAGAGGGTGCATCTCCCACCAAGATGGTTCTCCCCCTGGCGGGTTCTTTAATCGGCTCCCAGCAGGTCCAAAGACATCCCATCGTGCGGATGAGCTTTGCATCCTTAAACCAGTCTTTTACCTGAGGGGCACTGATAAGCCTTCTGATGGATTCTCCTAGTGGAATAGTCGTTTCCATCGGTGGCCGGGCAAATACCTCATAGATCTGGGTGAAATCATCATAGTCAGGCTTTCTGATCATGGCACCACATACCCCATTGAAACCATACCCCATACATTGAATCCAGGCGTCGGGATAAGGACTTTTCACATTGGCATACACGTAATGGATAACCTGGGTCCGGATGAGAACCTTTCGGTTTTTGTTAAACCCCAGGCTTTCAGTAATGCGGGAGTTTACACCGTCAGCGGCAAGGAGCCAGGTTCCTGAGAGCCACTCCTGAGAATGGTGGTGGCGTATTTTGACCTGTACCTGGTCTCCTTCTTCTCGTGCTTCAAGGGCAGTGGTACGGGGGCGAATGTCCACACCGAGTTGGTCTACTTCGTGTAAGAGCCCTTCGAGGAGTTTCTGTTTATCGATGACCTTGGCGATAGGTTGGTTTCGTTTCCCCATAATCAGGGTGTGTCCCGCCGGGGAGATTCTCACGCTTCGATAGAGGTCAGTGAAGGTGCCTTGATAGGTAATTGAGAAATCGTTTCGGAGAAAGTAAATTCTATCTCCTGCAAATGACCACCCCTCATGGTGAAATCCCGGTTCAAGGATCCACATGGAACAGCAGGGGCGGGTGTAGCGGGAGATATGTTCTTTAGTATCGAGAAGTGCTACCTTAAGACCTTCTTCAGCAGCGGTTTTTGCTGCCATCAATCCCGCAGGTCCTGCTCCTACCACGATCACATCAACGTTGCTCATGTTTTTCTCACTTAAACATTGTGGCTTGCAGGCTAGCAGGCTGGCAAGCCAGCAAGCTAACATGCTAGGAAGCTGGCACGCTAACCTAACCTGTAACAAGCATTACTCATCCCACCTCTATTTCTTCTCATTTTTCAATTCCTCAAGTGTAATGCTCCTCAAAGTCCAACAGGCTGCTACTCAAGTTTTATCTATCTACGGACTGTGGACTAATAATGAATCTCACATCTCACATCACAGATCACCCATCGGCTTTGTTTACACTTTAGCGTGAGAGAGAGAGTCTGTCAAGAATCCTTTGCGAACAACAGTTTTTTTTGCACTTTATCTAGGTAATTTGCTATAATCAAAAAACCTTAAACTCAGAGGTAAAGGGATGCTGGTATCATTTTTCAGAAATCCTCTCCTCGCAAAGGTAGTGGGAACGGTAGTAGCTTTGGCCTTTCTCACCACGCTCGTTGGATACAGAAATATGCTGCGATTTGTGCTCCCCGGTGTTATTCTCGTTATCTTATTTTTATTTATAAGAAATTTTATAAGAGTGAGAAAGAGAAAGCTCACCGCGATTGAGCAGGAGTATCTTAAAAAAAGGTTTTATGAGCATTGAGGGTTAACTTACTATAAAAGTAGCAACGCAGTCAGAATTCAAAATCTCAATGTTAAAAACGGACAAACGTTCCGATCATTTGAAGTAAGGTCATGTGGGTTTGCTTGAAATTTGGTATTTGAGCTTTGGAATTTTACCTATGATATGGTAACAAGGACTGAAAGTGTACATACTACCCTTGAGTACTACAATCTGATTTAATCTAAAAGGACGGTCTATGAGTATCAGTGATCCCAAGGCATTAGTGATATATTCTTCCCCGGCGGGTACTACGCGTCAGGTAGCGCAGGTTATTATAACAACACTTAAGGACATTGGATATAAGCCAAGAGTGGTTGATCTGGGTAGCCGGGATGATCTCGTGAACTTGGGTGCTAAATGTGGTGATCTTATAAACGACTATTGCCTATGGGTGGGGACTCCGGTGTACGCCGGTCACGCGGTTCCTCCCATTATGAACTTTATCGCTCGGTTGCCTAAAAGCCGGAGAAGTTATGCGGTGCCTTTTGTTACCTGGGGTGGTGTTACCAGCGGGATTGCCCTGTATGAGATGGGAAAGATGCTTAATGAAAAAGGCTATACAGTTTTGGGGGCTGCAAAAGTACTGGCGGTTCATTCTATGATGTGGCAGTTTAAAAAACCGCTAGGTGAAAACCACCCTGATGCTGAGGATGATGATATGATGAGAGGACTGGTGGGAGAGGTTGATGCAAAATTATTAAGCGATGAAGTACAGCCTCTCTCGGTTGAGGCTTTGAATTATCAGCCTCGTGAAATCCAGGAAGCGATGCGGAAGTTGAATATCGAGGTAGCAAAACAATTGCTTCCTCAAAAAAAACTAGACGACAGTTGTACCCAGTGTGGTAGCTGTGAAGAGGTATGCCCTGCCCAGGCTATTACATGTAACCCTTACCCGCACTTCGGACCAGAGTGTTTTTTATGTTACAACTGTGTCCGTGTTTGCAAAGTCGGAGCACTTAAAGCAGATTTGTATCAGGTTGAAAATATGCTAAGACAAAAGGCAAAAGAAATGAGTGAGAGACCATTGAGCCAAGTATTTGTCTAAAAAATCTGCTACTGGCTGAGATGTATCATTCCTCTTACATCCCTCCCTTCCGCTCTCACATCTAAATCTTTCAGTAGCGAAACTAAGAATTTTAAGACTAAATCCTTTGTCTAGCATTTTGAGAGAATAAATAATTGTCAGAGAGATATGAATTTTAATAAAGTTCTAGTGTGCTTCAACCGAAAACAAAGTTGTTCTATAGAAGAATCCGAGGTTGATTACCATGGTACATAAAATCATAAGCGTAAGCCTGTTATTAATAATTCTGACAATGTTGTTTTGTTCCTCTAGCTACTCTGCTGGATTTATGGTTTATAACCAGGATGCGGCAGCTGCAGCTATGGGTAATAGTTTTGCCTCTATAGCCAATAATGCCTCTGCTGTTTTTTACAATCCTGCAGGCATTAATCAACTTGAGGGGACACAGCTTCGCACCGGTTTTCATCTTGTCTTTCCCGATACATCATTCAGGGGATCAGAAAGTGGAAAAGGAACTGAGATTGATAATGATTTTGCTGCGCTCCTGCAAGGATATCTTACTCACAAAATTAACAATAGAATAAGTGTGGGAGGAGGAATTTTTACCCCCTTCGGTTTAGTAACTGAATGGCCTACTCGCTGGGAGGGAAGGACTGTATCTACCTATTCCGCTATGAGGACTTTCTGTGTTAATCCAGTGGTGTCTATCCAGATACATCCACGCCTTGCGGTTGCAGCAGGGATTGACTATCTCTATTCAGATTTTAAACTAAGACGGGTGATTGATCCTAATAAATTGACAGGATTACCCTTAGGTATTTCTGAAGGTAGTATTACCTTAAAAGGGTTTGATGATACCTGGGGATACAATCTGGGGATTCTATTAAAACTTAGTGATCGATGGAGGTTTGGTGTTTCATACCGGAGTAAATTTAACCTTGAATTTGATGGGCATGCCCACTATCACCTTCCTCCTGTGTTAGAGGCACTCTATCCTGACACCGATATATCTCCTCGCATAAAGCTCCCCCCAACAGTTGCAGCAGATATTTCTGTTCGGGTAGGGGAGAAGTGGACTTTTGTGACAGGAGTTATATGGACTGGCTGGTCTGTTTATGACAAACTTGTTCCTAAATTCAGAGATAGCTTACTTGTTCCCGCCAGTATGAGATCATCACTACAGGATTGGAGAGACGTATTCGCTTTTAACTTCGGCGTTCAATATCAATTGAACCCCACCTGGGCTTTGCGTGGAGGGTACATCTTCGATCAGTCTCCGGTCCCAGAGCGAACATTAGGACCGATGGTACCTGATGCAGATGCTAATTTATTCAGTTTGGGAGTTGGTTATACCAGGAATAACTTTACTATTGATTTGGCAACTATGGTGTTAGTCTTGGATGACAGGCATACCCGAAGAAACCTTGATGGTCTTAATGGAAAATACACTTCTACCGGCATTTCATTCCTTATGGGTTGTACTTATTTCTTTTAAAATGTGTTTTATATCTAACTGTATTTTCCTGCGCATTAATTAAATCTATTTTTCTCCAGACCACACTACATTTTTGATTCAATCCTCTTGTTGTTTCTTTCAATCTATTAAATCAAATTTTAAGAAACTCATTCTATAAGATTGAAGCATATATTCTTTGAGTGTCTGTTTTAACTTTTTAACTTAATTAACTGAAAAACATTAAATTTTAATTGACAAATTTTTTTTAATAATAAATAATACCTATAATAGGTATCAATACAATCATTCATATCAAAGGTATTATATAAGGAAAATTAAAATGAGTTACTCTACAAAAGAATTCCTAGAAAAGGTTGATGTTTCAGAAGCCACCCTCAGGAGGTGGATTTCCGAAGGTACTCGTATCCCTGAACTTATTACTGCCAGGAAAGACTGGAGGGGATGGAGGATTTGGGAAGACAAGCATGTGAAGGCAATTCTTGAGTATAAGCGGCAGAAAATGGGTGATACGTAGAAGTGGTGTAGAATTTCTTTGGAGATTTACAAGGATTAAATAGTGAACTGGTTGAGATGAAAGGGATTTACATTGAAGAGGCGAGTTGTAATCACGGGGTTAGGTGTAATTGCGCCCAATGGTGTAGGGAAAGATGAGTTTTGGAAATCTTTGAAAGAAGGTAAGTCGGGTATTACTAGGATTACCAGATTTGATGCAACTACGTACCCCTGTCAGGTGGCTGGTGAAGTGAGGAATTTTGATCCCACCAATTACATGGATCCAAAGACTGCCAAAAGAATGGACCGTTTTTCTCAGTTCGCTCTCGCCTGTGCCAAGATGGCTGTTGAGGATGCAGGTGTTAAAGTAGGTGATAACTTTCTTGAAAATGCTGGGATAGTAGTGGGTTCAGCCATGGGAGGTATTCCTCTGGCTGAAGCTCAGCATGCCCTTTTTTTGGAAAAGGGACTCAAGAGGGTAAGTCCTTACCTTGCCATAAGCCTTTTTACCGGGTCAGCCTCTTGTCAAATCTCTATTGCGCTGGGCATTAAGGGTTATAGTAATGTTATCGGTGGAGCATGTGCTGCGGGAACAGATGCTATTGGCTATGCCTTTGATATTATAAAGGATGGTAAGATAGATATGGTTGTTGCTGGTGGCGCTGAAGCACCACTCGCACCTCTTACCTTTGGGGCATTTTGTGTGATTGATGCTCTATCAAAGATTAATGGAAATCCTGCGAGAGCATCCAGACCCTTTGATGCTGAAAGGAATGGATTTGTAATGAGTGAGGGTGCGGGAATTGTAGTATTAGAGGAGCTTGGGCATGCTTTGAAACGAGGAGCACGCATTTACGGGGAGATCATTGGCTATGGCACCACTTATGATTCTTTTCATATGGTACAGCCCTCACCAGATGGCAAGCAAGCTGCCAGGGCAGTGGAGATGAGTTTACAAGATGCAGGTATTTCTCATCAAGAGATTGATTATATCAATTCTCATGGAACATCTACTCCTTTAAATGACAAAATGGAAACGAAGGTAATAAAAGATGTCTTTGGTGAGCGTGCGTATAAGATACCAATAAATGCAACGAAGTCAATGATAGGTCACACCTTGGGAGCAGCTGGAGCTTTAGAAGTCATTGTTTCTGCGTTGGCCATACAAAATCAATTTCTGCATCCTACCATTAATTATGAATTTCCTGATCCAGATTGTGATTTAGATTATGTGGCAAATGGAGGGAGAGCGGCAGAAGTAAATTGTCTTCTTACTAATTCTTATGGATTTGGGGGAAAGAATTCTGCTTTAATTTTAAAGAAGTTTTATAGATGAAAACCTTGGTGACTGGGGCTACAGGGTTTATTGGAAATCATTTAGTAAAGTCACTTCTTGAAAAGGGAAGAGATATACGTTGCCTTGTGAGGAAGACTAGTAATAAAAGTAGTTTAGAAAATCTTGGTGTAGAGTTGGCTTATGGAGATTTACTGGATAAGGATTCACTTAAGAAAGCAGTTAAAAATATAAATATTATATATCATTTAGGTGGTGAAGTTTATTCTTCAAGAGTTGTAGATTATTATAAAACAAATATACAAGGAACTAAAAATATTTTAGAAGCTTCATTATCTTCCCCAATAGAGAAATTTATTTATTTTAGTAGTATTGCAGCTGCAGGTCCCAACTATGATAAAAATAAACTTATTAACGAAGATGATCCTTGTAAACCGGTAACATCCTATGGAATGAGTAAACTTGAAGCTGAAAAGGCGGTAAAAAATTTCTATGAGAAATACAACTTACCTGTAATGATAGTAAGATTACCCGTAGTATATGGACCGGGTCAATCTAAAGATGTGACAAAAATTTTTAAAATGGTCATCAAAGGTCAATTTATTTTTTTTGGAAATGGTGAAAATATTAAAAGTTTGTGTCATATTGAAAATTTGATATACGGTTCAACATTAGTTGAAGAATATAAAGATAGCAAGTTCGAAGTATTTTATATAGCCGATGGAGATCCCTATACTATAAGTTATATTGTAAAGACTATAGCTGCAAAAGCAGGCATGGAGTTATCTTGTTTCTATTTCCCAAGTTTCCTAGCCGATATTCCGTGGTTGTTTTACATAACTTTTATTAAATTTGGTATTTCTTCAATGCTTCTATATATTCCTAAATCTTTATCGTTAAATTTTGGTTGTGATATTTCAAAGGCAAGGAAAAAGTTATTTTATACACCAATGGTACGATTTGAAAAAGGTATCGAAGATACGTTGAATTGGTTGTTGTCAAATACAAATTTAAATAAATTGTAAAATGAAAGTGTTACTGACTGGGGCAACAGGGTTTATTGGAAATCATTTAGTAGAAGCTTTTAAAAAAGATGGTAAAGACATTAGATGCTTAGTAAGAAAAGATAGTAAAATAGGACATTGTAAACAATTGGGAGTGGAACTTGTCTATGGTGATTTATTAAATAAAGCATCACTAAAGGAAGCATTTATTGGTGTTGATATAATTTATCATTTAGCAGGAAAAGTTTTTGCTCATAATGATCAAGATTTCTTTGATATAAATGTTACTGGTACAAAAAACCTTCTTGAAGTGTCTGTTTTGAATAATATTAAAAAATTTATTTATTTTAGTAGTATTGCCGCAGTTGGACCTAACATGAATGGAAAAACATTACTGAATGAAGTTAGCCATTGTAGACCAATCACGGCATACGGAAGAAGCAAATATAGCGCTGAGAGACTGATCAAAGAGTTTTCATATAAATATAAGTTATCTTCGATCATAATACGTCCACCTATGGTATATGGACCTGGTGCTCAAAATTGTCGATCATCAAGATTATTTCAAATGATAAGAAGAAGAAATTTTTTTTTCATTGGTGATGGTAGAAATATAATTAATACGTGTTATATAGATAATCTAATTCATGGAATTTTGTTGCTTGATGCGAAAAAGGAAAATTTCGAGGTTAAAATATATTGCTTTGCAGATGCAGAAGTACTTACATTATATGATTTAGTAAAGATGATTGCGGTAGAGGAAGGGGTAAAGCTATCAAAAATTCATGTTCCTATTCTATTAGCAAAGTATATTGCTATACTTTCTCAAGGCTTAAGCACATTATTAAATTTTACCCCATTAATTACGGTGGATACATGGAAGGAAGTTATAAATAATTGGAATTATGATATGACGTTTACTAAGAAGGAATTGGGATTCATTCCTAAAGTGAAACTTATTGATGGTATTAAAAAGACTGTTTTATGGTATCGATCTAGAGCAAATATACTATAAATGGATATAAATAACACTTGCGTCATTATATTTTTAGTATTTACAATTTTGTTTGCGATACGGCGTATAAGGGAAACTTTTTTAAATCCTAGTAAGATAAGAGGCGAAATAAAAGAAAAAATAAGTTTGCCTATATTAACATTGGTCTATGTATTCGTTTGTTCTGTAGCTGTATTAGACATTTTAATAATAAGAAGTAGAATAAATCTCGTCATTACATCTTTTGGGATTTTTTTATATATAAATGCGTTTCTTTTAAGATCATGGGCATTTAGAACATTAGGTGAATATTACAGCCCTCATATAGAAATAAGGAAAGAACAACCATTAATAATAAAAGGTCCTTATCGATTTATAAGACACCCAATTTATTTAGGGGTAATGCTGGAACTCTTGAGTTTTACAATTATATCAAATTCATATTACGCCCTCGTGCTAGCAGTGTTTCTTTATCTTCCTATATTATTAATTAGAATGTATCAAGAAGAAATATCAATGATGAAAGAATTTGGTTCAGCATATTTGCAATACAAAAAAGAAGTAAATGCAATATTGCCTTTAAAAAAACATTCGAGATAGTTCAATGCAAGGTTATATCGTATCTGGCTTGTTTACAACAATTACAAGTATCATTTTAGGTATTTTTGTATATTTAAAAGGAAAAAAGATTGCGACTAATAGAGTATGGTTTTTATTAAACCTATGCATTGCAGTTTGGAGTTTTGGTATTGTTAAATCTATAACAGCACCAGATAAAACATTGGGACTTTTTTGGGCACGTTTTGATCACTTTGGTGCAATACTAATTCCTGTTTTATTTCTTAATTTTGTTTATGAGATTTTGAATTATTCAAGAAAAAAGTCAACATTGACGTTCTTTTATATCTTTAGTTTTATGTTATTGGTTGTTAATTTAACAGATTTCTTAGTTAAAGATGTTGTGCCAAAATTGAATATCAGATTTTATACTGTTGGAGGCCCCATATACCCTGTATTTGCTTTATATTTTGCAGTTGTTATACTTTATTCTCATGGCTTGTTAATCAATCAATTCAAAAAATCTAAAGGCTTAAGGCGGAATCAATTAGCTTATCTCCTTTTAGCCTCGTTAATTGGCTTTATTGGTGGTTTTAGTAGTATGCTTCCTGTTATGGGATTAAATATCCCACCTATTGCTATGTATTTCGTTTCAATTTATGCTGCTGTTATTACCTACGCCATAGTTAAGCACCGCTTGATGGATATCACCTTCGTGGTCAAAAAAGGGGTGGCGTATGCCTATGCCTCTTTTTTACTTTTAATCCCGCTCTTCTTTCTAGTCATTTATGGTCAAAAGGTTACTTTTGAAACAATTAATTATCCCTTTACCACTGCTATCTTACTCATCATTATCATTGCTGCTTACTTTTTCCCCAAAGTAAAGGTTCAGGCTGAAAAAACGGTTGAGCAGTTTATATTTAAAAATAAATATGATTACAGGAAAACCATTAGCGATTTGAGTAGGGCGATGGTTTCCATCTTGAATACTCATGACCTTTGCTCAAAAATCATCAACACCACTACCGAAGCGATGGTGGTTGAAAAGGCTTCCATTTATATCATTGATGAGGAAGAGGGCTTCTATAAACGCTTTGAATCCATGGGTCTCGACCAGGATAAGGTAGTGGCGCACTATCATAGAGATGATCCATTTTTTAAATGGATTGAGAGGCACAATGAGATCTTCATCAGGGAGGAATTGGAAAGGTATACTACTAATGCGGAAGCCATGAGTATGGCAGAGAGAATGGGTCAGATGGAATCGGAAATCTGTATTCCCCTCATCACCAAGCAGAAGTTGATAGGAATTATTAATATGGGCATGAAGGGGAAGGGAGATATGTACACCCATGAAGATTTACAACTGCTCACCACCCTGTCCAACCAGGCTTCCATTGCCATTGAAAATGCTAAACTGTATGAAGATATTTCCAGAGCGAGGGTGCAGATGCAGAGGGCAGACCGGCTTGCCTCTTTGGGAACACTCACCGCAGGGCTCGCTCATGAGATCAGAAACCCGCTGGTAGCAATTAAGACCTTTACCCAGCTACTGCCCGAGAGGCTAGATGATGAAGAGTTTCGTAATCACTTTTTGAATGTGACCGCAGGTGAGGTTGATCGCATCTCTTCGCTGGTCAATGAGCTGCTAGAGTTTGCCCGACCTTCTCAGCCTAACCTGAACAGGGAAGATCTCAATCAAGTTGTGGAGAGGATGTTACTTCTGATTGCTACCGCCTCACATAAAAAGAATTTACAGATTGTCAAAGAGTACCAACCCTCACTGCCTCCCGTGTTGTTTGACAAGGAACAAATTAAGCAGGTGTTATTCAACGTTCTCTTGAATGCGATTGATGCGGCTCCTGAAAATAGTACCATTACCGTGGGGACCAGACTGCTTGAGAAAAATGGGTATCAGGACCAGGTACAGATTATGGTGCGCGATAATGGCAAAGGTATCCCTAAGGAAGATGTGGACAAAATATTTACCCCCTTCTACACCACCAAGCGCCAGGGAAGTGGATTGGGGCTCGCTATTTCACACCAAATTATTGAGGAACACCATGGCACCATTGAGGTTGAGAGTGAGGAGAATCAAGGGGCTACTTTTTACATAAATCTTCCGGTAAACCCCCTGCTCAACCAGGAGGGGAAACAATGGAGGGGCTATAAATGAAAAGAATGTTAGTTATTGATGATTCTCTAAGCGTGAGGGAATCAATTCGTATTATTTTTCAGGATACCTTCCAGGTAGAAACGGCAGACCCCTGGCAGGATGTCCTCTCCCGATTGAGTGCGGAAACCTTTGATCTGGTCACCATCGGGATAAGCGGCAGGGTAGGTCAGGAGATTGATTTGGTGAGGGACATTGCTGCGTTTAACCCTGCACTTCCGCTCATTGCACTGGTAGATCACGCCCAGAGGGACGCCATTGAAGGTCTCTCATTACCCTCTATCACTGAGCTGGTGGTAAAACCCTTTAATGTATTTGAGCTGAGAGAGAAGGTAAAGCAGCTCCAGAGGAAAACATCCCTCTCGCCCTATGTCCGGTCTCCCCTTAAAATGAGGCACATCTTTCAACAACAAAAGATTTATTTCACTCCCTCGGTTCGCTATACACTCTCGGAGGTCACGATTAAAACGAAGAATGCCTCACTCATTCCTGTACTTCTCCAGGGTGAGAGAGGAACGGGGAGAGAGATTGCCGCAAAGTGGCTCCACTTCAGAGGGCCTCACCTGGAAAGGCCTTTCCTCAAGCTGAATGCAGCGACACTGATGGAAGAAACTTTTATGCACTCCTTTCTGCTTAAAGAGCAAGGGCTCTTTCGGCCGAAAAACGTGGGTACCCTCTACATAGAAGAAATTGGAAATTTGAGATGGGAGGTGCAGGAGCGACTGTTAGAGATGCTGAGTGAGGGATCAATCGTTACCCCTGACGGGAGGGAAGTCGCCATCACCTTCCGAGTGGTTGTCTCTTCCTCCCAGGACTTACGGGAGCTGGTGTATGCTGAGCAGTTGAAGGAAGAGCTCTTCTATAAATTAAATGTGATGGGTGTGTATCTTCCTCCCTTGAGGGAGCGGAGGGAAGAGGTGCCCGCACTAGCGCAACAGATAGTAGAAGCCTCAGCACAACGGTTTACCTTTAAGGCAAAGGAAATAACACCTGATACCCTGGAGACACTTAAAAATTACCTTTGGCCAGGCAATGTGAGGGAACTCGAGAGCGTGCTCTTGAGGAGCCTTATCTTTTCATCCCACGAGAAGCTTACTCACGAAGATTTACGATTCGGTGTGGAGGAGTTGGCTACCGCTCACGAGGGGGAGGAGGAGAAGAAGATTCCGGAAAGGAGGTCCGTGGTGGAAGTGGTCAGACCTGAGGCGAAGCAGACGATTGAAAGGGAAGTCCGCCCTGAGAGAGGGGAGACAGTTTTTGGAGAGCTGGTGAAAGAGCTTGCTCATGAGATAAAGAATCCCCTGGTTGCCATTAAGACCTTTAGCCAGCTTCTTGCTGAGAGGTTTGACGATCAAGAGTTTCGGGAGAAGTTCTACCAGATTACAGGTGAGAATGTAGATCGCATAGACCGGCTTGTTGAGAAGATCCTTAGTTCTGCACGGTTTTCCCATCCCGCCCTCACCCCGGTGAACCTTGATAGCATCCTAGAAAAGTCTCTGGCACGCACTAGAGATGCCTTTAAAAAGAAACGGGTTGTGTTCAAAAAAGAGCTCAAGGAGAATCTCCCGCCTATTTTAACTGACGAGGAGCAGTTGCACTATGTGTTCGATAATATTTTATCTACTATTTACTATGCGGTCCCCGAGGGAAGTGAGATCTCCCTTTCTAGTACAACCATCAATGTAACACCTGAAGAGAAGGAACGGCTACCGCTTGAGCAGTTACCAAATGGCCATGCGGTAGAGTTGAGCTTTTCTTACCCCGGCGATACGGCAGGCAAAACGGTGGAAAGTCACTACAGTATTGAACTCTTTTTGGCTCGCGAGATTGTAGATAAGAACTTAGGAATGATGGAGACTGCTTCTTCTCCAGACAAAACCACCATCACCCTTAAGCTTCCTATTGCTGCGGGGGATAAAAAGTGACGACTTCGTAAAAAAAGTCAAAGACGCTCCCTCTCCCTAGGGGGTTGTGTCATAATGTCATTGCGAGGGTGTGAAACGACCGAAGCAATCTCATACGAGACTGAAACATGGAGATTGCCATGCTCCCTCCGGTCGCTCGCAATGACCAGAAGGGGTTGTAATACACTCTCCAAAAGGAGGGGAAATTTGACTTTTTACGAGACTATTAAAAGGAAGTACCATGAAAAAGGTTTTAATTGTGGATGATGAGCTAGGGACACGAGAGTCGTTGCGGATGATTCTCAAATATGACTATGAGCTCACTATTGCCCAGAGTGGTAAGGAAGCGCTTCAGATGCTCAACGACGAGGTGCCCTCTGTTATCCTGCTCGATGTGATGATGCCCGGTGAGGATGGCTTGGAGATCCTGGAGAAAATTAAGCAGGTTTCCACGGTGCCGGTGATCATGATTACCGCGTTGAAAGAGGTAAAGTCAGCGGTTAAGGCTATGAAGATAGGAGCCTTTGACTACATTACCAAACCTTTTAACGTAGATGAAATAAAGATTGTTGTCGGTAAATCCTTGTCCACCCAGGAGCTGATAGAGGAGGTAAACTACCTGCGAGCGGAGATTGATAAGAATTATGCCTTTGGTAACATTATTGGCAAAAGCAAAGCCATGAGGGAGGTATTTCGCCTCATCAAGCAAACTACCGATAACAGGGCAACGGTCCTCATCTCGGGTGAGAGTGGGACCGGTAAAGAATTGGTGGCTAAGGCAATCCACTACAATGGCCTGCGCAAGGATAAGCCCTTTGTCGCGATCAACTGCGCTGCCATACCGGATACCCTGATTGAGAGTGAGCTGTTTGGATATGAGAAGGGGGCATTCACCAATGCCTGGGAGAGGAAGATCGGCAGGGTTGAACTTGCTGACCAGGGGACGCTCTTTTTAGATGAGATTGCGGAGTTATCTTTGCTTACCCAGGCAAAGATATTGAGGTTTCTGCAGGAGAGGGAATTGACCCGGATAGGGGGAGCAAAAACCATAAAAGTTGATACCCGATTAATCAGCGCCACCAATAAGCACCTGGAGAGGGCACTTGCAGAAGGGAGGCTGCGGGAGGATTTCTACTATCGGATTAATATTATCCCTATTGTCATTCCACCCTTAAGGGAGAGAAAAGAGGATATACCACTTTTGGTAACGCATTTTATCGGAAAGCTCAATGAGCGGGAGGGCACGCAGATTAGGGGGGTTTCAGAAGAAGCGCTTGAGATGCTCATGAACCACTACTGGCCTGGGAATGTAAGGGAGCTGGAGAATATCATGGAGCGGATGGTAGCTTTGGCTGATGGTGAGGTAATCACCACGACCCAGCTTCCACCTCATATCAGGGATGCGAACAAAACGGGCGTATTAAAGGGTCAGATTCTCAATGGTACTATCACCTTTCCTGAGGCGGGAGAGCAGTTTGAAAAATCGGTTATCGTTGATGCATTGGAGAAGGCCAACTATGTGCAAACGAAGGCTGCTGAGTTGCTGGGTATCAGCCGCAGGATTCTCAAATACAAGATGGACAAATTTGGCATCCAGCCAAAGTCAGAGTAGTACCTCGTATCCTCTTTTTTCTTCTTCATCCTTTTCCCAAGGGCTTACGCGATTAAATTAAACTGCTATTAAACCCGCCTCTTTGCCTGTGTGCCTATTCCGCTCCAAAATTTCCGAAGGTTTTTTTGAACAAAATTATTTACTTTGATTTCCTTCCTTCTCTCTGATATCCTTTGACAGTTTTTGTATTCCCTTATTATTTTTACTCAAGCATTGGTTTGAGTAAAAAATGCTAATTATGATCCATTTAATTCTTACCTATAGTGGTTAAAAGAATGAAAAAAAAAGAACTAACGAAAGATGTGGTAATAGAAAGATTGAGGGAACATAGAAACGACCTTAAAAAGTATGGAGTTAAAAGGGTTGGTCTATTCGGTTCTTTTGTGCGGGGAAGGCAAAAACAGAAAAGTGATATTGATTTAGTTGTTGAGTTTGATCAGTCTTTTTTTGGAAAGGATTTCGAAGGACTCTTTGATGCGTATATGAGTTTATCTTCTTTTCTTGAAAAACTCCTTGGAAGAAAAGTAGATGTTTTAACTCCCATAAGCATTGAAACGATAAGAATTAGGGAAGTTGCGGAAGGGATTAAAAGGAGCTTAATCTATGTCTAAAAGGGGAAACAAGGAATTTCTTTATGATGTTAAGGAGGCAATAGTAAGGGTTAAAGAGTATATTGGGGTAATGAGTTATGAAGAGTTTCTGAAAGATATTAAAACACAAGATGCTGTGGTTCGCAATCTTGAGATAATTGGAGAAGCAGCCAAAAATCTATCCAATGACTTGAAAAAGAGATACAGGAGTATTGAATGGAAAGATATTACTGGAATGAGGGATAAAATTATTCACCACTACTTCGGGATAAAGTGGGATATTGTCTGGTCGGTGGTTAAAGATAAGCTCCCCGAGCTAAAAGAAACAATTGAGATGATCTTACAGAAAGAAAAGTATTAGATAGTAAGATAATACTTGTTCCGCTCCAAAATTTCCACCTGCTCCGCGGTAAAGTTTCCACATTAACCGGAAAGTAGCGACGATGAAGACACCTTTTCTGTCATATCTGGGAAGAGAAATCACTTTACCTTTTCTCTTGATATAACCCGCTCATTTGCCTATGTTTTATAAAACCACCTTTTTTAAAGTATCCTGGTAATGTCACGGCTTTTTAAGTGCAGGCAACCTGTTCATAAGGAGCCTCTACGTATAAGATGATATGATTTTCTTCAGTAACAGGCAATGTCCCTCTATAAAGAATCAAATTATTCAGGTTGACAGGATATGTACTTTTATCTATACTAGCTTTGTATTTTTAATGGGAGGTAGCTTGATATGTTAATGAGCTATATACAAGCAGCTATGGGACATGCAAGGTATGAAATTTTGTCTGATGACGGAAGTTACTATGGGGAGATTCCTGAGTGTAGGGGTGTATATGCGAATGCTAAATCGCTTGAAGAGTGTTGTGAACAGCTAATGGGAGTGCTTGAAGAATGGATTTTATTTCGCATCTATAAGAATCTACCCTTACTTAGTATAGATGGCATATAGGTAAAATGATGCGGAGTATCAAATCTTGAGATACCTCATGGCTCACCACTTGCACAGACAGACAGACAGATTTACATTATTTTATAGAAAAAGCTGTAACCACTAACAATTTAGAAGGGCGTGCCTATTATCGGTAACGCCCTTTTTGTTTGTGCTTGGGTTATAGAAAGAAGCTTCCATTTTATTTAGGCAATCAATTGTAGCAAGGCTTTGTGATTACAAACTCTTTAGGATAGAAAGAGAGCTAAAAATATGGCTATTTTATTGACAGGTTTAACAGGAGAAGTTGGATCTGCGCTTGCGCCGATTCTTCAATCAAAAGATAAAGTATTTTGTTTAGTGCGTAATGGAAAATCTAGAACGAAAAACGGAAAACTTAATGAAATTCCTGCGGATCAAATTATTGATGGTGATATCTTTATCAATGAACAGTGTGGGATTAGTTCAACTGATCTAGAATCATTAAAAAAACAAGAAATTACAAAAATCATCCATTCGGCAGCTTCAGTTAAATTCGATGAAAAACTAGAGGATATACTATATTTAGTTGAAAGTTGAAAAGTGGCTCCCCCCGTGGGATAATCCACGGGATTAAATATAAACCCTTAAAGAAAGGAGCCACTTATGAGAGTAAACACCAGAAAGAGGAGAAA
>Ga0315285_10002885_pt1 | contig 18005 bp, 16 predicted proteins | sample YL17G09_36_MG_FD_203698 | JGI IMG/M metagenome (GOLD analysis project Ga0315285, IMG submission 203698) | Sediment microbial communities from Yellowstone Lake, YNP, Wyoming, USA - YL17G09_36 | ecosystem: Environmental > Aquatic > Freshwater > Lake > Sediment | place: USA: Wyoming | collected... | reverse complement strand
AAGTGATTGGTTGAGCTGCCTCGCCGAGGGTTATTTTGGGCAGGTGCAAGCTGGTGCAGTACCTGAGGGTTGCTTTGGATTGGCTTGCCCCCTTTTTGGCGTGCGTCATCACACCGTAATCTGTTCTTGCGCAGATGGTTTAGAAATTATCTCAAAGCACAAAGCGTCATTCCGAGCGCAGCAAGGAATCTCCTATTTTACGCCAGCCAGACCCTTCGTCCCGACCCCGGCGCGCCGTGGGGACTCAGGGGTGACAGTTTTGAGATAGTTTTTTAGCTCTGCTTTTGCAGGATTTTAGTTTCTGTCCCTGCGACTAATCTTTTTATATTTTCACGGTGGCGCACAATCACCATAATCGGTATAACAATAGCCGCGATAAGTAGCGGCCATAAGTTAGCAAAATTCCAAGCCGGCGTCAGTATAATCATCAAGACTAATGCGAGAGGAAAAGCAACAGAAGCGGCGATGGAGGCCAGCGAGATATACCGCCATAATAAGACGACCACTACCCATATCAAAAAAGCGGCGGCGGCACAAATCGTGTAGTAGGGCCAAAGGCCGAGCGCTACGCCGAAGCTGGTAGCGACGCCTTTGCCACCTCTAAATTTTATGTATATGGGGAAGATATGGCCTAATATAGCTGCACAACCGACAGCAAGCGCAAGGAAAAGCTGTGCGATACTTGGCGGAGAAGAAAAGATATAAGTGGCAGCTAACATTGGCGCCAGGCCTTTTGCGGCATCCAGAACGAAGCAGAGGTACGCCCATTTTCTACCAATCGCCCGTGAAAGATTCGTTGCGCCGATATTGCCTGAACCGATGCTGCGCAAGTCCCTGCCGTGGGCTTTGGCAATAATCAGACCAAAAGGAATTGAGCCGAGCAAATACGCACCAATAATCAAAATCGCAAATTTCATTATTTTTCTCGCTTTTCGAGTATTGATTCATAAACAGGTATTAGCTGTTCAGCAACTCGGCTGATGGAAATTTTTTCTTCGAGATTATCCGCAACAATTGCCTGTGACGCTTTCCGGATATTGTTTGTATCTGTGAAATAGCTGATGGCCTGCGCCAGTGCGGGGATGTTTTCTGCACAATCGATTACTTTGCCATGCCGGTCGTTGACAAATAAATCGGCTGCACCATTAAATTCTGTTGTTATCACGGGCTTGTTGGCTGCAATCGCTTCGAGAATATACCTGCTTGACGGGTCATAAAAAGTAGGCAGGACGGCTACATCGGTTATTGACAGGGCGTTTTGAATATGTCGGACAGCACCTAAAAAGATGATTTTTCTATGGACGTTAAGTTTTTTTGCGAAGCGGCGGTATTTGTGTGTTCTGTCATTACCGGCCACTATTAAATAAGCCTTTCGTTCCGTGATGTTTGGCGATACAAGCTGCATTGCTTTTATCAGACAGGCAAGTCCCTTCAGTCTGAAATTGTTTGCTACGAATAAGAAAAAGACAGGGTTGTCAGCTTCCTTGAGGCCCAATTGAGCGAGTATTTGACTACGGAGGTTATCGACATGGCCTATGTCGATTCGTTTATTTATTTTTATGCCGTTAGGGACAACGACTATTCGGTCATCACTGACGCCATAGTGTTTTTTGAACTGCTCGGCAACATACTTCGAAAGTGCAACGATTACCGGCCCATTTGAATCTTTACAAAGTATTCTCTCAGCTCGCAAAAGTATGGCCCGTCGAAAGTTGGCAAAAGCCGTTACTCTTTTACAAGATTCGATGAATTTGTTCTGGTAACTGGCGGCATTGCGCAAAATGGCTTCGGCGAAACTGCCTCCTCGCGGCTGATACACATCGGCAAAATCAAAAGGCAATACGCTGTGAATTATATCGTAGTGATTTTCCGACAGATGTTTTTTCAGTACCTTTGCGAACGTGAAGTAACCGGTGCGATTGCCCGGGGTATTTTGACATAAAATATGAATGTTTTTAGCATTTGTTTTCCCTTTTGCAGCAAGAGTGTCCACTTTAAGCCCAAGTGCCGAGAGTGCAGTTGCCAGCTCAAAGACGGAGCGTTCCGCTCCGCCGAGGGCGATATCTGCCCGCTCTATTATTAGCGCGATTTTCTTCTTTATCACAGACATAAATCTTAATCTGGTCAGCTTGTAAAGGGGACGGCTCTGCCATGCTTTATATCGTGTTGTGCCATCCGCCTTGTTTTATTAATTACTTTACGGATAAATACTTTATCTTTCCCGGTTAGCCTGCTGTGGCCGGTGTAGCCAAGATAAAAACGTAACCGGTCTGTTTTTGAAAAATAGCTGCCCTGAGCTGAATAATAAACCTGAGCAACATCCTTTATCCGAAATCGTTCGGCAAACAAGCCCGGCTTGAAGGCGCGTGCCAGGTCTATCAGATAAAACCGGCAGTTGTCATCGTAGAATATATGAGAAAGGTAGAGGTCTCGATGACGGTATTTTGTTTCGTGGAATTTTTTTACAAAGGCAGCTAATTGAGCGATAAAATTTCTTCGCAGTTTCAAATTTTCGATTGTAGCAGGGGCGTTGAAACAATCGGGCAATCTCTGCCCCAAGGACTCGGCATCGGGGATTTTTTCGGTGACTATAAAACTTCTTTTCTCAAAAAATATACCCCACTGCTCGCCGTAAGAGATAATCTTCGGCGTGTTTATACCTGCGGCTGTAAGTTTAGTTGTCGGCTCAAAGTCGAAGAGGCCACAACTTATCCGCCTGCGAGCCGAGAGCCAGTTTCCAAGCTGGACTAAGATTGGCGGTGAGTCGTAGCGTTTCAAAAACAGCGTAGCCGGAGGCGAATTTATTTCAAATCGTAAGCGGCTGCGATGCCTTGGCAGATTATCCTTGGTCAGATTATGAGCCTCATTAAAAGAAAAAACAGCATCCATTGAGGTTAAGCCCAATTCGCCAAGGCCGGTTTTATAATCTTTGTCGCAGAAAAACGATTCTGAAATTTCTGTAAATTTTTGCTCGGCTTTAAAAGCCGGCTGTCTTTGATTGGTTTCGAGCAATTTTTTTGCGGCATTACAGACCATTTCTACAGTGATTGCCTGCATACATAAATGTTCGCTCTTTTTGCAAGTCGGCTTAGCGCAAGGAGCGCAAGGCGCATCGCCAATTATTTGAATTTCATTTTTGTAACCGGTTTCTGTCCAGGCTGGGTTGTTTGGGCCGAACAGACTGATAACCTTACGCCGCAGTGCTATGGCTATGTGTCGCGGACCTGTATCATTGCTTATTACCAAATCCGCAGCAGCAAAAAGCGATTTCAATTCGCCAAGGTTTACAGGCCTCTCTGCCAAGTTGATAAGCTCAAACTTGCTCGAATCGCAAATTTCTCCGGCAATTTGCTTTTCAGCAGGGTCGGGTGACACAGAGACAACAACGGTTGCATTATAATTAGAAATCAGCCAATCTGCCGTTTGCGCGAATCTTTCACTGAGCCAGTGTTTACTCCGGCCAAATGCTCCGCCTGGAACAATAACAACAACCGGCCCTTCGGGTTCGGCAATTTCCGGGAATTTGGTCCGCAATTTCTTGTCCTCTTGTGGGTCGATAAGCAGTTCGAGGCTTACATCAGTGGTGTCGGCACCGAGCAGGGAGGGAATCGCAAGATAGTAGTCAACCATAGAAGAAGGTTTGAATTTGGCAGCAGATGATTTTGGCGGATAAAGTTTATCGGTGAGCAGAAAGCCACGGTCTTCGCGTGTATAGCCGATACGCATCGGTACACCTGCTAAAAAAACCGCCAAGGCGGAGGCGAAAGAATTTTTGAAAAGGACAGCATGGGTAAAGTTATGTTCCTTGAGCATTTTTGCAATCGTAAAAGGATTTTTGCTGCGCTGCTGAAGCCATATATCGTTAAAGCGGCTGGGTAACAAAATCTTCCGGACGACCTCGTTGGCGAAGAAAGAAATCTGGGAGGATTTGAAATGCCGGCGAATGGCCCGCAAGGCCGGTGTGCAAAGGACAGCGTCACCCATAGGAGAGGGAAGCCAGACTAATATCTCATATCTCGTATCCTGCATCTGGTATCTCGTTCCGCGAGATATATTTCAGGGACCCCCTTAGGGGGAACCCTCACGCATCGCTATTTTCGCCCATGCATTATGTAAAGGGTCAGCGCCATCACCTGGAGAACCACAGCAAACCCAAGCGTAATCAGCACCGCATTGTCCTGCCTAGTTGGGCTCATCAGGAACCATATACTTATCAACAGACAAAGCAGGACGATAATTTGCACAATACCGGCCATCAGTCTCATTATGGAAAATTCACCGAACATATCGTTCCGCCGTATACCTTTAAGCTGTTCCAGAATACAGTCGAGCAACTGTTCGGTCCTGTTAGCGGAAATATTTTGCTCGGCAGGGATTGTTTCGGGCTCTGCAGACTGTGGCTGATGTGGTTCTTCGGCGGTTTGTAATAGTGGTTTGGTTAAGGGTTGTGGGAGCGGCTGATTTTGAACGGGGTTTTCGCCGGCTGAACGATGATGTTTTTTTATAATATTTACCGCTTCCTTTATATTTACGGCTCGATAGTCCGGATTTGGTTCGCCGGGCTTGTGCTGTTTATAATGCGAAGCGTCATTTGTTAATATGGTTTTGCAGCCGGCCTGCAAACCGGCCTCGATGTCACGGCTGCTGTTGCCAATCATCCAGGATTGAGTAAGGTCAATATCCATCTCATCGGCGGCAGCCAGCAACATTCCAGGATTTGGCTTTCGCCGGTCGCTTTCCTTACGGTACTTTTCAATAACGCCATCCGGATGATAGGGACAATAGTAAATGCGGTCTAAAGGTGCTCCTTTTTCAGCCAGCAGCTGTTTTAGTCGATCGTGGATTTCACCGAGAGCCTCCTCAGAAACAATTCCGCGTGCAACACCGGATTGGTTTGAGACAACAATCAGCTTATACCCCATAGCTTTAAGCTCGATAAGCGACTTATCGACACCATCCAGCAGCTTTACCTGGTCGGGATGATTGATATAACCGAGGTCTTCGATTAAAGTATCGTCGCGGTCTAAGAATATCGCTTTATTAGACATCTTCAGGTACAATCCCTCGACTTCGCTCGGGATGGTGAGCGTAGTCGAACCATTAATTTAACTATTTGCGGAAACTATCTTCTACGAGTCCGCAAATTATATGAAAGCCGAGCTGATGAATTTCCTGACTTCGTGCTGTTGATTTGCTGTTGGCGCAAAAGCAGATGTCAGCCACCTGCTCAAGTTTGCTACCATTGCTGCCTGTAAAAGCCAGTACAGCAGCACCTTTTTTCTTTGCCAATTTAGCGGCGGCAATGACATTTGCTGACGCACCGCTGGTCGAAATGGCCCAGAGGACATCGCCTTTTTTAACGAGCGCTTCGACCTGTTTGGCAAACACATTTTCGTATCCGTAATCGTTGGAGAGCGATGTTATTATTGATGTATCGGTCGTCATCGCAACTGCCGGCAGTGGTTTGCGTTCGTGTTCGAATCTGCCCACCAGCTCGCTTGCTATGTGTTGAGCATCTGCTGCTGAGCCGCCGTTGCCACAGATGTAAAGACGGCCGTTTTGCTTTAATGCTCTTATTATTATCTTTGCAGCGTCTGCGACTGTTTCGATGCCGGTGGCCTCAAGAGCGTTAATCGTTTTCTTGTGTGCTTCTATCGTTTCTATAATCTTCTTTCTTATATCCTCATCCATTAGAGCTATCTTTCCAGTGACCTGAGCTTTTTGATTGTTGCGGTTGAGCTTTTGCCTTCAACCAGCGGCGCAAGAACGACCCTGCCGCCGTAAGATTCGACAAATTCGGCGCCGATTATGCCCTTCTGTGCCCAATCCTGTCCCTTCACTAATACATCGGGCTTTATTTTTTTGATTAGGTTAAGAGGGTCCGGCTCATCAAAAACGGTAATATAATTGACTGTTTCCAATGCAGCCAAGACGGCCGTTCTGTCGTACTGGTTGTTAATCGGCCGGTCGGACCCTTTAATGTTTTTTACCGAGCTGTCACTGTTTAATCCCACCACGACAATGTCGCCTTGCAGCTTGCAGAATTTCAGGAACTCGATATGCCCTCTATGAACCACATCGAAACAACCGTTGGTGAAAACTATAATCGCATTTTGCCTTCGATGCTCGGCCAACTGCTTAATCAAAGAACTGACCGGATGGACTTTATCGCTTTTACCGGTGATTTCATTGATAATTTCCTCGATAGTTACGGTTGCAGCACCGAATTTTCCCACCTCGATGCCGCCTGTTATGTTTGAGAGCTGCACAGCCGTTTTATAGTCACAATCAGCCGCCAAAGTTATCGCAAGCGTTGCTAAAACCATATCACCAGCACCGGTAACATCATAAACGCTGCGAGGCCTAGTGGGTATAAGCTCATCTATTTCTTGTGTTCTAAGATATGCACCCTCCTTATCGAGCGTAATTACCACGGCTTCGATTTTAAATTTCTCGGCAAGGACCCGGGCTGCTTTGGCGGCGTCATCTGCGGTTTTTATCTCGAACCCAACCGCCATTGAGGTCTCCTGCCTGTTCGGCGTAATGAGCGTGGCGCCGGTGTACTTTGAGTAGTCACCTGTAAGCGAAGGGTCAACAATGACCTTTTTATTCGCTTGTTTCGCTAACTGTATCATTTGTTTGCAAATCGATGAGCTCAGCAAACCCTTATTGTAATCCTGGAGACAAACAATGTCAGCTTGCTGCAATTTGTCTTTGTAAACTTGCAGAATCTTTCCGTACTGTTCATCAGATAACGTTTCTGTGGATTCTTCATCCATTCTGAATAATTGCTGTTGATGGCGATGCTGTGCCAGGCCTATCAGCCTTTGTTTGCTGGTGGTAGGACGGTCAGTTAATGTAAGCAGGTTTGTGATGTCAGCCCCGGCTTCTGTCAATTTTTTCCTGAGAGTTTCACCGTTCCGGTCTTTTCCAGTAACTCCCAGGCAAACCGGTATAGCACCCAATGCAGCAAGGTCTGCAGCGACAGAGCCTGCTCCGCCGCAGCTATACTCGGTTTTAGTAACTCTCAATACAGGCACCGGTGCTTCGGGACTTATCCTTAAGGCGTCGCCGTAGATATAAACGTCGAGCATAAAGTCGCCCACGACCAGGACTTCCGGTGAGCCGAGATTCGTTACCGTTTTTAGCAGCTTTTCATACATCTAATTAACTTATTACTTTCTATTTATTATTGACTATTGTTTTTACAGGAGTGAATTTTACCCGCCAATGCGTCTTCAATCAACTGTTTTAATTTATCCTCTCCAGATGTGAATTTTATCTCAACTGCCAAATATGCAAAAGGTATCTCGTATTGCGTATTGCGTAGTGCGTAGTGCGTGTAGTCTTTCTGTGTTGTTAGTATCAAATCCGCATTTAAACAGCGGGCTTGTTCGTAAATATCAGCTAAACAATCGTTGGTGTAGTGATAATGGTCATTATAAATTTTTGAACCGACAAGATTAGCGCCGGTGTTCCTGATTGTGTTTAAAAAAGCATCCGGATTGCCTATTCCGCAAAAGGCAAATATTTTTTTGTCCTTTAGCTGTTCGATGGTGATTTTTTCGCCGGCCAGGGATTTTGCGCAGATTGGGTTATGTATCGACTTTGCAATTACCATATCCGGATTGATTAGTCGCAGTTTCTTTTCAATTCGGCTTAATTCAGATTCAGAAATTTGGTCGCATCTGGTAACAACAGCCGCATCGGTGCGATTGAGAGAAGCAACAGGCTCTCTCAGCAGGCCTGCGGGCAGTACTTTTCCATAGCCAAAAGGGCAGGTTGCGTCAATTGTTACGATGTCGAGGTCTCTGTGCAATCTGCGATGTTGAAAACCATCGTCCATAATCAGCACCTTTGCACCGAACTTATCAACAGCTTCGGCTGCAGCTTCAGCACGGTTGGGATTTACAATCACTTTGGCCTGCGGGCAGCTTTCGGTGAGAATTGCCGGCTCATCCACATAGTTTTGAGTTTTAAGTTTTAAGTTTTGAGTTGTTTTATAACCTCTGGTCAGGATAGCACAGGGAACATTTTTGTTTTGCAAGAATCTACATATCCAGATTACCAGCGGTGTTTTGCCGGTCCCGCCGGCTGTTATGTTACCAATGCTTATAACCGGCACATCAGCGGTATGTATTTCCAGCCACCGTTTTGAATATAAAAAGTTGTGCAGTCTGACAACGAGCGAGTAACCTGTCGCAGCGACTCCCATGAAGAAGCGCAAAAGTGCTGCAGGCAGACCGGTGCTTCTGCCCGAGATTAAGTTACGATAAACTTGCTGGTTCAATTTAGTATTTAGCCCTTAGTGTTTGGCTGTTAGTCGTAAAATGTTGTTGACTATTCGCTTTTTATTTTTTCAATGATTGCGTCGGCCATTTCACTTGTGCCGACGGCGGTTGGGTCGTTGCGGTCTTCTTTCATATCGTAAGTTACGTTTTTTCCTTCGGCGATTACCGCGGCCACTGCGTTTTCGAGCTTGTCTGCCTCATTTGTTTTGCCTATATGTCTTAGCATCATCACGCCGCTGAGTATCAGGGCGGTGGGATTGACCTTATTTTGGCCTTTGTATTTTGGTGCGCTGCCGTGGGTCGCCTCAAAGATGGCTATTTTATCACCGATGTTTGCCCCAGGTGCTACGCCAAGCCCACCCACCAATCCCGCACAAAGGTCGCTTACTATATCGCCGTAAAGATTCGGCAGCACAATGACGTCATAAAGTTCGGGCTTTTGAATCAACTGCATACACATATTGTCAACAATACGGTCTTCGAATTCGATATCATGATATCGCTTGGCGACGTCTCGACTTACCTCAAGCCATAAACCATCTGAGAATTTCATAATATTGGCTTTGTGAACGGATGTTACCTTTTTGCGCCCCATTTTGCGTGCATAATCAAATGCGAAGCGAACTATACGTTTCGTGGCCCTAACTGAAATCGGCTTTATACTTATGCCGGAATCTGCGGTTATCTTTCGGCTGCTGTGTTTATTTAACCAATTTATAAGCTCGGCGGTATCGTTTTTTCCTTTTTGAAATTCGATGCCTGCATAGAGGTCTTCGGTGTTTTCTCGCACGACCACAAGGTCGATACCGGTGAATCTGCTCCGCACGCCTTTGTAGCTTTTGCAGGGCCGCAGACACGCATACAAATCAAGCGTCTGGCGAAGATGTACATTTATACTTCTGAATCCTTTCCCGACCGGCGTAGTAATAGGCGCTTTTAACGCAACGCCGTTTTTTTTTACTGATTCAATAGTGGCATCCGGCAGAGGGGTCCCCTGCCGTTCCATTATATCTGAGCCGGCCTCGGCGATTTCCCAGTTGATTGCAGCACCTGTGGCGTCAACACATCTTCGTGCAGCTTCCGCAATTTCCGGGCCAACTCCGTCGCCGGTAATCAAAGTTACATCAACCATTTTTCAATACTCCAACTTGTGGTGAGCTTGTCGAATCCACAGTTTCCAAGCCGTTATGCTACCTTCAGGAGACAAAAGTGTCAACGATAGGTTTGCAGTTTGCTTTGTCCGGAAACTCGCCTTTAATTTTCAAGTGGGAACGTTTTGTGTTGACATTTTTGGGAAATTTCTTTAAGTTCGTGGATGTCGGGAGTGTAGCTCAGGCGGTAGAGCAACGCACTTTTAATGCGTAGGTCCTGGGTTCGAGTCCCAGCACTCTCATTTTTAAGATGTGCTTTGACTTAATCGGCTTTGTCTCGCTTCGCTTCTGCGTCAAGTTCGCTAACTGATTGTACCTTCAGCCGCTGCGTTTATTGCCCTTGGCAGTCCTTTCCGCCAAGCTCTTCATTGCCTCGCACTGAATATCCTTGCCATAAAGATTACCCTTATTTATGGCGTATTTCCTAAGCGCCTTGCTGTCAGCCTGATTGAGTTTGCCCCTCCGTAGGAGCTCTTTAAAGTTGAGCTTGCGGATAATCACATCTTTCTCATCATCACCACCATTGATATTCTCAACGATGCTCAGCAGGAAATCCAATCCTAACAGCTCCATACCGCCGTGCAAATCTTTCTCTCTTTCCCTGGCCGACTCTTTGAGTGCTTTACCGACAAATTTCTGGCGTAAGCCATCTTGACGATTATGTTCATTGACGTTTGGCCCCGCTGTCGGGGCTGAGGACAATAATTCACGGTGGGCGCTAAGTCCAGACTGGATTTGCCCATGCCGGTGGCGTTGAGAGGGGTGCTGCCCATGCCCTTTAAACTTATTTGCTCTTGCTTTGGCGAGGCTGAAGATGCCGAGGAAAACCGCCAGGATGACGATGACCAGCATTTGCACCCAGATGGTATCATCCCCCTCGCTGTTGCGAGCAGCCAGGATTGTTTGTGTTAAAAGAACATTCATATTTTGCTGTAGACCCCGACATAGGCAAGTCCGCGCACAGGTAAACCGTCATAACCAAAGGCCTGTCGAAAATGTACAGTCGAAGAAAAAGTTCGAAACTCCGGCATAATCAGGACGCTGCTGAACTTTCCTGTTTAGTTGCCATGTTTACTTTTGCGTACGGTTCTTTCTGTCAGCACCTTCATTGCCTCGCACTGGATAACCTTACCGTAAAGTTCGCCCTCGTTCATTGCGTACACCTTAAGTGAATTGCTGTCAATGGTGTCCAGCTGTTCTCTCCGTAGGAGCTCGTCAAAAGTGAGTCTCCGCATTGCCACATCGTTCTTATCATTCCCTTCGGTATTCTCAACAACGCTCAACAGGAAATCCAAATCTAATATTTCCATACCGATGGCCAAATCTTTTTCTCTATTCCTGTTCGACTCGCTTTTCATATTTTCCTCGCCGGAAATGTCGGAAAGTGCTTTGCCCGATGGGTGCACCTCAACAATTTTACTCGCTGCCATACCTTTCACCTCGCTTTTCTTTTCTCTTATAGTATTCCAAGCCATTTTTATACCTCCAACTTCAACAAAAGCCTAAGTGCCCGAAAAACAGCACGATTATATACTCGTTTTGCCTGCCGGTCAAGAAATTGCAGGATTTTCCTTGGGATCGGAAAGGAACATCGTATCCTTGTTTCCCCCCTCGGATACTTTGGTTCTTTATTTAAAACCAACGGAGAGAGCGGGATTGGAACCCAAATTCGCTGAAGCGAATTTCCATAGGGGCTCTGCCCCTCTGGTGTCGCTCGCTGCGCTTGCTCCTGTCACCCCGACGATGTGGGAAAACCTTTTCCCACACCCTTTGGGGGTTCGAATCCTGCCTACCCCAAAGTAAGCAGCACAACGGAGAGGGCGGGATTCGAACCCGCGGTACCAGCATTCACCAGTACGACGGTTTAGCAAACCGTTGCCTTCAGCCGCTCGGCCACCTCTCCGAACAATCCTCTGATAATCTACATTTTGTGAGGCCGTATTGCAAGAAGATAAGCGGTAATTTGCAACGAGCTAAAGGTAAGATAGTTGAGTTTTTGGCTGTCTTGAAACGAGAACCCGTGTAAAATACCCAAAATAGCTATACTTTTCAGGGAGATTCAGTATTGTAGTGGAATCTGAAGGATTAGCAGGGTAGCCTGATGTCATTGACAACCCAAAAGCCGGTAAAATATAATATAGCGAACGGAAAAAGCTATCAAAGTGCAATTACGTGCTCCTCGCCGGACATATATTAGTGAGCGCCCGTAGCTCAGCTGGACAGAGCAACGGATTTCTAATCCGTAGGTCGCAGGTTCGAATCCCGCCGGGCGTGTTGGGGTTTGAGCCGTTGCCATTCGGTGACATCAATTCTTTTTCCGTTCCTAATCCTGCCGTTTGTAAAGACTTAGTCTGTCCTATGTTTTGCTCAGCAAAAGATTTTTCTTGCGCTCCATCGTGGCCAATCGGGGACAAGGGCGTATTATCAAAGTAAGGGTTTTTTGTAAGTTTTTTGCAAGCTGGTTTGTAAGCGCCGGCACACACCTAACACCATCCAGATTCCAAATCCAGCCATCTTTACCATCTGGCCTCGCAGCTTGGGAGAGCTTAAAATATCCTGCAGGCGTCTGACTTCGGTTCCAATCTGGAGCATTTGTTTGTTAGTACCCTGTAACTCACCGATTTGGGTGTTTAGCCGGCTAAGAACCTGCTGGCTGGATTGCAAACTCTGGGTAAGTGTGGTTTGGCCTGCCTGTAAAGACTTTTGCAAATTTTCTGAAGTTTTATCCTGAGCGGTTCTTAGGGCCTCGAGCTGCTACTGGAGCAGACCGATATTGGCGGTATGGGCAGCGGTTTCTTTTCTGTTAGCAAAGGTGGTACCGATAAGCCAAACTAAAAAGCCCAAGACAAATACAATCAAAACAATAACTACAGCGATTAGAATTGGTTCCATCCTTTTGTCCTTATAAGCTTGCCTTGATTATAAAATTACAATAAGCAAACGTCAAAGAGTAAAGGCAAGTAATTTATGAGTTTAAATAAAACTTGATATGTAAGTGGAACCTTTGTATCGTTTTGAGGCGAAATGAGAATCGATAATAATTTCTTTTATATGCAATGGCAGAAATAAAAGCAGTTATTTTTGACTGGGGAGGTGTTTTGATAGATGACCCGGAGCCCGGGCTGATGCAGTATTGTGCCGAGGCCTTTGGGGTAAGGAAGGAAAAATACATTAAAACACATAAGAAATTTTGGGCCGACTTCCAGACGGGAAGTATCACGGAAGATGTTTTCTGGGAGAGGGTTTGCGGCGAATTGAAAGTTGTGGCGCCGAAGGGCTTTTCACTATGGGGACGGGCGTTTGAGGCGGTGTACCGGCCTAAGGAGGATATGTTTGCGTTGGCGTCTTTGCTTCGCAGGAACGGTTACAAGACAGCACTTTTAAGCAATGCTGAAACTGCGACGATGGAGTACTTTCATCGGCAGGGGTATGATATGTTCGACGTGCTTGTGTTTTCGTGCGTCGAGGGGGCAATGAAGCCTGAGAGGAGGATTTATGAGCGTACTTTGGAAAGGCTTGGGGTTAGAGCGAGCGAAACGGTGTTTATAGACAACAGGCTGACCTGTATTGAGGGCGCAAAACAGGCAGGCCTTAAGGTGATTTATTTTCAGAGTGTCACTCAGGTTAAGGCTGCATTAGCCCAGCTTGATGTTGAGATAAGCTGATGTTCAAATTTTTTGTTAGAAACTCTTTCAATCGCCGGTATTATATTTTGGACAGGTGCAGGGATAGGTTTTTGATTTAGAAGTATTGGCGGGAGAAGATTTGGTTTTCGTCCAAATTTGTTCAGGAGGTTAAGGATATGTCCGGTAAATTAAATCGTCGGGGTTTCTTGAAGGGGCCTCTTGCTGCTGGGGGCGCTGTGGGGTTTGCAGGACTTGAAGAGAAGATTCTGCTGGCGACGATGGAAAAGGGGATTGACATTGAGAAAGAGAAGCAGAAGGATAAATCGGGCGTTAAGCTGCCTGTTGGTAAGATTGGTGAGCTTAAGATAAGCCGGCTGATTCTCGGCGGCAATTTAATCAGCGGCTGGGCACACGCGAGGGATTTGATTTATGTGTCGAGACTTTTCAAGGCCTATAATACCGAAGAGAAGATTTTTGAGACGCTGGCGCTGGCTGAGGAGCAGGGCATCAATGCGATTGTGATAGACTGCAGCCAGATAGATGTTATCAATAAATACAAGAAAGAAACAGGAGGGAAGATTCAAGCGATAGCATCGGTTAAGCCCCGTGATGAGAATCCGAAGGCCAATATTGACGAGGTCATCGACAAAGGGGCCGCGACGATATATCTGCACGGCGCGGTTTGTGACTTCAGTGTACAAAAAGGGCGTATAGATGTGTTAGAGAAGGCTCTGGAGCACATCAAGAAAAACAAGGTATTGGCGGGGGTTGGCTGTCATTCGTTGTTTGTGCCGATTGAATTTGAGGAGGCGGGAATAAAGCTGGATTACTATGTCAAAACACTGCACCACGACAAATATTGGTCCGCCCACCCGAGAGAGAACCGCAAGCCGTTTAGTGTTGATGACCAGCAGTATGATGACCACAACGAATTTCATGACAACATTTTTTGCCTTAATCCGGAGGAAACGATAGAGTTTATGAAGGGGGTGAAAGTGCCGTGGATATCCTTTAAGACATTGGCTGCGGGTGCTATAGGGCCGGGAGACGGATTTAAGTATGCCTTTGAGAACGGTGCCGACTTTATCACAGTGGGGATGTTCGATTTCCAGATTGTGGAGGATACGCTAATTGCCAAAGAGGTGCTGGCCGGCATCAATGAGAGGGGTCGTCCGTGGAGAGGCTGAGATTGCAGACGTAAGGTTATCGCAGCGGTGTGGAGTTATGGCGAATTGTCATTTAGTGGTATTGAAGAGGCCTTATCTTGAGGCGGTATTGGCCGGCACGAAGCGGATTGAATCGCGTTTTACCAGGACAAAACACTATGCTTTTGGACGTGTTCTGGCCGGCGATAAATTATTTTTAAAGGTAAGTTCCGGGCCGGTCTGTGCTATAGCAACTGTCGTAGCGGTTAAAAATTTCGAAAACCTGAGATCGACTACTGCAACAGTTTTGCAACAGATTCTGGTTTTGATGAATATTTGTATACCACGGGCAATTGGATTTAACTACGGATTGTTGTTGTTAAGCCAATCATCGGCAAGTATCACGAAGTCACTAAAATTAACAGTGTTATTGCCATCAATATCCGCCCTGCCCAGACAGTCTCCCTGATTAAGCCACTTGTATATTAATTCTGCAAGGTCTCGCATATCGACGATACAATCGCCGACGATGTCGCCGGCAAGACGCAATGGCGATGCCTGAAGTTGAGCACAGGTGGTAAAACTCGTATTGGTTTTGTAATCAACCACAATGTTGTCTATAAGCTTCCTGTTGCCATCTATGGTTACCTGTCCGCCCGCCGGCGCAAGGACAATCACCACTGCAGAATTAGCTCCGATATCAAAATTTGTCACTCCGCTGACATTGGTCTTCAGGAAGGTCTGCGAAACAGTGTCGTATAAATCGACAGGGCAGTCGCCCGCATCAATCTGCACGTTTTTCGCCGTACTGTATGGATTATAATAGAGATATGTCGGATAAGCTTCGGTATGGTAATAATCAGTCGCAAGCAAATCAAGCTGGAGAATCTTCTCTACGTTTGTCGTCTCAACTACTGCCCCCAGCATCCCGACATGCGAGGCGCCATACAACGCAAAATTTGTTGCTAAGCCGGGGTCAAGTCCATCGCCAAATCCATCGCCTGTCGCATACGGCGCCACCGCGGGCAATTGAGTAAGAACATACATACAATCGACATAAAGCCAGTCGTTGGATGTGCCGCTGGTTGTGGGATGTGTGTCCTTAGCCATTACATACAGCGAACCGCTGAAACCTGAAGGGAGGGGATACGTGTAATTAACATCAGGGTATGCGTTACTCACCGTGAACATCTCGGTGTAAGGGCCTGCGGGCGAGGCGGCATAGTAAAGGATAAAACCGTTGTCCACATCGCCAGCGTTAATATAGCAACCATCCAGCCGGAACGAATGACTTGAGCCGGGCGTGATGTTAAATTGCCAGACGTGTTCGAGCTTATCGACGACGCTGCCTACCGTCACTTCCCTGAGCGCTTCATACTTACCATCATTACCAAATGTGTGCTTATAATTATTTGTCACCGTGCCATAAGTATTGTTGAAATCGGAAACAGCCTTCTCGAATATCTCTGTAACTTGTTTCCGCAGACCTTCATAGGAAATACAGTTACACGGGTCATATATATATGCCCAGCCTTCATCCGACTGATGAACGGCATCAAGGCCGTTGGCGTAGAACAAGCGAGCAGCATTGGCGGCATTGAGTATCCACTTGCCGATAGCTCTTGCATAATCCTGATTATACCGTGGTATCGGCGCAAGCGCTGCCGGCCAGTGGAACGTATTCATCGCAAAGGCATATCCGCCGTCGTCGGTTGCAGAACCCACAAGACCGTCACAGTCATATCCGCCCCATGGATCATCCGCAATTACACCCCATCCATACCGTGCTGCCCCCGTATACCCCGGCTCAAAGCACCAGTTTAATATCTTGTAAAGGTCATAACTGGTCCCCTGCTCCGCATTCATTCTCGCAATCGTGTACGCCCCATACGGGAGCAGTACCTCATAAAGCGGACTCTTGCTGCGTCCCTCAAGATACTCTATCCCCCACTTGGCTCCTGTCAGATGCTGCGGCGCAGCCCATTTTACATACGCCATATATTCAAGCCACGCATAACCGGCGGCTGCATCCGGCTCTTTCCAATCGCCGTTGTCAACAGCCGCCATCGTGATGAAATTAAAGGCCGTATGATTAAAATTCGGCACGGTCCATGGCAAGGTTTTCCCGCCCATTACCACCTCAGCGTCATACATCAGGTTGGCAACGTTGTTCATCAGCGTTTCCATCGAACCTGTATTCGGATACTTTGCCAATAGCTGACAAAACAAAAGAGGAGGAAATACTTCATACCAGAAAGTCTGTCCCGACTGGGTCCAAGTGTAATTCAGCACCATATTTTCGCCGTTAGCCAGGTTGTAGTACTGCTGTTCCATCCGCACAAAGTTATAATACAGCCCCGTGGCTGCGACGAATTGATTGCTCTTGTTTATCCCCGCCAGCGACCCGCCTAATACAGCCCCCAGACAATTTATGGCCTCATGAGCACTGCCGCTGCTCATTGTAGGGTGACCTATATAGGATGGCATACCGAAAGTATTCCACGAAAAATTTACCCACCCGTAATCCCACCATACTATTGGATATGTTTTCCACCATGAATCCGGTGATGATGCCGTGCGAGTAAAACTGAAGATGTAATTATCATAATCCCTCGCCACCTGTTTCCAGTTGCGCATTACATACGGCGTCGGCTCCCGTGGCATTGACTCGACCCGTGGTATATCGATTTGCGCTGCAATGATAATGTCTGCACAAAATATCACAGCCAGTATTGCAGCGACAACTGCTGGATACAAATTCTTCATCTTCTATGTCTTCTACGTCCTTGCGCAACTATCAGGGTTAATCCCTATTCAGATTATTAGTCTATGTACAGTTTGCGCGGAATCGGAAACCACATATTCCTAATCAACACAGTCCTCGGGTCCCAGGCATCGTCTGGGTTATCATAGCGTATTTGCTGCAACGGCCGGTACTGCACATGGCCGTCATAGAATAAAACATTAGCGCCTTCATTGTGCCTGTATGACGGTGCATCCCACTCACATGCGCTCATCACATCACCGCACTTCTTCCAAATGGCTTGAGTGGCGGAATCATACCACACTACGTACCACTTTGAATCCATAAAGAAGAACTTCTCACTTGGTCTTTCCACCTGCGATATCTTCAGTGCATGCGGTCTGGCATTAGGACCAGTACACCAACCACCGCCGCACGCGAGGGCACGAAGACCTACACTGTTCATGCCGTAGCTGACACCTTCTACGCTCTGACCGCTGACGAAAAGACCACCTTTACCTTTAGCTGTCCGTCTATCCGAGGGACACCTATATTCTTTGGGCAGTGTCTTGGCCTCAAAACCTTGCGCTGTTTCCGGGTTATACCTGTCCTTCATAGCGATTAGCTTGATAAACAGCGGATTCTGGAACCACAGCACATCCCCATTCGTAGTAGTCCAAAAGAATGCGGGAACATGATAGTCATCGGAGTCATTCGCATACATTTGGTCTCCCAGACCTATCGTCTTCAAATGATTTCTACAAACAACCATTCTGGCCTGCTCGCGTGCCTTGCGCAGCGCTGGCATTAGAATCGCCATCAACACCGCAATTATCGCAATCACAACCAGCAGCTCGATTAAGGTAAATGCCTTTTTTCTCATATGCGGTGTCTCCTATGGCTTAACGGCCGATGTGGTGGCGCCTTTGGCGCCACCGCATCCGGTCATTCACAAAACCAGGCATTCTTGAATCGCCTGTTCTACTTCTCAGTCCAGCCATCTCTGCGTGAATTTGGCCAGGTCTTCCATGTTTACTTCGCCGTTGATT
>Ga0315285_10002884_pt1 | contig 18006 bp, 15 predicted proteins | sample YL17G09_36_MG_FD_203698 | JGI IMG/M metagenome (GOLD analysis project Ga0315285, IMG submission 203698) | Sediment microbial communities from Yellowstone Lake, YNP, Wyoming, USA - YL17G09_36 | ecosystem: Environmental > Aquatic > Freshwater > Lake > Sediment | place: USA: Wyoming | collected... | reverse complement strand
TAAACTTAATCTTAAACTCGCGACAGTGATTTTTACTCCGTTAATATTGGTCTGTATTTATGCGGGGAATTGGCTTCCCTTAAAAGTCCCGTCGATATTAGGTATGGACCAGCGCCAGATATGGAACATGCTTCTTCTCGTATATTGTTTTATCGCCTCGGTCATCCCGGTGTGGTTGTTATTGCAGCCACGCGGGTATTTAGGCGGATTTTTTTTGGCAGGAACGGTTTTTGTAAGTTTTATAGGCATAGCAGTTGGTTCGATATTCGGGCATCTGCGCGTTGAGTATCCGGTGTTTGTATCCTGGCATAATCCTTCAGGCCTGCCTTTATTTCCTTTATTGTTTATCACGATCGCTTGCGGCGCCTGTTCTGGTTTTCACGCGCTTGTGGCAAGCGGCACGACCTCAAGGCAGCTTGATAAAGAGACAGACAGCGCGCTTGTGGGCTACGGCGGGATGCTTTTAGAAAGTGTCGTTGCGATCATCGCGCTTGCTACGCTTATGGTATTAGGGGTAGCGCGGGTTAACGAATTAAAAGACCCCAACATGATTTACGCAAGCGGCATCGCGACGTTTTTAAACAGCCTCGGCATAGATAAAGCGTTTGCGCTTAATTTCGCTTTGCTAGCGTTTGCTACATTTGTTTACGATACACTTGATGTCGCGACGCGCCTTGGCCGTTACATATTTGAGGAGCTTGCCGGCCTGCGCAACAAATACAGCCAGTACATAGCAAGCTTTATCACGCTTTTATTGCCCGGCGTCTTTCTTATGCAGAAGATAGTCGACGCGTCAGGCAACGTGATACCCGCATGGAAAGTGTTCTGGACAGTGTTTGGGGCTAGTAACCAGCTCTTGGCGGGATTTGTACTTTTCGTGGTGAGCCTGTGGCTCTTCAGGCACAAGATGAAATACTTACATATTCTTATCGCGACGGTTTTTATGCTTGCGACATCCATGTTCTCGCTTGTACTTTTAGTCAGGCCTACCGTCGTCAATATTTTATCCGGCAAATTCAAAATAGGCCCTATCGATATCACCGCTTTTATTTTATTAGGCCTGTCAGTGTTTCTTATAATCGAAGGCGTGATCGTTTTTGTAAAGAAAGATAAAAAATGAAGGTATTTTTAAAAACCTTTGGCTGACCGAATGAGGCGTTAAGCAAGAGTTTTTTGGCTGCCTTCGGAAAATATAAATAATTTTTAGCTATGAAAAGCACAATACAACATTACAATTTAAAGGACTCGAAATAGACAAACTTATAATAATACCCACTTATAATGAAGCCGAAGGCATAGCTGAAATAACCAAGGCGCTTCTTAAGTTATGTCCAGAGGTAGACATTCTCATTGTCGATGATAATTCCCCGGACGGAACGGGCAGAATAATTGATGGGCTGTCTTCAGAGAATGGTCGCATAAAATGCCTGCATCGGGATATAAAAAATGGTATAGGACCCGCATATATTGAAGGGTTTAAATGGGCTCTATCTTATGGTTATAAATACATACTTCAGATGGATTCGGATTTTTCACACGACCCGAAATATATGCCCGAACTTTTTAATTTAATAAACGATTATGATTTGGTTCTCGGTTCTCGGTATGTAAGAGACGGCAAGATAGAAAACTGGGGATTCATAAGGAGACTTATAAGCAGATTCGGCTCGTTATACGCCCAAGCGTTACTTTCTTTACCTATCAAAGATCTGACAGGAGGTTTTAAATGCTGGAGAAGGGAGGCATTAGAAAAAATCAATCTCGATAGAATTTCTACCAGAGGATATGCATTTCAGATAGAGACTACTTACAGGGCTTTCAAGAACGGTTCCAGGATACTGGAGTTCCCAATTGTTTTTAGAGATAGGCGCATAGGGAAAACAAAAATGTCTAAAGCTATTTTTATCGAAGCGATCTTCGCCGTTATCAAAATGAAGCTAAAAAAATAAGGAGTGAAAAGATATGGTTGATGGAAATATAAATTCCAGACGAATGTGGGTTCTTTTAACGGCGTTGGTTGTTATCTCAAGTTGTGTTTTTATTTGGGATTCGTTTCGAGATGATTATTTCTGCAAGTTTGACTCACCTGTTTACGCTACTATCTCGCAGAATATCTTAAGAACTGGAGACTGGCTTAATCTGAGGTCTTCTTTTGATGCGCCTTTTGAAAACAATCACCCACCTCTTGTTTTCTGGGCGACGGCTATATCTTTAAAACTGCTTGGGGAGAATGCTTTCGCAGTCGCATTCTTTAGTATTTTATGCGCAATTGGCACATGTATTGTTCTATTTTTTATTGGGACATTTCTGAAAAATGAATATGTGGGGTTTTTTAGCGCCATAGGTCTGATTTTGACAAGATATGTCCCTCGGGTTGCTAGATATAACACTTTAGAGATACCCCTTATGTTTTTTATTGCGCTTTCTGTCCTTTTTTTGATACTGGCACTGAACAAAAACAGAATCTTTTATATTTTGTTCGGTCTGAGTACCGCTCTGTGTATATTATCCAAGGGCGTGATAGGGTTTTCGCCTTTTGTGATTTGTTTCTTTGCTATTCTTTTCCAGAAACGCTACAAGGATTTTTTTAGCTTGTCTTTTATCATGGGCATTTTTTTAGCGTTAGCTTTACCATGTGTTTGGCTTTTCCTAAAAGGAGGCTGTACTGTAGAAGGAACTTCACAAGTACTAAGCGGATACCTTCATTTTGCGTTGCCAGCTTTCACTGGCTCGGAGAACAGGGGGAACGCTGGTACTAGGCTCTTCTTCATCCAAAAACTTATTGAGACCTGTTTTATGATAATGCCTGGAGTGGTTCTGGGGTTGTTTTTTCTCGGGCGGGAAGTTATCCGAGAGAAAAGAAGAGAGCTATTGGTAATACTGGTGTGGGCTTTGATGTTTATCATAGGATACTCTATAAGTAGTTGGAGAAGGGCATTTTATCTATTGCCTATGTATCCAGCGATGGCTCTTTTGTTTGGCATTGGGTTATATGAAATAATACCAAAAACTTATTCTAAATGGTCAGTGTATCTTATAATGGCTTTTTTTGTAGGGAATATTTCAGCGCCATTTCTTTTTTCCCCTTGGGCGCCGAAAAAACCAAAGGGGGTTATCGCTAGGAGAGTTAATTTCCCGAGGGCAAGAAAAGCCGTTAAGGCGTTGTATAAACAGTTCCCAGGAGGGATGCGGTTCGTCGCCTACAATCAGAGAGACCCGAACGAGTTTATATTCTTTTTTCGATCCGAATTTGATATAGAGTTGTGCGAAAAAGAGGAAGAATTTAAAAAACTAGTTATTTCTGAAGAACCCATACTTTTTTATATTTCCAAATATAATTTTTCGGGAATGGACAAGAGGGTTTATGAAAAACTAAAAATTGTGTATGCGTTTAACGATCAGTTGATTGCAACGAACCAACAAGAAGCGATTCCTGTTTTTGATGTGGAATGACTCTGAGAATCTTGCTTAAATGCCCCTTAATGACCCTGCCCCCAAGAAGTTTACAAAATGGCAAAGCAGTAGTATAATCATATTTGACAATTAGATTAAGTGCGGTTAGGCAATTCCAGGCACTATAAAAACTGGTAAACTTCCACCCAACGGTGTGAAGATATACAAGGAAGATTACCAAAAAGTCGCCAAAAAAGATGATTTATCGACGATGTCCGGGTCTAAGGGGGAGGACATTAGGTTGACCTATATGAACCTTTTAAGTCGTTTATATCAGAGAAGGATTTGGAATGCCTAACGAAGGAAATAAAGCCGAATCTAAGGAAAAACAACCAAGAGTGTACGTACGCACGTTCGGATGCCAGATGAATGACCGGGATTCGGAAATTGTCTCTGGAATGCTGGCGGAGAAGGGGTATGGGTTTGTCGACAAGCCGCAGGAGGCGGATGTTGTTTTGTTTAACACATGCTCTGTACGCGAAAACGCTGAAAACAGAGTATGGGGCCAGGTGGCGGCGCTCAACCCCCGCAAACCGCACACCGCACACCGCACACCGATAATTGGCATAATCGGATGCATGGCGAAAATACACGGGGAGAATATTTTTGAAAAGCTTCCGCATGTCGACTTTATCTGCGCTCCTGCAAATATTTATGAAATACCGAATTTAATAGAAAGATCTCAGAAAGGCGAAGACAGGATATCTGCGATTGATAAACAAGCAAGGCCTTTGAGCTATAAAGATGAGATTGCTTCCTTCGACTACGCTCAGGACAAGTCGTCGGCCTTACGGCCTCCTCGCAATGGCAACTTAGACAGCCGACTTTGCGCTTACGTGAATATTATGGAAGGATGCGATAATTTCTGTTCTTATTGTGTCGTGCCTTACGCAAGGGGCAGGGAGCGCTCAAGGCCGCAGCAGGAAATTTTGGATGAAGTAAGAGGACTTATTGATAATGGCGTAAAAGACATGACTTTACTTGGGCAGAATGTGAATTCGTATTCAAGTGGCGAGGGAAAGGATTTTATAAAGCTGCTTGAAGAAATTGATAAAGTTGTCGGAGGTAGAAATATAAGAATAAGGTTTGTCACAAGCCACCCAAAAGACGCTTCGGAAGATTTATTCAAGGCGATGAGGGACATAAATTCTGTCTGTGAATACCTGCACCTTCCTTTCCAGTCAGGTTCGGACAAGATCCTGTCTTTGATGAACCGCAAATACACCCGCAAAGATTACCTTAAGCTGATCGATAAATTAAAAAAGATATTACCCGAATGCGCTATTAGCACGGATGTAATAGTCGGATTCCCCAAGGAGACTGAAGAAGATTTCAAAGACACCGTGGATTTATTTAAAAAAGTGGAATTTGATTCAGCGTTTGTGTTTAAATATTCCCCAAGGCCGCATACAGTTGCCCTTAAATATGAAGATGACGTCCCAAAAAAGATAAAAGAAGAAAGAAACCAGATCTTGTTAAAACTGCAGGATGAGATTTCGCTTAAAAAGAACAAAGCCTTAAAAGGAGAGGTAGTAGAAGCTCTGTTTGAAAAAACAAAAAAAGATGAAGTGTCCGGCCGCTCAAGGACAAACAAAACAGTAATATGCCAGGGGAAGAAGGATTTGATAGGTAATTTTGTAAATGTTAAAATAAACAAGGTAACGCCGCGCGCTTTAATAGGAGAAATCGATGAAGAATAAAATAGTATTGATTGTCTTGGTCGCGAGTATTATTTTTAGCCAAAATATCTGTTATTGCTTTGATGAAAGCAAACTCGCTGAAGCGGAAACCTCGTTTTTAAAAGGAGATTTCGAAAATGCGGCTTCCGGTTATGAAAAACTGCTTGATGAAAAAATAAAAAGCGAGGTAAAAAACGACATAAGGTACAAACTCGCGCTTTGCTACATAAAGCTTGGCAGGATAGACGATGCAAAAAATACATTAACAAACCTTTTGTCCAAGGATTTAAAAGGCGATTTTGGCGCGGAAGTAAGAATGGCGTATGCTGACGCTTTTTATGCATCAGAAGGCTTTAACGAAGCGTACTTAGAATACGAAAAAACATTGAGCTACAATCCCAATACGAATATCTCAAGCACGGTAAATTATAAATTAGGCGAAGTGTCAAGAAAGCTTGGGGATTGGGAAAAAGCAAAAATGTTTTACAAAAAAGTCATAACCGATTATCCGCAAAGTTTTGAGGCAAACCTATCCCAGGGAGTTCTTAAAAACGGGGAATTTTATTTCAGCGTCCAGGTAGGATCATTCGCGAAGCCGGAAAACGCGCAAAATATGGTTGATGAGCTAAAAGCCAAAGGATATGACGCCTATACCGCGGAATATGAGACAGAAGGTCTACAATTTTACCGCGTAAGAGTAGGAAAATGCGATAAAAAAGACCAAGCGTTTGAACTTGAATCACGCCTTAAAGCAGAAGGCCTTCCCGCAAGAATCTTTCCATGACGAGACAAAAACCTCTCATTATTGTCATTGTAGGCCCTACAGCTGTAGGTAAATCCGATATCGCTTTTGAAGTCGCAAAAAATATTAAAGGCGAGATCGTCTCCGCTGATTCAATGCAGGTTTACAGGGGCATGGACAAAGCGACTTCGAAACCGCCCATGGAATACAGGAAGCAGATCCCGCATCATTTAATAGATATAGTCGAGCCATCCGCGGATTACAGCGCCGCTGATTTTAAAGACAAAGCTGAGGCTGTTATAACGACAATTGTGCTAAGCGGTAAGACACCGGTTATAACAGGCGGGACCGGACTTTATATAAAAAGCCTTTTAGACGGGCTTTTCCCGGGGCCGAAAGCAGATTGGACTTTGCGCGGGCGGCTTGAAGAAGAAGCGCGGGATTTCGGGATAGATAAATTATACCAGAGGTTGCAAGAGGTAGATCCCGAAGTGGCCTTAAAAATAAAGCCAAACGATCTGAGGCGCATCATAAGGGCGCTTGAAGTCTATGAAACGGCAAAAAGCCCTATTTCAAGGCTGCGCAAAAACACAAAAGGCATTTCTGAAAAATATGATATCAGGATCTTCGGCATCAATATGGAGAGAGCCGATTTGTATAAAAGAATAGACCAAAGAGTCGATAAGATGTTTGAAAACGGCCTGGTGGAAGAAGCAAAAAAACTTATAAATGAAAAATTGAGCCGCTCCGCATCCCAGGCGATAGGGTATAAAGAGATATTTGGGTATTTAAAGGGAGAATACGATTTGGAAGAAGCGCGTCGCGTATTAAAAAGGGATACAAGGCATTTTGCCAAAAGGCAGATGACGTGGTTTGGGAAAGACAAGAGGATCCAATGGATAGAGCGGAAAGAAAAAGATTCAGCGGAAAGCATAGCTCAAACAATAATTAAGAACTTGTAAACGGGTGATTGATGGTAATCGTGGCAAAAAAAGAAAAAGCGATGTTAATCGCGGTCGATCTTCGAGGCGACGCCAATTGGCATGTCGAAGACGCCATAGAAGAGCTCAGGGAGCTTGCTGAATCAAGCGGTGCCGAGGTCATTGATGAGGTGATATGCAAAAGGGAAAAGCCGACGCCGGCGTATTTTATCGGTAAAGGCAAAGCCGATGAAATAGGTCTGCGCTGCGCAAGCCAGAAGCCCGATGTTGTTATTTTTAACGATGACCTGTCTTTTGTCCAGCACAGGAACCTGGAAGATATTATAGATGTAAAAATAATAGATCGCACCCAGCTTATATTGGATATATTCGCCCAGAGAGCAAAAAGCCTTGAGGGAAAGGTCCAGGTGGAGCTTGCGCAATTACTGTATCTTTTGCCCAGGCTCATGGGTAAAGGCATTATGCTTTCAAGGCTCGGAGGCGGCATCGGGACCAGGGGCCCAGGCGAGCAAAAACTTGAAACAGACAGAAGGCGCATAAGAAAAAGAGTCGCCAAGCTCAGGCGGGACCTGGATTCCATTACAAAGCACAGGGCGACAATCAGAAAAACAAGGCAGGAACATGATGTGACAACTGTCGCGCTTGTCGGCTATACAAATGCCGGCAAATCAACGCTTCTAAACACGCTGACGGATTCCAATGCCTACGCAAAGGACCAGTTGTTCAGCACGCTTGACCCGTTATCAAAAAGATACGTCATGCCGAACAACCAAAAAGTCGTTTTTGTTGATACTGTAGGCTTCTTGCATAAACTTCCGCACCATTTGATAGAAGCTTTTAAGGCGACTCTGGAGGAGGTTGTGCGCGCTGATATATTAATACATGTCCTTGATATATCGCATCCGCGCGCCAAAGAACATATAAACGATGTGTATGAAGTATTAAGGGAGCTGGGGGCGTATGATAAACCGATCATAACCGCGCTTAATAAGACAGACTTGCTGGAAAGCCCGTTTTTGGTGGATAGGTTTTTCAATATCGCTGAAAACAGCATTGCTATTTCCGCGTTAAACGGCGTTGGGATGAAGGATCTGATCGAGAAGTTAAATTCCCAATTATCAGGTTTGATACAGAAAATCGATGTGTTTATACCAAGCAACAAGATGGGGCTGGTAAGCCGTATATATGAGGAAGGCAATGTCTTAAACGCGGATTATTGCTCTGACGGCGTATATATAAGCGCTGAAGTGTCAAAGAGGCTTAAAAACATAATAGAAAAAGAAGTGTAATTTTTTCTTGACAGAAAAGCAGTATTTGGTAGAATTATTTAGCACTCTAAAACCTAGAGTGCTAATTTGATTTAATATAAGGTAAAGCAATGAACGCAACTAATTCAAATTCAAGAAGAAACAAGATATTAGAGATAATAATCGACTCCTATATTGAGACAGCTGTGCCTGTCGGTTCAAAGGCTGTTTCCGAGAAATTTGACGAAAACCTAAGCCCGGCGACTATCCGCAATATAATGGCTGAGCTGGAAGAAATAGGTTACCTTACTCACCCGCATACATCCGCAGGAAGGATCCCCACCGATAAAGGCTACAGGTTCTACGTGGATAGCATCATGCCTGTTTATAGCCCGAGCAAAGACGAAAGCAAAAGGATAGAAAAAGAAGTCGAGGTCGATGAAAAAGAAGAATTGCTGCACAGGGTCTTAAAGATACTGGCGGGTATTACGGGCGAAACATCTATTATACTTTTTCCGAAATTCAGGAAAACTTCGCTTATGTATATTGAATTATTTCCTATATATGGCAATAAAGTCTTGCTGCTGCTTGTGACAACAGCCGGCCTTATAAAAAATACGATAATCGACCTTGGCAAAAGAGTCGATGAAGACCTGCTTGAGCGGGTTTCCGAATTTTTGAATATGCAGTTTCAGGGTAAAGAACTTGACCAGATATTGCCTGAGATAAAAAACAAGATAGACGACTGCAAAGATTCATTCCTGGCGATTTTACAATTGAGCATGGATATTTTGACCAAATCGGAATTCTTGATAGATGATGAGCTGATAGAATTTGAAGGCACAAGCAACATTTTAAAGCAGCCTGAATTTGAAGATGCGAATAAAGCCAAGAATGTGCTGAAGGCGCTTGAAGACGAAGAAGATATTCTTTCTATAATAAAAGATGATATTGATTGCAGGAACAAGATTAGTATACACATAGGTTCCGAGAACAAACCCAGGGATTTAAGAGACTGCAGCCTTGTTATTTCTCCTTATAGATTCAGCAACAGGAATATCGGCGCGCTGGGCGTGATCGGGCCGACCAGGATGGAATACCCGAAGGTCTGCGGCAGGGTCAGCTTTTTAGCGGAAATAATAAGCAGGTTTTTAAATGAATAAACCTAATGATAAAGAAGACAAAGGAGAAACGCCTTTGGACGACAAGGAATTCGGGGCGCTTAAAGAAAAAGCCCAGAAGGCGGAAGAGTACTACGATAAGTGGCTGAGGGCGCATGCTGATCTGGATAACTACAAAAAGCGCGCGCTAAAAGAAAAAGAAGAATTTTTAAAGTACGCGAACGAAGATATCATTTACGAGCTTTTGACTGTTGTAGATGATTTTGAGAGGGCTTTGGGCTCCTCGAAAAAACCGGAAGATTACGATGTATTTTTCCAAGGGCTTTCTATCATTTTTAAACATTTAAAAGAGATCATGGAAAACAGAGGGCTTATCGAGATAAAGGCTGTAGGCGAAAAATTCGACCCTTCAAAACACGAGGCGATCGAAGAAACAAAAACAGATAAATATCCCGACCATACCATAATCGAAGAACTTCAAAAAGGATATATGCTAAACGGAAAAGTCATCAGGCCCGCGAGGGTCAAGGTTGCAACAAAACCCGTAACTAGTAACTCGTAACTAGTTACTAGTAATTTGTAAGGAGGGAGAAACAATGGCTAAAGTAATAGGAATCGATTTAGGGACATCAAACTCCGCTGCCGCATACGTAGAAGGAGGCAGGCCGCAGATCATACCAAGCGCCGAAGGCGCGGGTGTCGCAAGCGGTAAAGCATTCCCTTCATATGTCGCGTTTACAAAAGACGGCCAGCGCTTAGTCGGTGAGCCGGCACGGCGCCAGGCAGCTATAAACCCGGAAGGGACCATACAGGCTGCTAAAAGGAAGATGGGTACGGATTTTAAGTTTAAGGCCCATGGAAAAGAATTCACCCCGCAGCAGATCTCCGCTTTTATCCTGCAGAAGATAAAGCAGGATTCGGAAAGCTATCTGGGCGATAAAGTGGAAGAAGCAGTCATAACTTGCCCCGCGTATTTTAACGATAACCAGCGCCAGGCCACAAAAGACGCTGGAGAAATCGCGGGACTTAAAGTATTAAGGATAATAAACGAGCCTACTGCCGCGTGCCTCGCGTACGGGATCGACAAGACAGGCAAAGAGCAGAAAATACTGGTCTTTGATTTCGGCGGCGGTACGCTTGACGTCACGATCCTTGAAATGGGCTGGGACGAAGAGCACAAAGCAGGTACATTTGAGGTATTGTCCACCTCAGGCGACACGCAGCTTGGGGGAACCGATATGGACAATGTATTGATCGACTACATAGCGTCGCAATTTAAGAAAGAAACAGGCATAGACTTAAGAAACGATAAAATGGCGGTGCAGAGGTTAAGGGAAGGCGCTGAAAAAGCAAAGGTCGAGCTTTCAAGCACGCTTACGACAGACATCAACCTGCCGTTTATCACAGCTGACGCGACAGGGCCAAAGCATTTGACGATGTCTATTAACAGGGCAAAGCTTGAGGAATTGATTGCTCCGATTATAGACAGGTGCAGGAAGCCTGTCGAGCAGGCGCTCGGCGATTCGAAATTATCAAAGAAAGATATAGATAGAGTCATTTTGGTAGGCGGGCCTACAAGAATGCCTATTGTCCAGAAATTTGTTGAAGACTATGTCGGAAAGAAAATCGAGCGTGGCGTCGACCCGATGGAATGTGTTGCCCTGGGCGCAGCCATACAGGCGGCGATCATGAAGGGCGAGGCAAAGGAAGTGTTGCTTTTAGACGTGACACCCTTGACGCTGGGTATCGAAACGCTTGGCGGGATCTTCACGCACTTGATCGAGAGAAACACGACCATCCCCGCAAAGAGAAGCCAGGTATTCTCGACAGCTGCGGATAACCAGACAGCTGTCACGATAAGAGTCCTGCAGGGCGAGAGGCAGATGGCTGAAGATAACGTGGAGCTCGGACGGTTTGACTTGATCGGGCTTCCGCCTGCGCCAAGAGGCATGCCGCAGATCGAGGTCGCGTTTGACATCGACGTAAACGGCATCATGCATGTCTCAGCAAAGGACCTGGGCACAGGCAAGGAACAGTCGATGAGGATCACGGCTCCCAAGAAGCTCTCAAGGGAGGAGATCGATAAATTTGTAAAAGACGCTGACAAATACGCGGACCAGGATAAAAATAAAAAAGACGAAGTCGAGACCCGCAACCAGGCAGATACGCTTGTCTACTCGACTGAAAAAGCGCTTGATGAATACTCAAGCAAGATAGACGCCCAGGACAGGGAAAGCATACAGAAAAAAATGGCGGAGCTTAAAGACGCGCTTAAAGGCGCTGATTCGCAGGCAATAAAAACCAAGATGGATGAGCTTACAAAGGTCTCACAGAAACTTGGCGAAGCCATTTATAAAGACGCGGCGGCAAAACAGCAGAAACAAGCTGGCCCGCAGCCGCAGGGCGAGGAAGGTCCGACACAAGAGAAGCCGAAGAAATCATCCAAGGGCGGCAAAGGCGATGATGTCATCGATGCCGAATATGAAGTAGAAGATGAAGGCGAGAACAAGGATAAGTAATTTAGATGTCGACGAAACGTGACTATTACGAGATTCTTGGTGTAAAAAAAGAAGCTTCCAAAGATGAAATAAAAAAGATATACAGGAATCTTGCCTTAAAATATCATCCTGACAGGGTGCCCCAGGAAAAAAAGAAAGAAGCCGAAGAGAAGTTTAAAGAGATCTCCGAGGCTTACGCTGTTTTATCTGACGACAACAAGCGCGCGCAGTACGACCAATTCGGGCACGCGGGCATTGATTCAAGATACAGTTATGAAGACATATTCCGCGGGGCCGACTTCTCGAGCATTTTTGAGGATTTAGGTTTCGGCGGAAGCGTATTTGAAGATATATTTGAAGGGTTTGACTTTTTCGGCGGCGGCGCAAGGACCAGGCGCCGCGGCGGCCCCAGACGCGGATCGGACTTGCAGCATGACATGGAAATCTCTTTTGAAGAGGCCGCGTTTGGAACGGAACGGCACCTGATAGTGCCCCGTTATGAGACTTGTGAAGTGTGCAGAGGAAGCGGGATCGCTCCGGGTTCGCAGAAAACAACATGCACCAAATGCAATGGTTCCGGACAGATCCGCCAGCAAGCGGGGTTTATGTACATAGCAAGGACCTGCGATAAATGCGGTGGAGAAGGCCAGATCATAAAAAATCCATGTGCGCATTGCAGGGGCACGGGCAGGACAACTGTTGAGCGCAAGATACACGTCAAAATCCCCGCTGGCGTTGAGACAGGAACAAGGCTTAGGATAAGTGGCGAGGGCGAAGCAGGCCTTAGAGGCGGGCCGCGCGGCGACCTTTATGTGGTAATTTACGTAAAGCCGCATAAAATATTTCAAAGAATGGACAACGATATCGCCTGCGAAGTCCCGATAAACATGGTGACAGCGGCATTGGGCGGAGAAGTGGAAGTCCCTACGCTTGAGGAAAAAGTGCGTATGAAAATACCGGCAGGCACCCAGGGCGGAAAAGTTTTCAGGCTAAAAGGAAAAGGGATAGCCAGCCTTTACAGGGGCACAAGAGGCGATGAGCTTGTAAGAGTCCTGGTCGAAACGCCGGCAAACCTTACAAACGAGCAAAAACAGCTTTTGCAGAAATTTGACCAAATAAGCAATGAAAAGACGAACCCGATCTCGAAATCATTTTTGGACACGATAAAGAACTTATTTAAATAAAAGGAGTAATAAAGAGATGCCGACCTACGAATATGAATGCGCGAAATGCGGCAAAAGCTTTGAAGCATTCCAAAGCATGAAAGACCAGCCGCTTGAAAAATGCCCGCATTGCGGCGCAAAACCCAAAAGGATAATCGGAAAAGGAAGCGGGATAATATTTAAAGGCTCAGGGTTCTATGAAACCGATTATAAACGCGGCTCCAAATCTTCACCGAAACCTCCCTGCAAATCCGACGGCTGCAAAGGCTGCTCGTTAAGTCATGACTAAAGGGCTCAGAGCATTTCTCTGGTTCCGCCTCCCAGTATATATTTACGCTGTGGTAGTTCTTTTGCTCTCTTCGGCGAAAGAACCGGCGATGCCTGCCGTGGAATGGATCCCGTTTTTCGATAAGTACATGCATGTTTTCATGTATATTATATTTGGTTTTTTGCTGGTCAGGATGCTCAAGAATCTTGGGTACGATTTTTCGTATAAAAAATATATATTTTTGTCGATTATTATCGCCACGCTTTACGGGGCATTGATGGAAGTTTATCAGCTGTTTATACCCTACAGGAGCTGCGACATAATTGATTTGACCGCCGATTTTATAGGTGCTACAATTGGGACTTTGATTTACATAAAACTTTTACAGAAAACATATCAAAGCGGCTAAGCCATGGCAGATATTTTTCCTTTCAGGGCGACAATCTATAACCAGAAAAAAATAAAAGACCTTTCGAAAACGGTCGCTCCCCCTTACGACATCATCTCCAAAAAAGAACAAAAACAGCTTTACAGGGCCCATCCTAACAATATTGTCCGCCTTATTCTGGAAAAAGACAAAAATTACAAAAAAGCGTCAGGCGATTTTAAAAAGTGGCTCAAAGAGCGCATTTTAGTAGAAGATGAAAAACCCAGCATCTATGTCTACCTGCAGGAATTCACCGCAGGGTCAAAGAAGCTTAAAAGATTGGGTTTTTTAGCATTGATGAAAATAGATGAAGCGAAAAAGAAAAAGATCCTGCCGCATGAAAATGTCTTACTAAAACCTTTGGAAGACAGGCTCAGGCTATTAAAGAGCGTCAAGGCGAACTTAAGCCCGATATTCTCAGTTTTCGGCGACGAAAATAAAGAAGTGACCAATATCCTGGGTTCTTTTACCAGGAAGAAGAAACCTTTTATAAATATCCATTTTGGCGGGGTCAAGCATCTAGTCTGGAAACTTGACGATGAGAAATTGCAGAAAAAGATTTTAAAAAGCATGAGCCGTAAAAAAGTCTTTATAGCGGACGGCCACCACAGGTACCAGGCAGCTACTTTATACAGGGATCATATGAGGAAAAAGCTTGGCAAGGCGACAGGCAAAGAGAGGTTTGATTATTTAATAAGCTATTTTGTCAGCGCCGAAGACAAAGGCCTTATAACGTTTCCTACGCACCGGGCGATAGTAAGAATACCCGATTTTAACAAAGATAAGGTTTTGAGTATTTTATCCGCGCATTTCAGGATTTCTTTACTTGATTCAAAAAAAGCTTTGTTAGAAAACATGCGAAGACTCGCGAAAGAATCCGGCGTCTTCGGCCTATACATGGGAGATAAAAGGTATTATTTGCTGCGGATCAAGGATATAAAGATCCTGGCAAAACAGATGCCGGGTGAATCCAAAGAAAGAAGGGCGCTTGATGTCGTCATTTTGCATAGTTTTATTTTAAAGAAGCTCCTGAAAATGGAACAGGGTTTTGAAAATAAGGAAAATTTCATATTTTCGCATAAAGACGACTATATTTTACGGCTTGTCGACGGAAAAAAGGCCCAAGCGGCATTTTTACTTAACCCCACAAAAATAGAAGATGTAAAAAAAGTGGCTTTTTCTAATCAAAAAATGCCGCAGAAATCCACGTATTTTTACCCAAAGGTTTTAAGCGGCGTTGTAATAAATAATCACCATACGGGCTGACGAGCGGGGTATATTGACATAGCTATAGAGTTATGGTATACTTTAATTGAAGGACGGAAGGGGAATTTAAAAGGAGCGTGAAAAGATTTTCCCTGGAAGTTCTTCAACCCCGAAAAATCGGGGGTTTTTTTTAGGGAGAAATATGCCGCTATTTGGAAAACATAAATACACAGAAGTAAAGATCACCAAAAAGAAAGACATCCCCAGCGGTTTGTGGACCAGATGCCAGGACTGCGGCGAGATAATCTACAATAAGTCCCTTGAGGAGAATCTTAAAGTATGCCCGAAGTGCAATTACCATTTTGTACTGGGGGCGCATGAAAGGGTAAAGTACCTGCTGGACGGGGGCAGCTTTAAAGAATACGACGCTTCCCTTGTGCCTGCCGATCTGTTGGATTTCAAAGGCCCCAAATCTTACAAAGACAAAATAGCGCAGGACCAGAAGGACACGGGTTTAAGCGAAGCCGCGATTTACGGCGAGGGCTTGATAGATGGCAAGAAGATCATCCTGGTCGTGACAGATTCAAGGTTTATAATGGGCTCGATGGGTTCAGTTGTCGGCGAAAAAGTCGCGAGGGCAGCCGAGAAGGCGATGGAAGCCAAGGCACCGCTTGTCATAGTATCAGGTTCGGGCGGCGGCGCAAGGATGTATGAAGGGCTCTTTTCATTGATGCAGATGGCAAAGACTTCCGCGGCGCTAGGCAGGCTGCATAAGGCAGGCGGGCTATTTATATCGGTTCTGACAAATCCCACGATGGCAGGTGTCATGGCAAGTTTTGCGTCTTTGGGAGATGTTACCATCGCGGAACCAAAGGCATTGATAGGGTTCACAGGCCCCAGAGTCATAGAGCAGACAATACACCAGAGACTTCCCGCCGGTTTTCAGAGTTCTGAATTCATGCTTGAACACGGGTTCATAGACATGATAGTGCACAGAAAGAGCATGAAGCAGACTATTTCTAAATTAATCGAATATTTTAGTTGATTTTGGTTGATTTTTAAAATCAAGTGTCATAAAATCTAATGAATCGTTTTTTGTCTAACCTTAAATGCGGAACAAGATGGCGCAAGTAAGTTTACAGAACGTATCAAAAGTATACCCGGGCAATATAGCCGCGGTTAAAAATGTCAGCCTAGGCGTGGAGTCCCGCGAATTCGTTGTAATAGTCGGGCCGTCAGGCTGCGGCAAATCCACAATACTCAGGATAATCGCCGGCCTTGAAGATGTTACAAGCGGTAAAGTCTATATCGCCGACAAGCTGGTAAATGATATCCCGCCGAAAGACAGAAACATCGCCATGGTTTTCCAGAGCTACGCTTTATACCCGCACATGACCGCGTTTGAGAACATGGCATTCGGCTTGAAACTACGGAAATACTCAAAAAGCGAGATCATAACAAGAGTCAATGAAGCCGCGGAAATTTTAAGCATAAAACATCTACTTAACAGGAAGCCGAAGGAACTCTCAGGCGGCGAGCGCCAGAGAGTAGCTGTAGGCAGGACCATCGTAAGAAAACCCCTGGTATTTTTATTTGATGAGCCTCTTTCCAACCTTGACGCCAAGATGCGCGTTCAGATGCGCACAGAAATAAATAAATTACATATCCGGTTACAATCCACAATGATCTATGTCACCCATGACCAGACGGAAGCTATGACGCTCGGAGACAGGGTAGTAGTGGTTAAAGACGGCCTGATACAGCAGGTAGCAGAGCCCATAAGTTTGTACGACAAACCGATAAATAAGTTCGTGGCAGGTTTTATCGGCAGCCCTCCCATGAATTTCATAGACGGGCAGATCATCGCCAAAAACGGAAAATTTTTCTTCAGCGAAGGCACTTTCCAGGTAAAGATCGTTGAGGAGATGTACCCAAAGATCAAACCGTATATAGGCAAGACGGTGACATTTGGTATAAGGCCTGAAGATATGTACGATAAATTATTTGTTTCGGAAGCCCCGGCGGAAAATACCATATCCTGCGTTGTTGAAGTCATCGAGCCGATGGGTTCCGAAGTGTATTTATATTTGAAGACCAAAAAAAGTTCATTTATAGCAAGAGTCGGCCCGCATGACAAGCCAGAGGTTAATCAGGAACTGGATTTAGTTTTGGATATGTCCAAGATCCATTTCTTCGATAAGGCCACTGATGAAGCGATCATTTAGCAAAATAATAAACTAATACAAGAAGCGTGCGAAAGTCCAGGCACGCTTTTTTTCCGCCTACGCTCTGAGAATCTTCATCGAAGCAATAAATAAAGAGCTTCGGCGGATTTCGCGACCACGATTGCACGGCTTCACTTTTTAGGGCAGGGCAGGGTATGGATATTAAAAGAGCAAAGATAGAATGGCTTGTATTCTTGATCTCGTGGTTCTTGGCCACGGCATTTGTCTCATTTTACATTTTGAATAAAGGCGAAGCTTTTCTGAATCCCCAAAATATCATCGCCTCGGCGACCTTGTATTCTCCCTGCCTTATTTTAGGCTGGCTCATACAGGGGCCCTTGTTGGGGATCACGATATTATCGCTTTGCTGCCTTTCCACGATTTTCTTTTCCGCCGCTTCGGGTTTTTACGCCGCGAATATAATCCTGTTTCTTTATATAGGCCTGTCGGCAATACCCCATTATTATTATCAGACAAATAAGACCCACGCAAGGGAACAGCTTGTAAAGATAGAAGAGCTCGAAGAGTCCATAAATACCCTCCAGGAAGAGCATAAAAAAGAAGACATATTGACCGATTCACTGAAAAAAAGATTCGACAAGTACAATTCGCTAAAGGATGTGACTGCTAGGATGGGTTCGCTTTTGTCGTTGAATTCATTAGCAGATTACATCACCGAGCAAACGTTTAATATAATAGGCAAATCTGACACATGCCTTCTATACCTCATAGACGAAACAAGGCAGGAATTGGCGCTTTATTCAAAAAAATCCTCAAGGCCGGGGATGGTCGTCAAGTCAAAAAAAGGCGACATGTTTGACGCATGGGTCCTGAAACACAGGTTGCCGCTTTTAGTCAGCGACGCGAGAAAAGATTTCCGCTTCAGCGTGGAAAAGGACGACGAATACAAAAGAGATTTTGTCTCCGTGATAAGCGCCCCCTTGATGGCGGAAAACAGGACGCTGGGTATCCTCCGCCTTGACGCCAAAGAAGCTGATGTCTACACATCTGATGATTTACGGCTCCTTGATATTTT
>Ga0315285_10002883_pt1 | contig 18009 bp, 17 predicted proteins | sample YL17G09_36_MG_FD_203698 | JGI IMG/M metagenome (GOLD analysis project Ga0315285, IMG submission 203698) | Sediment microbial communities from Yellowstone Lake, YNP, Wyoming, USA - YL17G09_36 | ecosystem: Environmental > Aquatic > Freshwater > Lake > Sediment | place: USA: Wyoming | collected... | reverse complement strand
CGTTGGGATAACATGGACACACTATATACTGTGCCCACCCCGATATGTCAAGTGTTTTCTGCTCACCCAGGAGGTTTGAGGAAGGCTCCATAGATCCAGCAGTTAGACGCTTAGCGCGGGATTGGGGCTTTGCCGAGTCGAATAGTCGATCCGTCGATTCGTCAACTAGCCGTTCCCGTTCGACACGTCGACCAATTGACTAATCGACAATTTGACTACTCGACAATCCGCGGAAGCCGTCGGGTATCAGCTTTCAGCCAGACCGCCGGGATGAACCCGGCGCGCTCACTCATCGTACAGTGATCAGTGGACCACGGTTCCGAGCCGGCCCCACCGGATGATCGAGGGATGCGTGACCACATAGAGCACGCTAGGCAGGGCCGAGGCATAGGGGATGTCCTCGCTCCGGAGGGAGAAGTAAACGGTGAAGGCCTTCCCCTTGATCTTGTGCATGTCCAGAAAGCCCCAGACCCGGCTGTCCATGCTGTGATCCCTGTTGTCCCCCATCATGAAGAACTTCCCGGAAGGGATGACGAGCGGACCCAGGTGGTCCCGCTCCAGGGCCCGGGAAAGCGCCCCCTCCGAGTAGACGGCATACGGCTCGCTGAGGGGAACCCCGTTGATCAGGATCTGCCTCCCACGAATCTCCAGCGTCTCCCCCGGGAGGCCGATGACCCGCTTGATGAAGTCCCGGCTCTCGTCCTGCGGGAACTTGAAGACAATGATGTCACCCCGCCGGATGGGCGTGAAGGAATAGAGGAACTTGTTCACCAGAAGGTGATCTCCGACCTGCAGGGTCGGCAACATCGACCCCGAGGGGATCTTGAAGGCCTGCACCACGAAGGTCCGGATCACCAGGGCCAGCAGGACCGCGATGATCAGGGCCTCGGCATACTCCTGAAGGACAGATTTGCGCATCGCAGCAGGCGCCGCCTTCCCCGGTGCCGTCTGCTCCTTCTCGTCCTTCGTCTTCCGCACGCTCACCCTCTCCTTCGTCGAACCGGTGGAGAACCGGCAATGGACCGCATCCAATTGAGAACCGATAACGGACAACTGACCACGTCCAATTGAAAACTGACAACGGACAACTGACAACCGGCCACCTGTCTGCGTTGACCGGTTGTCGGTTGTCAGTTTGAAATTTGAAATTGGCCTCCGTTCATTGGCCGGTTGTCGGTCGTCAGTTTTCCATTTGAGAATTCAGTCCTGACCCACCTGCAGCAGCGCCATGAAGGCCTCCTGGGGGATCTCCACCCGGCCGACCTGCTTCATGCGCCGTTTTCCCTCCGCCTGTTTCTCCAGGAGCTTTCGTTTCCGCGTGATGTCACCCCCGTAACACTTGGCCGTCACCTGCTTCCGCAGTGGGGGGATCCGCTCCCGCGCGATCACCCGTGCGCCTATGGCGCACTGGATCACCACCTCGAAGAGCTGCCGCGGGATGCGCTCCCGCATCCGCTCCGCCAGGAGCCGGCCGCGCGCAGCGGCTTGCTCCCGATGGATGATGCAGGAGAGGGCATCCACCGGCTCGCCGTTCACCAGGACGTCCAGCTTGACCAGTGGACTCTCCCGATACTCCAGGAAGTCGTAATCCAGGGAAGCGTAGCCTCGGCTCACCGATTTCAGCCGGTCGTAGAAATCCAGGACGATCTCGTTCAGCGGCAGCTCGTAGGCGATGAGGACCCGATTATCCTGCAGGTACTCGATCCCCCGGTGAACGCCGCGCTTCTCCTGGCAGAGGGCCAGGATGGCCCCCAGGTACTCCACCGGGGCCAGGATGGAGGCCGTGATGTACGGCTCCTCGATTGCCGCAATCTCCTGCGGCGGCGGGAGCTTGCTGGGATTCTCCACCTCGACCACCGCGCCGTTGGCGCGGGTGACCCGGTACACGACCGTGGGCGCCGTGGTCAGCAGGGTCAGGTCGAACTCCCGTTCCAGCCGCTCCTGGATGATCTCGAGGTGGAGCAGCCCCAGGAATCCGCAGCGGAAGCCGAAACCCAGGGCCAGGGAGGTCTCCGGCTCGAAGGAGAAGGAGGCGTCGTTCAGCTGCAGCTTCTCCAGTGCTCCCTTGAGACCGAGGCAGTCCTGGCTCTTCACCGGGTAGAGTCCGGCGAAGACCATGGGTCGCACCTCGCGGAAGCCGGGCAGCGGCCTCGCCGTCGGCCGCTCTGCCTCGGTGAGGGTGTCCCCGACGCGACTCTGGCGCACGTCCCGGATGCCGCCGATGATGTAGCCCACTTCCCCCGCGCGGAGCTCATCCGCGGCGCGCATGTGGGGAGTGAAGACACCGACCCGGCTCACCTCGAAGGTTGCCCCCGTGGACATGAACTGGATCCGCATCCCTGGGGCGACGCGGCCGTCGAAGAGGCGCACATACGCGATCACGCCCTGGTAGCTGTCGAACGACGAGTCGAAGATCAGGGCCTTGAGGGGCGCTGCGGGCGATCCTGCGGGCGGTGGGATCCGGCTCACGATCGCCTCCAGGACATCCTGCGTGCCCCAGCCATGCTTGGCGCTGGCCAGGACCGCCTCGGCCGCGTCCAGGGCCAAGAGGTCTTCCATCTGGGCCTTCACCCGCTCCACGTTGGCATTGGGAAGGTCGATCTTGTTGATGATGGGAAGGATCGCCAGGTTGTTCCGCATGGCGAGGTGGACGTTGGCCAGGGTCTGGGCCTCCACCCCCTGCACCGCGTCCACCACCAGCAAAGCACCCTCGCAGGCCGACAGGCTCCGGGAGACCTCGGAGCTGAAATCCACATGGCCGGGGGTGTCGATCAGGTTCAGCAGGTAGTCCCGGCCGTCCTGGCTCCGGTAGGTGAGACGGACCGCCTTGGCCTTGATGGTGATCCCCCGCTCCCGTTCCAGGTCCATGCTGTCCAGGACCTGGTCCTCCATCTGGCGGGGGGCGAGGGCACCGGTCGCCTCCAGCAGCCGGTCCGCCAGCGTGGATTTGCCGTGGTCGATGTGGGCGATGATGCAGAAGTTTCGGATGTGGTCCATGGAGATGTTCAACGTTCACGGTTCGAGGTTCGAGGTGCCACGGTGAAACGTTGAACGTCGAACCTCGCACGAGGCGAGGCCCTCACCAGTCGCGCTCGCGGACGAAATCCACCAGGCGGTACAGGGCGTGACAGGCCGGCGATTGTGGCAACACCTCGAGCAGGGCGCGCGCCCGGGCCAGGTACTCGTTCACCAGACGCATCGTGGCCGGCACGCCCTCATACCGTTCCACCAAACCACGCAACTGCGCCAGGTCCTCGTCGCTGATATGCTCCCGTCTGGCCAGATCCTCCACCACGACCCGATCCGCGATGGACGCGGTGCGCACGAGGTGGATCAACGGATAGGTGATCTTCCCCTCCCGAAAATCGCTCCCCACGGGTTTCCCCAGGCGCTCCTCGCGCGCGGTGTAGTCGAGGGCGTCATCCACCAGTTGAAACCCGATGCCGAGATTGAGGCCGAAGGCCGCCATGACGTCCGCGGTGGCCTGAGGGGCGCCGGCCACCAGCGCCCCGGCGCGAGCGGCGGCCGACATCAGCGCGGCCGTTTTCCCGGTGACGATGCGCAGGTAGTCCTCCTCGCTGATCTTGAGGTCGCGCAGGAATTGGAGCTGGAGAACTTCCCCCTCGATCATCGAGACCGTGGCATCCGCGAAGGCCTGCAGGATGCGCATGTCCCCGTCCGCGACCAGGAGCTGGATCGCTCGGGAAAACAGGAAATCCCCGGCCAGCACCGACACATCGGAGCCCCAGAGGGCCGCGGCCGAGGGGCGGCCGCGCCGCTTGGTGGAATGGTCCACGATATCATCGTGAACCAGGGTCGCCGCGTGCATCATCTCTGCGACCGAGGCCAGCGTCACGACGCGTCCGTGCTGGTCGGCGCCGCAGGCCCGGGCAGCCAGGAGTAGGAGGGCCGGCCGGATTCGCTTGCCCCCGGAGCCCAGGGCGTAGCCAGCCACAACGGAAAGGAGCGCCCCGCTGTCCTGAGCAGGCTCCTGCAGCCGATCCTCCACCGCGGAGAGCTCCGCAGCGATGACGCTGAACAACCCGTTTTGCGTCCGCGAGGTGATCATCGACTCAGGCAAACCTCACGCGGAACTGCTCCGCGTCCTGCGGGGACACATGGCGCCCTGAACCGCCGCCCGGCGGAGGGAGGAATATATGGCATAGCCACCGCGGGCTTTCAGGCGGAAAAGCCCTGGCACCGCATCCAATTGGGGCGCGTGCACAATACGGGTGATGACCACAAGGGGACGGCCGGCCTCCACCAGTCGTCGGACCTGATCCGCCCCATCCGGCGATCCGAGGCCGAGGGGTGTCACCGGGCGGCCCGCATAGAATACTATGGTTGGTGCGTTGAGTCCATATGCCACCAGCGTCCCCTGTCCTTCGAGGATCTGCCGGGCGTCCTCCGCGAATTCGCGCAGCGGCCCCTGGATAACGGCATAGACCTGCGGCGCGACCATTCCCTCGGCGGTGAGGATGAGGAGGCCCATCATCGCCGCCAGGATGGCCGGGCGCCAGGGTCTCCTCACCAGGAGGCTCCCCGCCGTGCCCAGGGCCACGAGGCCAGCCAGCCACCACGCGAGGCCGACCGGTGCGGCCACGCCGTCGAGGATGCCGCCTGCCCGCGGCCGGACCGCATCCAGGATCCAGGGGACCATCCCGAACCCCAGAGCCAGCGCCGCGCCGGTCACCCCGATGAGCCACTCGCCTACACGGGCGAGCCATCTGGGGGGCTGCCCCTCAAGACCAATGCAAAACTGACAACTGATCCGCCTGTGGCGGAACAACTGGCCATTTCCGGTCGTTGCCCGGTTGTCGGCCTGCGTCGAGGCGTTCGGCTGAGGCTCACGCGAAGCCCTCAGGCGAGACGTTGTCGGTTTTACATTTGAAATTGCCGTCGCACCAACGAGGAGCACCAGGGCGGGGAAGGCGGGAAAGATGTAGCTGGGTAGCTTGGTGCCCGCCAGCGAGAAGAATACGAAGACGCCGATCGCCCAGCAGGCGCAGGCCACCAGCAGACGGTCGGCCTGCTCCCGCGCCTCGCGACGGCGAGCCACCGCGCCGGCCTGCCAGAGGGCGCGGGGCAGGAAGCCGCTCCAGGGGAAGAACCCCACCAGCGCAACCGGGAGGTAGAACCACAGTGGACCCGCGTGACTCGAGATCACTCCCGTATAGCGGGTCACGTGGTGCTTGATCACAAACCCCTCGACAAAGGCCCAGCCATTGGCCGCCAGGACGAGGACGTACCATGGGAAGGTGATTGCAGCGAACAGGGCCAGCCCCTGCCAGGGGAACAGGCGGGTGAGCCCGCGCCGCAGTTCGCGGAAAACCAACAGCGTTCCCCCCAGCGCTATGCCGGGGATCACGAGACCCACGGGACCCTTTACCAGGACGGCCAGTCCCATGGCCGCCCATCCAACCACGGCCCAGCCTCTGCCCGGTGCCGATTCCTGGAGCGCCTCGACGCCCGCCAGGATTGCCAGCGTCACGAAGAGGGTCAGGAGCATGTCGGTCACGGCGGCACGCGCCAGGAGGGCGGTGAACAGGTTCGTCGTGAATGCCAGGCCTGCCAGGAGGTCAGCCGGTGGCCCGAACCACCTCCTGGCCGCCCGTGCGATGACGAGGACCAGGATCACGGCGGCCAGGGCGGACCAGAAGCGCAGGGCGAATTCCGTGACGCCGAAGACGCGGTAGCTCAGGGTGATGAGCCAATAGAACAGGATCGGCTTGTCGAAGCGAGGCCGGCCGTTGAAGTGGGGGGTGATCCAGTCCCCGCTCTCCAGCATTTCTCGGGCGGCCTGGGCATAGGCCGGCTCGTCCGCGTCGAAGAGTCCGGGGGTCCCGAGCCGGAAGAAGAACAGGGTTCCCGACAGGATAAGAAGTGCTAGGAGGGTTGCAATCTGGTTCCGGAGCTCCACGCGACCCCGGAGGAATGGGAGCGAGATCACCGGCTCGGAATGAGCTCTTCGGCGACCCAGAGGAGAGCCTGTGGGAAAAAGGGATTATCGCCTGAGCTGATGAAATTCATCTTCAGAAATGCCGAGTTGCTTGAGAATTTCGTGAAACAGCCAGCCGCCGATTTCCATCAATCTTCTGATTCAAATATTCCAGACGAGGAACCTGCCTTGGGTTCATCGCATTTGTAGCACAGCCACGGCACGGCTTCAATCCCAAAGTCCTCTTCACGGCGATGTTCAATGATGCGCCGGTGCAGAACGTCCAGCAATGTCTCCTGTTCTTCCAGAGACAATTTGCCAACAGCTTCCAATACTTCTCCGAAGGGCATCCTATTCTCCATGGCTTCCCGCCCCCTCTTCCTGCATCGCCCACGCTTGCCATAAACCCCTTGTAGCATGGCCGCGAGGCGCCTTCAACCGCAAAGCCTTCAGCCCGGTCTCGGAGGGATCCGATTCAGCCATTGCCTGCTTCCAGTTCGCGCAGCTCTGCCTCGAACGGAAACACCTTGTACCGGCCGAGTGCCATGAGCAATTCCACGCGCGGCATCCCCGCGCCCCTCAACCTCCCCTTCTCCCCTTGGGGGAGAAGGAAGGGATGAGGGGTGGAACGGTCGCGGAAGAAGCCAGGCTCACTGGCGGGCGTCAGCGGACCCGGTGCTGCGTCTCGGAACAGACGTCGCGGGCCATGAAGCTGATGGTCTGGGCCAGCATTTGAGGGGCGCCGGCCAGGTATCCCGCCACGAAGGAGCGGCCGCCGTCCTGGAACCGGTACTGGTAGAAGAGGTCAAAGCGCACCTCGGCGCCCGTCCCGCGCAGGTCCAGTTGGAATGCGGAGATCTGGTTCGTGCGCAGCAGGAATTCCGGCAGCACCGTGGCTGCCTCCGAGACATACCGGTCCGAGGCATCCGCCCCGGCCAGTGTCAGCTCCAGGAACCGGACCTCCTGCTGGCTCCAAGGGTTTTGCGCCACGCCGTCAAGCCGGAGGATGCCCGGCTCGGGCCGCGCGCAGTTCCAGTAGAGCACCACGTGCGAGGAGGCCACGCGGTGGGCAAACACGGCCGGCGGATAGACCGTCGGCTCGGCTGCCGGACGCCGCAGGGTCCCCTCCACCGTGCAGGAGGACAGGCCCAATCCGAAGAACAACAAGAACCCGATTCGGTGCATCGTCGTCCACCGCATGCCCTCACACCTCCGCCCCGCCCGCACGCTCGCCCATCCGGGCCTCGCGCCCGACCGCATCGTTTCGCCGAGCGGCCGGCACGTATGCGTACACGGCCAGGGCCACAACACTCCCCAGCAGCGCCCCTGCCAGAACGTCAGAGGGGAAATGCGCCCCCAACATCACACGCGACAGCCCGACCAGCACGGCTAATCCCAGGAACACGCCCGTCCCCCGGGGATACCAAAGGGCGAGAACCACGGCCGTCGCAAATGCCGTGGTTGCGTGTCCCGATGGGAACGAGGCATAAGCATACGGGGCCGGAAAACATGGAAAGCTCGCAAAGAATGTCCCTGCCCCGGGAGCGGTGGGGCGGGCCCGGCAACTGACGTTCTTGAGGATTTGATCCACAACGCCTGCGGCTGCCACGGTCCCCGTCCCCCACAGTCCGCGCACCCGGAGCTCTGCGTTGCCTCTCCACCAACCGACCAGGCCCAGGGCCAGCGGGACGCCGAGGTCCACCGCCCCGTACCCGAGCCAGGTGAGCAGTTGCATCGCCTCCACGAAGGCCGGCCACCGCCACGCCTGGACGGCAATCATCAGGCCGTGATCTGCCAGGATCAATCCAGGCAGAACACCCAACCCGACCAGGACAGCCAGCCGCGAGGGGCCGAGGAAAAAACCATTTTGAACAACGGCGCGGTCGTGATCAGTCACCGATATTGCGTCTCAGGTTTTGTTGGTCACAGCTTGCGGGAGGTCTCCCCTCCCATATAGTTATGTTAGCATGCCGACTGTCTGTCGACAAATGCAAAGTAGATCGGACGGGAAAGGCGGACGCCATTCAGCCGGTCCCCCCCATCGGCCAGTCCCGGAGCGTTCCAACTCCCCTCCCACACCACTCGACGTACGGACCCGTATCAGGCGGGTCAGATGGTTGCGCGGCCCTCCAACCCACCGCCGCCAATGGTCTGAGCGAGCGGCTATTGGGACGGCCGCGAGGACCACTATTCGGGTGAAGGCGCGGGCCCCCGCAGTCAGCGATGCGGGGCACCCATCGAGGGATGAAAGCAGGAGGAAGTCGGACCAGTGACCTGTTCAATCCCGACCCTGATAGCGACCCTGGGACATCCGCAGCGCGCCGGGTGCCAGGATGGGCAGGAGCCACTGCTTCAGACGGTCGGCCCGATGACCCCCGTGTGCCGGGAGCGGGATCGCAGGCAGGGGCAGGAAGGGAAGCACCTGTACGAGGGGAATCGCCTGCAAACTGGCCGAAGCCCCTCCGCCCTCGGGAAAAAGCATGGCCATGGCCGGCAGCCCCGACGGGCCCTGGACCACGAGCGGATTGGGCGCGCACAGCGCCGCGTCCGCATCCCCCAGGACCAGGCCGCGGAACTCTACCGCGTCGCTGAGGCGGACCAGGAAGCAGCCGCGGGGTCCCGCCGCCCGTTCCCGGTTCTCTTCCAGCCTATAGGGGCCGTGGGCCACCAGTCGGCCATCGCTGATCCATATCGCCTCATGGATAGTGAGGCGGCGGCCATCCGTCGCCTCAACTTGTACCTCCTGCAGGATCCAACCAGATCCCCCTGGGGCGGTGGTCATCGTCCGGCCGCGCAGGCGTCCCACCCCGCCATCCCGTGCCACCTCCAAGACGAAGCCCTCAAAGACCGCCCCACTGAGAAACGTCCGCGTGAAAAAGTGCGCCGGGTCCGGCTCCGAATGGAGCCCTTCGCGTACCATCGCCTGGAGGCTGGCCAGTGTCCCCTGGAGTTGGCTGAAAACCTCGGATGCGCTGTTGGCCTTGCGATCTCGATCAGCCCCGTGCCTTTGGCCGGTTACCCGGACCCGCACCTTGGTGGCCACAATCTCCTGAAAGCTCAGGAAGGTGAGAAGGCCGACCCGCCGCGGCCGGCGACTCACGGCATCAGCCTGGACCTCGAGGCTCACGCCGGCGGGCCCGGCATCCGTCCACCGCACCCCGTGCAGAATGGGGATATTCACCGCTGGCCGTCGCTGGAAGAACCCTTCGGCGAGAGGCCCGACTCGGCCTTCTCTTTTCATGAGCTGGGAGTCGTCGAGAACAGCGGCGTGCTCTCCGGCAACCCCCAGGCAGACGAGTCCCAGCATCACCCCGACGATACCGAGTCGATGCATACGGTCCCTACGCATGCCTTGCACTCATTTCAGGCTACTGAATCTCGATAATGCACCCACTGCCCCCAATTGGCTCATTGGCGCTGTTCATGACCGCCACCCCCACGCTGCTGAAGGTGCCTCGCGGCGCCGTCGGGAAGGGCACCGAAAGATAATTCGGGATGGATATCGTTTGACCTGGGCTGAGGGTGCGGGCAAGCGGGATGACGAAGGGACCGATAACATCCAGATTGCCTAGGTGGGCCGCCACGGCGCTCTTGGCGATCGTCACGCTGACCGGCGGGGACGATATGTTCTGCAGCGTGAGACCGAGGTTGAGCATCGCAGCGGCCGGGGTGATGGTCGCAGGACAGGACACGGTGACCTTAATACTATCGTCTGCAGGAGCAGTCACAGGGATCAGCGTCAAGGCCCCAACAATCACTGCACAGACAAGAAGCAACCCGATGAATGAACTCTTGCAGCGCATCATGACACCTCCACTCTTACTCAACCTGTTAAACTTCACCACGTTCCGCCTACCTCGGGATATTGGATTTCACCTCCTTGAATTACACTCCTCCTGTTGATGGGGGAGGCTGGCACTATCCGTCACGACCACTCCGCCACCGCCGAGGCAGGCGGCCGAGGAGCTTGCGGGACGGGGATTCGGAGGTGATTGAAGGCGGCCATCGCCTCGCCTGTGGTGAGTCCTCCGGAACTTCTCCCCGAAGATTCCACTCCCCCCTGCCTCGCGCAGCCGATCCAGGCCGTGAGCGTCTCTTCCTCCTCCCTGGCCTGGCTCACTTCGCAAACGTCCGGGTGGCCAGGGCCACGGTCTCGCCGGTTACCGGATCGGTCAGGCGGAGGCCCACGACGTAGATTCCGTTGGGTTCACCTCCGGTGAAGGTGTAGCTGAAGCCGATGCTCCCGGTTGCTGATGCAAAGGCTATATCATCCATGAAGCGAGAGAAGACGTTACATGGCCAAAACCGCTCCGCGCAGCCACCCGCTAGGCGGCCCGTTGCCGAGACTTTTCTCTCCCCAGGGATCCGCGTGTTGGTGCCGACGACATTTTGCGCCGTGCCAACAACTTTCGGCTTGCCTTTCCCGCGCCCATGGCATACCTTTCGATTCTGGAGCAGCCGGCTGCTTGCCTCAACGTTCGCAAAGCGAACTGCCACTGCTGGGGGAGGTGAGGTGTCATGAGTTTTGTGAGGCCAACAGCGGAGCCTGCGGCTGAGGTCGTCGGCCCGACCGAGCAACGCCTCGAAGAGACGCTCCGCATCTTGCGCACCTTATTCGAGGATGATGAAGCGGAACAGCGCCAGACGTTCGCCTATTTGCAGCGGGTGATCGAGGAGGATCGGCCATCCACCCGTCACCGCTTTCGTGACCCATGATCGTGGTCCTTGATGCCGGCCCGCTCGGTCGATTATCCAACCCGCGGGCCTCGGCCCTGAATACCGCCTGTTATCAGTGGATGGAAGGACTCGTGCGGCAAGGCACTCCTGTCTTCGTGCCGGAGATCGCCGATTATGAAGTGCGCCGGGAGCTGTTACGTGGCCGGAAAGCCCGCGGGCTGGCACGCCTAGATCTGCTGAAAGAGACACTCGGGTATTCACCGATCACCACCCCTATTATGCTCAAAGCAGCCGAACTGTGGGCTGAGGCACGCCAACACGGCCAACCGACGGCTAATCCTCAGGCTCTCGATTGTGATGTCATTCTGGCCGCTCACGCCTTGTCGCTGAATGCCCTTGTGGCGACCGAGAACGTGGGGCATTTGTCTCGCTTCGTGGATGCACGCCCCTGGCAAGAGATCACCGTTAACGCGGGTCAATAAGCTCTGCCGGCTCACGCAATCCGTCCCTGGTGGAATCCCTATTTGGCTGCATTAGACTGGCGCCCACCACTTCTTTTCAGCGCTTCCTCCCACTGCACCAAACTACCGATTCACCACTCCACTGCGAACCCGCTAGCTCTTGGTGAACGTGCGGGTGGTGACCGCAATGGTCTCGCCTGAACTGGGGTCCAGCAGGCGGAAGCCGACCACGTAGACCCCGTTGGGTTCGCTGCCGTTGAACGTATAGGAGAAGCCGAGGGGACCGTTGTAGACATCCCCGCTCAGATTCTGGGGGAGGAACACGTTCTTGAATTCGAGGACCTCAATCGGGTTGGCCGTCCCCGGGATTCCCACCCAGACCACCGCATCCACCGTCACCGGGGCGTGCGTGTTCCAGACCCGGGCGGTGATGTCGAGAGTTTGGCCGGCGGTGTAGTTGCTACTCGGAAAGGTGAGGAAGATGTCGGGACCCTGTATCTCAGCTTCAGTGTATCTCCGGGCCTTTGCGTTGGCGTCCATGCCGGTGCACCCCGGGGTGCCACAGCCAGTCCCGTTAATATGGTCGAAAGTGTCCACGAAGATTTGAAACCGCCGACCGCGAACCAACACGCCACTGGGCAGTGTCAGGCTCGTTCCCGTGGTGTACCGGGAGAAGAGAAATTGATCCATGTACCCGTTGCGCACTCCCACACGGTAGGTGAGCGCCCCAGGCACTGCATCCCAGCTGATGCGGAACGTGTCAACAAGAATGAGACACTTCTGGACAGAATTTAGTGTCGAACTTGTCGCTTGAATCCTCCTTCGGCTTGTTGATCCACACCTCGCGGGGAAGGGCGGGCGGTGTGGGCACGCCCCGAACGAACCGCTCCGGAGTGGCCTCGAACGCCTTCCGCAGGACCGCCTGCCCCTCCGCGAACCGTGTTCTGGCCACATTGTGATGGACATCGAACGGGGTCATCAGCCCTAAGCCGCTATGATGGTGCATGGTGTTGTACCACTGGAAGAAGTCGAGCAGGAAACTCCGCGCGTCCTGGAGCGACCCGAACCGGTCCGGGAACTCGGGGCTGTATTTCAACGTCTTGAAGTGGCTCTCCGAGTACGGGTTGTCGTTGGAGACGTGCGGCCGACCATGAGTCTTGGTCACCCCCAGATCGGCGAGCAAGAGGGCCACCGGCTTGGAGCTCATCGACGGGCCCCGGTCGGCGTGGATCGTCAAGGTCCCTGTCTCGACGCCTTGCCGTGCGCAGGTCTGCTCGATCAGCCGCTGGGCCAGGGTGGCCGATTCCTGGGTCGCCGCCATCCAGCCCACCACATACCGGGAGAAGACGTCCAGGATCACGTAGAGGTAGAAGTAGGTCCACTTCACCGGGCCCTTGAGCTTGGTGATGTCCCACGACCACAACTGGTTGGGGCCGGTCGCCAACAACTCCGGGGCTTGGTACCGGGGGTGCCGCAGCTGCCGGCGTCGCTCCTTGACCTCGTCCTGCTCGTTGAGGATCCGATACATGGTGCGGATCGAACAGACGAACTTCCCCTCATCCAGGAGCGTGGCGTACACCTCGGCCGGCGGCAGGTCGGCAAACCGGTCGTCGTTGAGCACGGCCAGGACCCGCTGGCGTTCCTCCGGCGGCAAGGCCCGGGGCACCCGGCGGGCTACCGGCACAAGGTCCTTCGGTTTCCGCCACCGGTAATACGTGGCCCGCGGCACGGCCAACGCCGCGCAAACCGGGGCCACGCCCAAGGTCTCTTGCTGTGCGGTGACGATGGCCATTACCCCTTCTCGCCGGTCCGCTGGAGCTCGATCCCCAGGAGCTCCGCAACTTTTTTTTGGAGCTCCACCAGGGCCTCGGCCCGCTCCGCCCGGGCTTTGTACCGGGTTGCCTCCCGTTCCAGCGTGGCCACCTTGGCAGCCAAGGGGTTCGTCGCCTTAGGAGCAGGCCCGCGCTTCTTCGGCGCCAGGCCCCCGAGTTCTCCCAGGCGTCGCTGCTCCCGCCAGGTCCGCACGTTCGAGAAGTACAATCCCTCCCGACGCAGCAGGGCACCGATCTCCCCCGGCTGGGTGCACGTCTCCGCCTCCCGCAGAATCTTGAGCTTGTACTCGGCCGAGAACCGTCGCCGGCTTGCCTTGGTCATCACCTCGACCTCGCTGGCAATCGCTCCTGAAAGTGCCACTCCATTCGAGGAACTCATCCCCCGATCCCTTCTCGCCCTCTACTCTAAACTCCTTGGGGGTGAGTGTCTCACTCATATTGACACAGAGGGATGGTCGGCGATGTCGAGGCGATGATCTGATTGTTTGCGTGAGAGGTAATGGTCGGAGCAACAAGAGGGGTCGACGAACCGAGCGTGTCTGTGGCCACGCTACTACCTCCTGCAGTGTCGGTCGCGGTAAAGGTGTATGTCCCGGTGGGAAACCCCACAAGGCCGGCCGCCGTCAGGTTGAGCTGGAATGACCTGTCCGGCGCCAGATCGGAGGCGGACCGGGGGATAAGCCGCGGGGTAGCCTCGCCGGGCACAAGCACAGTGACGCTCGCGATGTCTTGCGGCACGAGGCCCCCTGGCACTTCGATCTCCAGGTCTGCTAACAACATTGGGGCGGCATCGTTTCTGGTGTAGATTTGGACCGTCGCCGCCTTGATGATGGGCGGCGCTCCCGGCCCCAGGGCCCAGGCCGGGCGATCCAGTATCCCCAGCAAGAGGCAAAAAACTCCCAACGTCAGCAGACTCCAGGGCAACGCTATTCCGATCTTCATGACATCCTCCATCCATGCCGTGTGCGAAGCACCTCTGGCGCCATCGAGATCAGCGTGTAAAATCCTTGAAGCTGTGGATACGCGTGACGTTACCTCGACGGGACTCGGTGTTGTCTCCGAATCTTGGCCAGGAGTGAAGCCGGCACTCGATTCAGCATCTGCCCTGCAGTTGGCTTAGGCACAACCTGTGGGCTTAGTGGCGTCATGATGGCAGCATCCTCCATAGTCAAACAGGAAAAGCTCGCACACCCAAACTCGTCACAGTATGTTCCCGCGGCGTTTCCAGAACCTGTCCAATCAATTCTTCTTGATGTCCGCCGGACGTTGCTCACTAGCACCCCCCCTGGATCGGGGACACGGATCTCCGTCTCCTCTTTCTCCCGAAACCCAATGACGGCCCAAGTGAGCTCGGAAATTATGCCCTGCGCGGTGTAGGTATTCTGACTGAACGTCACTCCCTCCTCGGGTAGCATGAAAATGCCCGATACTTGGGCTCGATCACCCAGAACAGTCCCAGCTCTGTCAACTCCCATGATACTCCATCGAAGCGATGGACCATTCTGTTGTATCGACAATGTTTCGCTCCCCGTCGTAGTCTCGATCTCAGTAACACCATCGATGGTGCAGGCAACTGTTGCTGTTTCCGACGCGTGCCAAGTTCCGCCCATGTTCACATACCCCGTTGAGAGGACAGAGACATTTCGGAGGAGATCTAGGAACTCCTCACGTGGGATCTGGTACTGCGTCCCCTGAAGAGGCTGCTGGCTCGGGGACAAGTGTATATCCGATAGAAACCTGTTCTTCGATATCGCCAAATGGAAACGGTTCGGTTTGTGAGCCGGCTGTGGGTCCCCATTGGGTTGCCACGTGAAGGTTGGCGAAGTCTCCCCAGTCAAGATGACACCATGGATCGGATCGGTCAGCTCCGGCCCGATCTTACTCATGGCGAGGGTTTCGGCGACGTCTACGAGTGTCGGACCCGCCCCCACCGCCGAGAAGACGGCATTCCAGAATCGATCCACGCGGTCGCAGGGGTCGCACGGCAGGCCGCTATTAACCAGATCCCAGAGGATCTTCGGACTCAGATCGAACTTGTCGGTGGCTTGGCCCGGCCCACCGGGGGGCGAGCTGTCGCTCGGGGTGTCGGCGAAATCCCAGAGCATCGCCATCACCGAATTCTCAGATCCGAACCCGTCCATGTTCCCCGGATCCTCGATGTCCTCGTCGATCGTGGAGTCTTCAGTATCTTGATAATGCGTGTCCCCCACGTTCGGCACGTTGGCCCAGGTCATGCCGAAATCGGTGGAGGTCGGTTCGTTTTGCAGGCGGATGGACATGAAAGTGGCAAAGCCCTCGCTCCAGGCCAGCCGCATCCCCTGATCTCGGTTTCGCGGAGGAAGTCCGGGGCCGGGTATCTGGCCGATGGCCGAGCCCCCGCTATGGGAACCGCCGGGATTGTTGTCGATGCTCCTGGCCGCCCCCTGATTGGTGACATAATGGAAGAACTCGTGGCCGATCACATCCCAATCGAGCGCGTCTTCCCGCAGGATGTACATCTCCTGGGCTGAGGGCGAGTAGCAGGAGATTGCCGGACACGGGCTGCCGGCGCTGTTGGGAAAGTTGGCCTTGGTCTGCGCCATGAAGGCGCCCCGCAAGCCGTAGGCCTGCACCTGGTACTGCATCAGGGCGTCGAAGACGGAGAAGGCGCGGGCGGCCATGACATCGGTGCTCGGCGCCCCCGGCGCCCCCCGGACCGGCTGATCCGTGCTGAAGCTGATCGTCGTGGTAGGCCCGGTGACGGTCGTCGCCGCCGAGGTATAGGCGTAACGGCTGTCCGGGGCCCCCAGCGGGTTCACGCGGACGAAGGCCCGCAGCCCGTCCTCCGAGAGCACCCGGACCTTCACCGACGCGGCGCTCACCGACGCGGAGTAGCTGCCGTCGGAGAGGATGAGCGTCTCGCCCCCAGGCAGCAGGGCATCCGTGGCCCCGTCGAGGATCTGGACCAAGGCGTACCGGATCGGGTGTGCTGCCCCGGCGGTGTCCTTGTAGGTGAGCGTCCCGGTGACCGTGGTGGCGGCGACGCTCCGCGGCGACGTATCACCCCCGCTCGGCGAGGCCGGCCGGTTCTGGATCTGATCCAGGAAATACCGGTTCAGGCGCTCCTCGGCCGGCGTCGGCGGCTTCGAAGGCGGGACTATCCCCGGGCTGGCCGGCCGGTCCAACAGCTTCTGCCGCTCCGACGGGGACTGAGCGTTCCGCAGCTTCAGCAGGAAGATCGGGTCCGTGCTGAGCTGGACCCCCTGGGCCGTCGCCACGACATTGAGGGTAGCGCCGGCGGTCTCCGCACCGGATTTCACCGTGGCCCCGATGCTGTATTCTCCTTCCTGAGCGATCTCGACCGTCAGGGGAAGATCGATGGTGGCGTTTTGCGCCAGGGTGCCAAACCAGGGGGCGCTGCCGCTCACCGCGCGCACCTGCGGCGGGATGAGGAACCGCACCTCCACCTGGGGGGCGGGAGCAAGGGCCAACAGGTGCAGCGTCAGATCCACCCGGTCGCCCAGCCGAACTGCGGTGTTTTCCGGAGAGAACCACGCGGTCACTGCGGGCTGGCGCTTGGCCGCCTCTGCCCAGCAGTTGAGCAGGAACAGAATCAAAAAGAGGGGAAGGAGAAGCGCGGACCACCCATGGCCCCCGCCGCGTATCAGCTTTCTGCACTTACCGTCCATGACGGCCTCCTCCTGTACGAAGACCCCATCATTCACACCATCATGCGATTGGACACGTGGCCAACTTTCACCCCTCGGACATGCAAGAGGGAAACCCGGCTCTGTAGGCCAAGGTGGCGCGATTCTATTCTTGGCTCCTATTCCGAAAACGTGATCACCGGGAGTGCCCCCGGCCCCAGGGCCGAGGCGGATGGCCCGGCCAGCCCGAGGGTCAGGGCAGCCAGGGTTCCCACGACGCTCCAGCGCATGCGTGATGTCACATTCATCCTCATTGGTCTTCCTGCTCTTCCCCAAAACAACATGCTCCCCTCGGGATCCCCTGATCCCCGCGATGCATTGGACCTGCTGGTCGTAACTCTGAGTCTGTCCCTCCTTCGTTTCCCACGTCGCGGAGTTGCTCAACCCTCATGCGCACGTATGGAGGCTCCTTGCTCCTTCCAACATCGTTCTCCTCCGCCCAGGTACCGGACACCTTTTAGCCTCCAAGGGCTTGAATTTGTGGAGGCACGGGGATGATTCTTCGTCTCCCGCGCGCGGGGAGATAGCGGGTCAGGAACGCGGCGCTCCCCACGGCGCGCTGCGTGGTCCAGCGGGGATCGCGAGCGTCCAGCCGGGGATCCGGACTCGGCAAGAGCAGGGTCCGATACTGGCGTTGCCGCACCTTCGGGTACGGGCTCAAGGCGAGATAGCTCGGGTGAAAGGTGATCAGGGGGTTGGGTCTCCCCAGGGCGTAGGCGGCACAGCTCGACCAGGGGTAGGTCGCCGGATCTTCGACGAGGCCCGCGCGGACCGGGTTCCGATCCAGGTACCGGAGGGCGGCGAGGGCGTACAAGTCGTCCTCGACCAAGCATGCCCGGAATCGGCGCTCCCAGAAGTGCCCGCGCCGGCCGCGCGCCCGGTGGAAGGCCCGGGCAGACTCCGTCATGAACCAGCGGAGGGGGCGGCCGAGGGCCTCCGCTTGGGGGGCTTGCAGGAGCAGGCGCAGGTGGTTCGCCATCAGGGTGTAGGCATACAGCGTGACCTCGTAGGTCCGGAGCATCTCGCGCAGGAGGGCGACCAGTAGCTCGAAATCCTCCGAGGTCGTAAAGCAGGCCTCCCGGTTGTTGCACCGGGCCACCACGTGCGCCGTCCCCCCGGGGGCGTAGAGCCGGCCGGCGCGGGGCATCGTCACCTGCCGGATGGGGCGGAGGAGATCATCCACCAGCGGCTTGCGCCGAGCTCAGTCGAGGCGGATACCGCTTCATCCTCTTCCTGCCCAGAAGCTCGCGTGCGAAGAATCGAAAATCGGTTCCAACGAAATCAGGCAGTTAGAGCCTGTCAGGAAATAACGTTGACACACAGCATGTTTCATGATAGACTGTTGGCATGATATCGGAAAAGGATCTGAGCAAGAAGTACAAAACGATATTGCCGTTTCTGGATGAGCGACAGCG
>Ga0315285_10002882_pt1 | contig 18011 bp, 16 predicted proteins | sample YL17G09_36_MG_FD_203698 | JGI IMG/M metagenome (GOLD analysis project Ga0315285, IMG submission 203698) | Sediment microbial communities from Yellowstone Lake, YNP, Wyoming, USA - YL17G09_36 | ecosystem: Environmental > Aquatic > Freshwater > Lake > Sediment | place: USA: Wyoming | collected... | reverse complement strand
CCGAAAGCGAAGCTGATCCCGGCCCGGACCGTCGATCGCGCGCCGTTTCGTTCACCTGTCAGCGAGTCCCGACAGCGCATCGACGGACAGTGCGCCGACGAGCGTGTGCAGAACGACTGACGGACCGAAAGACCGCCGGATCGCGCGGCAGCGCAGCGCATCGAGCAGCACCTGCGAAGTCTCCGCAAGCGGCAGTTCCACGGCGCTGATGAGAGGATCGGCGATGTTCGGGCCAGCAGCGAGATCCGGCGGCGCAAGCACTTCGATCAGAGCCGGAAAACCCGTTCGGCAGAGCCAGAGATCGACGAGAGAACCGCCGCCGCGGAAGCTGTAGGGATGAACCCGCCAGCCGTCCGGGGGAAGCAATCGGGCATACTCGGGGAGCGAGGCAACGGAGAGAGCGACGTGGTGCAGACCGGGACCGCGCTTTGCCAGCGCCCGAGCGTATGGCCCGGGACCCGTCGCCTCGATCAAGAGGAGCCTTCCCGAATCCTTCCCGCCGGACACGTAGGCTTCCTTCGTGCCCTCGCCCGGGTAGTGATGCACGCCCTCAGGCGCGAGCCCGTACGCCGCCAGGAAGGGATACGATGCGTCGAGCGAGCGCACGAGGATGGCCACGTGATCGAGTGCCGCCCCATCCGGGACCGATTGGCCCGGGAAGGGCTGCGGGTGAAGCCTCCGGATAGAGAATCCCACTGCTCTGACCTCCGAGCCCACTCTACCACCGGGATGGGTCGGGGGAACACGGGGCACAAGCGGGGGATGAGGCGATGGCACGGTTGACAGGCCTGCACGCTCGTGTTACAAATTCTGGAATCGTGTTACGCCTTCTGCGGCTGTGGCGCGCGGGAGGCACAGGAGGGACACCATGCACATGGCCGATGCGCTGATCTCCCCCGTCGTCGGCGGAGTCTTTTGGGCTGCAACGGGTGCTGTCGGCGCCGTCTCGGTCAGAGCGCTTGCGCGCAGCAAGGACGAGCGGCGCCTGCCCCTCATGGGCGTCATGGGCGCCTTTGTCTTTGCGGCGCAGATGATCAACTTCAGCATCCCGGGGACCGGCTCCTCCGGGCACCTGGGCGGGGGGCTCCTCCTTGCCGCGCTTCTCGGTCCGTACGCGGGGTTCCTCGTCATGGCATCCGTCCTTGCCGTGCAGGCGTTGTTCTTCGCGGACGGCGGCTTGCTCGCCTATGGCTGCAACGTCTTCAACCTCGGCTTCTTCACATGCTTCATCGCCTATCCGCTCATCTTCAGGCCGCTGGCAAAGCAGTCCTTCAGGAGCGGACCAGTGGTCGGCGCGTCGCTCCTCGCCGCCCTTGTCGGCCTGCAGCTCGGCGCGTTCAGCGTCGTGCTCGAGACGCTGCTTTCCGGCAGGACCGAGCTGCCCTTCGGCACCTTCGTGCTCCTGATGCAGCCCATTCACCTCGCCATCGGAGTCGTGGAGGGGCTCGCGACTGCGGCGATCCTCGCCGTGGTGCATCGCGCGAGGCCCGAAGTCCTCTCGAGCTCCCTCGAGGACGCACCGTACCAGGGAGCCCCCCTGCGCCCCCTTCTCCTTGGCGGAATCCTGCTCGCCTTGATCGCGGGGGGGATCCTGTCCTGGTTCGCATCCGCATGGCCGGACGGGCTGGAGTGGTCCATGGCAAGAACGTCCGGAGCAGAAGAGCTCCAGGCCCCGGGGGGCGTCCATGGAACCCTCGCTCGCATACAGGAAAGGACCGCCTTCCTTCCCGACTATGGGTTCCGCGCCGCAGAACCGTCGACCCAGCCGTCCGTGCCGCCCGCCGGATCGGAAGAAAGCGGCCGCACGTGGCCCGCGGTCAATGCAGGCACGAGCCTCTCCGGCGTCCTGGGTGCGGGGATCGTCTTCGCCATCGTGGCGGCGGCCGGTTTCGCGGGCCGCCTGATCCGCAGGAAGAAGAGGAGGGTTGACGCCTGAGCATCGGTCCCTCCGGGTGGGGCGGCATCCGCCGCGTCGAGGATCTCGCCGCGGGCACGAGCGCGTTCCACCGGGTGGATCCGCTGGCCAAGCTCGTGACGACCATGGGCTTCACCGTGGCCGTGGCATCGTTTCCGCCAGCCGCCGTCACTCCCCTGGCTCCCTTCCTCCTGTATCCCGTGCTCCTCGCCGTCGTGGGCGATATCCCCCTCGGCCTGCTTGCGGGCAGGCTCGCCGCGGTCCTTCCATTCGCCGTGCTCCTCGGAGCGGCCAATCCACTGCTCGATCATGCGCCGGCGCTCACCCTGGCGGGCGTGGTGATCACGCGGGGATGGATGAGCCTGGCCGGGATCGTCTGCCGCACGCTGCTCATCGTGACGGCTGCCCTCGCGCTGACCGCCCTCACCGGCTTCGACGGGATCTGCGGAGCCCTCGAGCGCCTCGGGCTGCCCCGCGCCCTCGTGCTCCAGCTCAGGCTGATGTTCCGCCATCTCTCCACGCTTTCCGATGAGGTCGGCCGCACCCTCCTCGCCTACCGCCTGCGCGCCGGGAAGGAACGCGGCGTGGCGCCGCGCTCATGGGGCGGCGTCGCCGGCAGCGTGCTGGTTCGAAGCATCGACAGGGCCGAGCGCATCCACACCGCCATGCTCACCCGGGGAGGCGCACAGGCTCCGCGGCGAAAGGCTCGGAGGCTCGCCCGGTCTTCCGACTGGGTCTTCGTGGCCGCGTGGGGCGCGTGGTTTCTCCTGTGCCGGCTCGTCGACCTGCCGGCTCTCGTGGGGGCGCTTGCGAGGGGTGTGCTGCATGTCTAGCCCCTCCCCACTGCCGGCAGTCGAGGCGGATCGGCTCACCTTCGGCTATCCGGGCGGACCGCTCGTCCTGGAGGAGCTCAACCTTTCGATCGCAGAAGGAGAGCGCGTCGGGATCGTCGGGGCCAACGGTGTGGGGAAGTCGACCCTGCTCCTCCTGCTCGCCGGCGTGATGACGCCCCGTTCGGGCCGGCTCGCCGTTCAGGGGATCGAATCGAACCGCGCCTCGCTCGCTGCGGTCCGCCGGCACTCCGGGCTGGTCTTCCAGAACCCCGATGACATGCTTTTCATGCCCACGGTCCGTGCGGACGTGGCCTTCGGGCCGTCAAGCCGCGGGCTGGATGCCGAGGCGTTGGAGGAGCGCGTGCGGAACGCCCTTGCGGCCACGGGCACGTTGGATCTGGCGCATCGCCCGCCGTGGGGGCTGTCGGGCGGGGAGAAACGCGCCGTCTCCATCGCCGCAGTGCTCGCCCTCGAGCCCTCGATCCTGCTGCTCGACGAGCCCTCCTCGGGGCTGGACCCGGCGGCGCGGCGCAGCCTCATCGAGCTGATCCCGACCCTGCCGGGGACGCTCCTCATCGCCTCCCACGACCTGGATCTGATCCTCGATCTGTGCGACCGCGCAATCGTTCTCGGCGGCGGCAGGGTCGCCTGCGACGGCCCGGCCGCTGTGGTCCTGCGCGACCAGGCCCTTCTCGCCGCGAACCGGCTGGAGCTGCCTCTTCGGCTGCAGGCCTGCCCTGTCTGCGGGCGTAGAGCTCCATCGGCTACGGGATCCACTCCCTGACCGGGAGGCCGGTTTCCCGAGTTCGCCCTTCGCATCGTAAGGGCTTCCAAGAGTGCTTGCGTGGCGGAAGGAGTTGTTCTACAATAAGGTCTATTCATAACTGAACGAAGGAGAATGATGTATGCCAGCGAAAACAAAGAAAGAAGCCTCCAGGAAGAATAAGGAAAGCACCGGGAAAAAAGGAAAGCCGGGGTTCGTCCGGATTCCCAAGGAAGTCGAGGAGCTTTTCCGGCAAAGTGAGCGGGGCACAGACGCTCAACTTCTCAAGGCCTGGCAGGGCCTGAGCCGGGACATGCAGTACGAGCTGCTGCTCGCCGTGGGCTGGGAGAGCGATGCCGGGAAGCAGCTGCTCGCGAAAATGAGCAGGAAGCTCGGCGCACTCGGGAAAACGGCCGCCGACATCCTCGCTCATAAACTTCCGCCCATCAAGGGCTTCCAAGACCTGTACAAGGATCCGAAGGCGTTCCTGCCCGAAATCCGCGAGCTGATCTTCTGTCTGCGCTGTTACTGCTGCTGCTGGCCGCCGTGCAGATGCATCTGCTTCTGCAAGCCGGGGCCGAAAGGCGATAAAGGTGACAAAGGAGACAAAGGTGACAAAGGTGACAAAGGAGATAAGGGCGATACGGGCAGCCCGCCTGCTAGTCAGTGGGCTGGGACGTCTCTGCAGTTCGCAAATCCCGACGGGACATGGGGCCCGGCCACGGATCTGAAGGGTGATAAGGGAGATAAGGGCGACAAAGGGGATAAAGGCGATAAGGGTGACAAAGGAGACAAGGGCGATAAGGGCGATAAGGGCGATAAGGGTGACAAAGGAGACAAGGGCGATAAGGGCGATAAGGGCGATCTAGGAGCCAACGGCGTCGGAATAATCTATCTGGACGCAGCCAATCACGGGCCTGACAAGTACAAGCTCGTAGTCAAGGCTGACGGGAAGCTCGTCCTGCAGATCGTCAACCCGGGTCCCCCGCCCACCACGACGGAGTACCTTGTCACGACATCGCCGGCGCAGCCGTAGCGGCGAGGAGGAACTTCAGAACTTTTCGCCAAGAACCGCGAGGTGCGTGAGGTCGCCAGTGGCGGATATCGCCGCTGTGCTCCGATAAGTGAGCTGGCCGGTCAACTGGTCTATCGCGTGCGTCGCGATGAAGTCCGGATTTCCCCCTCCATTGCAGGCGGTCAGGAGGAACCGGCCGGTCGGATCCACCGCTGTCGAGGTCGGGGTTCCCAAGGTATCGATCCCCGCCCCTTCGTTTTCGATTGAGGTCAGGGCGCCGGTTATGGAGTTCAGCAAAAAGCCGCTGACGTTCCAGCTGTTGCTGTTCGCCACGAACAGGAAACGGCCTGAGGGATCGATGGCCGCGGACACGGCATCCGAGCCGGCAGTCGCGTTGCTCTTGTAGACCAATTCTCCCGTGACGGCCGTTATCGAGTGAACCCTGACGTTGACGCTGGGTGCAAAATTCACAATGCAATAAAATTTGCCCGTGGGATCGACGGATGCGGATATCGGGTACGCGCCGATATCGGATGAAGCGGTCTGGACCAGCGCCAACACTCCGGTTCCGGTTGTGATCGAGAATACGGAAACCGCGGCGGGTGCCGTGTAGTTGATGGCGAACACGTAGCTCCCCGTCGGGTCTGCGAGGACGTGGGTCGTCCCGTCTCCGGCCGCATACGTCTCCGGGTAGCCGGAGACGATCGCCCCGTTTCCGTCGAACTTGTAGAGCGCCACACTGCCGGGAGTACCCCAGTTCGCGGCATACACGCAGCTCCCATCTGGTGTGACGCAGATTGACAGGGGGGAACCCCCGCTCACGGGCGAGCCCACCAGGGTCAACGTGCCGTTGGTGGCGTCGATCCGGTACACCGACACGCTGCCGGGAGATCCGTAGTTTGCCGCGTAGGCGAAAGCGCCGTTCGGGGCGACGGCGAGCGCCCGGGGCTGCGTGAGCCCTGCGGTTTCCGTCTCGACCAGCAAAAGGGCACCGGTGGCAATGTCCATGGAAAACACGGAAATCGTCTTGTCGGCTTTGTTCACACCGTATACGAACACCTTCGCGTACTCCGACGGCATGGCCGTGACCGTCGGCGAGGAACCCCCCTCCACTCCCTTCCTGGTGGCGGTGACCATGTACGAGTACGACGTGTAGTTCGCAAGACCCTGGTGGACGTACGGGGGAGACGCAACACCAATGCGACTGTCCGACGTTGTCACGGTTCCCGTCGTGCTCCAGTACAGGGAGTAGGACTCCACATCGGGCATCGTTGTCCAATCCAGCGTGACCTTGCCGTTGCCGAATACCGCTGTGATTCCCTGGGGGGCGCCCGGAGTGTAGACCATCCTCTCCAGGAAGGTGCGGAACTCGATCTGACCGCAGCCCGCGCTCAGCAGGGCCGTGAGCGACGCCAACAAAACAGCGGCCGTGCGGACACGCCGGTCCCTCCTCATTCTTCCCATGCCACGCTCCCCATCAGTCCGCTGGACTGCGCGGCCCGAACGGCATCATCTCCCTTGAGACCGAGGTACGAGAACCTCTCGGCGAGCATCGGATCGATCTTGCTCAAGCGCTCGTAGAGAGGCTTCACCGAACCGTAGTTCTCCATGGCATGGTACACTCTGGCCAATCCGAGAAGCACTTTCGGGTTGTCGGGAGCCGCCCTGGACGCCCTTTCGTAGTACCTCTGAGCCTCTGACATCGAGCCGTCGAGGAAGAAGAGATTGCCGAGGTTGATCAACGCAGGCACGAAATCAGTCCGATCCGCGATCTTTCGGAACTCCGCCCGGGCCTTGTCCGCGAGACAATAGCGGGCGTACAGGACCCCGAGCCGGTTGATCGCCTTCGGATCGTTCTGGCTCTTCCTGATCTCCTCCTGATACTGCGCGATGCGGGAGGAGATCTCGCGGTCAACGAACTTCTGGGACTCCTTCGCGAAAGCGGCAACCACATCCTTCTCTGGAGGAAGAGCGAGGGCTTCAGCTTCCCCGGAGAATCCGACGGGCTCGTACAGCTCCCACGCCTCGTGCAGGGGAAAGAGGGCCGCCTGCCCCTTCGCCTTCTGCTCCCGCCATTGCCTTGCTCCGCTCTGCCAGGCCGCGAGAAACCCGCCGCCGATCTCGGTCACCTCCACCGGCAGCCAGGTCTTTCCTCCCGCGATGATGAGGTCCTCCGGCCGGAGGAACTGGGCACTGGCTTCTTGCGGATCCATGTTCAGAGAGAGCGCCATGAAGATGTGGTCCGGCACCGTGATGAACGCCGTTTCGATGCCGACGGATTCGAGCAGGGCGCAGGACAGGATGGCAAGGTCGTCGCAGTCCCCCGCCTTGTATTCCAGCGTGTGCTTGGGAAACTGCAGGTAGTCCGCGACAGTCCGAGCCTTCGACCTCTCCGCATAGGGCGAGGTCGGATCGGTCACGTAGCTCAGCCCGTAGAGCGCGAGCGCCTCGTGCAGGCCGATCGCCTGCTGCAGGGGGCCGGGGATCGCGGAGCACGCAATCCCCTTGGTCGCCCCTGCGACGTTCTTCGAGAAGCGGAGCACGGTCGGGTCCTTCAGAGTCACGAAGGCCGCGGCCCTCCTGTCGTCCTCCCACGTCATGGAGTTGCGGGAATGCATCCGGATGGTCTCGATCTGCTCGTTCGTGTGGGGGACGCCCTTCTTCATGCACGTCACCGTGATCTGGGCGGAGACCTTCGTGTCCTCCGATATCTCCAGCACCCTCTCGTTGAACAGGCCGTAGAACACGATCTCCGCCTCCTCGCCGGGCTTCAGCGCGGGGATCGACCGCGCCGTCTTCGGGTTGTCCATGTACTGCTTGATGAAAAGGCTCACCTTGAGGTTTTCGACGGGCTCTTTCCCGTCGTTGCGAATGGTCGCTTTCCCCACCTGGTGGTCGTCGTAGAACTTGTAGAACACGGGGAACAGGCTGTCGAACTGGATGTCGCCCAGGAGCAACTCGGGGAGAGGCTGCGGCGAGGACAGGAGCTTCCGGGGCAACAGACGGATGGAGGTGCCGAGCGAAGCGGCGACGTCATTGTAGAACCCGAGGTAGGACCGATACGTCACTCCGGCTTCGAGGCTGACAGCGGGAGAGAGAGCGAAAGAAACGTCCACTCCGCCCATGACGCACGGGTTGTGCCCCGACTGGGCGGAATCCTCATGGAGGAAGCTGTAAAAGTATCCGCCCCGAATGGATCCGCCGAGGCTCAGCTTCTTCCCGACGGGGATCTCGATCCTCGCTCCCGCTGAGGCGGAAACAAGCGAGATCGTGGCGGCGGCCTGGATCGGAATGCACGTGTAGCCCAGCCCCATCTGGAGGCTGAGAAACGATGGCTGTTTGAATCCCCATCGGCAGGACAGGTCGGCTCCGCCCCCGTACCCGAATATCCCGCCATCCTCTCCGAGCGGGATGCTGAACTCCGGATCGACGGCAAGCGAGAACCGGGATGTCGCGCCATCCGACGACTGCGACCAGGCAACCGAAGAAATGAGGATCAGGATCGCGGCAATCGCCCAGGTTCCGCTTCTCATCTCCAGCCCCCTGCCTGAAAGCTCGAAACGTTCTCTGCAGCGACCGATTCACCCGTACCGCTGTGAGTGTATGCTGCGCCGATGGGTTGTCAAGGAGGAGCGTCGACGGTGAAGCTCACTGGGGGTGGATCGGCGCTCCTCCCGCTGGGAGCCGCAACCGCGATGAGCCGAAGGCTACGGAAGGAAGCGCTCCCGCAGCCACCGCGTGGATTTCACGGCGTCCCCCCGCTTCACGAGCTCGCGGATCTCCTCCATAGCGCCCGCGTCTAGGCGCCGATCGATCGCTTCCAGGAACTCGATGCTCTCCCGCAGTGCGCCCTGCGCCTCCTCGCGGTAGGGGTACTGGTCCATAGAGTACCAGCCCGCGTAGCCGATCTCACGCAGCCAGAACAGCAGCTCGACGTATTCGACGAAGTGCACCGAGCCGACGATCATGTCGTCGTCCCAGTACCCGTAATTGTCGTTGAAGTGCAGATGGAAGAGCTTGTCGCCGTAGGCTGCGAGCATGACGGCGGATTCCGCGACATTCTCGCCGGCAAAGAGCGAGTGCCCGGTGTCGATCGTCACCCCCGCGTTTGGAGCGCCGATCCTCTGCGCCAGAAGAAGCGTGTCGCCGCAGCGGGCAAGGTACGAGTGCGTGCGGGGCTCCTTGGGCTTGTACTCCAGGGCGAAGCGGATGCGCGGGTAGCTCGCGCACAGGGAGCGGATGCCCTCCTCGATCCACAGCCTCTCCTGCCGGTAGTCGGCCTGGAAGGGGTAGTCGTATCCGTCCTGTCCCGGCCAGAGGTTGATCGTGTCGCAGCCCAGCTTCACGGCCGCCTCAGCCATCTTCGCCGTCTCCTCCACAGCCTGCGCCCGGATGGCGGGGTCCTTCGACGAGAAGGCGCCGCTGCCCCAGCGCTTCTGGGCGAAATGGTCGGGAATGATGGAGGCGCATTTCAAGTTGTACCGGGCCAGCAGCCCCCCCACCTCGTCGACGTTGTCGGCGGTGATGTCCCAGCTGCCGACCAGCTCGACGCCTTCCACCCCTTCGATGGCGGCAGCCTTCTTCAGCATTTCCTCCTTGGTCGGCTGGTCCTTGTAGCCGCTGGAGAGAAAGCGGTCGTTGGTGTTGCCAAGGTTTCCGAGGATGACGGCGAATCTCATGCGCGTGCTCACTTCTCCCTCACCCCGCGGGGCCCGCGGGCCGTTCCCGGCGGCTTCGTGCGGCCGCGGAACCCGCGCCCGCGACGGGGGTTGGACGCGCCCGCATCGGCGCGCCCGGCCTGGCGGGTTGCCGCCTTTCTGGCCAGGTCGATCAGCTCCTGACGCCTAAGCCGGTAGGCCGCGATCGGCCCGTCGCCCTGCACCAGGTTCTCTCCGATGCCAAGGCCGCTCGGCTTGGGCACCTGCGTCTGGACGATCCTCCTGTCCTGGTGGGCGATCTTCAGCGAGAAGGGAATGCCCATCAGGGCCGCAAGGTCTCCGAGAAGAGGCAGGCGGAGGAATTTCTGGTAGAAGCGCAGATACAGCAGCGAATGCTCCGAGTCGACAGGCACGAATGCGATGACGATGCGCACCGCATCGGCGATCCAGTTCTGCCAGAGGTTGGGGAAATGGAACTCCACGTGAAAGGAGGTGTACGGCGGTGCGATCTCCTCCGCCTTCACGGGGACCTGGCCGGTGTCCACCGCGTTGTAGGGGTGCACGACGATGTGGTCCTCACCCTTCTTCTCGACCACAGGGCCGTTCACGAGCGTCGCGTTCCCGCGACCGATCGTGTCCCTATGGACGAAGGGCAGGTGCACGACGTCGAGCTGGTTCTCGACGGCCCGGGAATAGTGGGCGCTCCAGGGATCCACGGCAGTGCGGAAGCGGAAGCCCTCGCCGATGTCGTCGAAGAAGAAAGGCTCGCCGATGTCGTCGGGGGGATTCTCTCCCCACCAGATGAAAACGAAACCGTGCTTCTCGGCCGCGGGGTACGAGACCACGCGGAAGCGCTCGGCCACGGGTGAGTTCTTCCCGTTGGCCGGGATGAGCCTCCCGCGGCCTCGACAGTCGTACTGGAACCCGTGAAACGGGCACTGGATGAGATCCCCGCAGAGCTCACCCAGGCTGAGGGCGGCGCCCCTATGCGCGCAGCGGTCGCGCAGGCATATCACATTGCCCTCCCGGTCCCGGGCAAACACGAGCTTCTCGCCCAGGCGCGTCACGCCGAGAAGCCGCCCCGGCTTCACCTCGCGCGACTCAAGCACCGCGTACCACTGGTTGGGGATCATGCCCACTCTCCTCTCGCTTCTCCGCTCCGCTCGTCGAGGAACTTCTCGACTTCCCTTCGCGAGGGGATTCCCTTCTGTCCGCCGACGCGCGTCGCCTTCAGCGCGGCGACCGCTGCCGCGAAGCGCAGGCGTTCCTCAACAGGCAGCCCCTCGCGCAGGGCCGCGGCGTACGCGCCGTGGAACACGTCGCCGCAGCCGGTCGTGTCGACGGTCTCCACGCGGAACGAGGGCTGGTGGAAGACCTTCCCTGGCCGCTCAGCGCTGACGCACCATGATCCCTCGGTGCCGCGCGTCACCACGACGGCCGAGCGGGCTCCCGCCCGCGCAGCTCCCGCCCCAGGGTCGACGGGAATCTCCCACAGGCCGCGCGCGGTCGCGGGGCCGCTGGAGGCGCCTGTCAGCGCGGTCGCGACGTCCCATGGCAGGATGAGGTGGTCGACCAGGGCGAGCAGCTCGCCGAACAGAGGGCCGTCGCTCGCCTCCAGGTCGGCCACGACGGGGATGCCCGCTCCCCGCGCGAGCCGGGCGGCGCGCACCACCCCCGCCAGCCCGAGGTGGTCGACGAACAAAACACCCGCGGAGAGGATTTCCTTCTCGGGCAGGTGGTCGGGGTCGGGCCCGACAACTCCATGGGAATCGAAAAGAATGGTGCGGGTCTTCGTCGTCGTGTCGATGAGGATCGTGGAGTGATATGGCCGCGCCCCCTCCCGCCGCAGGACGCGCTCGGTGCTCACCCCTTCCGCCGCGAGTGAATCGAGGATGAATCGCGAGAGCTCGTCGTCTCCGAGGGTCCCCGCGTAGGCGCACTGGGCGCCCATCCTGCGGGCGGCGACGAGGGCCGTGCCGGTGAGCCCGCCAGGGTGGCGCTCCCTGCGCAGGACGCTCGCCTTGGAGTCCGGGGACGGGAACTGTTGGAGGAAGATGAGGTCGTCGACCGCGACCACGCCGATGCCCAGCACGTCGGCACCCCCGCCGGTTCGCGCGGCCACGGCTACCTCCTCCTCGCGGTGTGCGCCGTCGGCTTCACCTTGTGGGACACACCCGCGGTCGGGGCGGCGTCGCGCGGTCCGGCGCGACGGGTGCCGCTCTGCCCGCCGTCGTGTGTGCTCCTGATCTGCGAGACGGCCGGTTCCATGCCCAGAAGTTCCTGCGGCGTCTCGAAGAGCATCTCGCGCGCGATCCGCTCGGCGGTCCGGCGGTCGTACTGTCCCGCGGCGACCCTTGCGGCGAGAACACGGGCGAGGCACCCGCGGACGATGACGGCCTTGGCGTAGCTCCACTCCATGGTGTAGGCGTCCGAAAAGAACCCGATCTGCTTCGCCGTGGAGAGCATGTCGAGCCTTTCCCCCATGATGCGCTCGATGAACGACGGGAAGAAGGTGTGCCACCAGTAGCCGGCCAGGGAGAAGTTGGAAAGCTCCCGTGCGAGGGTGCAGAGGGCCTGGTTCGCGTGGGCGCTTGCAAGGAAGCACTGGAAGCGGATGCCAGGGTGCCGGGCGACCATCCCCGCCAGGCGGGCGATTGTCGCCTGGTCGAGCCTGCTCGCTGTCTCGAAGGGAAGGGGCTCAGCGCCGAGGGAGAAATGGAACACGACCCCATTCCTGCGCTGCTCGAGCCTGCGGAAGAACCCCTCGAGAATGTACGAGGCGTAGGTATCCCGCTCCCCGCGCCCCGCGCGTCCGCGGCGGCGGATTGCTGCGGCCATGGTCCTCTCGTCGACCTCGCGGTACTCGATGTCCGTGGAGATATGCTGAGCCGTGCTCAGAATACCGGTCGGCATTGCCTCGACGTACGCGTCGAGTGCCGCGTTCACGTCGGCGACGCCGTGGATCCTCCGTGCCGGCTCGGGACGGGCGGCCGCCTTCGTCACGGGCGACGGCGCGCCCGGCGTGCCTTCGGACCACGCCTTCTCCAGCTCGAAGAGCGCGGTGTCGAACTCGCCCCACTGCGTGCGCGCAAAGAACGCCCACTCCAGGGAGTACTGCAGAATGTCGTCCGCTTCGCCCTCGCGCCTGCGCCACAGCTCGGTGCAGGACCTCGCGATGCCCGCCTTCCGCTGTATTGTCCGGGCCCACGAGGGATCCTTCGCGCGCTCACGGATGAGCCCGTCCAGCTTGCTCCAGTTCGCGGCTGTGACGGGCTGCTTCCAGCCGTAGAGGCCCTCGAGGATGATGCGGATGCCCCACGAGCAGCTCGTGTTCGCGATCCCGGGCAGGTACGGCAGGGCCCGCTCGATCCGCGACCGGGCCTCCCCGTCGGAAGGCTGCTCGGGCAGCCTCTCCCTGTCGGGGCAGCCCGCGCTCACCAGGTCGCTCACGACCATATGGTACAGGAGGATGTCGTGCAGGCCGCGCGCCGAGAGGTGCGAGGCGTCCAGGTGGGTGTGGGCGTCCAGGAGCGGAATCTTCCGCAGCGCTTTCTCGAGATCGAGGCCGGCAGTGTGGGCAGCCATGGCTCGGTATTGTGGGAGGAAAGCAGTGGACGGTCAAGCCTGCGCAGGGATGCGCGAGGGCGCCCGATCGTGGGGCAGCCGTTATCCCCCCAGGACCAGGTCCAGAGAAAAATCCGGAAAAAGGCCCTTTACCTTCCTTAGCGTCGCCAGAGATGGATTGGATCGCCGCTCAAGCCTCTGATAGCTGAAGAGGCTCTTCATCCCAAGGCGCCTGGCTGCCTCCTTCTGCGTGAGTCCATTGGCAATCCGCAGCTGACGCAGCTGTACGGAAAACGCAATGGCCGGGTCCACCTCGACGGGTACAATGTTGCGGCCTGCTGCGCTCGCCAAGGGTGGCGGAAAGAACATTGTCGATGTCTCGGGCTCCTCGAGGTACAGGTTCAGCGCCTCTTTCATGTTTCGTTCCAGCTCGAGTCGATTTCTGCCCTGAGTGACGCAACCCTCCAGTTCCATACACTCTGCCCAGGGGATTGCTCCGAGATGGAGACGAAAATGATAGGTCACTGACTCTCTCCTGAATCCTCTGTGGTTTCTGCCAACCGTTTCAAGAGCTTGCGCTGGAGCCCCACCCCCAGCTCCTTGTGAACCGGGATCGTCTCCCGAAGCGGCCCCTTGCCAATCTTCACGTGCGAACCCTTGCGGTGGATGATCACCCAACCTTGGTTCAGGTAGAGCTTCAACACCTCCAGGCCGCTCAACGGCATCCCGCTTTCTCCCTCCGATTCTACCAACTATAGTTGGTAGATGTCAAGCAACGACCTCTGAAACCTGGTCTGCGAACAAACGCCAGTCGCAATTGGGTTCCGGAGCCACTCCGTGTGCACTGAAGCACTGCCCCCGACCAATGGCCTCAACATGAAAGGACAGCTGGCTTTTCACCCCGATTGCCGTATGAGGACTCCGAAAACCTACCCGATGGAGACCACCCCTTCGTCGCCCCGCATCTCGAAGCGGGCTGCCGTTTTCTGCCCTCATGCAAGACCAAAAGGGGGGGTCGCGGGCTACGGAGATGAGAAGCGATCGATATTCAGGGGATGACAATCGACGGACCGGGCAGCGACCCGTGCATTCACCTTGGCGCCTACTCTCCCTGACGCGGCAGGAACCGCTCTCCGGTGCGCGGGATCAGCCCCAAGAAGCGCTTGAGGTTTTCGCCGAAGACCGCCTGCCGCACCGCAGGCTCCAACCCCAGCTCGTCGTAGATCCCGTTGTCCCGCTGCACCCACTCCCGGGTCCAGGGGCTGTTGTAGCCCGCCGTGTAGCAGTCGCTGCCGAAAATGGCGTTCTGCCCGACGTCATAGCCGACCGTGAACAGCTTCGTCAGGGCCTCCCGCCGGTAGATCGGCGGTGTCCCGGGGGTCAGGTCGACGTACATCTCCGCGGACAGCTCGGGACGGTCGGTGCGGGCGTTCAGGAACTTTCCATAGACAGCGATCAGCTAGTCGCACCAGGGCCAGCTGATGTGGGCGAGGGAGAAGCGCAGGTTCTCGACTTCCAGCAGGGGCTCGAACTGCTCCGGGTGGTTGTAGGGCGCGCTCGCCCTGCCGTCCCAGAGGATGCCCGAGTGGAACAGGATCGGCCGGCCGTGGGCGCTGATGCGACGGTAGACCTCCAGGGCCCTGGGATCCCCGGGCGGAAAGTGATTGCAGATGACCTTGAAGCCGGCCGCCTGCCGCTCCGCCGCCGCCTCCACCTGCTCGCCGGCGTCCTGCTCCACGGGGTCGATCCAGAAGAAGGGAAAAAGAGAAGGCGATCCGGCCGTCCACCGCATCAGGTTGTCCAAGCGCGCGGCGGCTGGTATGGAACTCCAGGGCGGAAGGGAGATGATCAGGCCCCCCTCCATGCCCGCCTGGTTCATGGCAGCGAGAAGGCTCCGCCTGTCGACATTGCCTTCCCTGACATGGATGTGACCGTCCAGCATACACGTCCCCCTCTCGATTCTCCCGCGACTCTCGAAGAACAGGTAGTCTATAGGGCCGACAGGCCGGCCAGTCAAGCTGAGGGCGGCACAGTGGTCACGCCCCGCGATTTCCGGCTATTCTTGTCCCACGCAGCCAGGAAAACCTTGAACGACCACCGCCCCCCTGCCGGCCTCGTCCGTCCCTATCTCCGCAAGTATCTTCTGCCTTTCCTCGCCGCCCTCGCGTGCCTCGCGGTGGAGTCCGTCTGCGACCTGATGCAGCCGACGATCATGGCCAGCATCGTCGACACGGGCGTGGCTGCCCGGGATATCGGCGTGGTCCTGCGGCTGGGACTGCGGATGCTCGCTGTGGCAGCCCTCGGCGCGGCCGGGGCGACGGGCCGCAACATCATCGCGAGCATCGTGTCGTTCAGGTTCGGCGCCCAGCTCCGCGCCGACCTCTTCCGCAAGATGACCTCACTCTCCTTTCAGGAGCTGGACTCCTTCGATGCATCCTCCCTCATCACGCGCCAGACCAACGACGTGACCCAGGTGCAGACCTTCGTGAACGGGGTGATGCGCATCTTCGCCAAGGCGCCGATCCTTGCCGTCGGAGGCCTCGCCATGGCCATCATCCTCGAGCCGGGGCTTGCCTCGGTGCTGGCCGTGGCCGTGCCGGCAGCGGCGGGCCTGATCGTCGTCAACCTCGCCACGGGCTTTCCGCGCTTCCGCCGGGTCCAGCAGGGACTGGACGGGGTCAACGCCGTCACACGGGAATACCTCGGCGGCATCCGTGTGGTGAAGGCCTTCGGCCAGGAGACGCACGAGGTGGGGAGATTCGCGGCGGCCAACAGCGAGCTCACCGCCGCCTCGACCGCGGCCCTGCGCGCGATTGCGCTTTTCGGCCCGGCCATCGCCCTGACGGTGAACCTCGGCATCGTGGCTGTGCTGTGGATCGGCGGCTTCCGCGTCGCGGGAAGCTCCCTGCAGGTCGGGAAGATCATCGCCTTCATCAACTACATGACCCAGATCCTCTTCTCCCTCACCATGATCTCGGGGATCTTCACCTTCTTCGTGCGTGCCAGGGCGTCGTGGGAGCGTGTCGGCGCAATACTCGGCACGCCCGGCAGCGAGTCCTTTGAGGCAGCCGGTTCGCCCGATCCGGCTGCCGGCGCCGCGCGCTCAGCCGCAGCCACGCGCTCAGGCGCAGCCGCGGGCGGAACTGCGGTGGCGTTCCGCGGCGTCTCCTTCTCCTACCTGGGCGACCAGGACCGCCTGACGCTGGAAGGGGTGGACCTCGAATGCGCCCCGGGGCGGATCACGGCGATCATCGGGCCGACAGGATCTGGGAAGAGCACCCTCGCTGCGCTGGTGCCCCGGTTCTACGTTCCGACACGCGGCACGGTCCTGGTCGGCGGGGAGGACGCGGGCGGGCTGAACCTGCGCGAGCTCCGCCGGCGCATCGCGCTAGTGCCGCAGAAAACCATCCTCTTCACCGGCACGATCGAAGAGAACCTCCGCTGGGGCAGGGAGGAGGCGAGCCAGGCCGAGCTCGAAGAGGCAGCGCGCATGGCGCAGGCGCACGATTTCATCTCGGGCTTCCCCGAGGGCTACCGCAGCTGGCTGGGGCAGGGCGGGGTCAACCTCTCAGGCGGGCAGAAGCAGCGTGTGGCGATCGCGCGCGCGCTTGTACGGCGACCCGAGGTGCTCATCCTGGACGACTGCACGAGCTCGGTGGACTCAATCACCGAGGCGGCGATCCTCGCCGCCATCCGAGGCTCCTCCGCCGGCTTCACCTGCATCCTTATCACGCAGCGGGTTTCAGCGGCAGGAGCCGCGGACAGAATCCTGGTTCTCGACGAGGGAAGGCCGGTCGGGGTGGGGCGCCACGAGTCCCTGGTGCGCGAGTGCGAGGTGTACCGCGACATCTGCCTGGCGCAACTGGGCCGGGAGGCGATCGGTGGGTGAGCGGCCCGCGCAGTCGGCGGCGCCGAGCGGCCCTGTAGTGACCGCCGTCCCCGGCATGGTCGGCCGCGGCCCGGGCATGCACGGCGGGGGACCCGGCATGCACGGGGTGACCAGGGTGCGTCCGCGCAACGCGCGGCAGGCCGTCGTGCGGCTGTGGTCGTATTTCCGTGGTGAACGGCGCGGGCTTGGCGCGATCTTCGGGTTCATCATCGTCGATGCGGGGTTGGGGATGGCCGGACCGTACCTGATCGGCCGGGCGGTGGATGCCATCGCCGGCATGGGCGGCCGGACCGGCGCCATGGTTTCCGTGCTGGGCGCGCTGCGGCAGCCGGTCGCCGCACTCCTGTTCGCCGGCTCCGCGCTGCTGGCCGTGTATCTGGGCAGCGCGATCCTCCAGGCGCTGGAGGGCTCGCTCATGGCCGGAGTCTCGCAGCGCACGGTGCGCGGGGTCCGCGAGGGCCTCTTCGGCGCGATGCAGCGGCTGCCCCTCTCCTTCTTCGACACGCGCAGCCACGGCGACATCATGAGCAGGCTGACCAACGACGTAGATGCGGTGAGCGTCACCATCTCGCAGTCCGCCGTGCAGCTGATGTCCAGCGCAGTAGTGGTGACGGGCACCCTGGCGATCATGCTCTGGTTGAATCCGCTGATGGCGGCGCTCAGCCTCGTGCCGGTGCCGCTCGTGTTCCTGCTCACGCGCGGCATCTCCCGGCGCACGCGCGTGCTGTTCAAGGAGCAGCAGGACGCTCTCGGGGCGCTCGGCGGCCACATCGAGGAGACGGTGTCCGGGATCCAAGCTGTGAAAGCCTTCGGCCGGGAACCACAGAGCAGGGAACGCTTCGCAGCCATCAACGAGAAGCTTCGCCGGGCCGGCACCCGCGCCCAGATCCTCGCCGGCTTCCTCATGCCGATGATGAACGTGTTCGGCAACATCGGCTTCGCCGCGGTGGCGGTCACCGGCGGGTTCCTGGCGGCGCGCGGCCGCATCACCGTGGGCCTCATCGCGACCTTCATCTTGTACTCGCGCCAGTTCGTGCGGCCCCTGAACGACATCGCCAATTCCTGGAACACCCTCATGGCCGCGGTGGCAGGGGCGGAGCGAGTCTTCGAGGTCATGGACGAGACCCCCGAGCAGGCGGACGACGAGCAGGCGCGGGAGCTCGCGCAGCCGCGCGGGGAAGTCGAGTTTCGCGATGTGAGCTTCGGCTACCGCGTCGACGTGCCGGTGCTCCACGGCGTGAGCTTCCTCGCGCCTGCCGGCAGCGTCACGGCGATCGTGGGCCGGACCGGCGCGGGCAAGACCACCATCGTCAACCTCCTGTGCCGATTCTATGAGATCTCCTCGGGGTCCATCCTCATCGACGGGATCGACAT
>Ga0315285_10002879_pt1 | contig 18019 bp, 13 predicted proteins | sample YL17G09_36_MG_FD_203698 | JGI IMG/M metagenome (GOLD analysis project Ga0315285, IMG submission 203698) | Sediment microbial communities from Yellowstone Lake, YNP, Wyoming, USA - YL17G09_36 | ecosystem: Environmental > Aquatic > Freshwater > Lake > Sediment | place: USA: Wyoming | collected... | reverse complement strand
TTCCAGCGCCGCAACGGTGCGGACCTGCCCCAGGCCATTCAGCGCCAGCTTCTGCTCATCGGGCCGTTTGGCGATCTTCATGCCCTGCTTGAGCATCTCCAGCGTCTCAGAAGGAGGACGTTCGGAGGGCAAGGACACCATCCGCAGGTATCCTCGCAACGCAAGCGCCTGGTGCGTCTGCTGGTCCGTCAAACGGGCGATCTCGGCAAGGTCGGCCAAAGGCGCGGCGTTTGGCCAGTCCGCCAGCGCGCGGATCGCCGCGTCGCGCACGTCGGCGTCGGCGTCCTTGACGGCGCCTCGCAGAGCGTCCAGAGCGTCATTATCGCCGATCCGTCCCAACACGCGGAGGAGGGAGGCGCGCGCGCCGGCGCTGGAGACCGCGGAGTAAGCGGCGAGCGCTTCCCTCGCCGGTTTTTCCCCCTCCCCGATGCGCCGCGCCACGGCCACAACGGCGTCCTCGGCCGCCTTGCGCTGGTCCGCGTCGTCCGCGCCGACCAGAATCTCGAGAATCTTCGGCATCTGCTGCCTATCGGCCAGAAGCGCAAGCGTTTTCATCGACTCTTTCCGGGCCTCCGGGACGCTTTCTTCGGCGACAGTCAGCAAAGTGGGAACCGCGGCCTTTGCGTTGCGCTCGCCCAGGCTGCGTATCGCCTCAAGCCCGAGATTCAGGTTCCTCTCCTCCCGGGCCTGGCGGAGGACTTTGAGCAGTTGCGAGTCGACGGCGCCGCCGCGCAGGCGATCGAGACTCGCGCGCGCCGCATCGCGCTCGGCGTCTTCCGTCTTCGCGGCCGTCCGCGCCAGCAATTCGACGGTTCCGACGTCGCCCAGGGGCGCCAGAGCTCTCAAGGCCGCGATCCGCACGGTCGGATCGTTGCTTTGGGCCGCTTCCGTCGCCGCGGGGAGGGCTGCCGCGTCACCCCGGTCTGCCAGCGCTTCGAGGAGCAAGGCCTGGCGTTCGTTAGGCAAGTCCTTCAACATGCCCGCGAAGGTCTCCGTCGCGCCCTCCGCCTGGATGAGGCGCACGTGGCGCAGGGCGGCATGGTTCATGGCGGCGTCATCCCCGGCGAGCGCTTCCTTCACAACGTCCAAACCCCGCGGTCCGCCGATAGCCGCCAGGCCGGCGAGCGCGCCCTGCCGGACCGGGACGGACTCCCCCTCGGCGTAGAATCTCTCGAAGATGGCGGCGGCCTTCTTCGCCTTTCCCGCCTCGAGGAACTGGTCGGCGCAGGCCAAACAAGGGTCGGCCACCCGAGCGCGTTGCGAGGGACTTCCCTTCACCCAGGCCTTCATGAGAGTCCCCGTTGCGCGCGTCCCGCCAATGCGGCCCAGGGCCGCCGCCGCGGCTTGGGCGGTCTCGCGGTCCGCGTCGTCGAGAAGAGGGACGAGTCTCCGGATGGCGCGCTCGTCGCGTCGCACGCCGAGGGAGTTGATGACGCCGGTTCTGGCCTTGCCGCTTATCTGTTTCAGTGCTTTGCGCAGGGCCTTGCCTGCCGCGGAACCGGGAATGCGCTCCAGGGCGAAGCGCGCCATGTCCGTCATCTCGTCATCGGCAAGGAGTCGGGCCAGAGCGGGGACTTCTCTTCTTGACCCGATGAGGGCGAGTTCGCGGCAGGCGGAACTTTTGTAGTCCCGCGTGGCTTTGCCGTCGCTCAGGCTTTCGGCCAGCGTCCGAGCGATCTCGCGCCGCGCTTTCGGCGAAGCGTGGCTGTCGCGCACGTAGTCCGACAGATCCGTCAGTTTCGCTCGGCTCTGGCCAAACTGGTAGGCCAGGATCTCGTTCCAGGATCCGCGCAACGTCTCGCGCGCCGCGCTCAGATCCTGCTTGGCTCTGGCCGCTTCGGATTTCCTCAGATACTCCTCTGAAAGCTTCGCGCTCGGCAGCGTGTCGGCCTTCAGGTCTCCCAGGGCGAACTGAACCCCATCGAGGTAGAACTGGAGAATCGCCGGGTTCCAGAACACGTCCGGATTGTGGCCCAGAGAGCAGTAGAAAACGCGCCCCTGCCCGTAGCTGCGCACCCAGCTGACGCCGAAGTCCTTGTCCTTGCGGTTGATTCCGGCGGCGTTGAGATCGATCTTCTTGGGGTCGAGAGTCAGCAGGACGCGGAGGTTCTCTCGGGAATAGGGGTCGCGGATCTGGTAAATCTCGTCCCGGATCTCAAAGCCCTTCCCTTCGAAGACGGCCGTGAGCGGGTGCAGCGGGTCCTCGATCCGTATCGGCCACGTGCCGTCGCCGCCCCAGGGATGGCCGTCGAAATAGCCCCCCATCATCTCCCCATACTCCGCCCACTGGGAAAAGCAGTCGGTGGCGGCGTGGATGCCGACGACTCCCTTGCCGCCCTTGACGAAGTCGAGCAGGCTGCGCTTGAGCGCGGCGTCGGTGAAGAGTTCGCCCGTCGAGTTGTTGAAGCAAACCGCGTCGAACTGGCTAAGCTTGTCGGGAGCGAACACGCCGGGGTCTTCGCTCACGACCGTCTCGTATGCCTTTGTTCTCTCTCCCATGACCTGCAGCGCGCACGCCCCGTAGGGAATCGCGCCGTGACCGAACCCTTTGCAGAGGTTAAAGACGAGCAGTCTGCGCGCCTTCTTCGGCGAGACCCGCGCCTTTGCGGGCGTTGCGGCCCTGATTTTCTCTCTGGCGTCGGCGGGGACGCCGCTCTCCGCGCCCCGCGCCGTCGCGGGCGCGAGCAACGCCCCGCACAGCAAAAGCACCGCCGTAAACTGGATTCCTGTCTGACGTCTCATGTCGCTCTCCTTACTTGTGGTCTATTCCTCTTTCTCCAGGTCCGCGGCGACCTGGTTGAAAAACGCAACACACTCAGCGATCTCCGGCACGGAATTCTCCCAGTTGTGCTCGTACTCGACGAAGAAAACCCCGCGGAACCCTTGCTCGCGCAATTCCGCGAGCATCTCGCGCGCGTTCCCCGCGCCCTGCCCCCACGGCACGTCGTGCGCTCCCGGGACGCCGAACTCGTTTAGGTCCTTGAAATGCAGACTGACGATCCGGCCCTTGAGTTTGCGCAACGCCTCGAGGGGGTCCACGCCCGAGCGCATCCAGTGCCCGGTGTCGGCGCAGCTGCCGATTCGCTTGCTTCGACCCTTGCACGCTTCAAGCACGGCATCCGGGCTCCAGTAGGGCGACGGGGCGGGATGGTTATGAATTGCCAGGTTGATCTCGTACTCCTCGCAGAGATTCTCGACCAAGTCCATCGCCTCGAGGGACGGCTCGGAACCGAGCGTCTCGATCCCCATTTCCTCGGCGAAGTCGAAAACCTTGCGCGCTTCCTTCTCATTCGTGCTCAGCCCAACCACGCCGTAGTTCGTCAACTTCAGGCCGGCGGCGCGGAGTCTCTCTCGAATCTCCGCGCGCAGATCCGCCGGCAGGTTGTGGTCGAATTGCACCCCTGGTTTGTCCTTGGTCAGGGTCTGCCCAGGATAGGCTTCGATGTAGCGCAATCCGAGCGCGGCGGTCTTGTCAATTGCCTCATAGAAGGTGAAATGATTGAAACTATAGGCCTGCACGCCCAAGCGCCACCCCATTCTCTCCGCCGCCTGGAACGCTTCCCTCTGCGCTTTCGTTCGCGTCAGTCGCGTCGGCTCGCTTGCGGAGGACGGCGCGCCGCCCTCCCGATGGCACCCCGTCCAGAGCAAAGCGATCACCGCCAAAAAGGCCGTCCGGTTCATCTTCTTGTTTCCTCCTTAACTTCCCATTGACTCGAGACAACACAGGGCCGAAAGACCGGTCGAGGGGCGCCGCAAGTCGAAGCGATCGCTGCGATCGCCGCGATCCGCGACACTCAGATGCTCCACGGATCGCGCATCGCGCGGGATTTCAGGCGTTCGGCGGCGGGGTCATCGATGAAACACTCCATTCTCGGGTCCCATCGCAGGGGCCGCTTCAGTTCGAAGGCGATGTTGCCGAGCTGGCACAGCGTCGCCGTGCGACATCCGATCTCCACGTCCGCAATGGGCCGCTGTCGCGTTCGGATGCAATGGAGCCAATCGTCTCGATGATCTCGCCCGCGGTCCAGATGCGCGTCGCCCGCGCCGAGCGGCTCTTGGAGAATGCCGGGCGGCTCGGACCGCAGGTATTCCCGCGCCACCATGATGCGGCCGTCGGTCCCGCGCAGATCCACGTCGATCTTGCCGCCGTGGTAAACCATCGCGCCGCCGGCATACCTGAAGGTCAGGGGCCGTTGGTCCTCTTCGTCGGGCGCAATAATCTCAACCGGGCCGCTTTCATCCATGTCGAGCGCCCACTGCACGATGTCGAAGTGATGCGCGCCCATGTCGCTGAACCCGCCTCCGCAGAACTCGCTGAACCAACGCCACCTCACCTCGGGACAGCATGCGCTGTTGTAAGGGACCCATGGCGCCGGGCCGAGCCACATCTCCCAGTCAAGCCCTTCCGGGACCCGCTCGGCGGGCATGTCGTAAGGCCGCGGCGGGCCGCCCACGCCGACATAGGCCGAAACGATCCGGCCGATGCGCCCGCTCCGCACGAGTTCCACGGCGCGCCGAAACATCCCGCCGAACTCGGACCGCTGCTGACTGCCGGTTTGGAAGACCCGTCCGTGGCGGCGCATGGCCTGGACGACGGCGCGAGCTTCGGCGATGGTGCGCGTCATGGGCTTTTCACAGTAAACGTCCTTGCCTGCTCGGGCGGCCTCGATCGACATGGCGGCGTGCCAATGATCCGGCGCGGCGATGACCACGGCGTCAATGTCGGGCGCGGCGAACATCTCTCGGAAGTCCGTGTACGTGCGGCATCCCTTGTAGTCGGCTTTCCCCATCCGTTCGGCGCAATGCCGGTCGATGACGGCGCGGGTCGCCTCGAGACGCGGCGCGAAAGCCTCGCATGCGCCCAGGAACTGGACCTGCGAATTGTGGAGAAAGCCGTAGAGGTGGGCGTTGCCGATCCAGTTGAAGCCGACCTGCCCAATCACAATCCGGTTGCTGGGAGAGACGCGGCCGTTTGCGCCGATGGCCGAGGCAGGCACGATCGAGGGGACTGCGGCGCCGGCGACCCAGGCCGTCGCGCGTTTCAGGAAGCGCCGCCGGTTCATGCTTGATCGAGGACCGTGCGAGGCGCTCTGAAGGGGCTTCCTGGAAACGCGGGTCTCAGAGATCTCGACTTCTTCTGGCATGTTGTCCTCAATCCTGCGACCCGAGGAACCCAACCGGGCTTGGATTTCTCCCCGTTTGCGCTCTCATCCCTACCCCGCCGCGCAGTCGCAGTCAAGAGTGATGTGGAAAAATCGCCGAGCGCCCGAGCGGCGAAAACTGCAAAAAGATGTTGACGGAGGTGTCTCGCTTTGGTTCGGTGGGGATGCGCGCCAAAGATCGGCTTTCTTGTTCGGCAGGAGGGCCCACTGAACAATGCGCGACTATGCCTTGACGCCCCGCCATGGGCTCGGGAGGAGGAAGAGACTTGAGAACGGGCACAGTGAAGTGGTTCAACGAGAAGAAGGGGTACGGTTTCATCTCGCCGGACGACGGGAGTCAGGATCTGTTCGTGCATCACACGGACATCGCGGCGGAAGGCTATCGAACCCTGCGGGAAGGCCAGAAGGTCCAGTACGAGACGGGGCAAGGCCCAAAGGGACCGAAAGCCGCCAACGTTCAAGCTCTCCCAAGCTGAACAGATCCCTTGGCTAACCCAGAGTTTCCGCAACCTCCTTGAGGCGTTCGACAATCGGGATCTTCTGCGGGCATTTCGGTTCGCACTCCCCGCACTCGACGCACTTCTCGGCCGTGCGTTTCCAGGCGTAACCCCTGCGCGCCGATTCGGTGAGCCCGTAGACGCGGTGCAGGTTCATGAGGGAGAAGGCGCGGGGAATATTCACCTCGTTGGGGCATGGCATGCAGTAGTTGCAGCCCGTGCAGTAGAGATCGGCCAGTTTTCTTGTCTCTTCCAGGGCGTGCAGAACGTGCGCTTTCTCCTCCGCTGACAGCGGCTCTTCGCGCGAACAGGTCGCCGCGTTCTCCTCGACCTGCTCGACGCTTCCCATCCCCGAAATCGCCGCCGACACGCCGGGGTTCGACAGAACAAAGCGCAAGGCGACCTCCGGCGTGCTCCGGGCGCCGCCCGGTATCATGGCGCGCACGCGTTCGGACGGCGGGACGAGACGTCCCCCGCCCACGGGTCCCATGACGACGACGCCGACCCCCTTGCGAACGGCGTGCTCAATGACCGGTTCATTGGTCCGGTCCAGCAGGTTATACTGGAGCGTGATCGTCGCGAACTCCCCCGTATCGATCAGGCGGATCATGTTCTCCGGAGTGTCGTGGCATGAGAGGCAGAGCCGGCCGATCTTGCCTTGCTCGCGGGCGCGGTGCGCCATCTCCAACGGCCCGCCGGGCGCGGTGACGCCTTCTGAGTATTCCTGCCAAGCCAGGCCGTGCATCAGATAGTAATGGATGTGGTCGACGCCAAGGCGCCGGAGCTGCGTGTCGAGATTCCCGTTCCACTCCTCGCCGGAGGGACCTTTGTAAGGGTTCTTGGTGGCGATGCGAACTTCCCCGCGCCATCCCCCCTTGAGGACCTCCCCAATGACCTCCTCGCTCTCTCCCTCATGATAGCCGAAAGCGCTGTCGACGTAATTGACCCCCAATTCGAGGGCGCGTTGGATCGCGCGGACGGCTTTCGGGCGGTCCACTTTTTTGTCCTCGGCGACCGGCAGCCGCATGGCGCCGAAGCCCAGAGCGGAAACTTCGAATCCCGTATTGCCCAGTCTCCGGTACTGCATCGTTTTTTCTTCCTCCCGTCTCAGACGAAGCGGCGCAACGCCGCTCCCTAGGATGCTTCGAAAAGGGCCTCAACGAAGTCGCGCGCGTCGAAATCGCGCAGATCGTCTTCGCATTCCCCGATCCCGATCTTGAGGATCGGGATGTCGAAAAGATCGCAGATCGCCACGAGGATGCCTCCCTTGGCGGTGCCGTCGAGTTTCGTCATGACGATGCCGGTGACGCCGACCGCCTCACTGAAGAGCCTGGCCTGATTCACGGCGTTCTGGCCCGTGGTCGCGTCGAGAATCAGGAGCGTTTCATGGGGAGCGTCCGCCATGACTTTGCGAATCACGCGGTTGATCTTGCGCAGTTCCTCCATCAAGTGGCTCTTCGTGTGAAGCCGCCCGGCGGTGTCAATCAAGATCACGTCGCACGAGCGGGCGTCGGCCGACGCCAGCGCGTCGTAGCAGACCGAACCGGGATCCGAACCCATCGCCTGCTTGACGATCTTCGACCCCGTTCGCTCGGCCCAGATCGCGAGCTGCTCGACGGCGGCGGCGCGGAACGTGTCCGCGGCCACCATCATGACCGACTTCCCCTGCCCGCGGAACTCGGCCGCCAACTTGCCGATGGTGGTCGTCTTGCCGCCTCCGTTCACGCCGACCACAAGAATCACGGTGGGCGGTGTGGGCTGAAGGACGATCCGGCGCTCGCCCCGTCTCACTATGTCGTGAATGGCGTCCTGGAAGACGCGGATGAGTTCCTCGGGAGACTCGGCCTTGCGCGCCTCGTCGGAGCGCCGCATCTGGTCGATGATCTTCGTCGTGGTCTCAATGCCGACGTCGGACTGGACCAGGATCATCTCGATCTCCTCAAGCATTTCCTCGTCGATCTTGCCATGGAGGCGAACCACTTGCCGAACACGCTCGACGAGGCCGCTTTTCGTCTTGCTCAGCTGCTGCTTGAGTCGAGCAAAAAGGCCCTTTCTCTGGGGCTTTGGCTCGCTCTCCGCCCCCCCCTGCCGGCGGGCAGGCGCCGAAGCGGGCGCTTCCCCTCCGCCGGAATCCCGTGGCGGCGCGCTTTGCGCTCGAGAGGCGCGCGAAGGGACATGAGATGTGTCGACGCGCTCGGATAAGCCCGGCGACGCAGTAGGAAAGTCCCCAGGTCTGTTGGGAGCCTCAGCGCCCGTCTCCGGGACGGCATTTGCGCCGCTCTCCCCCCCCTGCCCTCCCACGCTCCTGCGCAGGGGTCCCAGGAATCCCTGTTTCTTGTGCGTCGGTTTTTTCTTCTTTGTCATTCAGCGCAATCTCAAGAGCCGCTTTTCAGGGCTTTGCCCCGAAGCACTCTTCTCGTTTCAGGTATTTCGCCCAGGCATTCGGCTGGTGGTCTGGAAAGAGCAGCTGGTAGGAGAAGACCGCGACGCCATCCGCGTTCATCCGCCGCGCCAGGGCGATCTGACGGGCCATGGTCTCGGGGGTGTATCCTTTCTTCGCCCACTGAGGGTTGGGGTAGATTCCAATCACAACTCTGCCGCTTTCCGGGCGGCTGGAACCGAGGAAGGCATTGAGGCAGCCTTGGAAAGATGCTTCGTCGTGGTGATAGGCCATGGGCACAAGCGTGTCGACGAAACCCCGCCGCGCCCACTCGAGGGAGCACTGACCATACTGAGAAGGCGCGCGTTTGTAGTTGGCGACCACGGCGGCGGACACCTCCAGGGCCGGATTGACCCGGCGAATCTCGCGACTGAGCTCGTAGACGAGAAGGTTGATCTGCTTGGCGCGCCAAGTCTGCCATTGTTCAGGCGCTTGCCTGGGTGAAAGCCCCCCGGAGAATCGCTTGAAAGCCTCCAGACTGTAAGGATCGTGGGAGAAGTCGCCTTGGACGTCGCCGGGGTAGCGAATGTAGTCCAGATGGATGCCGGCGAGGCCGGGATAGCGGCGAGCCGCGTCGCCGTACACGGCGATGAGATGCTTGCGAACGTCGGGAAGAGCGGGGTTGAGGAACGCGTAGAACTTGTGGGTCTGGGGCGTCATGCGCCGGCCCCGCTCATCGACCATGAGCCATTCGGGATGGGTGACGTAAATGTGGCCCGAGGAAGGCGGGGGCGTTTCCTCTCGCTTCCATGCGGGAAGAACGTTCATATAGGCGTGGAGTCCGACGCCGAGCCGCTTCGCCTCAGCGATGGCGTGCGCCAGGGGATCCCATCCCGGATCGCGGCCCGTGTCGGCGACGCCGCCCGACTTCGCCGGCGCCCCGCCGGCCAGTTCCCAAGCCCACGGCTCGACCTCGGACTTGAAGAAACACGTGGCCTCGCCGCGCACCTGAAAATAGAGACAGTTGAAGCCGACGGACGCCGCGTTGCGGACGATCGCGCGGACGTCTTCCGGAGTCCGGTAGTCCCAACGAGTGACCCACAGGGCGCGGACCTCCTGGGCCTTCACCGGCGCTCCGGCGGCCGTGGCTAAGGACGGAACACAGAGAGGAAGCATTGCGAGGGCTCCCAGAGAGAAGAAGGGAAGAGGCCCGGCGCGGCCGCGCCGAAGGTCAACCGGGCAACCGCCGGACTTTGGGACTGCGGTGCGGCGGCGGAACGGTGTTTTCACGGGCGGCTTCTCGTTGATGATAGGACGGAGAGATCGATCTACCGGAAGAGACGGCGAATCCAACCGAAGGGACCCCGAAAACAGACGTTGCGGATGAGCGTGCGCGCTTCTCTGGGCGACAGCCATCGGCCGAAACAGACCGGGCAACCCAAGACGCGAGCCTTGCTGGCGGCGTAACCCGTCATCGCCACCAAACGGACTCCGTGGCCGCAATGGGGGCACTCCTCGGAGGGTCGGCCTTCGGGCGGAGAGGCAAGCTTCTCGCCCCGGTCGAGCGGGATGTAGGTTTTCGAGGCGATCAGGCCCTCGAGCTCGCCGCTGTTGAACCACAGGCCGCCGCAGGAGGGACATTCATGGTAGGTGACGTCCATGCGGGGCTGACACGCCATCTCGGTATGGCAGGTGTTGCACTCCATCTTCCCGTCCATCGCCCGCGCCTAGAACATCTGCCGGAGCGGCCCGAATTCCGCGCGCCACATCCCGAGCATTTTCCGCCGACCGAAGTCCTCGAGAGCGTAACACTTGCGACACTCGGGCGGCGGATTGCCTTGAACCAAGCGACGGCGCAGCGCCGTCATGTTGGGGTGGTTCCAAAGATCCGCGGGGTCGAGATCGCGGACGTTGCCCACCTTGCCGAAATCGGCCATGCAACAATAATCCATGTTCCCGAAGACATCAATCACCATCTGGTGCCAAAGATTGGCGCAATAGAAGCGCCGCGACCCCGGCACGCGCTTCTTGCGACGTTGGTAGGGGTAGCTCGGGGGGAAAAGGTCCCCCCGCGCTTCGTCCCGGACCAGTCCCTCGAAGTCGCTCGCCAGCGGCACATAGCGAATCTCGACCCCCGCCGCCCGCGCATACGGCTCGGCTCGAGCCAGCGCTTCTTGAGCCTGGCGGTTCGTCACCGCCTGAGACCTGTCAACCTTCTCGCTCGCGAACATCACGGTCTGGGCGGTCAGGTGGTGGATGCCCCAACGCCGGGCGAGGGCAAGGACCGGCTCCACCTCGTTCAGCGTGTCGCGCATGAGGGTCATGTTGACGGTCATAACCGGGAAGGTGGCTTTCGCCTCACGCTTGACGGCCACGAGGCGGTCGATGTTCTCGACGACTTCCTTGAACTTCGCGCCGAGACGGACCTTCTCGAACACTTCCGGCGTGCCGGCGTCGATGGAGAGATTCAGAAGCGTGGGATGAGGACCCACGATCCGGCGCGCGGTCGCTTCGCCCAGGAGGGTGCCGTTCGTGATGAGGGAGACCGTTGCGCCGTAGGAATGGACCAGGTCGACGATTTCGAAGATGTCTTTCTGAATGAACGGCTCGCCCAGTCCGGCCAGGGCCACCGTCATGGCGGACTTGAACCAGGGCGCGAGTCGCCACAAGTCGCCGACGCTCAGGCAGTTCTGATTGATCTTCACTCCCGGGGTCTCGCGCAGACAGTGGGGGCAGCGGATGTTGCAGTAGTCGTTGACGGCGATGTGAATCCGCAACGGACGGGCCGCGAGGCGCGCCCGCGGGACCACACGGTCGCGGCCGGACTGGATGACGTGGTGGATCCTGGAAAGATGGTGGTACCACATGGGCGCCCGAATCGCGGTGCAGCCGGGCAGGGCTCGCCTGTGCGCTACTCGACCGAATCGAGGAGGACGCCGTTGGCGAATGTGTAGGCGCCCAGTTCCGTGCCGGCAATGTTGCGGTAAATGAGAGTCTGGTACCGCGCGCCGACGTTGCCCAGGAAGTTGACGGTGAACCGAGGATAGCCCCGGAAGATCAGGATCTGCTCGTAGTCCGTGACCGGGCCGGTGTAAACAAGGTCGCCGTCGACGAATTGGGTCAGGAGGCTTTCCTCCAGATGAACCCACTCCACGACCGACTCACGATATTGCGACCGAAAAGGCCCTCGAATGTAATCCGGCTGGCCAAAGTCGTCCACGACGGCTTTCTGGTCCGCCGACAGTCTTTTGGCGGGGATGAGCTTCTCCACTTTGTCAAACGCCCGAGACCTCCAATGGCGGAAGAAATCGACGGAATCGTGCAAGGCGACGCGCTTGAAAGGGACGCGATTGCCGTCCGGGTCGTGAAACGTCCGAGGCAGAGCGTGTCTCGCACACCCCGCCCCCCCGACCAGAACGGCGGCGAGAATCCCCCCGAGACCCACGGCCCGGAAAAGCACGGACCCCCGGGTCTGGCATCCCGCGCCTCGGGGCGAGGCGTCCGCGCCTCGGGGCGAGGCGTCCGCGCCTCGGGGCGAGGCGTGCGCGGCGGGGGCCGAGCGCTCGGGATTGAACGGAGATCGCTGGCGCCGCTTGCGGATTCCTGAACTCCTCCGACAGATATCACTGAACATGGCGCTCACAGACGCCTCCTTGTCATGGAATGAGGCCGTTGCGCGGGGGCCGCGTGTCCACGAAGAAATATGCTACCGACGGGGACGCGCCGCTGTCAAATGCAATCTGGCGCGACGCCGCGGCGCGTTCGCGGACGAATCTGGCCGGCGTCCCGCCAGCCTTCACCGGCGCCCCGCCGGCCTTCACCGGCGCCGCGCCGGCCAGATCTACTTCGCCGAGGTCGGGCGCGGGGACCGCGTGAGAGGAGCGAGAACCATCGTCTCCAGAAAGCGGGCGCTACGAAGAGGTCGCTCGAGGTGCGTCTCAAACATCCGGGTCGTCAGGCGCAGAAGATTCGTTCCCGCGCGCCGACTCACGACGACGGGAGCGGCGGCCGAACCCTCGGCGGGCGAGCTTGCGATGCGGTGCGGGCGCCTCGCCCCAAGGCGCGGACGCCTCGCCCCGAGGCCCATGATGCGTCGCAGACAATCGAGTTCCTCGTCGTTCAGCGGGAAATCGTGGCTCGTCGGCGCGGACGCCTCGCCCCAAGGCGCGGACGCCTCGCCCCGAGGCGCGGGATGCACCAGGTGCAGCGTTCCTCGCAGGAGATTCAGGTAATACCGAGGCGCCCGGTTCGCGTCCTTGGTGGCACGGGCATCCTGCCCGTGTTCGGCTGCGGAACTTGGGCTGGAAGCCCAAGCCACCTCTGCGTCGTTGGACGTCGTGCGGACGCTTCGCCCCGAGGCGCGGACGCCTCGCCCCGAGGCGCGGGGAGCAGGCGCGGGGGCCGCGTGAGGCGCGGGGGCCGCGTGAGGCGCGGGGGCCGCGTGAGGCAGAACCGTCCCGAGTTGGGGCGCGTAGCCGAAAGCGGCGAGGAGGGCGAGATATCCGGAGATTGCGAAGGAGCCTGGGTGATCCGTTTCCCCCAAGCCAAGCAGGAAGTCTTCGGCGAGGTCATAGAGCTCGGCCGCGTACGGATCGTTTTCATGACTGTAAGTGAGCACCTCCGCAAAGAGTCCGGCGTAGGCCAAGCGCGCCAGCGTGGTTTTGGGCGCCTCTCCCCGGTGAGGGCGAAGCGGCTGCGCTCGAGCGTAAGTCGGCCGGGTCAGGAGATCGGCGCCGAAGAGGTTGGCAAGCCCGCCGGCGGGTCGGCGGGAAAGGCGAACCCGCAGAATCGAGAAGGGTTGCAGCAAGGGCGCCAGGTTCGCCTTCGGGCGCCGCGCCCCTTTGGCCACGGCCCCAATGCGGCCCGTCTCTCGGCCCAGGAGCGTAACGAGCAGGGAGGTCTCGCGGTAGTCGCGAGCTTCCAAAACGATGGCTTTCGTGTCGAGCAGAGGCATGAAGACTTCCGGCGCCGCCCTCTCGCAGCCCCCGCGCGTTTTCCCGGTCTCGGCGCATGGGAACGCGCCCCGCCGCCCTCACGCGGACGCCTCGCCCCGAGGCGCGGGGTCGAACAGGCGCGTCGCACTCTGGGCCAGGCGTTCCTGCGCCTCGCCGCGCCGCATTCCAACGTTGGCGATGATCCCGAAGATCAGATAGTTCGTTGCGAGGAAAGAGCCGCCGTAGGAGATCAGCGGCAGCGGGATGCCCATGATGGGCAACAGGCGAAGCACCATGCCGATGTTGATGAAAAGATGAATCAGGACGATGCTGACAAGCCCGATCACGAGATACTTGCCGAAAGGATCGGGGCTGACAATGGCGATGAGCGCCGCGCGCCACACGATGAGGACGTAGAGGCCAAGCAGGGCCAGGCATCCGACCAGGCCGAACTGCTCGCCGAGAGCGGAGAAGATGAAATCGGTGTGGCGCGCGGGGAGAAAGCGCAGGCGCGACTGGGACCCTTTCTTCCAGCCCTTGCCCGTGATCTGGCCGCTGCCCAAGGCCATCTCGGCCTGTTGGATGGTCCACGTGGCGGGGTCCTTCTCGGAGGGTTTCCTCTTCCCTTGATCGGGCTCTCGTTGCCCCGCGGCGCCCGACAGGATGTCCTCGACTCCAGGCGGCTTGAACATCCCGCGAACCGGTTCGATGAACACGCGGATGCGATCCTTCTTGTTGCCCGTGAGACCGGGAATCGACTCAGCCGTGGCCAGATAATACAGTCCGCCCGCAGCGGCCATGATCCCCACCACGGTGACCGTCAGGACGACCCGCCACGGGATGCCCGCCACGAACAGGAGAAGAAAGGGGAGAGGGAGAAAGGTCGCGGCGGTGCCGTAATCCGGCTGCTTGGCGATGATGATGACGGGCATGGCGACCAAGAGAAGCGGCGGGATGGTCTCCAGGACGTTCCCCAAGCGTCTCCGCCGCCACGCGAGCCAGTGCGACAGAACAGTGACAACGGCGATTTTCGCGAATTCCGAGGGCTGGAACCGCACGGATTGGCCGCCTAGGGGCGCCTCAAGCCAGGACGATGCGCCGCCCGCCTTGATCCCCGTCAGAAAGCCGATCGGACCGTGTCCGGCAACCAGAAGCGCGATCAAGAGCCCAAGGCAGAGAGCGTAGAAAGGCCAACCCAGAAACTGGAGCCACCGGTAAGGGGTCAGCAACGCGAAGAGAAACACCGCCGCCGAGACCGCCCACCACATCATCTGGCGGGAAACGATCTTCGTCAAGCCAGGGACTCCTCCCGTTGCGCCTTCGAGAACAATGATCCCGAACGCGGTCGTTGCCAAGACGAAGAGTATCAGAAGATAGTCGAGCTGGTAGAGGCAAGACACAATCCGCGAAGGCTGACGATCTTGTTCTGCGGGGCGGACGAGATTCACGCTTCATGCACTCCACGGCGCCGCGTCGGCGATTCCGGCGATTCTGCGGGGAACATGGCTCGCCTCAGACGCAATGCGAGACTCCTGGCCGCAAGGGCCATGAGAGTGGCGGCAAGAATGCCGCCCAGCTCGAGACGAAAAGCCACCCCGTAAACGCCCCAGGCCAGCAGGCCGGCCAGCGCGTCCTCGGCGAGAAGCGCCCCGAGGAGAATCAGGGCGTCAAGCCAAACCAGTTCAAGAGCGGCGGCTTCGACGAGGAGACCCGCACAAGCCCCGGCCAGCCCCAAGGTAAGCATCGACATTCCCAACGGACCCCCATGGAGAGAGACGAGCGCCGTCGCTGCCAGCCACCCGGCGCCAAGCCCCCAGATAAAACCCGAGCGCATGCCGACGAGAACAACCGCCGCCGCCCCGAAGTGAAGCCCCGTCCGGCCCCCAAGCAAAATCGGTCCAACCACGGCGTCCAGAAGAACGCCGACCAGAACGGCGAAAAGGGAAATCAGGATTCGTCCCTTCACGGTTTCACTCGATCGCAGCTCGATCGGCGAGGGCCCCGACGCCGCCGACACGGATGGGCCGGGCTTTCATGGGTCCGGTCGTCCGATGGATCTCGCGGACCGGGTCCGTGCTGCGGACGGGGTCCGTGCTGCGGACGGGGTCCGTGCTGCGGACGGGGTCCGTGCTGCGGACGGGGTCCGTGCTGCGGACGGGGTCCGTGCTGCGGACGGGGTCCGTGCTCGCGGACCGGGTCCGTGCTGCGGACGGGGTCGGTGCTAAGGCGCGCCCGACGCGCCGCCGGGCGTCGGTCGCTCGGCGGATGGTTGGGGAAGACGCTCGCCGGCGGCTCCGCCCGTAAGATCCTCGATGTCCGGCGGCTCGCCGCTGCCGGATGATTGGCCCGTTTTCAGCACCAGCACTTCCTCCATCTGGCCGAAAACGACGGCGGGTTCAACCTCGCCAACGGTCTGGCCGAAGCGATTCTTCTTGAGGCCCGACACGGCGCCGACAAGAAGACCTCCCGGGTAGAGCGAATTGCGCATGCCGGAGGTCACAACGCGCTGACCCGGCCGCAGAGGGATGTTGGGGTTCTCCAGGGTCACCTCCAGCTTTCCCGCTCCGCCGGTTCCGCGGACGACGCCGTGGGCTCGGACCGGAAGCGCCAAGACCCCGACGGCCGCCTGCGGATCGCTCAGGAGTTGGATCGTAGAGGTTCCGGGGCCCGTTTTCAACACCGACCCCGCCAAGCCCCCCAGGTAGTGGATGACCGGGTCACGGGGCTGGATGCCGTGCTTCGCTCCGCGATTCACGAGGAGACTGCGGGTCCAGCGCCGAGTGCCGTAGGCGATGACGTCGGCCGGAATCACCTTCCATCCTTGGGTCTCCGCGAGGGTCGCTGTGGCATCCAGCCGCTCATATCGCGCAATGGCTTCGCGGAGCGCGGCGTTCTCCGCGCTCAGACGCGCGTTCTCTTGCTCGAGGATCGCATTGCGCCGGCGCACGTTGTCGCTCGTCACGAGGAACGTCAGACTGCGCGAAACCACGCGCGCCGCCCCGGCAGCCCCTCGAGCCAGCGGCGAGAGCGCCGCCTGAAGACCGGAACGCCCGGCTTGACCGACGCCGTCGGCCTCACCGACCCCGTCGGCCTCTTCCGCGGCCCGCGGGCGCAATGCTCCCCAGATCCAGAGAGCGCTCGGCACGCCCACGACCAGCACGATGAAGGCGATCGCTTTCAGTACTGCTTTCTTCAACTCCTGCACTGTAGATCAGCCCCGTCGAGAGAATCAAGGAGTACCGTCAAGGCCCGGCGTTTTCCCCAAAGAAAAAGGAGCGAAGAGGCGTCAATGCGTCTTCGCTCCAGGTTCCGGCCTGTGGCCGCCGAGAGGCGACGCCCGGCGGCCACAACCCTCAGGCCTGTCCTAGTAGATCTCGATCTTGACGTCCGAGAAAGTGATGCCTCCTGAGTCATCCTGCCAACCGGAATCGCCGGCGGCGTAACGGTTGAGACTCAGCACCTGGACGGCCGGCAGGAGGTAGTCGTTCTCCTCGTCGTAGCCCTCATGCGTGTGCGCCCAGGTCGAAAGGACCGCGCCCTCCCCCGCGGGCGGAACGCCGGGATTCACCTGGTTCGGATCGACCAGGTTCCGACCGCCCCAGGCGGCATGGAGCTTCGCGTACGGCTCGAGAGCGCCGTAGATGTCGAACCAGACGACGTTGCGCGAGTACTGGACTTCCGAGCCTCCCGCCGCGGTTTCCGTCTGGGACATGTACGCGTGCAGGAAGACGCGCGTCAGGGGGGTTGTCTCCACGTTCAGCGAGGCGGCGCGGATGCTAAGGCGCGCGAGCTTGCTGTTTCTGCAAGGCGGGTTGCCGTTGAGTTCCCCCGCCGCGGTCGCCGGCGGCGCGAAGGCGCCGATGAACCGGGCCTGAAACAGCGGATCGTAGGGGCCGGCTTCCAGCGTGATCGAGTCGGGCGTCTTGGTGATCGAGCCCGCGCCGAGGAACGATCCGCCGAGCGTCGCCGTGTTCCAAAGACCCAGATCTGCGTAGAGAGTCGCCTCCTCGGGGTTGACGGGCCTGGGGATGGGTTGGATCTCGACGTCCTCGACGGTGAAGACCCCGTGATCGCCGCGCTGGGAATGGAGCAGGTCGAAGAGGAGCGTGTACTGCCGGAGATCCTTTCCAGGCGCCAGCGGCCAGTTGGCCAGCGTCCCGTCGTCCCCCATGTCGGTCGTGCCGAAGGGGACCTCCCAGACGACGGAAGCAATGTAGTCGGCGCCTTCAGACGGAGCGTTGGCCGCGTCGCGGGTGACGACCTCGATGCCCCCAAAGTGAGTGAAGGCCTCGTTGGTGTACTCGATCCGGTAACCGGGACAGAGATCGGCCGATGCGGCGTCGTTGCGCAGCGTCAAACGCGCCGAGTAAAGCTTCTCCGCCATCTCGGCCTCGCCGGCGGCAAGCGGGAACACGGGCGCTCCGCCGTCCTCGCTCAGGTTCCAGGAGCCAAAGACGATCCTCCCTCCGGGATCGTCGCCGGGCGACACCTCGAAGCCGATCTTGCCGGTGAGGATGGGCCGCCCCGGCTTGACGAACGCCGTTTCGGAGATTGAAGCCGCCTCGTGCCAGCGGGGATTCTCCTGGTGAAGACAGGGAAGGAAAGGAAGAACCCGAACGGGCGGCGTCTCGACGCGCTCGCCAGGGGTGGACGAGCCGTCCGGATTCTCCCTTGTCACAACGCACGTGATGGTGTCTCCCGCGCCGAAATTGTGGGGCGTGAGGGTGGGACCCGTCGCGCCAGGAATACCGCTCCCATTCTTCCGCCATTGGTAGGAGCGCTCGCCGCCGCCGTTGGGCTCCTGCGAACCGTCCGGACCCAACGTAACAATCACCAGCGAAAGGGTCGTGTTGACGTCGGCGGGCCACGGTGTGATGAAAGCCGCGAGAGCGGAGTAGGAAAGGTCCACGGGAACCGGAACGACTGCGGGGTGACCTGGGTGGTACGAGACGACGGCGCAGAAATTCTCCTGGGCCGCGCTGATCGGAACGACCTCGATCAGCGCCGTCCCGGTCTCATCCGTCACGGCCGATCCACGGAGCACCT
>Ga0315285_10002875_pt1 | contig 18038 bp, 16 predicted proteins | sample YL17G09_36_MG_FD_203698 | JGI IMG/M metagenome (GOLD analysis project Ga0315285, IMG submission 203698) | Sediment microbial communities from Yellowstone Lake, YNP, Wyoming, USA - YL17G09_36 | ecosystem: Environmental > Aquatic > Freshwater > Lake > Sediment | place: USA: Wyoming | collected... | reverse complement strand
TGAGAGAGATAGTCAGACAAGACCCTGATGTCATATTAGTAGGTGAGATGAGAGACAGGGAAACGATTATGATGGGAATGAGAGCGGCGATGACAGGGCATTTAATATTAAGTACTCTTCATACAACGAATGCTGTTCAAACAGTGAACAGGATTTTGCAATATTTTGATTCGGATGAACAAACTGCAATCCGCTCCGATCTGGCAGTTTCATTAAGAGCAGTAATATCCCAGAGGCTCTTACTCACACCAGATAAAAAAGCAAGAGTTCCAGCAGTTGAGGTAATGATAGTTAATAATATGGTGCAAAAATTAATTCGTGAAGATAGAATTGCCGATATGCAACAGGTGATTCAGAATGCCGAAGAGGGAATGCTGACCTTTGACCAATCACTGGCTCAACTTTACATAAAAAAACTTATCACCTTTGAGGTGGGTCTTGAAGTGGCAGAAGACCAACAGCTTTTTAAGAGGCTTGCTGAAGGTCGATATGCAGGAACTGACAAAACGGGTCTTATTGGCCATTTCTAAGATTACATTCACAATTTGAAATCTCTGAAAAACTAACTAATCTGTCATTCCCGTGCAAACGGGAATCCAGAATTATATCAAATTTGTTTAGATTTCTCCTGGATTCCTGCTTTCGCAGGAATGACACGGCATCAGTTGATAGTTTTTCAGAGCTCACAAATTATAATTCTTGACATAAAAGTTTATATGAAAAGATAATTATTTTTTTAATTATAAAATTTATTTGAAATTTAAATGATGAGAAACCTAAAGGGTTTCAATACGAAGACGATACTACAAAGAATATGGTTACAAAAGATATTGGAGAAAGGTAAATGCAGTGGTTCAGGAAACCTAAGTACACTACATTAAAACCTGCTACGATGAAAGATAGAGTTCCAGATAACTTATTATATAAATGTGAGAATTGTCTGGAAGTCATATTTATGAAGGACTTCGAGAAGAATTTCAAGGTCTGCCCGAAGTGTAATTATCATTTTAAGCTTTCATCAATGGAACGAGTAAAATTACTTGCTGATGAAGGGACCTTTAAGGAATTTGACAGTAATATTGCACCCCAAGACCCACTCAATTTTGTCGACTCTAAAAAATACACTGATAGATTAAAGATGTTCCAACAGAAGACAGGGCTAAAAGATGGAGTCATTAGCGGAAAAGCCAAAATTAATGGTATTGGTGTCATATTAGTTTGTCAGGATTTTGAGTTTATCGGTGGAAGTATGGGAAGTGTGGTAGGTGAGAAAGTCACAAGGGCTATTGAAAAAGGAATAGAAGAAAGAATCCCGGTCATTATAGTATGTGCCTCAGGTGGAGCGAGAATGCAAGAAGGCATCCTTTCTCTAATGCAAATGGCTAAAACCAGCCTTGCCCTTGCAAAATTATCAGAAGCAAAAGTCCCTTTTATAACGGTTTTAACGGATCCTACTACCGCAGGCGTTATGGCAAGCTTCGCTTCACTCGGAGATGTAATTGTTGCAGAACCTGATGCCTTGATTGGATTCGCAGGTCCTCGTGTTATTCAACAAACAATCAATCAAATTCTCCCAAAAGGGTTTCAGAAATCGGAATTTGTTCTTGAACACGGATTTATCGATTTAATCTCACACAGAAAAGACCTTAAGGAAAAGTTAACAAAGATTTTGAAAGTCCTGAAACCCGTTGACTCTTCTCTGATTAATAAAAATGTTTCATTATTAAAGAACAATACAACCGATAAAGAAAAAAATGAGTTTAACGAGATAAACAATATAACCACTCAAAACAACAAAATCAAAATCGAATCGAAAAGATAACCTACCTGAAATTGAATCCCGCAATTTAACACATCTGAAGAACTGGCTGAATAATATGTCATTCCTGCGAAAGCAGGAATCCAGAAAGTATTTAACGAAATTTGATATATTTCTGGATTCCCGTTTACACGGGAATGACACAGTAGCCATTATTTCAGAGATTTTAATTCAGCATCCTATTTTAATTGCGAACAGTGAATCCCTCTTGGATTGAAGCATTCATTACAGGAAATACATTCCGACTTATGTGAAACTCCCGATTTGAGTTTGTTTACAAAATCAGGTTCACGAATGAAAGGTCGACTCATCGCTATCATATCCACATAACCAGAGTTAATCAATGTCTCCATCACTGATAATGATCTGATACCACCGACAAGGATTAAAGGCAAGTTCGTAGCCTCTTTAATCCTTTTTGCATAAGGGAAAAAGTAAGCCTCTTTATCAGGTGAATCAATATTAGGTCGGGATGATACTGCTCCAGCTTCAGCAATACCTCCACTCAGTTCAATAGCATCAAGAGTATTTTCGGCAAGTATCCGAGCAACCTTTTCTGACTCATCTATTGTTAATCCCCCCACAATGCAATCTTCGGAATTGAGTTTTGCAAAGATGGTATAATCCCTCCCGACCATTTCTCTCGCTTTTGTGAGGATTTCAACAATGATTCTCACTCGATTTTCCGTCGTCACTCCATACTGATCTGTTCTATGATTTGTATAAGGAGAAATGAACTCACTTAATAAATAACCGTGAGCAATATGAAGTTCGACTGCATCGAAGCCAGCGTCTCTTGCTCTTCTAATAGCATCCACAAAGGCATCACGAATCATCTCGATTTCTTCTACGGTCATTTCTTTTGGGGTTACACCTGTTGAGGAATCAGTCACAGGAGAAGGGGCAAGTGGTTCGCCCAGAATAAATTTAGGTCTTGTTTGCCTACCACCGTGAACAATTTGTAGAGCAATTTTAGCATCGTAACTATGAACAACATTGACTAATTTTCTCCAACCATCTAAAAATCTATCATCATAAATCGCTCCCTGTTTGAGACTCGATTTCCCTGTCGGATGAACATAAGTATATCCTGTATTTATTAGTCCCACACCACCCTTGGCAAGTTGTCTATAAACATCTATAAGTTTTTCCGTGACTTCCCCATCTTTTGATGCAAGATATTCGTGAGTTGATGAACGCACAAATCGATTTTTTATCGTGATAGAACCAATTTTAATTGAAGTAAATAAGACATTCATTTTCTTCTCACCGAATTACGCTTATCGAGTGATTGTAAAGATGGTGCAGGATATGTATCCTGCACCAAAATTAAGGACAGGATGAATATCCTATTCAACTTAATTTAGCTTTGAATAAAAATTTGATTTCCCACCTAATCGTTTATCTCTAACAAGGTCAAATATTTTTCTCTTTTCTATTGGATGAACAATACTCTCATCCAATTCCAGTAATGGTTTAATAACAAAATCTCGATTGAGCATATCAGGATGGGGAATTTTTAACTCGGGTAAATCTACAAATAAATCATCATATAACAGTATATCAATATCAATGATTCGTGGATCCCATCTTCCTGCTTCTGTTCGACCGATTTTTTTTTCGATGTCCTTTAATTTTCTTAATAATTCAAGAGGTTCGAGTTCGGTATTCAACTTCAAGACGCAATTGAGGAATTTAGGTTGGTCAGTTTTCCCATAAGGTTCACTTTCATAGATACTTGAGACAGCTTTAACAGATGTTGACGGAAGTTTCTTAATCAAATCAATGGCTTCTTTAATATAATCCAACCTCTCTCCAAGATTGGAACCTAACCCAATATAAATTGTCTTATAGAAATTCATATATATAAATGTGGGATGCGATATTTTGCTACCACTTAGAGATTTCAAATTATAACTTTCTTCCTACGGCTTCGGCAATTTTTCTTACACTTTCAACAAGATGCGCAAACTTCTCAGGCTTGAGAGATTGTGGTCCATCCGAAATTGCATGGTCAGGCTCATTATGCACCTCAATAATTAATCCATCAGCACCTGCAGCTATTGCTGCCATACTCATCGGTTCAATTATTCTCCAGTATCCTGTTCCATGACTCGGGTCAACAATTGTGGGCAAATGACTCAGATAATTAATCATAGGAATAGCATTCAAATCAAGTGTGAATCGTGTCATCGTCTCGAACGTTCGTATTCCTCTTTCACACAACATCACGTTATAATTGCCTTGAGAAAGAATATATTCAGCAGACATAAGAAATTCCTGAATTGTGGTGCTCATCCCACGTTTTAACAACACAGGTTTTTTGACTTTTCCCACAGCTTTTAGAAGCGAATAATTCTGGACATTTCTTGCACCAATTTGAAGAATATCCGCATATTCACACACCAGCGGAACATCCACAGGTGTTATAACTTCTGTAATTATTTTTAGTCCTGTTTCCTTTTTGGCTTTTTCTAAAAGTTTTAATCCCTTCTTCTCAAGCCCTTGAAAGGCATAAGGAGAAGTGCGTGGCTTGAAAGCACCGCCTCTTAAGACTTTCGCACCTGCTTTTTTCACTTCTTTCGCAATGTGAATAATCTGACTTTCATTTTCTACTGAACAGGGTCCCGCCATAATTATTATCTCATTACCGCCTATTTGTATATCCTCAATCTTTATAACAGTTTTTTCCTTCTTCATTTCCCGACTGGATAACTTATAAGGCTTAAGGATAGGGACAACCGATTCTACACCTGGCATTGTTTCCAGTGCCTGTAATGGTCTTTTATCCTCATGACCGACACAACCCACGACGGTTCTTTCAACTCCATGTATGACGTGTTCTTTATATCCGAGTTCACGGATTCGCTTTATAACATTTTTCAAATCTTCTTTAGATGCACCACGCTCCATTACAATAATCATTTTACATTCCCCTTCCTACAATTAGAAACCTCTGAAAAAGAAATTAAATGTGGGGGACGCATATATGCCTCCCTTTCAATTTAATATAATCATTTCATAAATAATGTTGTAGTACGAAATTTACCTCACAAAAAATTCAATTTCCCCGACAGAAGAGTATGGGTTACTGATACAAATACCACACTTCCGAAAGTGTCGGAATCATCTCAAGACTCCAGAACCCTCCCTGGAGTGTATAAAGACCGCCTGTTGATTTCCCTGCATCAGGCTGTCCCACAGTCCCATTCAAGACATAAAGCCCACCACTTACTTCACCACCGCCACCATCTATTGTCCACCACGAAATCTCATAGGCAAAAGTGATAGCAGTAAAGAGGAATAGTATAATGACAATGAACGTTACTTGTCTACGCACTCTCGGTATTTCTTCCACTTTGAAACACCTCCTTAATTTTATGCATTCTAAATGATAACGGTTGTTTTCAAAATGTTAAGTAAAAAGGTTGCTATTGGTAAATATGTAATAATTATTATTTATGTATTTCAATTTGTTCTGATTGTAAAGCAGAAAATCACTTAATACTAATAAAATGTCGTTTAGTGTTTGAAAAATAAAATGTGGCAGATAAGAGGAAGAATAAAAAAGTGAATTTTCCGTAGACTAATTGCAGGGAATTCATTCACTTCTTTTTGCTTTGTAAACTGATAATCCTTGCCAGCCCAGGAATTCTCATCGAGATGTATAAAATATTTCATACATCTATTTAAATTCTTCGGTATCTTTTAGTCCTGGAACATAAAATTCATCCAAGTAGTTGTCCCCAAAACCTTCTCTCCCACATTATAAACAAAGCCTTTGCCATCGAGAATATTCAGAACATAGCGAAATGTGATGTAAGCATCGTCGATAATGAATTGCCTGAAAAGAATTCTCAAAATAGCTGTGATAATAAAAAGCAGTATGAAATTAATTTTATATTTTTGAATTAGATTTAACACAAATTTTTTACCACAACGGCACAACGAGCACTACGAATTTCCTGATGGTTCACAATACTGATGATGCTATATCTAAAACCAATAGTAGCCCACGATTTTAATTGTGGGCTATTATGAAATAACAAACGTATTTGATAAGAAAACTGTTTAAACGGATTTTTAATTAAAAAAGAATCAAAAATAGAATATCTTCATTTATACCCACAGATAAATCTGTGGGCTACTAATAATATAATAATTGCGACACAGTCTCCTGATGGCTAGAGATATATTGTTTATACCCCCTCTCCTTTATCCTCTCCCCCAAGGGGAGTGGAGGTTGTGTGCGTTGTGTCGTTGTGGTTAAATAATTATTTTCTACCAACTTTGAAATACATTCACTTCGCCTGTTTTCACCGCATTATAGGCATAACAATACATCGCAGCGCTCCAGAGTTGATGAGGTGAACCCATCGGTTTTCCTGTTTTTTTATGTAACCATTCATTAAATTCCCATTCTTCTTTTTTACCCAATTTTCCTCCGATTGCCAATTTTTCTAATTCTAATTTTGCTTTTTCTAACATTCCGCATTTAATTAGTGATGCTACATATATTCCGCCAACCCATAACCAAATTCCTCCATTATGATATTGATATGGCAAATTAAGATGAGCCTTCGCTAACCACGGCAACCATCTTTTATCACCCTGCATTATGGGATGGTCTAAAACGGCTAATGGATAAGGCTCATTACAACCCGAGTTATCAATGTATTCAAGAATGCTTTTCTCTTTTTCATCATTATTACAAACACCAAATAAAATTGCCAATGTATTTCCCACAGTATCACATTCGAGACCGTATTCAGACATTGTGATGTAAGGGAGATAGAACGGATAGAATTGGAGATTACCGAATATTATTGCGTAACGCTCATAATATTGAACACCTGAAATCTTATGCTCAAATTCCCACTTTTTAATTTTCTCAAGGTTTTTATGATTTATCCACATATAAGTATTAATGGCTTCTTTTATCTTATTCGCGATTCTCAATGGTTTTAAAGAGAGTTCCTTAGCCATTTCATCATACGCTTTAACGGCTGCATAAAAAAGAACTTCATCGTAGAGGACGTGGTGACGGTAAAAAAACAGGTCACGCCAATCGCTATTTTCAGGAACTTCAAGCAGGTAATCTTCATTCGAATCCTGACAGAGAATCCACCGCATAGCAGATTCTATATTGTTTGATAAATACTTGATGAAACCATCCCCCCGCATCTTGAAGTAATAATAGCAGTTGATAATAAACCAGAGAGGAGCATCAATGGCGCTACAACCTGCAATCCCATAAGAGATAATGGGTTTCTTTTGAGCCGACACATAATTTGGAATCAAGCCACGAGATGATTGATGTTTAGCAAGAGTCAACAGGCTTACTCGGATGCCTTCATCAATTTCCTTATCATTCAAAATGAGTGCACCTAAGGCAGAAATTGCGAGGTCTCTTGCCCAGACTTGGACATAGTGTTTTACAGATGCAGTCATTCCATAAGGAGTAATATTCGACTTTACAATTTCTTTTGCTTTTTTATAGGCAATATCAATTAAAGACATTGTTCTTTCTCCTTTAAAGAATCATCATATATTGAAGATTGAAAATTGGGAATATTACCCTGTCATGCTGAACTTGTTTCAGCATCTTCTATTTTAATCCTTAATGAGATTCCGAAACAAATTCGGAATGACATTTTTACAATCTCAAATTTCCAATTCATAGAGAGGAATTTTTGTTCTGTAAACTAAAAAATCTTGATATATTCCAAATGTCGTTATTATTCTCTTATTTATTAATTGTAGGGGCATATTGCATATGCCCCGAAATTATTGGGCACGTGCAACGTGCCCCTACTACGAAAGGTTATTTTATGAGTAAGAAGATCAAACTTGTCGTTCTTTATGGAGGAGTTTCTTCCGAACATATCATCTCAGTTTCGTCAGCAGAAACACTTATTAAACATCTTAACCCAGAACGTTATCTCGTGAAGCCAGCATATATCACGCAAACAGGGATTTGGGTTCTCGCTGATAAATTTTATAATTTAAAATATGCTGGAGGAGAACTGGCGAATTTTATTTCTATTTCAAAAGCCTTAGCGAATAACGAAATAAAGTTGTCCGATGTTACATTTCCTCAGGGGGTAGATAATATTCTTACAGATAAGCCTGATGTTGTTTTTATTATTATGCATGGTGTGAATGGAGAAGATGGGACAATACAGGGGATGCTGGAATATCTCGGATTAAACTATACAGGCTCCGATGTTCTTTCGAGTGCTTTATGTATGCATAAAGTTTATTCAAAGCAGATTTACCAATTAAATAAGATACCCACTCCTTCCTTTTTGGTTATTCAAAGAAAACAATGGAAAACAAATAACGCTGATGTCATCAAAAAGGCTGTTAAAGAGATGGGATTACCTCTTGTCATCAAGATCCCAGCAGAAGGCTCAAGTATTGGTATGGATATATGTTACAGCGAAAAGTCCTTAAAAGCATCGATGAACAAACTTTTCTCTAACGCTTCCTTTCTAATGGTCGAGGAATTCATAGATGGTATCGAGGGTACCTGTGGTGTGTTGAAAGAGAGTAAGGAAGGAGAGTGCATTGCCCTTCCACCTACTGAGATTGTGCTAAAGCAACCCCAATACTTTGATTATTATGCGAAATATACACCTGGTGCCACAGATGAAATAACACCGGCAAGATTACCCGAGAAGTTAATTAAAAAAATCCAAAAGTATTCTATCATTGTTCACCAGGCTTTAGGCTGTGGGAGTATGTCCCGTTCTGATATGATAGTTCGTGAAGGAATTCCTTATTTTTTAGAGACGAATACGATTCCGGGAATGACGCCGACTTCTCTTTATCCTCAAGGGGCAAAAGCGTATGGCATCTCCTTTACTGAGCTTCTTGACAAGATAATAAGATATTCGTTATAGAGGTATTTATTATTGGAGATTGAAAATTGGAAATTTCAAATCACAAATTTCCAATTGAAAGATTCTAATGGCGCGGATACATCTTGCATTAATACATTATCCCGTTCTTGATAAGGATAAAAATATTGTCTCTACCTCTATAACCAATTTTGATATTCATGATATTTCACGTTCGGCTAAAACATTTGGAATGCAGACTTTTTATATTGTTACGCCGACTTTATCTCAGCACGAATTTGTTCAGCGAATTGTAGAACATTGGGAGTCAGGCTATGGTGCGGTCTATAATCCGAATAGAAAAGAAGCGCTCGAACTAATTAAAGTTAAAAGCGACCTTTTCGAAGTCTTTGATGATATAGAAAAAATAGGCGGTTCTCAACCTATAACAATAGGTACTTCCGCCAAAACATACCATAAGTCCTTATCTTTCGGAGGACTTTGTGAATTATGCAAACAAGATGTGGATATTTGCCTGATATTTGGGACAGGGTGGGGAATTGATCCCACACTAATGGCTGATTTTGATTATATTCTGGAGCCAATTAGAGGGGTCGGGAATTACAATCATTTATCTGTCAGATCAGCCGTTGCAATAATACTTGACAGGATAACTCAAAACAGGGCATAAAAACTTTCCCTTTTTAAGTGGAGGTGTATAAAAAATGAAAGCGATTATTAAAGAGATTGAATCCAAACAGCTTAAGAAAAATATACCTGAATTTAAAGTGGGTGATACGGTAAAAGTTTCACTTAAAATCATTGAAGGAGAAAAAGAAAGAATTCAGGATTTCGAAGGTGTGTGTATCCGTCGAAAAGGAACCAGTATAAATGAGACCTTTACGTTAAGAAGGGTTTCCCATGGAGTTGGGATGGAGAGAACATTTCCTTTACATTCACCCAAAATAGCAGAGATTTCAGTTGTAACCAAGGGGAGAGTCAGAAGAGCTAAACTTTATTATCTCAGAGAGAGAAGAGGAAAAGCGGCACGAATCAAAGAAGAAAAATGGATTGAGAAAGAGCTGACTCAAGAAACGTCTGTATCTCCTGAGAATCAGGATGAGGGCAATAAGCCTAACGAAACAGAGAAGTAAACAACTTTCTGACTGTTTGTAAATCTATCAGGTATTTCTACAATTGTTTTCATTCTTCCATTTTTCCCATTGTTAGATACGTAATAACACTCGAAGTTTCCCCTCTTTAATTTATTAATCTTATTGATATTTTACTTATGGTATTAAAAATTCAGCCGATAAGTATTGTATAATAGCGAGAGGTTCGAAATATGTGAACCACCTCAAGGTAAAGATGGTTGATATGAGAGAATCGAATTATAATTTGAGGGAAAACGGAAACGGAACAAGTGCGGAAGCACTGTTCTGCAAACAGTCTTTCGAGGGGAAAAAGATTCTTGTTGCTGATGATAATATTCAAATCCTTTGTATCGTGAAGGAGATGTTGGAAAACGAAGACTTTCACGTTATTACCATTGATAGCTTAGAGGATATATTTTTCTTCATTCGAAATATTAAGCCAGATTTGCTTATCTTAGACATTATGATGCCTCATAAGGACGGTCTGGATGGTTTTGATATCTGTAGAAAAATCAAGGAAGACCCGCAATATAAAGACCTACCTGTGATCCTTTTATCATCAATCACTGAGGGAACAACTACAACCCTCTCAAAATTATGCTCTTCTACGGGTGCCGATGCTTTTATCTCGAAGCCTTTTAAGTCATCAACGCTGATTGGCAAAGTGAAAGAGCTTTTGCTTTATAGCGCCAAATAATTCTATTATTACCATTTAATCTTTTCTTATTTTGATATTCATGCAATTGTTTTTACCACAACGGCACGACGAACACTACGAGGATTTTAAAATAGAATTTCTTAGTGCTCGTTGTGTCGTGGTGGTAAGGTTTTTTAAATCATTGTGGTGCGACATTTATATAGTGCAATAGTATGTGAGGTAAACCTCGCACTACAATAATGCGAGAAAATCAGAATGTATGATAAAGTCTATCAGGGGCTTGGGCAGGCATTAAAGACAGATTTCTACGAGCTTACAATGTCTGCTGCATATTTCCAAAACAATATTGATACACTTACCACATTTGAACTTTTTATAAGGAAACTCCCCGACAATCGCTCCTACCTTGTCTTTGCTGGTCTTGAACAGGTAATAGAGTATCTTCTCAATCTCAGGTTTACTAAGAAGGAGATTTTGTTTTTAAAAAGGATGCCCACGTTTAAATATGTAAAGCGAGATTTCTTCGATTACTTGAGAGATTTTCGATTTAACGGAGACCTCTGGTCTGTTCCAGAGGGGACAATTGTATTTGAAAATGAACCGATCATAAGAGTCACAGCGAATATTATCGAGGCACAGATTATTGAAACATTTATCTTAAGTATGATAAACTTCCAGACCCTTGTAGCGACTAAAGCCTCGCGAGTTGTTTATGCGGCAAAGGGGAAGCCAGTAATTGATTTTGGGTCAAGACGAGCCCACGGACCGGAGGCGGGGATTCTTGCGGCAAGGGCTTCTTATATTGGTGGATGTATCGGCACTTCTAATGTTTATGCGGGGTATAAGTTTGGCATCCCGGTTTATGGAACTGCTGCTCATTCGTATACAATGGCATTTGATTCCGAATTAGAATCGTTCAAAAAATATTACGACACTTTTCCTGAAACGACTGTGTTGCTAATTGATACCTATGACATTGAAGAAGGGGCAAGAAATGCTGTCAAGATAGGACAATCATTAAAAGGTGTGAGAATTGATAGTGATAATATTATCGAAAAGAGTAAAAAGGTAAGGAGGATTCTCGATAAGGCAGGATTGCATAATGCGAAAATTTTGGGAAGCGGTGACTTGAATGAATACAAAATAGACAAGATCTTAAAAGAGAAGGCTCCTGTTGATATGTTCGGTGTTGGCACCGAAATGGTAACTTCACGTGATGACCCTGCTTTAGGAGGAGTTTATAAATTAGTAGAGCAGATTACAGACGATGGAATTAAATATAGGGCAAAATTTAGTATAGAAAAGGCAACATATCCCGGGAAGAAACAGATTTTTCGTCGATATGATAATAATGGAATGATGAAAGAAGACATATTAACATTAGCAAATGCTAAAAAACCTCAAGGAACTGAACCACTACTGAAGAATTATATTAAAAATGGGAAGCTGATGAAAAAATTGCCTGAACTCTCCCAAATAAGAAATACGACTGTAAGGAATTTGAAAAAGTTACCAAATAAATACAAGAACTTATATAAAGTAGTTCATTTTAGGGTAAAAATAAGCCCCGAGTTAAAAAGACTTTTTAGGAAACTCCAAAATCTCTATACATAAATATGTTGCAGGGATTTGATTCATCAAACTCGATAACACACCCCTACCCCTCTCAAGAGGGGAATATTCGGGTTTGATAAATCAAACTCCCACATTAACTGAATCTTTGAAGGTATATTATTAATGAAAGATGTAATATTTTTTGACATCGATACACAAAATGATTTTATGTTACCTGAAGGGAAATTATATGTAAAAGGTGCGGAGACGATAATTCCGAAACTTCAAATGCTTTTCAACTTCGCACGCGTTAACAATATCCCCATTATTTCATCGGTGGATGCTCATAAGGAAGATGATAAGGAGTTCAAACAGTTTCCACCCCATTGTGTCAAAGGAACTAAAGGGCAGGAAAAGATTGGGGCTACAACCTTAACTTCTACTATTACTATTCCTAATAAAAAAATTGATGTAGATATAAAGAAGAGAACTCAAATTGTTATTGAGAAAGAGACCTTTGATGTATTTTCAAATCCCAATACCTTGAATATATTGAAAAAACTCAAGCCCAAGAGAGTTGTGGTATTTGGTGTTGCAACTGATTATTGTGTCAAGGCTGTAGTTCTTTCTCTTTTAAAAAAGAAATACGAAGTGATAGTTGTTGAAGATGCGATCAAAGCTGTTTCTCCAGAAACAGAAAAAGTTGCTATTGAGCAAATGATGAAAAGCGGAGCTAAGTTTGTAAAAACAAAGGAGATCATTTCGGGTTGATATTATAATATTGTAAAAAAGAAAAGAATAAGAAATTTTTAAAAATTGTGTTTGAGACCTCTAAGGGATTGATAAAACATAGGGGATGCACATATGCATTCCCCACAATATGACATAAATGGTGCATAATAAATGGTGCGTGGTGCGAGGTTCATCTCGCATAATTGTGTGACATAAATGTCGCACAACGGTTCTTCAGAGTTTTCAAATTTAGATACATAAAAAAACCCCCGAAATTTCTCGGGGGTTTTTGGTTTGTATTCTTTTTAATATAGTGACCACGTCTTAGCTGATGTTACAACTTGAGGCTCATCAGCACCCGGAACTGCACCTGTAGCTGGACGTACATCACCATCTATATCTGTTAAAATGGTTGAAGAGGCTACTGTGCCAAGTCCTGTAACTGGGTAGCCCAAAAAATGTAGAGCACTATCCCAAGATGGAGATGTTGTCGTTGGGTCAACACTCTGTCCACCAGACACAACAGAATCATATCCAGCTGCTTGCCAGGAAGCAAGATTAAGATATGGAGTTCCTGCTATATTACCGAAACCACCTCCACCAGTAGGAACGAGATCATTACCTACAAAGGTTAATCCAAGGCTATTTGCTGAGAAAACTACAGCGACATTAGCTGGGGTCGTGGTAGCCTGTGCCATGCGAATGATGTTGTTTCCGCAAATAACACTACCAGACGTCATCGCTAAAGGAATTCTAATACCAGCGATTCTGCCTAAAGTTGTTCCTGTAAGATACGCATCGCTCGGGATATTGAAGGAGTTGTGCTCAACAATGTAATCAGATATAACACTGTTCACACTTATAGCATAAGTACCGGCATCTGTTGCCGCCGAATAAGCTGGATTGAAAGTAATGCTTTCTAATGTGTTGTTATAAATGTTATAAGTACCATCCATATCTGGGGCTGGAGGAGTTCCTACTCCGGAATCGCAGAGAATACCACAAGCACTATATGTTGCTATTACGGGAGGGACAGTCATATTGATTTTGTTGTTGTAGATATTCTGGACAAATCCACTGTTGCCGTTAGCCGTAAAGTGGAATATTCCTTGATAACTGTAACCAGTACTTGTTCCGCCACCCATTATTATGGAGTTGTTTCTAATTGTGATGTTTCCATAGGCGTTTAAAAATATGCCACGTTGCTTGCAATACATCTCGTTTTTCTCAATCACAAGATCACCAGCTACTGCACCTGCAGTTAATGTTCCAATTGCAACAGAAGTTGCGAAGCCATAGCCACTTGCGTGCGTCCCCGTTCCTGTATAGGAGGCAACCAATTTGCAATTCTGTAATAAACCACCATCAGGTAATATGTCTCCTCCTAATGTTGCAACATTACCGGATGCCCAACGAATTGGTGCATGAGCACCAGAGGTATCATAAATCTCTATGTCCATATTCTTCACAATAACGTTATCATTGTTTCCAAAAACGGTGACGACATAGTTCATTGGGGTAGCTAAAGCGGTAGTAGGCGATCCAGCTATCCAGGTCATATTGCGTGTTATTCCCCCAGGAGTATTAGAACCATCAATTATATATTTACTGTTTGAAGAGAAGCAATTAGAGGTATCAGGAGCATTCCCATTGGTCACACCGATAACAACATGTCCAATTACACCTGCCGGCGCTGCGCCTATATAAGTGAAGTTCAAGATAGGTGTAGCACCAGAAGCAGGTTTAATAGTCAAAGAACCATCTATGCCAAAAGTGTTGCCAAAATAAGAGTTGGTTGGTTCGGTATAGGTACCATTATTAACTTGAAGAGTCCAGGCTCGGTTAATTCCGCCTACAACAGTGTTAAATGCAGTTGAAGCGGCGGCGAGAGTTGTATAATCACCCGCACCTGTTCCATCAAGAATCGCTACAGCCGCAACACCGGTTGAGTTGTCAAAGGGCGTAGCGAAAACTACATAGGATAAAACAAAAAACATAATCAACATAAGTAAGTAAAAAAGTTTTTTCATATATGTTCCCTCCATTTCTGTTAATTAATAGCTTTTTAATTTTAAAACTTCACATCACCTCTCTTTCTTAATAGAATATCTATACCATCTTCCCCTTAATAAACAATAGAATTATTTCCTTATATTAATTAACAAGGGCGATTGTCAAGAAAAAAATATGAAAATTTGTAATTGTTTAAAAACCCATAATAATTATTGCAAATAATAGAAGGGAAATGTTCTATTCTTTTATAAATGATTCGAGGGAGTTAGAGTTAAGATGCTCATCAAGAAAGTAGGAGAGGAAAAATTATGCTTGAGAGTTCCATGCAAAATCAATGTTTAAGTGGTTCTGCTCCTATAAAATAAATTCTATAATCATGGAAGGGGTTTTTTGAAAATCTATTACTCATCACTTACAAAGGTTTCATATGGGCAAGAAAGGGAAAAATTTAGTAGAACAATTTACTGTCTCTGAGTACGATAAGCCTTCCGTTACAACCGATATCTTAGTTTTCACCATTGAAGATAAGAAGTTAAAAATTCTATTAATCAAACGTAAGAATCCTCCATTCAAAGGGAGATGGGCTATTCCGGGTGGGTTTGTCGAGATGGATGAAGATCTTGAGGAATGCGCCCTAAGGGAATTAAAGGAAGAGACAGGGGTTGAAAAAGCCAATCTGATTCAACTGCATACATTCGGGAAACCCGATAGAGATCCAAGAACACGCGTTATCACGGTCGCTTATATAACATTTATTCCTTACAATCAGTTGCAATTTAAGGCTAATAGTGATGCGAAACAAGCGCGTCTTTTCCCTGTATATACCCTTCCCAAACTCGCTTTTGACCATAATGAAATTATTAAGTTTGCGATTGAATTTATTAAGGGGCACATTTTTAAATCAAATTTATTTAAGCACTTTTTGTCAGAAAAAATTGAAGGTGAGGAACAGTAGGGACAGAACGCTGTTCTGTCCCTACAATAAATAAATGTTTTTATTTAACGTTCTACTGCTGGCATTGGTTGTGGTGTGGGTGAAGGAGTTGTAGGTGAAGGTGTCATTCCAGGTTCAATAAGTTTTGGTTCTCCCTGGAGTGCAGGGGTTGGCGTTGGAACCGCAGGGGGCGTGAGAGCTGTCGGAGTAACTGTCGGAACCGGTGTTGCAACAGGTGGAACAGGGCTGGGTGTAGGCGTAGGTATTGGCACAGGGGTCGACGTAATTTCTTCTACGATGGGCTTTGTCACTGTTATGATTTCTTTCAGGTCATCCACATAACCACCATCATATTTTTTATTTGGACCGATAATAACAAGAACCCCATATTGTGCATCAGAAAAAGGACTTCTGTTAATGCGGTAATAAACCGTGGACCCCCATGCGTCGGTAAAGATATCCTTATCTGTTATATAAGGACCCTTCCATCCTGCAAGTTGTGGATTTTCCATCAATGCCATAAACCAATTTTCATTATCTTCAGGGAAAAATCCTGTATCTTTTGTATATTGTAAGATGGCTTCTTTTGTCTTTTTAAGATTAGCGAGCATTTTTGTTTCTATGCGTTCAGGTGCTGGTGGAGCTTCTTCTTTTTTGATTTCTGATGAAGGAGTTTCTTGAACTTTTGGTGCTTCTTCTTTCTTTTCGGATGGTGCAATTTCTTTTTTTTCTGAAGCGGGGATAATTGCGGGAGCTTCTTGACCTTCTTTTATTTGAGGAACAGGTTTAAGTTCCTTTTGTTTTGCCTTTTCTTCTTCATAAGTCACTTCTGAAATCTGGCTTCTTGGTATTTTCAGGAGAATACCTGAGTCTTTTTCAATCACAGTAACACTATCCTTTTCCTCAGCGATGATATCAATATCCATTTTTTTGCCGTTTCGCATCAATATTTGATCGCAGAAAGAGGATACATACAAGACAAGAAATAATAGGAAAAATAATATATATTTAACCGAGCCCCTTGAATAATTTGTTATAATCATTATTAGCCCTCCACTATTTTTTTGAATTAATTAATTTAGATTAATAAATCTATAAAAATAAATCAAGAAAAATAAGTGAGTAATGTTAGGGTGCCTAAATTCTCAAAATCTTTTTAACAAAATACGCATAACTTGTATTGTAACAAACAGAATATACCTAAGCTCCTTCGGTTCTGTATTTAAAATTGCTCTTGACTTATCGCTTTAGGATTAATTACTATATGCAGTGTAAGAATCCTATAATAAATTATATCAATATATTCTAAAAAATACTCAAGTGAGGTTTGATAATGCCCGTAATAGGTCGATCTTTAGGAGATATGCTCCTTAAGGATGGTGTTATCACTCAGGAGCAACTTAAAAAAGTCGTTGAGAAACAAAAAGAATCCGAGAAGTGTCTGGGAAGAGTTCTTGTTGATATGAATATTATCACAGAATCCCAGAAGATAAATTATTTAAAGAAGAAATTGGGATTGAGAGTGGTGGAACTTGAGAAGGAGACAATAGATACTAACGCCATAAAGACGATTCCCAAAAGCACGGCGGAAAAATATCACCTTATACCTTTTAAGTTTGAGGATGGAAAGCTTTTAGTTGCGATGGACGATCCCACTGATATAATTCTGCTTGATACCTTAGAGACTCAAACAAGGGTTCAAATTATTCCTGTTCTTTCTACATTACGAGAAATAGATAATCTTATAACAAAGTATTCTGATAAATTAATAGAGAGTGAATTAGTAACCGAAGAGCTTCTATTCGGAGCCAGATTTTTAAAATCTTTAATCACGATTCTCGTTCTTTTAATTCCCGGAGGAGTGTTGTATTGGTTGTTAAAGGTTAGTAACTATGTCCAGCGTTTATTCTCAAAAATTACTTACTTTGAGATATTTCTTTATATATTCATTGTCTGGGCGTTTTGGGCTATTATTGTTTTTTATGTCAATAGTCTTATCTTCAGTAAAGAGAAAAGGATTATCTGAAATTCCTCAGTTCGTAGTTCTTGCTTTAGCAGGCATAATGATACCCCACTAAAGTGGGAACTACAAACAACATATTATGAAGTATGATGATTACCCACCTAAACAAAGTGATGTTTTTCTTAAAAGAGTTAATATTATACTGATTTTTATTGTCTTTGTCTTTTTTATCTTCCTCTTACGCCTTATTTATCTACAGCTTATCAATGGCAACAAATACCTTATTTATTCGGAGAATAATCGTTTGTATTCTAAAAGGATATTAGCACCTCGTGGCTCCATTTTTGATAGGAAAGGTAGACCGTTAGT
>Ga0315285_10002872_pt1 | contig 18049 bp, 14 predicted proteins | sample YL17G09_36_MG_FD_203698 | JGI IMG/M metagenome (GOLD analysis project Ga0315285, IMG submission 203698) | Sediment microbial communities from Yellowstone Lake, YNP, Wyoming, USA - YL17G09_36 | ecosystem: Environmental > Aquatic > Freshwater > Lake > Sediment | place: USA: Wyoming | collected... | reverse complement strand
CCCGCTCCAATCCGCATAAATTCGCGGGCTTCACCACTATCGTGACCATGAGGCGCGCCAAAATCACTCTGTCCCGTTCATCTCGATCGGGCTGAGAGGCGCCGTGCGAAATCCTTGATCAGAAAGTCAAATGCCTTGACAATGCCGGGCTCATCCCCTAAGGTTCAATGCGTTCTGTTTCGCCAGCAAGACGCAAGAAGGAGGATGATGGGCGTGCCGATCTACGAGTACGAGTGTGATCGCTGCCAGCACCGATTTGAAATCATGCAGAAGTTCAGCGACCGCCCCCTGAAGAAGTGCGAGAAGTGCGGCGGTCCCGTCCACAAGGTGCTTTCCGCCCCAGGATTGGTCTTCAAGGGGAGCGGCTGGTACGTCACCGACTATGCGAATTCCGACCGCAAGAAGGCCATGAAGGCCGAAAAGGATGGGGACAGCAACGGCGACAAGAAGGCCGACACCACACCAGCCAAGTCCGGCGCCGGTGCCGGCCCCGGCGCCGGCAAGAAGGACGACTGAGCGCTCCCTGCAACCGCCAACATTCCCCACGTGCCCCCGAGGAGACGGTCCCCAGGGGCGCGCGTTTTTCCTGGCACCCCCGCTTCCTACCGCTGGACCATCCGGCGGCCCACGAGACCCAAGGCAGCCCCCAGGCTGTCCCAGCCCACGTCCACGATCGAGGCCGTCCGGTTCGGCACGAACATCTGATGCGCCTCATCCAGCGCGCCGAATCCGGCAGCCAGGACGAGGGCGGTCAAGGCCGCCTTGGTCTGCCACCCCGACCTGCGCCAGTCCAGAGCGCGGTACCACAGGAACGCCAGGATCGCGAACTCGGTCACGTGCGCCCCCTTCCGGACTACGGCATGAAGCAGGTCGAGGCTTGCTGGCGACGCGCCAGGGAAGAGCAAGCGCAGGAGTGGCATCAGCAGCCGACCAGTCTCCGCCGCCGAGAAGGCATCGGTCGAGAGGCCGCTGATCACCGCCATCCAGAGGATGAGCGGTCCCCAGCGCCAGATGGCCGACTGGAACTCTCCGCTTCGGAATCCGACCCCCATCACGCGGGCCGACCCAGGAGGCTCCGGACGCGGGCCACCACCCCCCCGGGAGCCACTGCGATCTCCTCCCCCGTGCGCCGTCGGCGGATCTCCACCACGCCCTCCTTTACCGCCCGGCTTCCCACCGTGATGCGCAGGGGCAGTCCCAAGAGGTCGGCGTCCTTGAACTTCACGCCCGGCCGCATGTCGCGATCGTCGTAGAGGATCTCCAGCTCCGCCCCCGTGAGATCCGCATAGAGCTGCTCCCCCAGGGTTGCCATCTTGGGCTCCTTGGTATTGACCACCAGGAGGTGGATCTGGAATGGTGCGATCGTCTCGGGCCAGATGATGCCGTCCTTGTCGTGGTTCTGCTCGATGGCCGCGGCCGCGATACGGGCCGGGCCGATGCCGTAGCTTCCCATGACGATGGGCCGCTCCTGCCCTTGTTCGTCCAGATAGACGGCCCGCAGGGGGACGGAGTACTTGGTCCCGAGCTTGAAGATGTTCCCCACCTCGATCACCCGCTCCACGACGAGAGGCGCGCCGCAGCGCCCGCAGCCATCGCCCGCGTTGGCCTCGTGCAGGTCGGCAAACTCCGCCTGGAAATCCCGGCCGGGAACAACCCCGCGCAGGTGCGCATCCGGCTTGTTGGCCCCCACCACGTAGCAGCCGGCCCGGAGGCATTCATCCGCAATGATCCGGATCGTGACGCCCACCGGGCCCACGAAGCCCGGCTCCACCCCTACCGCTTCTCGGACCTCATCCCGGTGGGCCGGCCGGAAGGGCCCGAGCACGCGCTCCAGCTTCCGCTCGCGCAGTTGCTGGTCCCCTCGCACCAGCGCCAGGACCGGGCCCTCCTTCCCTACCACCGCCAGCGACTTGATGGTGAGGGCCGGCTCGATCTTGAGGTACGCGCAGACCTCGGCGATGGTGCGGGCGTTGGGCGTGGGCACCTCCTCCAGCCCCGCCGTAGGCGGGGGGAAGGCCCCGCCGGGGCGGGGTCGTGACACGGCCAGCTCCACGTTGGCCGCGTAGCCGCACGCCCGGCACAGGGCCACCTGATCCTCTCCCGCGGGACTAGGCGCCATGAACTCGTGGGAGCCGGCGCCGCCCATCATGCCGGGGTCGCTCTCGACCACGACGTACCGCAAACCGCAGCGGTCGAAGATCTTGCAGTAAGCCTGCCGGTGGGCCTCGTACTGCACGTCCAATCCGGCCATGTCCCGGTCCAGGCTGTAGGAGTCCTTCATCACGAACTCCCGCGTCCGGAGGACACCGCTCTTCGGCCGGGCCTCGTCCCGCTCCTTGGTCTGGATCTGGTACCAGAGCTGCGGGAGGTCGCGGTAGGAATGCACCTCGTGCCCCGCAATCCAGGCGATGACCTCCTCGTGGGTCATGCCCAGGCACAGGTCCCGCTGGTTCCGGTCTTTGAGTCGGAACATCTCGTCCCCGATGGCGTCCCAGCGGCCCGACTCCTGCCACAGTTCCGCCGGATGGATCACCGGCATGGTGATCTCCTGGCCGCCGATGGCGTTGATCTCTTCCCGGATGATGGCGTTGATCTTGTCCATTACCCGCTGCCCCAGCGGTAGGTACACATAAATCCCGGCCGCCAGTTGGCGCACCAGGCCGGCGCGGACCATCAGCTTGTGACTGATGGCCTCGGCATCCGCCGGATCTTCCTTCAGGGTCGGAATGAGCGACTTGGACCACCGCATCGGGGATTCCTCCCGCAAGACGTCAGAACGGCAGCTTCACCAAGAGCAAGAATCCATTGGCCCCCAGGAAGGTAGCCAGCGCCCCAAAGATCAGGCAGGCCAGCAGGACCGCCCGGGACTCCGACAGGATCGCCACGGATCCCGGGACGATGGCGATCCGGAACAGGCCGCCGGTGCGGGCTCCGGCAACCCGGTGCCCTCCGGCATCCGGCATCCCTCCTGTTCAAACACGAAGGAGGAGGACGCTGCCGGCGTCCCCCTCCTCGAACATCATCGGCGTCCCGTCCTCGCCAGCTACGCCTCCTCCTGCTTGGCCGCCAGCGCCTTCACCTCTTCCACCAGGACGTCGGCCAACTCCGACTCCTTCACCTTCCGCACGATCTTCCCGTCTTTGATGAGGAGGCCCACGCCGTTGCCGCCGGCGATGCCGATGTCCGCCCCCCGGGCCTCGCCCGGGCCATTCACCGCGCAACCCATCACCGCCACGTTCAGCGGCCGGTTGATGTTGAGGGCCGCCAGCCGCTTCTCCACCTCTTTCGTGACACCCACCAGGTCGATCTCCACCCGGCCGCAGGAGGGACAGGCGATGACGTTGAGCCCACGCTTGCGGAGGCCCAGAGCCTTCAGGATCTCGAAGCCCGCGCGGATCTCCTCCGTGGGATCCTCAGTGAGGCTCACCCGAATGGTGTCCCCGATCCCTTCGGCCAAGAGCGTCCCGATCCCCACTGCCGACTTGATGGCCCCCGAGAAGGCGGTCCCGGCTTCGGTCACGCCCAGGTGGAACGGGTACGGCACCTGGTCGGCCAGCAGGCGGTAGGCCTCGATCATCGTCTTCGGGTCGGAGGATTTCAGCGAGATCTTCATCTCGGGGTAATTCAGCTCCTCCAGGATCCGGATGTGGAACAGGGCGCTCTCCACGATAGCCTCAGGCGTCGGCGCGCCGAACCGCTGCAGCAGGTGCTTCTCCAACGACCCAGCATTCACCCCGATCCGGATGGGCACCGTGCGTTCCGCCGCCGCTTTGGTGACCTCGCGCACGCGCCAGGTGGGGCCGATGTTCCCCGGGTTGATGCGGAGGCAGTCCACGCCCCCTTCCAGGCATTGCAGGGCCAGCCGGTAGTCGAAGTGGATGTCCACGATCAGCGGGATGCGGATCTGCGACCGGATCTGCCGCACCGCGGTTGCCGCCTCGGCGTCCGGCACGGCCACCCGGACGATCTCGCAGCCGGCCGCCTCCAGGGCCCAGATCTGGTCCACCGTGGCCTGGACATCACGGGTGTCGGTCTTGGTCATGGACTGCACAGAGATCGGCGCGTTGCCGCCGACGGCCACCTTGCCTACCCGGATTTGGCGGGTCACCCGCCGCGTGTATGTGCGGGCCGAGGCGATCCGGAGGGGGACCGTCTCGGTGAACGGGCTGAAGTCAATGGCCTCGCGGCCGCCGGCCTCGAACGTCGACGCCTGCTTCATGGTCGCCCCAACAGGCGGAAGATATCGTTGTAGAAGGCGAAGATCATGAGCCCCACCAGGAGGGCCAAGCCGACCTGCTGGGCGATCTCCCGCTTGCGCAGACTGATCGGCTTGCCGCGCAACCATTCGATCAGGGAAAACAGCAGATGCCCGCCGTCCAGCACCGGGATGGGCAGGAGATTGAGAATCGCCAGGTTGATGGACAGGAAGGCGGTGAAGGATAAGAGCTGCACCGTCCCCCGCCGAACCACCTCTCCTGCGATCTGAGTGATCAGGATCGGCCCGCCGATGGTTTTGGGCGAGATACTGCCCTGGATCAGCTTCACGAAGCCCTGAACGATGACAACCGACAGCCTCGCAGTCTCTTTCACCCCATCGACCAGGGCAGCCACCGGATTCAGGCGCTGGTAGTGCGATTCGGGCGCCGGCCCGATGCCGATGAGGCCGATCTCCTCCTCTCCGGCCGCCGTCTGCTGCTTCGTCGGCCGCGGCGTCGCCTCGACCTCGAAGCGCTGCCCGTCCCGCTCCACCGTGAGGCGGACCGGCTTGCCCGGACTCCCGTGAATGCTCTTGGCCATCTGTTCCCACTCGACGACCGGGGTCCCATTCAGGGCAAGGATGCGATCGCCGCTCCTGAGGCCCGCCTGCTCGGCCACATGCCCCGGGAGGACCTGCCCGATCCGGGTGGACAGCAGCGGGTGGAGCCCCACGTCCCACGCCTGCGTCTCCTGCCCGAAGATATCCCGTGTCGCCACTGCCCGCGGCGCCAGGCGAACGTCAAAGGTCCGGCCGTCCCGCGTCATCGTGAAGTTCAGCGGTTTCCCGGACGAGGCCTGGACCGCTACCTCGACGTCGGTCCACCGCTCGATCCGCACCCCGTCCAGGGCCTGCACCCGGTCCCCGGGCAGAAGGCCGGCCTGGGCGGCCGGGGACCCCTGCTCGGGCGTCCCCACGATCGGCAGGAAATAGGGTTGTCCGACGATGGCGAAGATGCCCCAGAAGATCACCACCGGGAGCGCCAGGTTGGCCAGCGGGCCGGCCAGGACGATCCGGGCGCGCGTCCCCACGGTCTTCTGCGAGAAGGATCGCGCAGGATCGGCGGCCTCTGGCAAGGGGTCCGTCGGGTCCTCTCCGATCATCTTGACGTATCCGCCCAGCGGCAGGGCGGAGAGCAGATACTCCGTCTCTCCACGCTTCACCCCCACCAGCTTGGGGCCGAACCCCAGGGAAAACTTCAAGACCCCCACCCCCGACCGCTTGGCCACCAGGAAGTGGCCCAGCTCGTGGACGAAGATCAGAATGCCCAGCACGACGATGGCTGCCAGAATGGTCATGCCTACCCCACTCAGATCAAGAGCTGAGAGTCGGGTACCCGCGCGACAGCGCGGGTGGCCGAGAGCCTGGACGCGGAATCCGATCTCGGCTCTCGGCCACCCACAGGGTACCCGGCTCTCGGTTCTCTAGTCGTGTTCTTCGAGCCGACGGCGGACCTCGCGGTCCACCTCCAGCACCTCTTCCACAGAAGAGACAGCCTGCCTCGGATGGGCGTCCAAGGCCTTTCGGATCAGTGTCGGGATCTCGTCAAAACCAATCCGGCGGCTCAGGAACCGCTGCACGGCGACCTCGTTGGCGGCGTTCAGCACCGTGGGCGATGAGCCGCCCGCTTGCGCCGCTTCGTACGCCAGATCCAGGCAGGGAAACTTCTCCCGGTCCACGGCCTCGAAGGTGAGGCCCGCCAGGTTCTCGAGGGCGAGCCGCGGGACCGCGTTCGCCCGGCGCTCTGGATAGGTCAGGGCATACTGAATCGGGACGCGCATATCCGGGACCCCGAGCTGGGCCAGCATCGAGCCGTCCACGAACTCGACCAGCGAGTGGATGATGCTCTGGGGATGGATGATCACGTCCACCTGCGTGACCGGCAGGCCGAACAGCCAGTGGGCCTCGATGACCTCCAGGCCCTTGTTCATCAGCGTGGCCGAGTCGATGGTGATCTTCTTCCCCATGGCCCAGTTGGGATGTCTCAAGGCCTCCTCCGGCGTGATGCTGGCGAAGGTGGCCCGCGGCCGCGCCCGGAACGGCCCGCCAGAGGCCGTCAGCACGATGCGCCGTAACCGGCTCGCATCGCGTCCCCCCAGGCACTGGAAGATGGCCGAATGCTCGCTGTCCACCGGCAGGATCCGGATCCCGCGCCGTTGTGCCTCGCCAGTCACCAGGTCGCCGGCCATCACCAGGCACTCCTTGTTGACCAGCGCTACGTCCTTCCCCGCCGCGATGGCGCCCATCGTGGGAAGCAACCCCGCGCTGCCCACGATGGCCGAGACCACCAGGTCCGCACCGGTGTCCGACGCCGCCCGCAGAAGGCCCGTCGTCCCCCAGCCCACCTCGGTCGACGTCCGGCCGAGCCGTCGCCGGAGTTCCCAGGCGCTGGCCTCCGTGGCCACCGACACCAGCCGGGGCGCATGGCGCCGGACCTGCGCCTCCAGCAGGTCCAGATTGGCCCGGGCCGCCAGGGCCATGACCTGGAACCGATCCGGATGGGCCGCTACGACTTCGAGGGTGCGGGTGCCGATGGAGCCCGTGGACCCCAGGATGGCCAGCCGCTTCATCACGCCTCCCGCGACGCCACGCCGTCCCGGGTGTGGGTCTTGACGCGATACATGGCCTGGTCTGCCGTGCGGACCAGCTCCTCCTGCGAAGACCCGTCGTGGGGGAAGGTGGACACCCCGAAGCTAGCCGTGAGGGTCACGGCCAGTCCCTCGGCCGCCAGAAACCGATGGGATCGCACCGCGCGCCGCAGGCGGTGGGCCACGCGGAGGGCGCCCTCGGCCCCGGTCTCGGGCAACGTCACGACGAACTCGTCACCGCCATACCGGAAGATCCGGTCGCTCTTGCGCAGCTTGACCTGGATGAGTTTCGCCACCTCGCGCAGGACCCGGCTGCCCGCCAGGTGGCCGTGACGATCGTTAACCTCTTTCAGGTGGTCCAGGTCGAAGAAGAGGATGGAGAAGGTGCGCCCGTAGCGTCGGTCGCGCTCCAGCTCCTCATCCAGATAGGCATCCAGGTACCGGCGGTTGAATGCCGTGGTCAGGTCGTCCTGGATCGTCTTCTGCTGGAGCTCAGCGTTCTGATACAACAGCCGGGAGCGCTCCATGCAGCTCCGCAGGACAATGTCCAGCACCCCCTGCTCCACCGGCTTCGTCAGGTAATGGAACGCCCCCCGCTTCATCGCGTTCACACTGGATTCGAGGCTGCCGCCCTTCGCCATAACCAGCACGGAGGCGTCGGGTCGCATCCGGAGGATCCGCGGGAGCAGTTCCAGGCCGCCGATCCGAGGCAGCTTCTGGTCGACAAAGATGGCATCGTAGACAATCCCCTCGACCTTCTTGAGCGTCGCCGTGGCCGAGGCGGCGACGTCCACCTGGAATCCCCGCCGGTCGAGGAGGTCGAGGAGTTGCTGGCGGTCCTGGCGGTCCGTGTCCGCGATGAGGATCCGCCCCTGTGTCACTGGGATCGGGGAACTCCGCACATCGATCCTGGCTCGGGTCCGCCGCCTCTCGGCTCCCTTTGGAAGAAGCACAGAGCCACCTCGCTTCTGTGGCCTCACAAGCACAGCACAAGCCTCCGGCCCTTCGCGGACATCACCTGCTCGACGGCCACTCGTCACCAGAGAGGGGCGAATAGACGGATCGGGTCCCCGGCACTGTCACGGAGACCGCGAGGGAAGTGAGTATAGTGAACAAACGGGAGGGCCGCAAGGAGTTTCGATCCCCCTGAGCACCTGCAACCTCTTGCCCTCGTTGAAGTTACCGGGCGTCCGGGGGCCGCGACGGACGCGGCGCGCCTCGGAATTCGTACACGAGTTCGCCCGGCTTCACCAGGCCCAGCTCTTCCCGGGCGATCGCCTCGACCCGGCCGGGATCGGTGCGCAGCGCTCGCACCTCCTCGGCCAGGGCCGCGTTGTTCGTCGTGAGCTGCACGTTCTCCCGCTCGAGCGCCGCCTTGGTCTGGTGCATCCGATACAGCCGGACCAGGCCCCGGTTCCCTATCACCGAAGCCACCACCAGCGCCAGAAGCAGGATGGCCGCCAGACGCAGGCGCGGGCCGAGCAAGGTCCGATTGGGGCTGGGCAGCGCGGCCATGAACCTCCTAACTCCGATCCGAAATTACTAACCGCCAAGGACACCCAACGCAAGCGCTGGGTACCCGGAATGCCATGGCGAGGCAATCAGGCAACCCGGCAATTTGGCAATCAGGGGTTCCAAGGTGACCGATTGCCCAGTTGCCCGATTGCCACATCATCTTGGCGGCCTTGGCGCACCAACGGCGGTGCCGTTGGTACCGGCGGTTCAAGCCTTTCCCTGGCGACGGAACCGGGACAGGGCTTCCCGCCCCAGGAACACGGCGGAGTCCCCCAGATTCTCCTCGATCCGGAGCAATTGGTTGTACTTCGCGATCCGATCCGTTCGCGAGGCCGATCCCGTCTTGATCTGGCCGGCGTTGGTGGCCACCGCGAGGTCGGCGATGGTGGTGTCCTCGGTCTCGCCGGACCGGTGAGACACGACGGCCGCATACCCCGCCTTGTGGGCCGTCCGGATGGCGTCCAGCGTCTCCGTGAGCGTGCCGATCTGGTTGACCTTGATCAGGATGGCGTTCGCGATCCCCTTGGCGATTCCTTCCCGCAGGATCTTGGTGTTCGTGACGAAGAGATCGTCCCCGACCAACTGGATCTGGCCGCCGAGCCGGGCCGTCAAGGCGGTCCAGCCGTCCCAGTCGTTCTCGGCCATGCCGTCCTCGATGGAGACAATGGGATACTGGGCCACCCAGCGGGCATAGAACTCGACCATCTCCTCCGAGGTCAGGCGCTTCCCCCCTTCGCCCTCCAGGACGTAGCGGCCCTCCGTGTAGAACTCGCTGGCCGCCGGGTCCAAGGCCAGGAAGATGTCCGCGCCCGGCCGGTAGCCGGCCTTCTCGATGGCCGTCAGGATGAGTTGAACCGCTTCCTCGTTGGTCTTCAGGTCGGGCGCGAACCCGCCCTCGTCCCCCACGGCGGTGTTGTATCCCTTCTTCTTGAGAACGCCTCGCAGGTGATGGAACACCTCGGCCCCCATGCGCAGCGCCTCGCTGAACCGCTCGGCGCCGAGCGGCATGATCATGAACTCCTGGAGGTCCACGGTGTTGTCCGCGTGCTTGCCGCCGTTCAGGATGTTCATCATGGGTACCGGCAGGATCTTGGCGTTGACGCCCCCCAGGTACCGGTACAGGGGAAGGCCCGCATCGTCGGCCGCGGCTTTGGCCACCGCCAACGACACGCCCAGGATGGCGTTGGCGCCGAGCTTGCGCTTGTCCTCGGTCCCGTCGAGTTCACACAGGAGCTGATCCAGGACGGCTTGCTCGGTGGCCTCCAGTCCCACGACCTCCGGGGCGACGGTCTGGTTCACGTTCTCCACCGCCTTGATGACGCCCTTGCCCAGGTAGCGACTGGAGTCGCCATCGCGGAGTTCCAGGGCCTCCCGCGTACCTGTGGAGGCCCCAGAGGGAACGGCCGCCCGGCCGACCGCCCCGTTTTCCAGCAAGACTTCCACTTCCACCGTCGGGTTGCCCCGGGAATCCAGGATTTCACGTGCGTGCACCTCGGTGATCTCGCTCATGTCCAGGCTCCGTTCGTGTTGGATGACACCGAATGAACTGCCATGGCCTCACGGCCTTCCCAATGTAAAACGGACAACGGACAAATGACCACCGGCCATCTCCCAGATTTCCCGGTTGTCAGTTGTCGGTTTTCAATTTTCAGTTCCCGCGCCGATAAGGGACTTCCCCTCCGCAATGATGGCATCCAGTTGCCGCTCCGTCGAGGCCTCGGCATACAGGCGGACCACCGGCTCTGTGCCTGATGGGCGAAGGAGCAGCCAGCTTCCATCCTCCAGAACCATCTTCACCCCGTCCAGGCGGTTGATCTGAATGACCGCGCGGTCCGCCAAGCGTTTCGGCGGCTCCTCCAGCCGGGCCCGCAATCCCGCGACGACGCGTGGCTCAAGGTGGTAGTTCAGTCGCTTCGTCAGGATGGTGCCCACCTCGGCGTACAGCGCCCTGAGGAGGTCCATGAGACGCCCGCCCCCGTGGGAGGCCACCAGTTCCGCCGCCAGCAGGCAGGCTAGGATCCCGTCCTTCTCCGGCACGTGGTTCTTGACCGAGAGGCCCGCGCTTTCCTCCCCGCCAAGAACAACCTTGTCCTGGGCGATCAGTTCGCCGATGTACTTGAACCCGACCGGCGTCTCGAAGACCGGGATGTTGAGGTGCCGGGCCACCGCATCCACCAAGTGGCTCGTCGCCACGGAGCGGGCCACACCCCCCGTCCAGCCGCGAGCCTTCACCAGGTGGGACAGCAGTAGGCCCAGGAAGTAGTTGGGCTCGAGGAAGGACCCATCGGCATCCACGAGGCCGAAGCGGTCTGCGTCCCCGTCGGTGGCGAGCCCCAGGTGGGCGCCGGTCGCCACCACCCGGGATGCCAGATCCCGGAGGCCCTCGGCCGAGGGCTCTGGCGAACGACCGCCGAAGTAGGGGTCGCGCCAGTCGTGGAGGAGGGCCACGTCACACCCTCCCTCCTGAAGCAGCCTATCCAGATAGCCTCGGCCGGACCCGTAGAGAGGATCCACCACAACCTTGAGGTGCGCCCTGCGGAGCGTCGGGAGGTCCACCAGGGCGCGCAGCCGCTCCAGGTAGGCCTCCCGGGGATCGATGCGCTCGATCAGTCGAGAGGCCTCGGCCCCCACCGGCGGCATCCCGGGCGCCCCTCCTGCTTGGCGGTCGGCCAGGATGGTATTGGCCCGCGTCTCGATCTCTTTCGTGGCCGCGGGCAGGGCGGGTCCGCCCCAGGCCGCCGAGAACTTGACGCCGTTGTACTCGGGCGGATTGTGAGACGCCGTGACGATGATCCCGCCCGCCGTCTGCCGACGGATGATCTCGTACGCGATCACCGGCGTGGGGGCGTCCCGATCGGTGAGGAACACCCGGATCCCCTGCGCCGCCAGGCTCTTGGCCGCCTCGGCGGCGAAGGTCTCCGACATGAACCGGGTGTCGTACCCGATCACCACGCCCCGACCTTTGGCCCCGGACTCCTGCGCCGTGACGTACTCACCGATGGCCTGGCTGACCGCCCGGACTCCCGCGAAGGTGAAGTCCTCGGCAATGATCCCGCGCCAGCCCGAGGTGCCGAACTTGATCCCGCCCATGGCCAAATCCCCTGTCACGCCGCCGGGCCGCGCGCCAGCCAGTCCTTCACCTTGTCCCGGTACGTGCCGACGATCTGCTCTGCCCGGGCCCGGCTGTCCGCCTCCGCCAGGATGTGGAAGTAGGGCTTGTCCTGGTCGGGGTAGATGGCCGCCCAGTCGGACCCCAGGTGGATCTTCACCCCGTCCACCAGCTCTACCTCCTGATCCTTGGTCTCCTCGATGAGGATGCGCATCAGCGTGCCCTTCATCTCCCAGGGACAGGGCACCTGCTCCCGGGCGGTGACGCGCTTGGGGATGTGCCGGATCGCCTCGTGCAACGTGAGGTCGTTCAGGGCGAGCATCTCCATGATCTTCAGGGTGCCCAGCATGGCATCGAAGGCCGGCAGGAAGCGGGGGAAGATGAACCCGCCGAAGGCGTCCCCCACGAACACCATGCCCTCCTGGGCGGCGGTCTCCATCAGGGCACGGGGCGCGATCTTGGTCCGCTTCACCTTGAAACCCTGAGGGGCAACCAATTCCTCCAGGACAGAGCTGGCGGTGATGGGAGCGCCGATGGTGCCGGCGGGCTGCGTCCGGGCCACCAGCAGGGCGACCACGACCAGGGCCAGATCGTCCGAGATCAGATCCCCCTTGTCGTCCACCAGGAACAGCTTCTCCGCGCCCGTGTCCAGCATGATGCCCAGGTCGGCCCCCAGGATCCGCACGATCTCGCAGAGCTGTTTCAATGAGCGCTGGAACTCCTCCGCGGTCTTGGTGATCTTCGTCTCGTCCATGTAGGCATTGAGCGCGATCACCTCACACCCCAGCTTGCCCAGGACGGCGGGGAAGATCGTGGCAGCGCTCCCGTAGGAGTAGTCGATGACCACCTTGGGTGCCCGGGCCCGGATGGCATCCTGCTTGATGAATCCCAGGATGCCCTCCTGGTAGTACTCCACATCGTATTCGGGGAGGCTGAGGGTGCCGGTCCCCTCGATCGTGGCGCGGCGGAAATCCTCGCGGAAGAACAGGCGCTCGATCCCCTTCTCCCGATTGGCGGAGATGTCCAGCCCCCGCTCGTCGAAGAACTTGATGTCGATCAGCTCTGGGTCGTAGGGCGACTTCCGCACGTGGACGCCCGCCACGGCCCCGCGGACCCCCATCTCGTAGCGGACCAGCGGGATGGGGGTCACGCGCAGGTCGTGGACGTCCACCCCTGCCGAGAGGAGGCCGCAGATCATGGCGCGGTTGATGATGCGCGAGGTCCGGTGGGCGTCGCGGCTGGTCCGCACGACCGCGTGCTCGCGCAGCGTGGCGCCAAAGGCGGCGCCCAGCTTGGCGGCGAATTCCGGCGAGATCTCGATGTTACCCAGGCCGGTGACGCCATAGGCCCCGAAAAGGGATCGAGCCCAGCGCTCGCCCCACACCAGGCTGGTGGACAGGGTGGCCCCGTCCTCCACCACCTTCTGGGGCCAGACCTTCACGTCCGCCTTGAGGATTGACCCCTCGCCGATCCGGCAGGCGTCGCTGACCAGGGCTCCCTCGAACAGGCGGGCGCGAGCCTTGACCTCGCTGCCGCGGCCCACGACGTTCTCCTTCAGGCTGGCGCCGCGGCCGATGTACACGTTGTTCCAGAGGATCGAGTCGGCGACGACGGCCCCCTCGTCCACGATGCAGTTGTCCCCGATCACGCTGTTGATGATGCGGGCGTTGGCCTCCACCCGGGTGTTCTTCCCGATGAGGACCGCCCCCCGCAATCCGGCGGTGAAGTCCACGCGGGTGCCGCTGCCCAGCCAGATCTCCTTGTCCAGACCCTCCACCTTGCGGCCGGGGATCTTCACCTTCACCGTCCCGGCCAGGATGTCCTGGTGGGCCAGGCGATACTCCAGGATGTCCCCCACGTCCCGCCAGTAGCCGGGGGCGATGTAGCCGAAGAGCTTCTTCCCCTCGCGCATCATCAGGGGAAAGAGGTCCTTGCTGAAGTCGAACTCGCGCTTGGGCGGGATCAGGTCCAGGACCGACGGTTCCAGGAGGTAGATCCCGGTGTTCACCGTGTCGCTGAAGACCTCGCTCCAGGTCGGCTTCTCCAGGAAGCGGCTGATGCGGCCGTCGGGTTCGGTGATGACCACGCCGTACTGGAGCGGGTTCTCCACTCGGGTGAGGAGGATGGTGAGATCGGCGCCCCGCTCCCGGTGGAACTGGAGAGCGGCCCGAAGGTCGAAGTCCGTCAGGAGATCGCCGCTGATCACGAGGAACGACCCACTGAGGTGTGCCTCGGCGTTCTTCACCGCGCCCGCCGTCCCGTAATCCTCGGCGGCCGCGACATAGGTCATGCGCACGCCGAACTCGGAGCCGTCGCCGAAGTGGCCCTCGACGAGTTCAGGCTGGAAGTAGAGGAGGGTCACCAGATCCGTGATCCCGTGCTCGCGCAACAGGTCCACGATGTGCTCCATCATGGGCTTGTTGGCCATGGGGATCATGGGCTTGGGGATATTTTGGGTGAGCGGTCGCAGGCGGGTCCCGAAGCCCCCAGCCATGATGACGGCGTTCATGGTGCCAGCTCCCCTGCGCGCCGTAGCGGCCAGGCGTCGCGCAAAGCGCGTACAACGCTCGCACTATAGGCGTCGCCCGCGAGCCTTGTCAAGGCCGTTCCCACCTTGACGGTCAACCGCCGACCCGACGCGACGGAACCCACTGCAGCTCCCGCTGGCGACCTCGCCGGTAGGCACCACCCGCCCTGTTCCCCGTTCGCCCAGCCTATCCACCCCACGTCTCCCCTGCCCCCGTTCTCCTGCCCTGCCCTGTGCCGGCTTCGACCAATCGACCAGAGGAGGCTGAGGAAGAAGGCTTTTTCCTGCGAGTGAAACTCCCCGCTCATGCCGCTTAGGCCCCTCCGAGCCTCCGAGATCGTTCGAAAGCCGGAACGGACAGGCTTCCGATTCCGCCGTCAAACAGGAAGCCATGCCCGCTACGCCCACCCGGATGGGCGAGGGGTCACCGTTCCGGTGCACCCTGGAGATGTTCCGATCCCGGTCATCCGGTTAATCCTGCGCCAAGCTGGCTTGACTGCCGATGAGTGGGTCCTGATCCGAGAAAAACCTTGAACCGCCATGACGCCAAGGCCGCCATGGATGGCATGTTCGGAACCTTCCAATCCAGAACACGAGAACCGGTTCTTGAGGCCTTCAGAAGTTCCGTTTGTCTTCCCCAATAAGGCCTTCTGGTCTTGGCGTTCTTGGCGCCTTGGCGGTTAATAATTTCGGATTGGGGTGGGATGCCCTCTGAAATACCAGCGGAGTGAGTTCTACGCCTTCCAGCTTGCCCACTTGCCAGCTTCCTCGCTCGCCAGCTTTCTCATCACCTCGAACCGCAGCACGTCGAACGTCTGCACCTCAGCGCCCCAGCTCGTTCGCCCCTCGGCTCGCGGCTCTCGTCTCTCGGCTCTCCCCCCGAGGTTACGCAATTACGCAAGCCTGGCCCCGCCTCACTCGTCTCTCGATTCTGCCGTTCATTCCGCATTCGCCATTCCGCACTCCGCATTTGGTTCGCCCCTTGTCTCCGTTTCTCCGATTCGCCGTTTCTCCGGTTCTCTCGTTCCGTGATTTCGCATTCCGCATTCATCATTCCGCATTCAGTTCGCCCCGTTTCCCCGCTGCTCCCATGCCCCTCGGCTCTTGGCTCTGCCGATGATTCCGCACTCCGCATTCAGATGGCCTCTCTGCTTGCGTGACCGTCCGCTCCCTGCTATAAGCCATCCCAGAATCCTGGGGTCCTCAGAGGATGGGAGCAGCGCACGCCACCGATATTCCGCGGGCGGCGGCTATGCTCAAGGACGAGCGGGTGTGGTGTCGCCGAAAACGCTAAAGGTGATGATATGAACGAGAAAGGACGGGCCGATCTGCCCGTGGAGAAGATCGCCGAGTTCTGCCGCCGCTGGAAGATTACCGAGTTCGGGGTCTTCGGCTCTGTTCTCCGCGATGACTTCCGCCCGGACAGCGACATTGACGTGCTGGTGACATTTGCGCCCGATGCCGGATGGAGCCTCTTTGATCTGGCTCAGATGGAGGAAGAGCTAAAGGCGATCTGTGGCCGCGAGGTCCAGCTGGTGGAGCGTGCCGGGCTACGAAATCCCTTTCGTCGCCAGGAAATCCTCAAGAATTTGCAGGTGATCTATGCGGCCTGAAGATCGGGACACCGCCCATCTCTGGGATATGAGGGAGGCTGCCCGCGAGGTCCTGGAGTTTATCGAGGGGGTGCATTACGCACGTTTTGCATCCGATAAGGTGCTGCGGTACGCCGTCGAGCGACAGCTTCACGTGATTGGCGAGGCCGCCAGACGAATTTCTGTCAGCTTCAAAGAGGCCCACCCGGAGATCCCGTGGAAAGGCATCATCGCCCAGAGGAATGTACTGGCCCACGAGTACGGGGAGATCCTGGTCGAGCGCATCTGGCGTGTCGCCACAGAGCGGCTTCCCGAACTTGTCCACCTACTTGACCCGTTGATTCCTCCCGCCCCAGAAGAGCCCTGACTGCCGCGGGCGCCTCTCCGCCCGCAATCGGGTGGGGTGTTCGAAGCGCTTGAGCATCTTGGCTTCCCAGGCCCGTTACACCCCAGCAATCGGTACTCTGCGTTCGCCATTCCGCAGTTGATTCCCCGTCTCTCCGTTGCACCCCAGCTCCTCCGCCCCTTGTCTCTCGGCTCTGCCGATCATTCCGCATTCCGAATTCCGCATTGGTTTCTCCGTTTCCCCGTTTCTCCGTTTCCCCGGTTCTTCCCTCGCCTTACCCCTAACGCCTCCCGCCTCCCGTCCCCGACCATTCCGCATTCCGCACTCCGCATTCGGTTCGCCGCGTCTCCCCGGTTCCCCGTCTCCCCGATTCTCCGCCGCTCCCCCTCTTCTTGTCACCTTGTCTCCCCCTCTTCATCTCTCCGCGTCTCCGTTTCCCCGTTTCCCCGGTTCTCCGCTTCCCCCCCGCCCCCTCACCGATACTCCTTGCAACCGAAAACCGTTTCTGCTAAACAGAGATCACCCGCTACACCCCCTACGAAAGAGCGGTCCGGAGCCGCTCCCACCCGGCTGTTCCCACTTCGGAAAGATGCTATGCGATCCCGCGGGCAAAGATGCGGTGTCGTTTCCCCTAAAGATTTGGTTCCATTCGAAATCTGCGAAATCAGCGTAATCTGCGGACGCGGATGGCGGAGACGCCTGAAGATCGGACGCGCCCAGCAGTGCCCGTTCTCCGGTCCCCGATCCCTAGCCCCCGTTCTCAACGGAGGGAGCTTTGAGGAAGTGAGCGCCGATTCTCGCTTGAGGCTCAGCGTCTTTCTTCGGCGGGGATACTTGGGGAGTGTTGCCCCAGTTTCAATATGTGGAGCAAGTACACAACATCCCACTCCCGCAGAAGCTGCAGTCAGGGTGAATGGGATCAGGATGCGGTGCTGTGGACGAGGCGAATTGACAAAGCCACTAAAGCCGCAACGTCCCCTACTACTCGCCACTCAGTCACCCTTCTGTGTTCCTTTCGCTTTGCCCTTCGCCGATGCTGCCTTCCGCTTCGCCCAGTACGCCTTCATCCGCTGACTGACGGCCCGGCGTGCCGCAGCACTCATCCCACGCCGCCTAGCTTTTGCACGAGTGGAGGAGGCAGGGGTTCCTCGGCCCGTGTCTCCCAGTGCCTTAAGTGCGGCTCGGACCGCAGTGATCTGGCGATCGATTCGCTGTTTCTCCGCTTCCAGTTGGCGGAGTGCCTTTCGGAGTGGTGCAGTCAGTTTCTGGACCATTGGTGGGTCCTCCATGAATGCGGGTGAAGAGCGAAAAGCTCGCACTGACATCTCCCCTATACCTTGATCGCGGGCCGGTGACAAGTCAAAACGGAGTAGGTCTGGTGGAGGGAGACGTTCGTACTGGTGCCCGCGGGCCGGACCAGCTGTGCCCAAGCCATGATAGAGTGCCCTGGGGATGAGCCGATGGAGAAGGCAGCTCTCCATGTGCGTCATGGGCGGACCCCCTAGCCTTCGGGTCAGGGGGCTTTTCTTTTGTCAGCGAGCGGTCGCCGGAACACTGGCACCGGCCAAGCCCGATCTTGGAGTTGAGCCAGGGATTCCTGTTGACAGGTCAGACGGTGAGAGATACGCTCCCGCCTGAGGCTCCCGACTTCACCCTGGTTTCACGGGAGTGCTGGCCCACCACGCTTCGGGCTGCGCAGAGCGGGCCGCCTGGCCTTTGATTTGAGGCCCTCGCTTCGATTGCGCTCAGGGCCAGCATCGGCTTGATCTTCCAGGCGCAAACCCGCGTAGGTATACGGAGCGTGCCAAGGAGTGGCCGAGACGTGTCCGGAGGAGGGCGGCGGGAAGTGGGGGAGTCTTATGCAGAACCGTATAAGACCCCGCCTACATACAACTGACTCACGGAGGAGGAGGAGAACAATGGAACAAGATAAAGGAGATAGAGGAATGGAACAAAGAAAGAAGGTAAGCTTTAGACAATGGTGGGATGAAGCGCAACCCACGAAAACGGTTGTCTTCTGGTCTTGGGTGGCCTCCGTTGTTCTCACAATGATTATCGGCTTCGCTTGGGGCGGATGGGTGACGGGGGGTACGGCCCAGAAAATGGCCGAGGTAATG
>Ga0315285_10002871_pt1 | contig 18055 bp, 26 predicted proteins | sample YL17G09_36_MG_FD_203698 | JGI IMG/M metagenome (GOLD analysis project Ga0315285, IMG submission 203698) | Sediment microbial communities from Yellowstone Lake, YNP, Wyoming, USA - YL17G09_36 | ecosystem: Environmental > Aquatic > Freshwater > Lake > Sediment | place: USA: Wyoming | collected... | reverse complement strand
CCTCAACAGGATACAACTACATCAACATCGCAGCATTCAATGACACGATCAGATCCATCTTCATCGTGCTTATGCTGATAGGCGGCTGCACTTTTTCAATGGCCGGAGGCATACGCGTCTCCAGACTAATCTCATTCGCAAGAGCTGTAAAACGGAGCATACAAGGCACACTTGTGAAAGAAAAAGTGATCACCGAACAAACCGACCCAACAGCTTCGAACAACATTGAATACCTTTCAGCAGTGGTCTCAGTCCTCCTTTTCGTCGCCACACTAGTCGTTTTCTCAATCATCTTTACAACCATGGGAATATCATTCACAGACGCACTCTACGAAGTAGGCTCAGCCCTGACAACAAACGGAATTTCCATGGGTGCCACAACTGTCACTATGCCGCTCGGTTACAAGTGGCTGATGATAACAGCAATGACCATAGGAAGAGTCGAGATCATGTCAGTTTTCATCGCCCTAAGCTCATACAAGGCAAAAGAATAGGCCCAGAACTCCCAGAATCGTTTCCATCAGCATGCCATGCCTAGACAACTGGAAGATGCTGCAGAAAACTTAAACAACACGCCAGTCTCAACACATATGCCAAGGCGGGGGTACCCGAGCCAGGTCTAAATAGGCAGGGCCAGAAACAACCTAAGACAAGGGGGAGGACTTAAGATCCTCTGGCGAAGGCCTCCGTGGGTTCGAATCCCACCCCCCGCACTTATATGTTGAAAAAGCCGGGGGGTTTGTCCAGAGGCTTAGTACTTGCTTTTCCTGAAGATTTTGGCGTCTTGAAAGCAGGGCGCGCGAAGTAGTTGACCTTAAGGGCCTTAGGACTACTGCTTCTCTCGAGATTCCGAAGGAATTGCCGACTGTGGAGCCTGAAACGCAGCTCTATAGAGACAGCAGCCGATCTTCTCCCCGATCTCTTCCGCTTTTGAAGAATCTCTTCCTCCAATCTCACCCAGAGCTCGCTCGCAGATCTCTGCAGCTCCTAGCCAATCATATTCACTCTCCAGCTTCTGTGCTTCTTGCAGAGTTTTATCCACCTTTTTTGGGTCATACATCCCCAGATGAACCGTTAGACTTTAGGAGATTCCAGCCAAAGAAACATTGTGCACGCCATGCAAAAATCTTAAGTATTCTGGTTGACAAAGGTCTGCAACAAGAGTTTGGGCAGGTGTTTTGCAACGAAGCGGGGTTTGAACATATCGTTTTCTTTGGCGTTCGCCATAATTGCCGTTTTCCAGACTGTTACAGCCTTTGCAAACGTACCGACCGTGACCGGTGTTACAGCATGGACTAGACAAAGCGATAACCATACAATCTTGAATATCACAGTGACTCACAGTGCATATTTCTCAGGGCACTACGTGAACTGGATTCAAGTCAACATAAGCGGCCCGATTCAGACGATAAATATGACGGACTCTTCACCAGCGGACCAGACGGCTAGCTCGACTTTTGTTATCCCTTATGATATGGGAGTAGTTTCGGACACACCGGCAGTTCAGTCCCAAGCGAATTGCATAATACACGGTCCAAGCACGTGGTCTACTGCCTTAACCGTCCCAGAATTCTCATCTCTTCAGCTGCTCCTAGTTCTAGTCGTCTTGACAGTTTCACCAGTGCTTCTACTATTCAGAAGCAAAAAAAGGCAGCTGAAAACCTCCGCTAGCAGCCATGCCTCAAATCAACACGCATAGTTCCCTGAAAAACATACACCAATTTTGAAAAGGTGGACAAAGAGTGGGATTGTTCAATGCCTATGCGACTTTCCTAGCTGATGTGAACCTGTTGCTTCAAGTGGCAATCCTGTTGATCTTGATTGTGAGCCTGCGGTTCAAGTTCAGACACAACTACATGAAACATGGAATCATAATGGGGCTGGCTGTTGCTTTGCATACGATATCCATATTCGTGGTAATGGTACCTTCTTTGATGGCAAGCGCGGGGCTGTTCGCGAATCTCTTAGATCGGCTCGCTTTGGTAGTCCTTCCACATGCTATTTTGGGAAGTCTCGTAGAAATACTGGGCATATGCCTCTTGAGCATATGGATTCTGAACCGTCGCGACCCCAAAGCATGCTTCAAGAATAGAACAACTATGAGAACCACCATTACACTATGGGTGGTCGAGCTGATCCTCGGAATATACCTCTACATTCTGCTTTACCCATCTGGCTAGAGAGTCCATTAGATTGTGAGAAGCTGGTCTGTGAAGTACATGAGAAGAATACCTAGTGCTGTGCCAATGAAAGTTCTTTTGGGCACGCGCATTAATATGACGGTTACCAAATCGATCGCTGATGTCAATTGGGGGATGATTATACGGAAGAAGACAAGCTCGGGTTTACGAAAGTGCAATTTGAAGGTGCAGCTAAGAACCTTCTTGAAAAGGCGGTAAAGAGACATATTGAAACGCACACTGACGTTGCTTTCACAGATGTTGTAAAAATGCTCTACCAGTCTGTGTTGGGGTCCTTCCACGTACTGGATCACATGGATGAGAAACAAATCGAGACATGGATAAGAGAGGCTCTCACGGCTGTTGAACCAGCAAAAAGACCAGTAACAGAGAAACTCTACGGCAAAAGATGGGTCAGGCTTGACCTCGGAGCCTTCAAACACAAGAACGGCAATGACTACAGGTTGGCCACGCAATCATTCATGAAAGCCAAATGTGAAACTAGAGTATCCCAAGACAAATTCAGGGTTGTCATGAACAGATTATTGAAGGTGGTGAAAGATGGCAAAATCAAACCCAAACGTTCAGACCTTGACCTGGCAGCATTGGCCGATTGCTTTCTTAAACAGTATGAACGAAAAGGTTTCCTGCCCCTTCACCATTCAGAAGCATATTCAAAAACAAACCCACAATACCTAGTTGTGCCTTCCGAGAGCACTATTAAACCAAGATCAAAGAGGCCCTAACAGATTTCCGTTTGCGGGAGAAATCGCTCCCAGCTAAAAGCTCGAATTCTCTATCGCGCGTACACCCTCATTTTGCGACTTTCATTCCTCAGCCCGACTAAAAGCTTATAGCTTCTCTTGACTTCTGCTGAACGCGAACATGACAATTCAAATCTCAGACTTCGCCCAAAAACATTTGTCACCTGTCGCAAGGTTGCTGAATGAAGAATACGGAAGCTCATATGAGTTCATTCCGTTTGACGAGAAGAGAGTCCTGTCCGAGATCCGAAGGCGAAACGTCAGGGTCCTCGTTGCAGAGGAAGATGGCATAGTGTTAGGCCTTGTCGGAACTCATAAAGATGAACGTGGAGAAGACATCCATTGGCTCGCCACCAGCGGAGGACACGATCGAAAAGCCGTTGAAGACACGTTGGTGAACATTGTTGAGAAGAACGCTGAAGGCGACACGATTTCAACGATGATTGACGAAGAGAGTCCAAGAATCAAAGATTGGACCAGCCGAGGCTACATTTTGCAGCCGGGGTTCCAGCGGATGTCGGCTAGGCTGGACGGCTTGAAGCATATTCCTGAAGTCGCTGAAGAAATCAAGCTCAAAAGCTTGGGACATGGCGAAGAAGCTAAACTCGTTCAAGTTATCAATGCTGGTTTTGGGTGGGGTAGGCTAGAATTTGGAGACCTAGAAGAATGGAAAGTTGAGGATCCGCCGTTCAATGAGGAATGGGTTCAGGTTGCTGAGGTCGGAGAAAGAATCGTATCGGCCGTCGTGGCGAAGCCCGACACGAACTACATGAAGTATCTGCATGTCAAGAGGGGTTACCTTGGTCCGGCAGCCACTCTCCCAGAATTTCGAGGAAAGCATCTCGCTTCGGCACTTACGGCGCGAGCGATGAATTTCCTTTTTCAAAGAGGAATGAACTCGGTCAGGTTGGGAACTTCGGAACAGAACGTTTCTTCGATTGCTCTGCTGCGAAGCCTAGGCTTCCAAGTGGATGGTGTCAGAAAACTCGTGTGCAAAAAGTTGAAGACCGCCTGACCTGAGGGCAAGCGCACGTTCTTCGGCAGACAACACAAAACGTCAAAACATATATCTGAAAGCCAACCAAATGGCCAAGGAGGAACGGTTTGTTCGACAGTGATATGAATGGTTGAAATCAGAGAGCTTCTGGAATACAACCATAAAATCAGACGCAAGTATCTTGCTACCTTTGCCAGACTTCCCTGGAGTGAACTCGTCAAAGACAGGGGAGCAAGCTGGGGGTCAATCAGAAACATCTTTGTCCACACTTTGAGCGCGGTAGACTACTGGCTGGATTTCCTCCAGAAAGAAGAACTCTTTTCTCGCAGGAAAAATGATGAATACAAAACCTTTGAAGAAGTCAAAACCTACATGGAACACGTTGAGAAGCGGATGCAAAACTACTTGAACGCGTTACGAGCGGGAGGACTCGGAAGAAAATTCACAATCAGGAATGACGAGAATGAAACCGTTGGAATAACGGCGGAAGACGTCCTGATTCATGTTTTCGAAGAAGAAATCCATCATCGGGGAGAAATCATAGCACTTCTGTGGCAGATGAATCTCGAACCGCCACTGATGGGATGGAAGAATCTCTAGCGCATGGAAGAAACACAGACGTTGCTCAACGCGTGATGCAATTGAGCGCTATCAAGAGCTTGAAGAAACTGTCAGAAAACCTGAAACATATCTCAGGAACAGAAACCGCAGATGCTGTCGTTGCCCTATTGTTAAAATCGGCAAACAACAGGCTCAGTGTACTCTTCGTGAAAAGAGCCAACAGTCTAAATGACCCGTGGTCCGGCCAAACGGCGCTGCCTGGAGGAAAAAGGGAGCCTAAAGATGAAAGCCTGAAGCACACTATCATAAGGGAAACGCTGGAAGAAACAAACAGTGATCTCGAACATGGTTGCCGTTTTCTAGGCACAACCAGTATCCAACATTCTAACCGCAGTCCTGAGATGAGAATCCTCCCGTTCGTAATTCTTCTTGAACATGAACCGACCGTCAAGCTCAACGAAAAGGAACTTGAAGGGTTTGCATGGATTTCAATGAAAGGACTGGCAGATCACAAGGGAACGGTAAAGTCCATTCACGGAGAGCCTCCCGCCTACATTGTCGACAATCAGGTAATATGGGGATTGACCTATAGAGTGATCGAGGACTTCCTAAAAACAGTCTATCCCTGAACACGCAGACCACAGAAACTGATTTAAGACGAACGTTTCACCTCCATATGGTATGAACACGGAAACAGACAGGTTCACCGTTGAGACTTTCAGCAAACTGGAGGACCCCGGTTTGCTGCTCGTGGGCACGAACAAGGCTGGAAAAAGCAACGTGATGACAATCGGCTGGGGGCTAATCGGAACGTTCTGGAGAATGCCCGTCTTCATGATAGCCGTCCGCCCAACCCGTTACACGTATGAGTTCATCGAAGAAAGCAACGAGTTCACCGTCAACGTACCAGCGGACGACATGAGCAAAGTTGTCGAATACTGCGGTACAATGTCCGGCAGAAGAATCGACAAAATCAAAGAATGCAAGCTCACACTCGAGAAGGCCAAGATAATCAAAACCCCAATAATTAAACAATGCAAAATCCATTACGAATGTCAAGTAGTCCACAGACTTAGAGTCAACCCCAAATTAGTTCCCCTAGACGTAAAGAAAGAACTCTACCCCAAAGCCGGCTATCACATCCTCTACTTCGGGAAAATCCTCACCGTCTACTAACCCGAAAATTCAACCGCAGCTTCAGTCTGACTCGTCAGAAGAGAAGAATTTGAGTTGTCAATTGAAAGCACCATGCCACAGCAAAGCGCAAAGCATACATTAGGGCAAACCCTCTCACCAGCAGAGTGAAGATTTCAATGAACGACAACGTCCGCGCCATAGCAAAAGAACGCATCCACACGCTTTTCACATTGGCAGAGCAAACGTTTCATGAAGATCCCGCGGTTGCCCAACGCTACGTAAACATTGCGCGCAGAATAGCGATGGCAGCAAAACTCAGGCTTCCGAAACAGTACAGACGCCAAGTCTGCAGACACTGCAAAAACTTCATCCTGCCAGGAGTAAACTGCCGAGTACGAACCAGACAGCATAGAGAACCCCACCTCGTAATCACATGCTTCAACTGCGGCCACCACACACGCATCCCGCTCGCAGACAGGAAGGAGGCGAAAACTAAACAATGAGCAAAATCACACCTGGCAAGAAACGCTACGTCAAACGCCAGCTAACCAACGCACAGCCAACCATACTCATAGGCAAAAACGGCGCAACCCCCGAACTGTTCAAAGAAATCGAAAAACAACTGCAAAAAGAAACCATGGTCAAGGTCAAACTGCTCAAAACCGCCCTGGCCGAAGGCGAAACCAAACAAATCGCCCAAAACATCGCCCAACAAACCGAAGCCACCCTTGTTGACACAAGAGGACACACCTTCATGTTATACAAGCCACGTAAAAAGTGAAAGCCTTTATATGAGGCCTCATGACTTTACTGACAGAAAAAGTCAAGAGGAAATACAATCTTGATCACCCCTAATGATGTCCCAACATCGAAACTCATCCAAAGACTAGCTAAATACCTGAAAGAAAACGTCGACGCAGTGACCCCGCCAGCATGGGCAACCTATGCGAAAACAGGTGTACAAGCCAAAAAGGCACCTCAAGACCCAGACTGGTGGTACACTCGATGCGCTTCGGTGCTGAGAAAAGTCTACGTTCACGGCACAGTCGGCATAGAAAAACTGAGAGCGGATTATGGCGGCAGAAAAGACAACGGCGTGAAACCCGAACATGCAGCAAAAGCAGGCGGCTCAACAATACGAAAAGCACTGCAACAACTCCAAACCGCAGGCTATGTTGAAACGCTGAAACCCCAAGGAAGAAAAGTAACCCGTGAAGGAAGAAAACTCCTCCAAGAAATAGCAGAAGACGTAAACAAACAACTAGTCCAAGAAATACCAGAAATGGCAAAATACCAAAAAGGTGACTAACGTGTCAGACAGCGAGCTAGAAGAGCTTCGCAGGCGGAAGCTCTCAGCGCTACGAAAACAGGGAGCTGAAGAACAAAGAAGCACGCAGGTAGAACAACAGCTGGAGGAACAAAAACAAGCACTGCTGAGAAGCATACTCACGCCAGAAGCCAGACAAAGGCTCACAAACCTCAGAATCATCAAACCAGAATTCACCGACCAGCTTGAACTGCAGCTCATCCAACTTGCACAAACAGGAAAGCTGTCCATACCTCTCGCCGACGAACAGCTCAAAAAAATACTCGCCCAGCTCCAATCACGGAAGCGTGAAACAGCAATAAGAAGGATGTAAACATGGCCAGAAACAAGCCCACAGCAAAAAAACGAAGACTTGGAAAAGCAGGAAAAGAGGCAAGAGCAGTCCCAACGTGGGTAGTAGCCAGAACAGGCGGAAAATTCAGAGCACACCCTAAAAGAAGACAATGGCGCTCCAGAAAGATAAGAGCCTAAGGAGGAAGGAATAGTGACGGAGAAACAGAACAAGAAAGAAGCAAAAAAGCCAACGGAAGAAGACTTGGAAGAAGCACTGAAAGAAGAAGAGGAAACCGAGGAGCCCGTTGAAAAAGAAGAAGCAAAAGAGGAGACTCCTGAAGAAGCCGAAAAAACTGAAGGCGCAGAAGAGGAAAAACCCGCCGAGGAAAAAGAGAAAACAAAACCTGCAAAAGAAAAAAAGGCAGAAGAGGAAGAAGAAATCGTTGAAGAAAGAGTCTACACAGTTCCCCTCGGCAAAGTATTGATCACGCCACCTAGAAGAAGAACACCCCGAGCCATGAGAATGCTCAGAACCTTCATAATCAAACACATGAAACTCGAAGCCAAAAAACCCGAAGAAGGAGAAGAGGAAGAGGAACCTCCAAAACTCACAATCAGCAACGAAGTGAACGAGAAACTCTGGGGAAGAGGAATAGAAAAACCCCCGAGAAAAATCAGAATAAGAGCGGCAAAAGACAAGGACGGAAACGTGACTGTTTACCTGGCCGAAGGAGAGTAATCTTTGGCCATTTACTTGACAAGCATCATTGGAAGCCCATGCTTAGGCGTATTCTCCCTCGTAACCGATACAATTCTCATACTTCCAAAGGCTGTACCGGCCAAAAAAGCTGAAAAACTCAGCACTTGGCTAAAAACCAGCCTGATCCAGACCTCGGTAGGCGGCTCAGTCCTCGTCGGCGCACTCGCGTGCGCAAACTCAAACGGCATCTTGCTCCCGAGCTTTGTCCGAGAAGAAGAACTTGAAACAATAAAAGAAGGGTTCAAAGGAAACATAACAATAATGGAAACCAAAAAGACCGCCTACGGGAACCTCGTTCTGGCAAACGACCATGGCGCAATCGTTGACCCACACCTCAAAACCCAAGACGTTCAGAAAATAGCTGAAACCCTAAGCGTTGAAGTTGTGCCCGCAGAAATAGGAGACTTATCATACGTTGGCTCACTTGCCACTGTCACGAACAAAGGCGTTCTGACTCACCCACTGATCAAAGACACCGAACGCAAACTCTTAGAAGACGTACTTAAGGTTCCCGTGGACGTAGGCACAATCAACTGTGGAATCCCCTATGTCGGCACAGGCCTAATAGCCAACCGACACGCGGCCATCGCTGGGTTGTTGACAACAGGACCCGAGATATTTATAATAGGGAATGCTCTGGATGTTGTCCAAGAGGATGAACAAATTGAAAGTCTTCAGAGTAACAGGTGAAATTCGGAAGCCTAACTTGAAAACGTCGTTCAGGAAAGAAATCATCGCAGACAAACCTGAACACGCAGTGGAAAAAGTCTACACTGAAATAGGCAGCAAGCACCGCGTGAAACGTGTTCACATCAAAATCATCAACGTCGAAGAAGTCTCCCCTGACAAAATAGAAAACCTGATTCTGAAGAACTTCGTCACCGGAGAAGAGAAAGTTGGCAAATAACAGCGAAGATGGACTGCGAAAACTAAGCGTTGAACTGCGCATGCTCGAACAGACAGCAGAAGCATTACAATCGAGGCTCAGCATGATAAACGCCGTCGCAACAGATCTCACCTACGCGAACATGGCGCTTGAAAACCTTGACAAAGAAAAAGAAAACGCCGAACTTTTAGTCCCGATAGGCGGCACGTCCTACATTAGAGCAAAACTGGACAACCCCGACAGAATAATCGTCGGCCTAGGCGCAGGAGTCTCAGCCGAGAAAACACGCCAAGAAGCAAAAGAAATAATCAAAAAACGCCTGGAAGACCTTGGAAAAAACCAGCAGGCAACACAGCAACAGTTTGTCCAAATAGCCGAAAGAATCAACCTAGACCGAGAAAGATTCGAAAAGATGGCCGCCGCGATGAGAGAAGGGAAAACATCGTAAAATGTTTGAAAAGCTAAAGTCCGGCCTGAAAGGACTCGTCACAAAAGTCACCACAAGCGAGCTTAAAGCCGAGAACATACACCCGATTCTTTCCAACTTCAAAATGAACCTCGTAGAAAACGACGTAGCTTTTCCCGTTGCAGAGCGAATATGCGACGAGATGGAAAAACGTCTAGACAGAGTCCAAGTCAAAAGGCTTGAAGACCGAAAAAAAATTGTTGAGAACAACCTACGAGAAGTACTCCTAGAAATCATGCTCACAAACAACAAGATAGATTTCTGGAAAACAGCAGAAGAAAAACGCAGGAAAGGCGAACCCTTCACCATAGCCTTCGTGGGCATAAACGGAACAGGCAAAACCACAACCATAGCCAAAATCTGCCATTTGCTCAACAAGAAAGGATACTCAGCCGTCATCGCATGCAGCGACACCTACAGAGCAGGCTCAATCGAACAGATGGAAGAACACGCTCGAAGATTAGGCATAAAGATGATCAAACACAACTATGGCGCCGACCCCGCAGCAGTAGCATACGACACAATCAGCCATGCCAAAGCACACTCAATAAACGTCGTCCTCATAGACACCGCAGGCAGAATGCAGACAAACAAAAACCTCATGAACGAACTCGCAAAAATCAAACGCGTCGTAGACCCAGACCTAACCATCCTAACCGTGGACTCACTAATCGGAAACGACGCAGTCATGCAAGCAGAAGAATTCAACAAAAGCGTAGGAATAGACGCCACAATACTGACCAAAGTAGACGCGGACGTCAAAGGCGGCTCAGCCCTCAGCGTCACATACGTCACCCAAAAGCCAATACTATTCATCGGAACAGGACAAAGATACGACGACATTCAAGAATTCAACCCTGAAAAATTCATCCAAATGATCCTAAAATAGAAACCGCCATCTGGCAAGCACCCTTTTATCCAACAAACACTATCACCAGCTAACAGCTGGAAAAGAACGTGGAAAAAACTGACGTTGCCGTCAGCACCGAAAAACTAGTCAAAATCTACAAAGGCAAAACCAGGGCACTAGATGGCATAGACCTAACCGCCGAGGCAGGAATCGCATTCGCCATCCTCGGCCCCAACGGCGCCGGCAAAACAACCCTGATCAGAATCTTAACCACACAACTAAAACCCACGTCCGGCGACGCCCACGTTTTCGGTTTAAACGTCACCCGCGAAGGCAGCAGGATAAGACGGCTAATAAGCTACGTCCCACAAGAAATGAGTGTCTGGACCGACATAAGTGGCTACGAAAACCTGCTCATATATGCAAAGATCTTCGGCATTTCATCCAAAGAAAGAAAGAGCATCATCCATGAAGCCTTGGAAAACATGGAGCTAGATGAAGTTGACGACAACCTCGTAAGTACCTATTCAGGCGGAATGGTCAGGAGACTTGAAATTGCCTGTGCCATGCTGATCAAACCCAAAATCATGTTCTTAGACGAGCCGACTATCGGCCTTGACCCCTCAGCCAAAAAGGTCGTATGGGAGAGACTCACGAGCTTCAAAAGACAGTGCGGAGTAACCATATTCTTCAGTACTCATTACATGGACGAAGCCGACCTTTACTCCGACCGGATAGCAATAATCAACAGAGGAAGAATAGTCAAACAGGGCACTGCAGAAGAACTCAAGCGGTCGCTCGGAGGTGAAGTCATATTGTTCAACCTGCAAAATGCTGGTCTCACAGGAGAATCTCTCCGAAAACTAAGGAACACAGACACGGTCAAGGACGTCATTCTGAACGATTCAGAACTAAGCATTCTAGTCGAAGACGCCGAGACAAACTTGCCATGCATAATTAACATTCTCAGAAGCGAAGGCATCAAAACAGAGAAAATCTCCATCACGAAGCCGACTCTCGACGACGTTTTTCTGAAATATGCTGGAATCAGACTTGAAACAAGCGGCCGCATCAGCGAAGTTGCAAGCATTAGACGCATGATAAGGAAGGGATAAACAGTGAGAGAGGCCATACGAAACATGTTCGTAATGATCGAACTTGAACTCAGAAGACTGAGACATGATAGAACAGAACTCTACTTCAGAGCCGTCCAACCGATCCTGTGGATCGTCGTCTTCGGCCCGGTAATGAGTTCCGTCAAAGGAATACCCACAGGGGGCATACCTTACACAGACTTCATAACCCCAGGCGTGCTCATCCAATCCACAACCTTCCTGTCCATCTTCTACGGCCTAATGATGGTCTGGGAAAGAGACTCAGGAATCCTAAAGAAACTCCTTGTCACACCCGCCTCCAGATACGCCACAGTCATCGGCCGGTCAATGGCTTCAGGCATCAGAGCAATATTTCAAGGCCTGATAGTAGTGCCATTCGCCCTGCTCATAGGCGTCAGATTCGTTCCCAACGCCGCCTACTTCATCTCGGCTTTTGTCATCATATTCTTCGCTTCAGGAGGCTTCGCGGCAATATCAATACTCGTCGCATCCTTCATGAAGACCAGAGAAAGATTCATGGGCATAGGCCAAGCCATAATCATGCCGCTCTTCTTCGCGAGCAACGCGCTGTACCCAGTCCAAATGATGCCACAAGCTCTTCAATACTTCTCAGCCGTCAACCCGATGAGCTACGTCGTAGACGCAACAAGAGGATTGATGATAACCGGAGACCTTACAAACCTCCTTATCGACGTAGCAGCAGTCGCAGTATTCGACACCGTAATGTTCATTCTTGCCTCGATAAGTTTCAAACGAATAATCGAGTGACCTAGTACTTTCCCAACAGCTTCAGAAGGATCGTCTTAGCAGAATACAAACGGTTCTCGCCCTGCTCGTATATCACTGACCGCGGACCTTCGATCGCATCGGCAGTTATTTCGTATCCTCTGTGAATCGGCATATCATGCATAACGTAAGCGCTGCTGCCCTTGAGCAATTCCTTGTTTATCTGGTAAGGCATCATCAATTTGACGCGCTTCTCTCTCTCCCCGGCAAATTTCGAATCAGTGAAAAACTCCATGTCAACCCAAGTATCCGTATAGACGAAATCGGCGTCCTTGACTGCCTGCTTCACTTCTAACGTTTTCTCCCACAGCCCAGTTTTCTCAGCTTCTTTGAGAAGCTCATCATCCCTACTCGGCTCATTAAATGTTGGAGTAACAGTGACTATCTTCACACCAGTTTTCGTGCACCCCTCAACAAGCGAGTTGCAGGTATTGTTGTGAATGCCAACGTAGACAAGTTTGGCTCCTTTCAGCTTGCCCTTCTTCTCTTTCACGGTAATCAAATCCGCTATCGCCTGGCTCGGATGATACTTCTCATCACAACCATTAATCACCGGCACGCGGGAAGCCTTGGCCATCTGCTGCAAGTCAACATTCCGCAGCAGTCTAGCCATTATACAGTCAACATTCCTAGAAAGGTACTGCGTTTCATCACCTACATCAGCCAAAGCAAAATTCGTGGTTCTCCAGTCAATGTAGAGCCCATGACCCCCAAGCTGCGTCATGGCGACCTCAAACGAAACCCTAGTCCGAGTGGAAGTCTTCTGGAAAATCAAAGCCAAAGACTTACCCGCCAAAACCGTCTCATACTTTTCAGGATTATGCTTGATCTCAATCCCTTTCTCAATCATCTCTGTAAGCTGCTGACCGTTCAATCCTTTGAAATTGATCAAGTGCATGTTTCCACCCCTAAATTGGACTTTCAAGGCTTCAACCAACTCCAACAATTATAAGCTTTATGGAAACCTTTTACTGAGAATCCTATAGCATGCCCTAGGAAGAAAACGAATGATTCTGACCGTCGCCTCAAACAAGGATCCTGCAAGCGTAAACATCAAAAAGCAAATCCTGAAAAATTACAGATTCAAAGAGACAACAAAATTCGAAGAAGAAACCATCTATGAAGCCGAAATCAACAGCAAACAGATAAAACTCGTGACCCTGAACAGGGAGTCAATCCATGCGCAGGATTTGGCAAGCCAATTCCCCGATGTGAAGCTTGTAGTTTTCATTTCAAGACATAGCAGCGTCAGCGGAAAACCGACCTTATCAGTTCATACGCCTGGCAACCTAGGCGAGGCTGAATACGGCGGAACTTCACGAGAGGTTTCAGTCTCACCCGCAAACGCCATGAGGGAAGCCTTGAAGACAATGATGAAACTGAAACAGGAAAGACACCTTGACTACGAAATCTCCTATGAAGGCACTCATCACGGACCATCTTTGAACGTGCCGACCATGTTCGTGGAGCTGGGAAGCTCTGCAGAGCAATGGAAAGACTCGAATGCCGCCGACATCGTTGCACACGCCACTATGGAAGCAATCTCAACATTCGGCAGCTTGTCCGCAAAAACCGTACTCGGCATCGGTGGACCCCACTACAACTCCAAGTTTACTCACCTTGCACTCGAAAACGACATAGCTTTTGGGCATATGATCCCGAAATACGCAGTTTCCCAGACTGATGAAGCAATGCTAAAACAATGCATCGAAAGAACATTTGAAAAAGTGAAGTCTATAGTCCTAGACTGGAAAGGGATAAGGGGAGAAGACAAACAAAAACTCGTCGACAATATTGAAAAAACAGACCTTCAGACCGAGAAAGTCTAGAATTCAGGCTGCGCCCAGTTTCCCTGCAGATTCCCACGCCAGAAGAAAGAGGGAAAGGTTAATGGGAATGCGCGGGTTTATCTATCAGAGCCTACAGTAACGTTTATATCAAATTGAAATGTTGAGAAGGCGAAGAACAATGGGCCTCAGAGACTTCCTAGCTCAATGCGCAAGAACAATGAAACTGGCAGTCAAACCCGGAAGAAGCGAACTCTGGCTATCAATGAAGATATGCCTCCTAGGCATTGGGGCAATAGGACTAATCGGTTTCGTCATCAAAATGCTGTCAACTGTATTGCAGCCTGGCACCGCTACTACATCCTAGAGGGAAAAGACCGCATGGAACAGCATGAAGAGTTCCCCACAAAGATTTTTGCCGTGAAAACCACAACCGGCCAAGAGAAAAACGTGGCCAGACTTGTCGCTGCCAAAGTCGAAATGAACAAAATGCCCATCAAAGCCATTCTCGTCCCCGAAACCCTCAGAGGATACGTCTTCATAGAAGCTGAAGGCCCACATTTCGTTGAGGACGCCATAGCAGGCATAAGACACGTACGCTCAAGGATCCCAGGTATCGTGACCTTCTCGGAGATTGAAAGATACATTATCAAGAAACCAATCATCGAAGAACTAAACGAAAATGACATAGTTGAAATAACAGGCGGTCCATTCAAAGGCATGCGCGCCAAGATAACCAGAATCGACAAAACCAAAGCAGAAGTCACCCTTGAACTTCTGGAAGCAACATTCACCTTACCGATAACAGTCAACTCTGAGTACGTTAAATTGGTTGAAAGAGCAAAACTTGAAAGCAGTGGTGAAACGTAAGATGGTTGACAAAAAGACCGTAGAACTACTTGTCGCCGGAGGACAAGCCAACGCCGGTCCACCTCTTGGTCCAGCACTTGGCCCCCTAGGCGTAAACGTCATGTTAATTGTGAACAAGATAAACGAACTGACAAAAGACTATTCAGGAATGAAAGTTCCTGTAAAAGTGCTTGTAGACCCGGAAACCAAACAGTTCGAAGTAACTGTCGGGACCCCAACAACCTCCGCGCTTGTCGTCAGCGAACTTAAGATTGAAAAAGGCTCTGGAACCCCAAGCACCGCAAAAGTCGGTAACTTGACGATAGACCAAGTAGTGCGCATAGCAAAAATGAAAAGGCCACAACTGTTATCTAGGACCCTGAAGTCTGCAACAAAAGAGATCCTTGGCGTCTGCGTCAGCATGGGAGTAACCGCTGAAGGCAAAGACCCCCGAGAAGTACAAAGCGAGATAGATCAAGGCAAGTACGACGACAAAATTACTTGAGACTGCCACAAGCTGCAAGTTAGATTCTTGGCGCAACTCAACAAGTTTGGTCTTCAAGCTTTAAAAAAGGTTTCAATGCAAGAATTCTTTGAAGCATTTGGGATGGTAGCAATTTCTTACCGTTCCATCCGAATCTTTGATCATAACTTCCTGCCCCGTCTCTATGGAATTCCCACATTCACTGCATAGCAACCCCTTGTCTTGTTCTTCTAAGCGCTGCTTCCTAAGCTCTTCGCATTGAAGTCTCAGCTCATAGACCTCGCTCTTCAATGCCTGCAATCTCTGCAGTACTACCTCTGTCCTTTCCTTTGCTCTGATCGGTTCATTATTGCCGGAGTGATCCCACGCTTCCACTTTCGTCAACATTCTACATTCCTGACCTTCTACAAGACACGTTGTATCTTAATAGATAATACTTTATTTCCAAAGTCACAATATTCCAGAACAAGGCCACTCTCACTTTTCGCTCCGAGACGCGCTGCTACTGCTGACGCATGCAGTCCATTACCTTACTGCACAACAGACATTCTTCAGGTATGGCCTCTTCTTTTGAACGCTCGCTCAAATATGAAAAATGATAAGAACAGTCATTCGGCTGAGCTTCTTGACAGAATATTCGAGGATCAATTGACCGCAATTTAGTTCGGTCCTCCTTTGTCTGCGCCGTTTCTTTTGCCCTTTTGTGCCCTCTCTTAGCAAACGCCTTCTTCAGTATCTCAGTGAGACATGAAGGACATGCGGAGTACTTGTTCTGCAAACCCAAATTGTGCACGACTATTGGAGTATCGAACACTTTTTTGCACTTGTCGTTTGAGCAAACAAAAGTCTGGTCATCTTTTCCCATTACCATCACTCACAGTTTGGTCTTCCACCACGGGGGGAAGCATCCATCAGTACAGAATAGGGTATCTTAATATATAGCAGTATATTCCTTATTCGAAATATATCACAAACAGATAGACCCATGCACTCCATAGAACAACAAGACAGGCTGCCAAGCCAGCCAGTCAACATGCCTGGTAAGAGTCAATAATATAAGAATATTTTTATAACTGCACCCTATTCCCTCATTGGCACGAGGCCTACAAGATGCCCTTGGACCAAAAAACGATACTTGCCGCAGTCAAAGAAGCGAAGGAGAAATCCGAGAAAAGAAAGTTCAACCAATCGGTAGAACTTGTCCTCAAACTACGCGATGTTGACATGAAAGCGCCAGAAGGCAAGATACAAGAAGTTCTGGAATTGCCACATGCCCTTGAAAAGCCCAACAAGATATGTGTTATTGCCTCTGGAGAATTAGCAATGAAGGCAAAAAACGCAAACGTCGACAGGGTGATCGAGAGAAGCGAGCTTGAGGCCTTAGGCGGCAAGAAGCAAGAGCTGCGAAAAATAGCCAACAGCTACGATGTTTTCATCGCTGAAGCTCCATTGATGTCGATGGTAGGTAAAGTTCTAGGTCCAGTTTTGGGACCAAGAGGAAAAATGCCTCTGCCTGTTCCACCAACCGCAGACATTTCAACTTTGGTGAAGAAATACCGAAAGACAATCGTCATCAGGCTGCGCAACCAGCCGATTATCCAAAACCGAGTTGCAATGCAAAACATGAAGGACGAGGAAATTACCGAAAACATTCAGGCGATCCTCAAAGTTCTTGAAGGAAAACTTAAAAAAGGAATGAAAAACATCAGATTTGCCTACATAAAAACAGCAATGGGCACTCCTGTTAAAATCAAACCGTAAAGAAGAGAAAAACCAATGCCATCCGAACAAATCCTACAGCAAAAAGCCAAGGAAGTTAGAGAGATAACACAACTAATAAATGAACATAAAGTCTTGGCAGTTGCCAGCCTGCAAAAAGTAAGAGCCGCACAACTACAAGAGTTCAAGAAAAACCTAGCAGACAAAGTATTCATGAGGGTAATAAAAAACAATCTGATGAAAATGGCAATCGAAAAATGTAAAGACAAACCAGACCTAAGAAAACTTGGAAACCACCTTGAAGGATCCAACATATATATATTCACAGACCTGAACCCGTTCAAACTCGCCCTAACGCTGGAAAAAGGCAAAGTCAAAACCACTGCAAAATCCGGCGATATCGCTGCCTTCGACGTCGTCATCCCCGCAGGCAACACAGGGCAAGCTCCTGGTCCAGTAATCAGCCAACTGAACGCCGCAGGTTTGCCCACAAGAATCGAGTCTGGCAGTGTCTGGATAAGCAAGGATACATTAGTCGTCAAGAAGGGTGAGGCGATTTCAGAAAGACTTGCCAGCGTCTTATCCAAGCTGGGAGTCAAACCAGTCGAATCTGGTCTGGCAATGAGCTATGCCTTCGATGAAGGTCTAGTCATCACTCAGGAACAGCTCAAAATAGACTTAGAAGGAACCAGACAAAACGTGGAAAGAGCTTACGCCGATTCCTTTGCACTGTCACTAACCATCGCCTATCCAACGAAAGAAAACATGGAAACACTGCTAGCGGTAGCTCATCGAGAAGCCTATGCGCTCTCAATAGGCGCAGCAATACCCACGAAAGAAACAGCAGAAGACCTGATCAGAAAGGCCCATGCGGAAATGTTAAGTTTAAGTAGTAGAGTGCCCACCTTACAGGAAAAGGCCGTGCCCACTGAAAAAAATCAAAACATCTGATTTGAGAGGTGAAAAAATATGGAATACGTCTACGCTGCGATGCTTCTCCACAAAGCAGGCAAAGAGATCAACGAGGCAAACCTTACACAGGTCATGACAGCAGCCGGCGCAAAAGCTGATTCAGTAAGAGTCAAAGCTCTAGTAGCTTCCTTGGCAGAAGTCA
>Ga0315285_10002866_pt1 | contig 18066 bp, 11 predicted proteins | sample YL17G09_36_MG_FD_203698 | JGI IMG/M metagenome (GOLD analysis project Ga0315285, IMG submission 203698) | Sediment microbial communities from Yellowstone Lake, YNP, Wyoming, USA - YL17G09_36 | ecosystem: Environmental > Aquatic > Freshwater > Lake > Sediment | place: USA: Wyoming | collected... | reverse complement strand
AGGCTCAAGAGAAGGCGGAACAAGCCAGGCGCTACGCGAGAGCTGAGTCGCTCCTCAAGGTTGCCATGGCCGAGACGAGCGAGGCTGGACAGGAAGGTGCCGATGTCAACGTGGCCCGCAGGCTCATCCACGATGCCAGAGAGAACCTCAAGAATGGTGTCTATGCCGATGTCCAAAGGCTGTCACGCGAGACCAGAGCGGCGGTCAAGGTGGCAAAGAGACTCGCAGCCGCAGACAGCCTTTTGAAGCGCGTAGAGAACGAAGCCAAGAAGGAAGAGAGGAAGAAGTCGGACGTTAGTGCCGTGTACCCTATTCTCGAGCAGGCAAGGAAGGCCTTGGCTGAAGGCGAATATGCCCGTGTGAGAACGCTGGCCAGGGAAGCAAGCATCGGGGTCAAGGATGCCGCAGAGCTCAGGAAGATGTCCGAATCCCTCGATTCGCTTAGGCTCGACATGGCGGACCTCAGGGCTATCAAAGCTGACACATCGGACGTCGAGATCCTACTGAAGGACGCAGCCGCCTCATTCGATGCCAAGAAGCCCGACGACATGCGCAAGCTCATCGCTCGTGCCAGGAAAGCCGTCGAGCTCGCGCGCGAGGCCGTGCAGAGAGCCGCTGTGGCGACGGCAGTGGAGAAAATCGTTGAGAAAGCGGGTGCAGGAAGGCTCGACGCGAGCAAGGTCAAGGCCCTGCTGAGGCAAGTGGAGGAAGCGGCACTCGTCGGCCAGGCGTTCAACATCGAGAGGATGGTCGAGCAGGAGCTGGAACTGCCGAACCAGGAGAGACTCCGCCGCGCGGTCCTTCGCTTGGAGAGGATTCGCGATCTGTTGGTGGAGCTTAGGAGGACAGACGTGGACGTTGCCGGCGCAGACGAGTTCATCGCGAAGGCGAGGGAGCAATTAGACCATGGACGTTTCGACGATGCTGAAACCATCATAGGTCAGCTTGAAGACCTCACCCAGAGCCTGAAGACATCATTGGAGGGCTCTGCGCGGGACCTCATCGACAAATCCCGTAAGGCCGTGGAAAGCACGGAGAGCAAAGGTGTCACTTCTGCAGAGGCGCGGAAGTTCCTTGAGAGCGCCGAGGAGTCTTTCAAACAGGGCAAGATATACGAGGCGCTGGAGTTCGCGCGGCTCGCACATCTTCGTGCCGAGAGAGCCCTCGAAACGAAAGAGCGGAAGTTGGCTGTCGAGGAAGCGGAGACGCTCAGGATCGTGAGCGAGAGGACGAGGGGGATGCAGCGGAAGCTGTGGGAGCTCCAGCAAAGGGTTGACGAGCTCGCCAATGTCGATGTCGACGTCGCGAAACCGCGCGAAGGGATTGCATCGGTTCACGCTGCACTTGACAAGAACGAGGTGGAGGAGGCAGAGATACGCCTCAAGACAACAGAAGACGCCGTGGGGTTGCTGTGGGCGGATCTGAAATCCTCATCGGAGCGCCGGCTCGAGAAGGCCAAGACCGCCATTCAGAAAGCAAGCGCGGAGGGCGTTCATCTACCACCGCTCGACGACATGCTCGCACGAGGGGAGCAAGCGCTAAATGAAAGCCGATTCAGTGAAGCGTTCTTAGTTGCCGCCAGCATTGAGCAGACGATCGCCGCGGCCAGAGGCGCTCAGGAGAAGGAACGCAGCAAGCAAGTTGCCGAGGATGGCAAGAGGGCAATGAGGACTTTCGCTCGCGTCAAGGCTCTCATCGCTGAATTGAAGAACGCGAACGTGGACATCGAGGAATCCGACGAGACAATTGCGAAGGCAGAAGTCGCGTTGCGGCAGCGTAAGTACGAAGAGGTCGACGGGATTCTGCAGGAACTCGAGAAGACCGCAAGTGAACTGAAAGCCCAACTCTTGGTTGCTGCCAAAGCGATCATAGACAGGGGCACGGAGCGGCTGAAGAGGGCGGCGGAGCACAACATCCCCACAGGCGAGGCCGCCGACATCCTGGACACTGCCAAGGAATCGCTCCAGACGGGCAGCATCGACAAGGCAATCGAATATGGATCGATTGCGGAGAACAAGGCGGATGAAGCGATAAAGGCCTGGGAGGCTCAGCAGGAAGCGCTCAGGACGAAGGAGCTGGACTTGGCGAAGGCCGAGATCGCCAACTTCAAGAAACTGATCGCAGACCTATCGCGCGCCGACATAGAAATCATGGGCGCGGGGGAAGCGGTCCAGAAGGCCGAGAAGGCCTTCGGCGAGGGGCGTTTTGCGGACGTGGCAAAGGAACTCGTCGATTCGGAGAGCCTCGCCCAGACCCTCCAGGAAGGCCTCAAGCAAGCGGCCGTGGACCTGCTTGACAAGTCCAGGTCGAACCTGGAATCGGCAAAGGCGGCGGGCCTCGAAGTCTTCAGAGGCGAGAAGGTCATTTCGAACGCTGACGAGGCGCTCAAGGACGGCAGGTTCGTCGAGACGATCGAGTACACCAAGGTCATCAATGACATAGTTGAGACCGCGAAGCGGCACGCGGACATACGGCAGCTGGAGAGCGAGCTCAAGGTTCTCTCCGCCGAGGTCGAGCGAACCCAAGTTCTTGGAATCGATGTCACGAAGTCGAACGAACTGCTCAAGCAGGCACAGGAGGACCTCGCTCTCGGGCGCTTCGATAACCTCCAGGATATCGCGAAGAAAATCTCAAACATGGTCGGATCGGCGCAACAGGTCCACGTGGCTGCCAAACTGAAAGCAATGAATACGGTCATTCAGGATTGCAGGGACGCTGGCCTTGAGACGGGCGCCGCGGAAGCGTTGTACAAGAAGGCAGAGGAAGCCGTCCAGAGAAGGGACCTGACAGCGTTAGATGGTATCGCCAAGCAGATCGAGGTATTGCTCGACGGGGCGAGACGCGCGGCGGAGGGCGATCACGTGGAGAAGGATATCCGCACCTTCGAGGACATGCTCGCCCAGGCAGGGCGGGTCGGGGTGGAGGTCGGGGATCTCCGGCCATTGGCCCTTCAAGCAAGGGAGGCCCTGAAGGCGCTCAACCTCGCCAAGGCCGAGAGTCTCGTGGCTGAGGGCAAGACGATGGTCCGCGAGAGGAGGAGAAGGCAGTTCTCCGACCGGTATGAATCGAAGATGCGCAGCATCTCAACGATGATCGACAGCGCGAGGAAATCCGGCGTCAACGTCGTCGAGGCGGAGAGGATACTCGCGGAAGCTAGCAAGGCCTTGGAGAAGCAGGATTTGAACATGGCTGACATACTCGTGAAACAGGCGGAAGTCTCCGCCGGGATTCAAATACAGAATTTCATCAAGAGCAGGTATCCCAACCTGATTGTCAAATTCACCGAGGAAGGCCTGCAGCAAGATGTCTGGAACAACTGTGTCGTCGAGGTCTCCAACAAGGGCAAGCTGAACGCGAGGAACATAAACCTCAGTCTCGGGGGAGATATCGATGTCAGGGGTCTCGAGCCGATACAGGAACTCGGCATCAATGAAACCAAGAAGGTCGAATTCGGGGTGAAACCGAAGGCCATTGGCCAAGTGCCCATGAACATCGAGGTTCTCTATCAAAGGTATTTCGACGAGAACAAGTATGAATTGAAAGACCTCAAGAACCTCAAGGTGGAGAAGCCGGGCACGTATCTCGTGGAGGATGTATTCCTCGTGCACTCGGATGGGCGGCTCATCAATCACCAGACGAGGAAGTTCAGAGAGAGCATAGACGAGGACATATTCAGCGGCATGCTCACGGTGGTTCAAGACTTCGTGAAGGACTCGTTCAGGCAAAGAACGAAAACCGGCCTCAAACGTCTGGAATTCGGGGAAAGCAAGATACTGCTGGAGAAGAGCGAGCACACATACGTCGCCTGCGTGACCGTCGGCGACGAGCCCGACCTGCTACCCTTGTACATGGTGGAAGTCCTCAGGCAAGTAGAGGAGCGATACGGAAAAGCCCTTGATGGTTGGTCGGGGATGATGCAGGAACTTGAGGGCATCAACGAGTACGTGGCCAAGCTCATCTTCGTGACCGATCAGAAGGGAGCCTCTCTCGGTGCTCTGGAATCTAGTCCTGTGACTGAAGCCGTCAGGATATTGCGTAGCACGACCCTGCTCGATGAGGATGCGACTGAGGTGGAGAAGCTTCTCGGTCAAGCGAAGGAATATGCCGCGATCGATCCGGAGACCGCCTGGCAGGCAATCAACAAGGCGAGGGACGAGGCCACCAAGGCGGTTGACAAGTTTAAGTCGAAGATGAAGAGTCTCAGGGACACGACTCACCAGTATGTCGACGAGATGAGGGAGATCGGTGCCGATGTCAGCCAGTCGGAAATACTAATGAGAGACGCCGACGAGGCGTACGAGGACGGTGAGTTCGATAGGCTTCAGGACATTCATCTGAGGATTCGGGAGGGCGTGGAGAGGACTAAAGATGCTCAGGTGTCAAAGAGGGTCGAGTCAGACCTCACCAACCTAATCCAAGACATCCAAAGTGCGAGAACCGAGGGCGCGGATGTGACCATGGCCGAGTCGTATCTGAGCAGGGTACAGGACGCCCTTGAGGAGAAGAACTACCGTCTCGTCGAAGATTATTTCAGACGGGCAAGGGAAAGCCTGGACGAGGGCAGGAAGGAGGCGCTTCTCAAGAGGTGCAGGGAAGCGCTGGACCGCCTGACTTCCACGGTCGTCGAGGCGAAGCAGCTCGGGGTCGGTGTGGAGGAGGCGGAGGGCCTTCTCATGAGGGCGGCCGACGCCCTTCGTCAGGAGCGCGGACAGGAGCTCGAAGCCCTGCTCGAGGCGGCAAGGAGCAGCGTGAACCAGCGCATCCAGGATCATCTCAAGGACAGATACCCCCGCCTGTTCATGACACTGCCAACCGGCGGGCTGCAGGAGGGTCTGTGGAACCGCTATAGCGTGGCGGTGGCCAACAAAGGGAACTGGCCGGCGAAGAACATCGAGATCAAGATGTTCGGAGGATCCGATGTGGACGGGCCGAAGGTCATACCGTTCATCGGGCCGAACGAGAAGAAGACGATCGATTTCGGCGTCAGGCCCGGTGGCACCGGCACCGTCCCGGTCGATCTCCAGGTGTTCTACCACCGGCCGCTCGATGAATCCAGGTACGAGCTGACGGAGAGTAAGGAAGCGAAGGTCGAGAACGCTGGCACGTACCTCGTGGAGGACGTCATACTCATCCACAAGGACGGGCGTCCGATCGCCTCCGAATCCAGATCGCTCCGCGACCAGCTGAGCGACGAGAAGATGGCGAAGATGCTGAAGACGGTTCAGATGTTCATAAAAGACGTCTTCGTGGACAAGAGCGGGGTCGGGCTGAAGCGGATGGGCTTTGAGTCGGCCAACATCCTCGTCGAACAAGCCCTCGATGTGAGCCTGGGAGTCGCGGTCCTCGGGGAGGAGCCGAGGCTGTTGCCCCTGTACATGGTCGAACTCCTTCAGATGATCCAGGAAAAGTATGGGCGCCAGCTGGCGGAATGGGATGGAGATTCATCCAAGCTGGAGGGCGTCCAAGAGATGCTCAGATCGTTGCTGTTCGTCACGCAGGTCGCAGGAGCCGACCTGGGATCGTTGAACGCGAGCGCGGTCACCGCAGGGGCGCGGATGGCTGCAAAAGCTGGCCCGAGAGGGAAGGGCGATGGTGATTTCATTGACACGGCACGCGCGAAGATCGACGCGGAAGGCTTCGCTTCCGTCGTCGAGCTGATAAAGCAGATGAAGGATTATGCCGCAAGGCCTGCGGAGGAGCTGACGGCGGAGGTCAAGGCGGCGGTGCTCGCCACCAAGGAGACAATAGGCCTCGAGTTGTCCGACGAGGAGATCTCCGCTTACGTCGATGTGCTGAGACAGGTCCTGCAAGCGGTTCACAGAGCAAAGCAGAAGGCGGGGATGGAGAGCTACTGGCCCGTGAAGCGCGTGGCGGTGAAGCCTGGGGCCCAGCTGGGCATAGACGCGGTCACGTCCTTCAGGAAGATAATCGTGAACCAGAGCCTCGCTAAGGAGCTAGACATAGTCCCGCCGAACGAGACGTGGCGTGGCATGAACATACGGGTGCAGGTGGACACTGACGCCTTGAACCGAGCATACAAGCTGTGGGCCAAGAAGATAGAGATACTGCTCAAGAGCCAAGACGCATGGAAGATCAAGAGCGGCATCAACAAGGGTGCATACGCAGTCGGCATCGAAGGTCAGAAGGTCAGCATAGACAGAGAGATGGTGTGGTTCGAGGAGACTCTGCCGGAGACAGTCGTCGAGGAACCCTACGAAGGCGGCATAGTCTATGTTGACACGGAGATGACCGAGGACATCCTTTCCGAAGGCTACGCTAAGGAAATCGTCAGGATAATCAAGGATGTCAGGAAGGAGATGAAGCTCCAGGAAGAACAAGGGATTCAGCTCCAGATCAAGGCGAGCAGGGGGCTCCACAAAATGCTGAAGAACTGGCGGGAGTACATTTCCTCCCAAACCAATTCCGCAGATCTCCGATTCGTCGAGCAGCAGCCGACGGATGGCTATGTCGTGGAGGCGACTCTTGGAGACGAGAGCTTCGCACTCGGAGTGAAGACGGCTGAAGCCTGAGAAATTGGCCTGCCATCAATAGGTTTATGACCGCACTTCTCTGATGCCGGCAACAGATGGGCGTGAACCTCAGGGACATAGTCAAGGCCACTCCCAAGAAGATCGAGGACTTCCGCGGCAAGGTTGTCGCCATCGATGCCTTCAACACCCTTTACCAGTTCCTCGCCATCATCCGGCAGCCAGATGGCACGCCATTGAAGGATAGGCGCGGCGAGGTCACGTCACACCTGAGCGGGCTTCTATATCGGACCGCCAATCTGATGCAATCGGGGGTCAGCCCCGTGTTCGTTTTCGACGGCGAGCCGCCAAAGCTCAAAGCCAAGACAATCAAGGACCGCGCCGAAGTGAAGCAGAGGGCGGAGAGGGAATGGAAGGAGGCGCTGGAGGAGGGCGACCTCCAGAGGGCCAGGTCAAAAGCGATGCAGACTTCCCGCCTTACGGCGGAGATGGTTGATCAAACGAAGAGGCTAATCGAGCTCATGGGCCTGCCGATGGTGCAGGCGCCTGGTGAGGGTGAGGCGCAGGCAAGCGCGATGGCGGCTAAGGGAGATGTCTTCGCCGCGGCGTCTCAGGACTACGATTCCCTCCTCTTCGGTGCGCCGACGCTGATCAGGAATCTCACGATTACCGGGAGAAGAAAACTCCCGCGGAAGAATGTCTATATCGATGTCGAGCCAGAGCAGGTGGAGTTGGATTCCACGCTGAGCGGCCTCGGAATTACCAGGGAGCAGCTCGTCGACATGGGCCTACTGATAGGCACTGACTTCAATGAAGGGGTTCGAGGGGTAGGCCCGAAGAAGGCGCTCAACCTAATCAGGGAATACGGGACTCTCGAGAAGGCGATGGAGAGGCTTGGAGTCCAGATAGAGAATGCCATTGAGATTCGGGAGATTTTCCTCAGGCCGCTGATGACCGCTGACTACAGTCTCCAGTGGCGGGATGTGGACACCGATGGGGTCAAGCGGCTCCTCTGCGAGGAGCATGATTTCTCGGCGGATAGGGTCACTGTAGCCCTGGAGAAGATGTCCGAGGCCGCAAGGAGCAGGAAGCAGCGATCCCTCGACCAATGGTTCGGATAGCGCGAAAGATTATTATCGAACAGGGTTCTCGGCGTGGGACGTGCCCATAGCAACCATCGAGTCGGCAGTGCTAACGTTTTCTCTCTGCCTCGCACTGTCCTCACTCGCCTATTACAAGCAGGTCCTCACAAAGGGCGGCACGGTGGCCGCATTCGTCATAGGCATGATCATCGGGATAGCCGGAGACGTCACATGGCTCTTCCTTCTACTCTTCTTCCTGCTGTCCAGCTTTGCGGCGACGAAGTACAGGTTCGCCCTCAAGGAGGCGATGGGGGTCCAGGAGGGTAAGAAGGGCGAGAGAGGCGCGATGAACGTTCTGGCGAACGGGTTCGCGCCGACTGCCGTTGCCCTGCTCTCGACACTCAACCTTGGTTTCGTACCCGTCACATGGGCAGGTCTCGCATTCCTCTCTGCCCTCGCCGTGGCGGGTGCCGACACGCTCGCGAGCGAGATAGGCGTACTGTCTGATAAGGCCCGGCTCATCACTACATTCAAGCGAGTCAAAGCTGGCACGGATGGCGGTATTTCCGTCCTGGGCGAGGTGTGCGCCATAGGTGCGAGTCTGTACACCGCCCTATTCGGCTGGTTGATTCTGTATTTTCTATCAAGTAGAGTGGGCCTGACCGTTACTCTGCCCCCGGAATCCTGGTTCCTATTGATCCCGGCCGTCGTTGGCTTCCTAGGATGCCAAATCGACAGTGTGCTCGGGGCCACCGTCGAGAGACGCGGCTGGATTCACAAGAAGGGTGTGAACCTCGTGGCCACGAGCACAGGTGCTTTGATCGCCTACTTGCTACTGCTTTGGCTCGCTTGAGCCTCCAGACTCCCGATAATGTCTCGGACCATCGCCGCACCTTCTCTTGCGAGCCTCTCCGCCTTTTCTTTGTCCCGCGCCTCGGCGAACACCCTGAATATCGACTCGGTCCCTGACGGCCTGATCATGACCCATCCGTCATCGTGGATGACTTTCACCCCATCGACCGCGATGACCCTGAGACCGGCAGTCCTTTTCCTGACCTGTTCCATGATGGCATCCCTCATGCCGGGAGGATGAGGAACGCTCGTCTTGTACAACTGGTATTGCGGGAGTCCCGCAATCAGACCTGACAGGGGCTCTCTGTGATGCGCTAGGATCTCGAGCATCTTGGCAGCCGCCATCGCGCCGTCGCGGCAGAACTGGTGCTCCGGGAAAATCAGCCCGCCATTCTCCTCACCGCCAAAGGTCGCACCCAGCTTGTACATCGCCCTGGCAACAATCGGAGAGCCGACGCGCGTGTAGTGGACTTCGCCGTGGCGGGACTTCACCACTTCCTCCAAACAGCTGGATGAGCTCACCGGCGTGACCACGATTCCTCCTCGACCCGCCAAGATATCCCCCGCCATGAGCGCCAAGCTCTTGTCCCCGAAGATGTACTCGCCTTTGTCGTCCACGAAAATCACGCGATCGGCGTCCCCGTCGTGAGCGATTCCGACATCGGCCTTCGTCTCTTTCACAATCCGCATGAGTTCCTGTATGTTGGCTGGGACAGGTTCGGGGAGACGGCCGGGGAACCGGCCGTCGGGCTGAGCGTTCAGGGTCACCAGCTCGCATCCGAGGCGAACTAGCAGATCCGGAGCGGTGAAACAGGCCGCGCCATTGCCGCAATCCAGCACGACCTTGGGCTTGCGGTGGGAGATGGCCTCCCCGTCGACTCTGGAGACGATGTCCCTTATGTACCTAGGAATCGCATCCGCTTGCCTAATGCTGCCGAGCGAGTCCCAGCCATTCAGTTTGAACTTCCTTCCGAAGTACAGCGCTTCAATGTGATCCTCATCCTCCGATGAACACTCCATGCCAAGCGAGTCGACGCACTTGATGCCGTTGTACTCCGGCGGGTTGTGTGAGGCGGTGATGATGACCCCGCCAGCCAGCTTGGAGGTCTTGACGTAGTACTGAAGGCACGGCGTCGGGACGATCCCGGTGTCAATCACGCTTATTCCAGTAGCTGTAAGCCCTGAGACCAGGGCGTCCAGGAGCATCTTGCTCGATGTCCTTGTGTCCCGACCGACTGCGACTGTCCCGCCGAAGTGAATCCCGGCCGCCATCCCGATCCCGAGCGCCAGCTCGGGCGTCATATCCTTGCCGACGATCCCGCGTATCCCGTTTGTCCCGAAAAGACGACCCAACGCCTCACCCACCTTCTGTGATGACTTGGTCCGCTTTGATTGACACCTCGTCCTCAATCATGCAGTCTGTCAAGGAGGCACGAGGGCCTATCCTGCAACCGGATCCGATGATTGAGTTCTTGATTACGGCGTCCTTCTGAACCGTGACGCCGTCGAACAGGGCCGAGTCGGCGATGGTAGCACGATGGATCTCGCACTCCGAGCCGAGAGAGACGTTCGGGCCGATTGACCCGTCAACCGTGCACCCCGGCCCGATGTTCACCGGCTTTTCGACCTTTGCGCCTTCTTTGATTTGCACGGAGAGATTTATCTCCGAGCCTCTGGATGTCAGGAGCATCTTCATCGCGCGGATGTAGTTCTTCAGGGTTCCCGCGTCCGCCCAGTACCCCTCGAACCTGTAGCCGTAGAGTCCTTTCCTGATCAGCTTGGGGAAGACCTCGCGTTCCATCGATACCTGTTTCCCGTCAGGGATGAACCTCAAGACATCGCGCTCGAAGACGTATACGCCCGCGTTGATCAGCTTCGAAGGAGCTTCACCCTCCTTGGGTTTCTCCACGAATCGTGCTATCCTGCCGCCCTCCTTGAGGTCCAGAGCACCGAAGGCGGACGGATCCTCGACTTCCCATACCGCCAAAGTCGCAATGCCGCCGTTGTCCTCGTGACGTTTCACCATTTCGTCCACATTGATCGAAGATATGACATCGCCATTGAAAACGAGGAATCTTGACCCCAGAAGGTTCTCCACGTTCTTCAGCGCGCCACCCGTGCCGAGAGGAGTCTTCTCCTCGACGATCTGGACCCTGCGCCCCACGTCGTTTTCCATGAAGAACTGCCGCATCCTGTCGATCATGTAATTCACAGGCAGGATGACGTCCTCGATTTCTCTGGGCAGGCGGTCGAGCACGTGGAGGATCATTTCCCTGTTGAGGAGGGGGATGAGCGGCTTCGGCCGGGTGAAAGTGAGGGGCCTCATCCGGGTCCCGAGCCCCCCGGCTATGATGACTGCCTGCATTGAAGGACTAAAGCAACTCGCGACCTAATAATCTTGCCCCGCCGATAAAGGACTACTTCGGGACTATGGTGACGACGTTGTTGCCGCGCAGGACGACGGTGCCTATCCTCCGGACGAGCTCGTCCTTGGTCTCCTCGGCATCCTCGAGCACCATGTTCATGTAGTCGTCATAGCCCATGAGCTTGCCTTCGAGAATCCTGTTGTCCTTCAGAAGCAGAGAGATACGCTTGTTTATCGACTTCTCCAGCACGCTTAGAGGCATCACCATGGGTTTCTCCCCCTATGTTGCTGAGGTATCGCCCCCCGCATTTAAAGCTTTACTACTGTCCGGTGCGCCATCTCGGTTCCGGTCTCATGGAGACCTGAGGCGCGAATAGATTTTTATCCAGAGACCTCTATTCAGATATCGGTGACATGATGGAGAAGGAGAAGGTAGGGGAGGTGTTCCACTATTTCACGAAGGCGGGTGTGGCGGCAATCAATCTGACAGACAGTTACCTCCAGGTCGGCGACACGGTACTCATCCAAGGGGTCACGACCAACCTGACGCAGAAGGTGGAATCGATGCAGGTGGAGAACACGCCTGTGCAGCGCGCGGAGACGGGCCAGAGCGTCGGCATAAAGGTCAGCGAGAAGGTTCGAGAGAAGGACTTGGTATACAGGGTAATCCAAGACTAGCTCTTCCGCTTCGTGAATGCTTAAGTGTCTCCCGCTATTTTCCCCCACGATGCCTGAGATAACGCCCCGCGTCTCCCGGCTCAGATATGGCGTCGGAGAGGATTTCACCGCCATCGGGGCTCTCAAGGCGGGCGCTGAAGCCCTCGGGCGCAAGGCCTCGTACCCTTGGCTCATGGGGATTGGCGGAGCCGCCTTCCGCCTGTACTGGAGCCAGGACTGGAGCCTCGACATGGCCAATTTCGTCACCGCGGATGTCGTGAGGACCGCGGCGGAATCCATCGGCATCGAGGCAGAGGCGCACTTAGATGAGAAATCGGAGGAAATGTGGGAATTGCTGTGCCGATCCATCGACACGCAATCGCCCATGCTCTCGTGCGGCCTGACCAGCCCCTTCGAGACGTGTCTCATCGTCGGATACGAGGAGAGTCCGCGCCGGCTCCACATCCGGGGCTATCTGGACGAGGGAGATGCGTACTCGCAGCTGGACTTCAGGCCATGGTATGGGTGGTGTCACCAGAGCTTTGGCCTCATGCCAATAACGACACTCAGAGAAGGCAAGGAGCCCGATTTGCCCGCCCTAATCAAAGCCTCTTTGGAAACGGTTCTCCGACTCGCGGGCGAAGGCAGGATTGCCTCTGAATATTGCGCCATCCACAACACGAGGCACGTGATGATTTCCGGACTGGATGCCTATATTGCCTGGGCAGGCGGGATTTCCGAGAAACCGAGAGGGGACGCTGCTCACCGCGGGTTCGCGACGTCACTGAACATGAACCAGCTCATAGATGCCAGGACGGCCGCCCAGAATTACCTGCTCGACCTGTGCAACAGGGTGAGGCCTGCCGCGCTGCTCCTGTCCAGGGCTGCAGAGCATTACGCACACGAGGTGCTTGCGCTAAAGAGCGCGCGCCAACTCATTCCGTATCCTCAGGCGACCCCGGAGAAGGCGGCGGAGCGTCTGGAGAAATTGCTGGCGGATGACGAACGTCGGGCGGAGTACGCGAGTCTGCTCAGGACCGCCCAGAATGAGGACAGCGAGGCTCTCGGCTGGATCAGGAAGGTGGTCGAGGGCGGTATCCTCTGAAGATCCTCCGCATACTAAGAGCGTACCAGACATTATTAATAAGCGCTGGTGGCGTGAAGAATCGAGAAGGAGGGTTTCCCCATGGAAGGAGAAACGACCTGCCCGATTTGCGCTGAGCGGGTAGTCGAAGGCGATATCAAGGGACACATGGAGCAGATGCATCCTGCCGGGTCTTCCGCCGGCAATTCAGCGGGGGAGGGCAATCGGGAGAAGGTGCACGGGGACGGCACAGGGCCGGAAGAAGCATCGAGGAAGCGAGGCTGGATAGTCCTCCTCGCGCTGACATTGGTGATAATCATCATTCTTGCAACCATTTCAATCCTGATGGTTCCCAAGGCCGTCAAGAATCCTCTGGATTTCAGCTTGCCAGACACCAACGGCAGCGATTGGAATCTGGGGAATCACATCCGCGAAGGCAAGCCGATACTCATCGAGTTCATCGCGCTCGACTGCAGTGCATGCATATCGTGGGCGGAGAGCCCGGGCAGTTCGCTCACGGAACTATATGGGAACTACGGTTCGGAAATCGAGTTTGTGACGGTGGTGACATCTTTGGAAGGCGTCGGGCACATCACCCCGACGCCTCAGCTCGCACAGCGATTTAAGGAGCAGTACGACACCAATTGGACCTATCTCGTGGACAACGGCACAACTGTGCGCGATCTCTACGGCGTCGTCGCTTTGTCCGCGGTCTTCGTCATAGACAGGAACGGATAAGTGGCATGGACGCACACCGGCATCGTAGACTGCGCCACTCTCGAGGCGGCAGTGAAGATGGTTCATGAGGATCCCACCGCCACCCGCCAGTACGTCAGATGATTCTCCAAAGGTCAGTATTAATATGCCTGAATGTTCTAGGATACTAGCACGGAAGGACAGTTGAATGGCCAAGATGAAAGCCTGTCCGGTTTGCGGGCAGAAAGTTGGGATTGACAAGCTCGAAGCGCACGTCAAGAAGGTTCATCCGAAGGAGAAGGTGGACATCCAGCTGGACCAGGAAGAGCAGAGAGAGGTCAAGGAGGCCAAGAGGGCCTACAAGCCTTCGGCGAGACCGAGGGGAAGATGGATAGTCATCATCGCCGCAATCGTCGTGGTGGTGGTGATCTTGGCGCTGGTCTTGATTCCACGTGGCCTCGGGGTGGGAGACAGTCCGCCCGACTTCACGCTGACGGATAACGCCAGTAGGCAGGACTGGAACCTCGACATCCACCTGCGTGACGCCAAACCAATCCTCCTTGAGTTCTTTCACCCGCAGTGCAGTGCGTGCATTGGCGAGGTCCAGACTCCAACATCTCCCTTAAGGGTTCTATACGGCGACTATGGGGCCAGTGTGGAGTTTGTGAGCATAGCAATAACCCTTGAGGCTGAGGGATTCACGAACCCGCCGACATTCGACATGGTGAACTCATTCATATCGCAATACCCCACGCCGTGGACTTACCTTGTGGAGACCTCAGGGACGACCGTGCGGAATCAGTACCAGGTGACGGCTACGCCCACTTTCTACCTCATTGGAACGGATGGCAAGATTGCCTACAAGAACACCGGCGCGGGTGATCTGGCCGGATTGAGAAGCGCGATAATAAGCGAGTTGACACCTTGAAAGGAAGCCGCGAAGCCCGCGTCATGGGTGTCGTCCTGATTCTGAGCATGGCAGGGATAGGCATCGCTACATTCTTGGTCGCCAACCATTACAAGTTCGTGGACTCGAAGTTTTGCACAATCAACTCGTACTTCAGCTGTGAAGATGTCAACACCGGTGAATATTCGGAGATGTTCCCCGGCATGCCATGGGCGGTGGTCGGACTCGCAGGCTTCGTTGCCGTCTTCTGCCTCTCCTACCTCAAACTCTACTATCCACACCTCGACGGCAAGGAACGCTTCGTGCCGTTGCTCCTGCTCTTCTCAGTGATTGGCGTCAGCTTCGTGATCTACCTGAACTATCTCGAGATCTTCGTGATCTTCGGGGTATGCCCATTCTGTCTTGCCTCTCACACGATAATGATAGTCATTCTGTTGATTATCGCGTGGTGGTACTTCGCGGGTCGACACAAGGGGGAGGAGGACGCCGAGGTCACTCAAACCCCCGGCGATTCCGAGTAGTCTCCTCGTCCTCGTGAACGGATTTCGCTTGGATCCCCTCGGTCTCGTTGTCAGTCTCTGCAGATATTTTCTCTTTCTCGCCGACTTTGCTGGCGTCCCGCTTCCTGCGTCTCCTGCCATACAAGAATAGGACGAAGGCGAATATCGCTATCACCAGTACGGCGATTATCACAAGGAGGAAGTCGCCGGTGTCCCGGTCATCAGTTCGCTTGGGGTGGACCACGTGAACTGTTCCGGTGCTATAGCTTCGAGCCGTGGCCATTCCATCGGTGATGACCGCCCTGATGTAGTACAGACCTTCCGGAATGTCGGAGACGACCCATAGGAATGTGTTGTTGTCGCTGAGGGAACCCTGAGGCACCACTCCGATGAGGATTTCCCCGCCGGGGTTTCTGTCAGTGTCATAGTAGAGGGTAATCGTCGCGTTGTCGTCTTCGTCATGGTCAATCCAGGTGATGAGGAACGTCATGCTCGCTTCCCTGGGTTCGCTCGGCTCCAGGACCGTGATTTCCGGCGGGTCGTTGGCGGTGATCCTGAGGCGACCGGCGCTGTAGGAGAAGTTGCTGGACTTGCCATCGTCTATTGTCGCCTTGATGTAGTAGTAGCCGGGGGGAACTAGCGTTGTGTCCCATGTGTGGGAGTCGAAGATGGACCCGTCAGGGTCTTCTCCCCAGAGGATTTGCGCAATTAGAGTTTCGCCTCCAGCTGTCCTGTCGTCGTCGTACCATAGACTGACGGTCGCGTTATCATCCGCGTCGCGGTCCGACCATTCTATCCTATAAGAGCGGTGAGTCTCGTCACCTGCCGCTTCAGGCCTAAGAACCGCTATCGACGGCGGGTGCACCACGGTGAGTGGACCGGGGCTGCACGAGTAAACTGGGGTGTTGACGGAATCATCGATGGTTGCTTTCACGAAGTATTGCCCCTCGGGAATGGCATCCAAGTCCCACACATACGCATCCCAAACGCCGTCGGGATCCTCACCCCACGGAACCAAGTCGATTAGGACCTCGCCCCCGAAGGCGCAGTTCGCGTCGTAACGGAGCGTTATGGATGCATTGCTATCGGCGTCCGAGTCAACCCAGTGTATGCTATAGACGCTGTCGGCCACATCTCCGATGCCATCCGGCTCGAGAACCGTGATGCTCGGGGGATGTACAATCGAGACTCTTCCCGGGCTGTAGGCGCCATAATCAGGCGTAATCCTGTCGTTTATCACCGCCTTGACGAAATAGAGCCCTGCCGGCACGGTGGTCGTGTCCCAGAGGTACTGGTCCCCCGGGCCATCTTGGTCCTCCGCAAGGAGTAGGCTCGCGATGGGCGACTCGTCGCCAGGCTGATCGTCGATGTCATAGAAGAGGTGGATGTCTGCGTTGTCATCAGGATCATCATCGGTCCACGTGACTGTGTAGTTCAGGTCGGCATTGGTGATGCCGCTCGGCGGGGTGATCAGCGCGATTGTCGGTTGCACCTCGGTGTTCGTGTATCCCGGCGTACTCTCAGGTCTGGAGGCCAATGTGTAATCGACGTTTGGATGGTTCGTTTCGTCGCCGTCAGGCACCAGCTCAAGGCTGACATCGAGTGGCGGCAGTCGGGCGTTCACCATGTCCCCGTTGCTGGGGGCAGTGTCTCCGGGCCCGCTCCCGCCCGGCCCGTACTCCATGCGGTCAATCGGCACCCAGTTGCCGCCAGCTTTGATGCCCGAAGAATCCCGCCAGGCTATCTTGATCTCGTCCTGTCCGGAATTCGCCAGCACATCCCCTCCGGTCAGCGAGACGACCAGGAAACCGTACGGGTCTATGGCGCCGCTCAACTGCTGGGTGTATCCCTCGCTGTCCTCGACTCTATATTGACTGAGAGCGACGGCATTTGCCGTCGGGTTGTAGATTTCGATCCAGTCATCTCCCATGGATGGGTTGGGCATGACCTCGTTGATCTTGAGGGGGGCGGGCTGTCCGACGGTGGAATAGTGAAGGTCCAGGTTCGTCACCGTTGGTATGGGGATGCCGATTATCACTTGGCCCGCCTGCCAGTTGTTGTAGGTCTCGTCGCAGACGTAGCCTTCCACCCAGAACATCATGAGGTCGCCGGTAACGATGCCGTCCTTCTCCGGCGTGGCATCGTCGTCCCCCTCGGTGCTCATGGCGTATACTGTGTTGATTCCCGTGTTCAGCGTGCTCCCGGTGCCGTATGCGACACCGTCAACCTCCGCCCTGACCTGCAGGCCGCTGGGAGGATTGTCACCGCCGTCCGCGACGACCACTCCCCAGAAATCATTCCCTATCGGTTCGGCCGCAGAGACGTTGCGGGAAGTTGGCACGAGTATGCACCCTAAAATGAAGACTGCGAGCAGAATCACTGCTCCTCCTCGCCCCGGCATAGACAGACCTCCCGCCGTCATACGCTGGGGTGCCAATTTAAGCCTTCCCTCACCTCTTGAGCACCAGCGTCAGGATGTCCCCGTCCAGCAGGCCGTGATTCAGGCCAACCGTCTGCCCGGGGAACTTTGCGCTTGGGCCCCAGATGTTGGCGTAGCGGAACTTCTTGCGGAAGTCCCTGTGGATTGTCTCGCAGACGGTTTCGACCGTGGCGCCCTGCCTCGTGATCAAGGGCTCCGCCATGTCCGCATCCTTTCCCTGCGGCTTCAGGAAAATCCGAATGAAGTTCAGCACATCATATATGGTGTCCTTCAGCACGTCGAGTCCGCCGCCTTTTTCCGCCGAAACCGCCAAGAACTTCCAGCCCTTCATCCGCGCTTTGACTTTCTTCAGGTACTCATCCGTGACTAGGTCGACTTTGTTAATCACGATGAAAGCCGGGACGTAGACGCGGTTCCCCGCCAGGATATCGACCAACTGATCCTCCGTGATGTCGTCGCGGACGACGATGTCGGCATTGATGTAACCGAACTCGCGGAGCATATCCGCGATGGTCTCCTTGTTCATCCGTGTGAGCTTCACCGTCGGGTTGACATCGACGCCGCCCCTCGATTTCTTCGTGATCACCACGTCCGGCGGGTGTTGATTGAGCCGGATGCCACTCTGGCTCAGCTCGTCCACGAGGACGTCGATGTTCGCCTCGAAGACATCGACCATGAGCATGATGAGGTCGGAGCCTCTGGCCACCGAGATGACTTCCCGCCCTCTGCCCCTGCCCTTCGATGCCCCCCTGATCAGCCCGGGCATGTCGAGGATTTGGATTTGCGCCCCGTTGTGGTACATGACTCCCGGGATGACGTCCAGCGTCGTGAAGTCGTAGCTGGCGACCGGGCTGTTCGCATCCGTTATCTGGTTCAGGAGTGTGCTCTTGCCGACGCTAGGGAAGCCGACAATCGCGACGGTCGCGTGACCGGACTTCTTGACGGCGTATCCGGGGGCGCCGCCGCCCCTTGCCGACAGCCGCTTCTGCGCCTCA
>Ga0315285_10002863_pt1 | contig 18073 bp, 32 predicted proteins | sample YL17G09_36_MG_FD_203698 | JGI IMG/M metagenome (GOLD analysis project Ga0315285, IMG submission 203698) | Sediment microbial communities from Yellowstone Lake, YNP, Wyoming, USA - YL17G09_36 | ecosystem: Environmental > Aquatic > Freshwater > Lake > Sediment | place: USA: Wyoming | collected... | reverse complement strand
TGGGATTTAATAAGGGTCCTATTGCTGAAGTGAGAGAAGTAACTCAAAAGCAAGATGTTGTTAAGGAAACTAAGAAAATTGTAGAAGTCGAAAAAATTAAAGAAGAAGAAAATGAAGATATTGATATGTCAATAGAAGAAGTAGACGAAGATCCATCTACAGATGAAGCTCTTGATGATTTAATGAAAGAATTAGATTTAGAATAATTTTTTTATTATAATAAATTTTTATTAATAAGAGGTAAAAAATTATGGCAAAAAAAGCTATAGATAAAATTGAAGAAATTAAAAATGATGAAAAAGTAGACGACACTACTAAAGGATTAATTAATAGTTTATTAAAAGAATTGGATGGAGGAAAAATTGCAGAAGATGCGAAGACTACAGAATGGGTTTCAACTGGTATTAAATCATTGAATTTTTTATTATCTGGCGATATTGATAAAGGAATTCCTGTTGGTAAAATGATATTAGTTGCGGGAAAACCACAGTCAGGAAAATCTATTATAGGAGCTAGAATTGCTGCACATGCACAAAAACAGGATTTTATTGTTGTATGGTTGGATGCTGAACATGCGAGTGATGTTAGATTTTTAAGTAGAGCTGGTATAGATGTTACTAAAGCAATCTATAAAGAAATTGACACCATTGAAGAATTACAGAATAAATTAATGAAAATTTTAACTTGGTCAAAGGAAAAAAATAGAAAATTATTTATTGTATTGGACTCATTAAGTGCTCTTTCTGGAACAAAAGAAATGTCAGATGCAGCAGATGAAAAATTAACAGCAGACATGGGACAAACGGCAAAGAATATCAGAGCGGTAATTAGAAAAATTATTCATCCATTATATTATAGTCATTCTGTTTTATATTGTGTAAATCATATTTATGCAGTTCCTGGATTTATTCCAAAAGAAGAAATAGGTGGTGGTTATTCTGGTAAATTCTTTGGTCAAATTGTTTTAACATTAAATAAATTAAATGCAGAAGAAGGAATATCAACAAAGGTAAAAGTTAAATCCAAGAAAAATAGAGAATATATTGAAGGAAGAACTACTGAATTTTTGATTAATTATAAAGAAGGAATTGATGATAATATTGGAATGATGGATTTATTTAAAGAATTTGATGTGGTTAAAGAAAAAGGTTCTTGGTTTAATATTGATGGAGATGAAAAAAGTTATAGAGAAAAGGATTTATTTGAAAATAAAGAAGTATATGGAGAATTGTTGAAGAGATTAAAGGAAAAGACAAAAGATCTAAATTATCATACTTTTTAAGGAGAATTAATGGATAATTTAAATTCTGAAGTTTTTTTAAAAGCATTTATTGAAAATTCTGAATTTAGACAATTGTTTTTGGCTAATTGGGAAGTAGAATATTTTGATGACCCTTTAGATAAAAAAATATATTCTATTTTAAAGTATTATTGGATAAAAGAGCATAAAGTATTAAAAAAAGATGATTTATTGATATTTACCAAAACTCAAAAAAAAGTAGAAAGGATTAAAGATGTATTAATTAAAAGGATATATGAAGTTTATGATTTTAATTTAAATGATTATACTTTTTCATTTATTAAAGAACATTTTGTAGATTATTTACAAAAAAAGAAATTACAATCTTTTATGAAAAAAGCAATGGCAGAATATGATAAAAATGGTAAACTTGATATTAATGTATTGAAAAATGATGTGTTTAAAACCTTGGACGTTAAAGATGAATTAGAAGATATGGGAATTGATTATTGGGATGGTGATACTTCTGCTAGAATTAAACTTATAAACGAATCATATGAATCACAATTTAAAACGGGAATAAATGATGTATTAGATGAATTATTGAGATTAAAAAGAAAAACAGTTGTTGCCGTTACCGCAGAATTAAATGTAGGAAAATCTTTATTCTTAAATAATATTGCTGCAAATCTTTCAAGGGATGGTTATAATGTTTTATATTTATCATTAGAAATGGATTCTTTAGATATTTCGAAGCGTATAGATAAAATAGCATTGGATATAAAAGATGATAATTATTTTAAAAAAGAAGACGGAGAAGAATTAGTAAAAGAAAAGATCAAGAATATTAAAGATAAGAATAATAAAATTGGAAAATGTTTTATACGGTCTTATCCTCCCAGGTCAATGACTACTTATCAAATTAAAAGTATTTTAGAAAGATATAAATTAAAAAATATGAAGATTGACATAATTATAGTTGATTATTTAACTTTAATGCGACCAAATAATCCAAATAAAAATGAAACCCTTTACCAAAGAGGAAAAGAAATAGCTGAAGAATTATTAGCATTGGCTAAAGAAGAAAATTGTTTAATATTTACAGCTTGTCAGGTTAATAGGATTGCTTATGGAAAATCAAATCAAGGATCAGAAATGATAGCTGAATCATTGGCTATTCCACAAATTATTGACACTATGTTTAATATGATTAAAATTGTAATGGATGACAATGACGATGTTTACTATGTGATAAAATTTGATAGAGTACGTGATAATAGAAAAACAAAGATAAAGATTTTTCTTAAATTATTAGATAATTTGCGAATTGTTAATGTCACACAAGGAGAAAAAGAAAAATTAGAAGAATTGTGTAATAAAAAAAGTACTAATAAAAACAATAATTATAAATTTGATGATGATATATCTAAGGATTTGGATATAATATGAAACGCACACCCTATCTAACAAACGAAGAACTTTTAAAAGAATTTAGCATATATTGGAAGACCGGGAAAGTTACGGATAAAATGGTAAATTATATTTATAAAATAGCTAGGAAAATAGCAAATGGTAGATCATATTTTGCTTATGTTTATAAAGACGAGATGATTCAGGAAGGTGTAATAAGGGCAATAACAAAAGGAATTCCAGGTTTTACTGAAGGTAAAGATAATCCTTTTAGTTATCTTTCTGTTGTAATTGATAGAAAATATATGGAATATATCAAAAAGGAAAAGAAAAATATTAAAATTAAGGATGAAGCTAGACGAGAGTTAATTGTTGAATTAAAGAGAACAGATAAAGAAATTATGGATAAATGTAGATTAGATAATGGAATTACAGGGTTTGATTACCTTGATAAGGAAAAATTAAAATTAATATCTCTTCTTAAAGAATATCAACTACCAGAAAATTTAGAGATTTTAGAAATTGAAACTTTTGAATTTAATAATAGAAAGAAGGTATTGAAAATTTATTGTAAAAGTGGTGTTATAATATTAGTAAAATATTATGAAAATGGAAATAAATGGCGCGAGGAGATTATTATTAATAAAGAAATTCAAGGTATAAAAAAAAAGTGGTATAAAGATGGAAATCTAAAGTCTGAAATGCTTTATGATAATGGAAAATTAATAAAAGAAACTCGATATTTTCAAGATGAAGATAATTTAAATAAAGGTGATAAAATAATAATTTAATTATTTATTTTTATTTGAATATTTTTTATTATTTTTTTCAATATTTTCATTTCTTTCGATGTAAGTGGAATTGGTTTACAAGCCGAAGTGTAAAAATATTTTTTACAATATGAAAGTTTTTTAAATGTATATTCTGATAAAATGGTTTTTAAAAATTTCATTAGAAATCGTTTATCTTCTTTTGTTAGGTTCATTCCAATTATATTTATCATTTCACTTGACAAATAGAAATTATGTGGTATAATATAAGCATGAAAGATAAATGGGAGTTATTGAATGATAATTGAATTATTAATTAATATATCAACGGTAATTTCGTTATGGATGATAATTCTGAGAAGAAATAAAAGTGGATATATAGTAGGAATTATTTCTAGTATATTTTGGATTATATTTCTTATCAATTTAAAATCATATATTGCTTTATTTACTCCTATTTTTTGTTGTTTTATGTATATTTATTGTTATAAGAAATGGAAATAACATGAAGAAGAATATTACATTTAATGAGTGGTGGAGTATTTGGGTCAAAGAATATAAAAAAAGAGGAGGATCATTGAAAATGGAAAATATTTATCAACAATTAATTAGATGTAAAGTTTTTTATGAATCTGAAGAAGATCCAAAAGAATGTGGGAAAATATGTGCTTGGGATACCAGGACTGAATGTAAATTAGAAATTAAAGATTATAAGACAAAAATTAAAGAATTAAAAAAAATGAGAATATAATGGAAAATAAATTAAAAACACTTGACAAACTAAAAATCATGTGTTATAATATAAACATAAAGGAGAAAAAATGACACTAAAAGAAAGAGTAATTAGAACCATCTTGGATGGTAAGAGATTTGGTCGTGCTGGCCGAATGGTTTCATGTGGTAAACTGGAAAACGCCAGAATGTTATCCGGTTGCAGGAGACTTCGTGAATTGAAGTCAGATTATATCTGGGAAACTGGAGATTATGTGCCTTACACCTATTATCATGGAGAAAAGAATTATGCTTTTTATCCAGATTTTGTGAAATGGTTGAGAAGGCGAGCTGTCTGATTTATTTTTCATGTTTGATGGGAGATTATTTAATCTCCCATCATTTCTAAAAAATAAGGAGAAAATAAAATGAACGAAAGTATTTTTGAAATTGGAAATATAGTTAGTAAGTTAGATGAAAATACTGGAAAAATTATGGTAAGTATTTTGGTGACTAGGGGTCAAAGTGATGAAGATTATTTTAATGGGGTGGTGATATATAGATCCTGCAAATAATGACGATTATGTTGGGGAGTATGATAATGATTGGGAAGTTGAAGGTTTTGTAAAAATTCCTGTTGATATAAGATTAGTTAGAAATTAAATAAGGAGAAAATAAAATGAATTATAAAATTACACCAGAAGGCGTAGAAGTAGTTAGTTGGGGAGAAATGGAAAATAAACCAGAAAAAAATGTATTTAAATATACATGGACTGATATTTTATTTGATATGAGAAATAGAAGAGATGAATGGATTAATTGGCATGGTTATAAAATTGATGAAGATAATAGTAAAATAGTAGAAAGAGACCCAGAAAGTGGAAATATAATAAATGAAATGTCATTAGAAGAATTAGCTAAAAGATTTATGTATGATTTTTAAAGGAGAAATAAAATGAATGTAGATGATATTTGTTTGTTAATATTAACTGGTACAATTTCTTTATTAATACTTGGCTTTTTATTTGCGGCAATTTATTGTACAATTAAGAGAGAATAAAATGAATAATGATTTTTCTTGGATTAGTAACGTGGTTTATCAACATAGCGGTGGAGACTTTAATTTTTATAACAAAATAAGGAGAAATAAAATGAATAAAGAAACAATTATGTTTTTAATTGATAATGCAAAAAAAGTAGCATTAAATGCTCATGTTCATCTTTCAAATTATCAAGTAGGATCTGCAATTCTTTCAGAGTCAGATCACATTTATGTAGGATGTAATATTGAATTTGATAATTATTCTAATACTATTCATGCTGAAGAATCGGCAATTTCTTCATTCATATCAGCGGGAGAAAAGAAGATGAAAGCAATTGTTATTTTTACTTTTGAAAATAAACCAGTTTATCCTTGTGGGATGTGTAGACAATCATTAAGTGAATTAGGTGGTTCAGATTTGCAAGTTATTTCTGCTTTTAATGATGATTATGAAATTATGACGATGAAAGATTTATTACCATATGCTTTTAAATTGGAGAAATAAAATGAATAATAAATTAATCGAATTATTTAAGAAATTAATGACTTTTATTAAAAATAATTGGATAGCGATTGTTGTTATTGTTTTTCTTTTATTTTTTAATGGAGTTTGTAGTAAAATTGCAGATAATCAAATTAAGAAATTAAATGAACAAATTGCAGTTCATAAAGCTAAAGTTGCTGATTTAATGAAGGAAATTGATTTAATTATATCTAAATTTAAAGATTTAGAAAAAGAAAAGAATTCTTTATTTGAAAAAAATGCAGAATTAGAATGTCAATTAAAAGATTTGATTGCAGTTTCTAGTGAAATTCAAAAGAAATATGAAGAATTAAGAAAGAAAATAGATCAAATGTCATCGGAAGATAAAGATAAACAGTTAATTAGAGTATTAAAAGATTATGATATTACGGTGGAAATTAAAGGTGATTATATGATGATTACTTTTAATAATAGAGGAAAACTTTTAAATATTTTAATTGATTTAAGAGAAGCTAAAGAAAAATTATTGTCTCAAAGTAACGAAATTAGTAACTATAGAGCAACATTGGAAGTAAAAGATAAGATTATCGTTGTTTTAAATAAAGAATTAATTTTAAAAGTAGAAGAAACTAAAAAATTATATGACATTGTAAAGGAAAAAGATGGAATTATAAAAAATATGGACAAGAAATTATTCTGGAAAAACATATCTAAAAAAATAATCCCCTCTCTTATTGTCGGTTTATCACTTGGTTATATAATTGGACATTAGAAGTGCTTCTTCATCGTTAAAAAGTAATTAAATTGGAATTGATAAATAGTTTTGATTTTTAAAACGGGAGAAAATTATGAGCTTAAATGATTTTTTAGATTCTTTTAATGGTGAGAAATTGGTATTGGTTGATTTTTATTCTTCTAATTGTGTTCCTTGCAGACAAATGGAACCAATTTTATCCAAACTTATTAATAAAATTAAAATTATAAAAGTAAATGTTGAAGATAATCCTTTAATATCTAGTAAATATTTTGTTCGTGGTTTACCCACATTACTTTTTTTTAAAAATGGAAATCCATATTCACAAATGGTTGGGTTTTCTACATTGGAGCAAATTGAAAAGAAAATTAAAGAATTAAATAATTAACCAATAGAGTTGGTTAATTAACCTATAAAATAGGTTATATAACCTATAAAATAGGTTGATGAGGAGTAAGAAATGAATGATAATGATTTTTCTCATTTAGTTGGGAAAGAAGATAAGGAAATTAAAGAAGAACCATTAAAAAAACAAGGAAGGAAATATGATGATGGAAAACTACTGTGGCATTTATTACCCATAGAATCTATTGAATCTATAGTTGATGTCCTTTCATACGGGGCGGCGAAGTATGATTCTGAAAATTGGAAATATGTTGAAAATGCTAAAGATCGGTATTTTTCTGCTTTTATGCGCCACGTGGTCGCGTATAGGAAGGGAGAAATATATGATAAAGAAAGTGGAAAGCCTCATTTATCACATGCAATGACTTGTTTGTGTTTTTTATATTGGTTTGAACACGTCAAAACACTTGACAAATGAAAAATCATATGTTATACTATAAAAATGGAGAATAAAAAATGATGAAGTATTTAACTAAAAGTGATGTAATTAGGTTTTTGTTATTAACTATTATTACTATTCTTATAATATTGATTATAGTTTGTAGTCAATTAGCAAATTATAAAGAAAAATATAATAATAGAACAGATGTTTTACAATATGTAGGAGAAAAAATATCAGAAATTAGAAATGAAAATGAAATGTTATTGAAAAAAGATTATGCATTTGAGTATAATGATTTTATAGAAAAGATATTAAAAGTAAGAGATAAAGATTTTTATGAAACTCTAAGTATAATTTATAATAAGAGTAAAGAATATAATATTGATTTTTATTTAATTTGTGCAATTATTGATAGAGAATCTGAATTTAATCAATATGCAAGAAGTTCATGCGCGTATGGGTTTATGCAGATAAATTATTTATTTTGGAAAGATGATTTAAAAATTGATTTTAAGAGAATTTATGATAAAGAATATAATATAGATTTGGGGATTAAAATATTTAAATATTATTTAAAAGAAGCTAAAGGGAATTTACATTTAGCTTTATTATGGTATAATAATGGTCAAAATATGCCACATAATAAGACAAATTATAGATATCCAAAGCATGTAATGGCTTCAAAATATAAGGTGGAAATAAAATGAAAAATTCAATAATAATTGATAGTAGAATTCATAAAAGAAATGAAAAAAATTTGACTGTTAAGTTTACATTGGAGGAAGAAGAATTGAATTTTTTAATGAAATTATATCAAGCATATAAAAGAGATAATTTAACGTCCTCACTGTCGATTGAAACTTTTATAAAAAGTTTGATAGTGGAAAATATTGAATACTATAAGCAACTTTGTAATTATAATGAATTATATAAGGAGGAAAAATAATATGCCTATTTATACGTTAAAATGTAAAAAATGTGGGAAAGAATTTGATTTTTACAAGATTAAGGAATCATCACAATTGGAGTGTCCTGATTGTGGGAATAAAGATGATTTTGAAAAATTACCAGGATTATCGTCTGTGATTTTTAAAGGAATTGGTTGGGGAGGGGCAACTCGTTATACCGATAGTGTCGATCCATGTGCTGTTGAGGGAGTAAAAAGAGTAGATGATGTTGCTTCTAAAGATAAAGAATTATATAAAAATAAGAAGAAAAAGTAAAAAATAAAAAAGTGTGGTATAATATAAGTATGAATAAGGAGAAATAAATGAAAATAAAAGTAAAAGAAAGTGATTTTAATTTTTTAAAGAAGATTTCGGGAATTGATGTTGATCAAGTTATTATTAAGAAGATGACTTCGAACGATAATAGAGAGGTCAATGTGGCAATCGCCATCAATTCTGAGGCTGATCACGCCATTCAATCAATTAAGTTATCTTCAATTTTTAATTCAAAGGAAAATTTTGGTTTAAGAAATATTAAATTATTTTTTAGTGCTATCAAGGAATATGGAGAAATGGATGAAAATGAAATTAATATTGTATTTTCAAATGAAAAATCAAAAATTACATTTAGAAAATCATTGAAGAATTCAATAACCAAACACAATTTTCCAGATGTTGATTTATCTTCATACATTGCAATTTCTTTGAGTATTAATGAAGTTAATAGAATTAGAGAAGGATTAAAGAATAATTTTTCTGATTATGTATTTTTTATTTTGAAGGATAATAAGTTATCTATGAAAATTGGAAAATTTATGTATGAAAATGTATATGAAGAAGATATTAAGAGTGTTGAGTCTGATGATAGAAATATTGAATTTGTAACTTCATTAAAGAGATTAAGTAAATTTTTTAGTCATTTAGATGATGATTCAAAATTTACTTTATATTTAAAGGAAGATTCTTATTTGGTATTTCTTGAAAAAAATGAAGATTTATATGTGAAAAGTATTATAACTCCAGTAGTTAGTAATGATTTGAATGAAGAGAAATAAATTGAAATAGTGATCAATATGGAACTTAATATTTGGGTAGAAAAATATAGACCAAAGTTATTAGATGATATGATTTTGGATACCAATATAAAGGAGAAATTTCAGTATTATATTGATAATGGGATACAAAATAATTTACTATTTTCTGGACCTCCAGGAATTGGTAAAACTACAATTGCTAAAATTCTTTTAAATTTATTAAAGAAAAAGATTAATATTATGTGGTTAAATGGATCCGATTCCAGAGGTATTAATATTATAAGGGAACAGATAGCTGGCTTCATATCTACAAAGACTTTTATGGATAGGAAGGTAGTTTGTATTGATGAAGGAGAGGCGTTGACTACAGAGGCATTTGGCGCATTAAAAGGGTTAATAGAAGAATATTATACAAATGCTTCATTTATATTAACTACCAATTTTCTTTATAAAGTTCCAGAAGCAATCAGATCCAGGTTTATTATATATGAATTCAAAAAACCAAATAAAAATGATACTATTGAATTATATAAAAAGATTTTAAATAGTGAAAATGTAAAATATAAAGATGAAAATTTGGAAATGTTATATAATATGTCTGGTGGAGATTTGAGAAAATCAATTCATTATATGCAGGATAATAGTAGAAAAGGAGAATTTATCTTAAATTTTAAAGTTTATAATGAAATAGTAAATTTTTATAAAGAAAAAGATATAAAAGGATTAAAAAAATATATTGCAGAAAATAATATTTCTGATTATGAATATTTATATAGATATTTTTATGATAGGATAAATAGTTTTGAAGGAATTATAGTGATTGGTAAATATTTATATCAACATTCATTTGTAGTTGATCCAGAAATTAATTTTGTTTGTATGATTATTGATTTAATAAATTTAAAAAAATCTAAAAAATAAGGAGAAATTATGAGTTTTGTAATAGTAGGTCATTGTGTTAAATGTGGTGCTCCAATTTATTCCCCTATGGTTTGGCAAGGAATTACTCCTCCTCCATCTCAATATTCATGTAATTGTTTTAGTAATAATAATGTTAAAATATCAACTTCCGGAACCACAGAATATATTAAATAAGGAGAAATTATGATATTGGATAAAAATTATTATAACGATGAAATTTATGATTTGATAGTTAATCAAAGAATAGGAAGATATAAATTAATGGAATATCTTCAAATAGGAGAAAAAAGAGCTAGAACCATTATTAATTATTATAAGTCATTAAAAGAAAATAAAGAAAATAACAGTGAGGAAAAAATTATGGATAATATCGAAATTTATAAAGTAGACCCAGAGAAAATTATTGATGAAGCAATTCATAGACAAAAATTTAATAATGAAATAGAACCAATTGATAATTCATTAGAGGCTACTGTTGAATTAAATGAAACTTCTGATGGAATTGCTGAATTTTTGGCGATTGGAGATATTCATTTTGGAAACGCCTGGACTGATTATGAATCATTATCATTGGTGTATAAATTAATAAAGATGAAAAATTATAATGTAGTTTTTTTGGGAGATCAAAGAGAATCATTTATTAGGGAAATAAAAGGAAATTATATTCCCGTTTTATCTCAGATTTTAACTCCACAACAACAATTAATTTGGGCTGTTAATACATACCGTGAATTAATTGAAAGAAAACAATTGAAATTAATTGTAGAAGGTAATCATGATAAAAGATCACATTTAGTTACTGGTCAAAATTATATGAATTTAATTAATTGGAATGTTCCTATTAAACATAATAGATGTTATTTAACTGTAAAATTTAAAGGTAGAGAGTGGAAAGGAGTGTTAGTACACAAAGAACAATGGGGCGGAGCACAATTTAATGCAACAAATGGAGGATCAAAAGGATTAAGAATGAAATACCCTTGGGCTGACTTCATTGTTACCGCTCACACGCATGTTCCAGGTTATCAAGAGGTTGCCTATAATGGTAAATTAGTCCCCATTATTCAGATAGGTTGTTTTGATTATAATGCAGATTATGCTTTAACTGCTTATGGTAGTAATTCATTTATTTATTATCCAGTTTTGAAATTTGATCCTGATTTGCCTACTCCTTTATATGATAGAGGATTCTACTTTAAATGAAAAAGAAGATTTTAGATATATGTTTATTGATTTCGAAAAATAGTATAAATTTACATCCAAGAAAAGGAAATTACAAACATTTTAGTTTTATAATTCAGAGTAATCAACTTGTAGAATGGGGAACTAATAGAGCTAATCCTCCATTAATAAAATTTGGATATGAAAACCACCAAATGATACATTCAGAGAATTTGGCGTATAAAAGAGGAAAAGGATTATTGGATAAAAATAAAAAATTTGAAGTAGTAAATATTAGGTTAAATAGAAGCAAACAAGTTAAAATTTCTAAACCTTGTTCTCATTGTTTAGAATATTTAAAAAAAATGGGATGTAGTAATATTTGGTTTACTGATAAGATTGGTGATTTTAAAAAAATTAATTTGAATAAATAATATTATGATCAAATTTAGAATCATTTCAGAAAGTGAATTAGTTAAAGAGGCCACTCTATCAGGTGCTGGTTATCCTGCATCTAAAACGAATAGTGGGGAACAAGCTGTTGATAAATTTCCACTTGGTGGAAAAAAGAAAAGGATGCATAGACGCATTAAACCTAAATTATTACATTAAGAAAAATAAAAGAAAATATGTGTTATGAATGTGATCAAGAAAAAGAAAAAATGGGGTGGATTTATACTTTTTGGGATAAAAAATTAGAAAGATATGTTTATGTTGGATTAACTGATAATTTTAATGAAAGATACGAAAGACATTTAATAGAGTCAAGAAAAAATAATCCATTGCAATTAATAGAAATTGAAATAAAAATTAATGGAATTAATAACTATGATGTTACTAAAATGCAATTTCCCCTATCAGAATTAAATAATCAAGAAAGATATTTTATTAGATATTTTCAAACCAGAGAATATTATGATGGATGTAATTTAACTGATGGCGGAGGAGGAGTAAGAGGATATAAATTTTCAGAAGAATATATAAGAGAGAGAATGAAACCAGAATTAGGAAAATCTCTTGGGGATTTAAATCCTGAATTATCAAAACAATGGCATCTAACTAAAAATGGAAATTTAACTCTATTTGATGTTTGTCTAAATTCTAATAAAAAAGTATGGTGGATATGTGAATTTGGGCACGAATGGGAAGCAAGAATTAAAAATAGAAATAATGGAACTGGATGTCCTTATTGTTCTGGTAAAAAAGTTTGTATTGATAATTGCTTGGCTACATTAAATCCAGAATTAGCAAAACAATGGAATTATAAAAAAAATAAGAATTTAATTCCTTTCGATGTAACACTAAATTCACATAAAAAAGTATGGTGGATCTGTGATAAAGGACATGAGTGGTTGAGTTCTGTTAATAATAGGAATAATCTGGGGAATAATTGTCCTTATTGTGCAAAAGAAAATAAAAAAGGAGAAAACTGTTATAAAGCTAAATGTTATAAAATAATATCTCCAAAAAATGAAATTTTTATAATTAAAGGAATATTGGTGAAATTTTGTAAAGAAAATATTTTGAGTCATAAATCAATGCGTAAATTATTATATGGTCAACAAAAATATTATAAAGGTTGGAAAATAGAGTATTCTACAGATGAGGAATATTTAAAATATAAAAATAATAAAATTACTTGATAAAAAATAAAAAAGTATGATATAATATAAGTATGATAAGAAGGAGTAAAAAATGGGTATTTTTAATACGATTATGAATTTCACACTTTCTTGCCCTGTTTGTGGTCATGAAATTTCAGAATTTCAGACAAAAGATAATGATCCAAGTCTAAGTTTTGTTACGTTCGATTCTGTTGATAATTTCTATTCAATTTGTGATGGATGTAATAGTTTTATCGAACTATATTTTTGTCCGGACAAAGAAAGGACAATTGAAGATTATAAAATGCGGATCATTGATATTCCAGTGAAATCATGAATGATAATTCTCCCTTTAAATTCATAGATATGATTAAAAAAGAGAAATTATTATCTCAAGACCAATTAAAAGAGTTCTATCCATTTCTCTTAAATAAATTATATTATTATTATGGAAAGGAGAAATTAGCGAATATAATTAATATATTATGGAAAACTCCAAAAGACTTTCAATATAAAATGTTTTGTGTATTTTTTAAGGGATTAAGTCCTTATGGATGGATTAAAAAACCACCAAAAGTAGAAGATGATAAAGAAATCGAATTAATTCAGGAAGAATTTAATGTTTCTAAAAAAATTGCCAGAGAATATTTAAAAATATATGAAAAATAAATTAAAATTAATATTATGGGGCAAAGGATTAGAATTGCCAGTGGATTATGATAATTTAGATATTAAAAATTATAGTAAGATAGAATATTATGAAAATAGATGGGGATGGGAATTTTATACAATAGAAATATATTTAAATTCAATTTTTGATGAAAAAATAGAAATTTTTTATTTTTATGATGGTAAACAAAAACAACATGAATATCATTTTTATAATGGTGATAAATCTGGAATACAATATGAGTGGGATATTGATGGAAATTTAATTAATAAAGAAGAATATTTTAGAGGAAAATTATTAAAAAAGGAGAATAATGGCTAAACATATAATTTTTATATCAGAAAAAGAGAATTTTCAAGATAATGATTATTTTATTAGAGATAAATTATTGAAAGATCATTATAAAAATTCTGTTTATGAACATGTAACTGGTGGTGATATTTTTGATGCAAATCTTGTTATATTTTTTGGAGAAAATTTATTAAAAAGTAAATTTCCATCCAAAGATTTTAATTCTTTTTTTAAAGATGATGAAGGTCAATGTTTTTATTCTATTTCTAATTATTATGAATTTAAACATTTTAATAAAAATGAAGAAACTTTATTATTAAAGGAATTAAAATTAAAATTAAATGCATTTTTTAAAAGATTTGCATTAACAAGAGTGACAGATAAAAATATATTTTATAAAGATTTATATTTTAAGAAAATAAAAGAAAGAAATGAGTATAATTCTAATTTTAAATTCATAGAAGATGAAAATGGAGAATACGACTCATATGATGGAAAGAAATTAAAAAAAGTAACTAAAGATTTTGTAACATTTAAACCAACTTATGATGGACATTTGAGACAAAGAGATGTATTTTATTATGAAAATTATCCAAAAATTGCTCATAGTAAATTAATTCATTATATAACATATGATATAGAAAACAATTTATCATTAGATGTAGATAATACACCAGAACCTATTATTTCTATTGCTGCTTATTCTAATATTTATAAAAAGAATTTTGTGTGGTTATTAAAAAAAAATCCAACTCAATATTATGATGAAAATAAATTTAAAAATGATAAAATAATAGAATTTAATGATGAAAATAAAATGTTAAATCATTTTTGGAATAGTTTAAAATTTTTAGAAGTTGATTTGATGTCGGGATGGCATAGTAGTTTTTTTGATATACCTTATTTAATTAATAGATCAAAGAAATTAGACGTAGATTATACTGTTTTTTTGGGAAATACTTATGAAACAATAGGAAAAGATGGAGAAAAAACAACAATATCAGATGACATAATTTTATGGGACTATGAAAGATACATGAAATGGATCACCAAAGAGGAAAAACCAGTATCTTGGTCTTTGGGCGAAGTTTCTAATTATTTATTTGGAGAATCAAAAAAAGATATAGATGAAATTAATATTCTTTGGGATAAAGAAGATTTAACAGAAATTCTTGAGTATAATATTCAAGATGTTTATTTAACAGAAAAAATTAATATAAAACAAAAGTTGGTTGAATTTCCTATGTTGTATCAAAAAATAGTACCTCAAAGTTTTGAAAATGTTTATTTTAATTCCAGATTTTTAGAAAATATGATACATCAGAGATTTAATAAAGTTAAATTTCCAACAAAAGAAAAAAGAGAAGAAAAGACTTTTATTGGAGCTTTAGTTTTAGATAGTGTTTCCGGAAGATATAATAATGTTTCTGTTTTTGATTATGCATCTCTATATCCTTCTATTATTGTCTCATTGAATTTATCAAAAGATACAATTTTAGAAAATGTAGAATTTAATCCAGATAAACATGTTAAAGTTGATGGTGTAATATTTAGAACAGATAAAGAAGGAATTATACCACAACTTTCAAGAATATTAATTAATGAACGTTCAAAAATTAATAAAAAGAAAATGCAATATGATGGCAATTCATCTGAATTTAAAATTTTAAATGATATGGAAACAACATTTAAAATAACAAGTAATGCTCTTTATGGAGTATTAGGATATCCCGGATTTATTATGTATGATAGAAGAGTGGCGGCTTCCGTCACTTTTGTTGCCAGAGAAATTTTAAAATTTGTAAAAATAGAAGCAGAAAAATTAGGATATATTGTATTATCGGGCGATACAGATAGTCTTCACATTCAAATAACTGCAAATTCTTTTGAAGAATCTATTAAAAAATCTAAAGATTTAGAGAAGTTATTTAATAGTAAACTTCCAGAATTTCTTAGTAAATTTACCAATAATAAAAAAATTATATCATCTCATATAATGAAAATTGCATTTGAAAAATCATTTTCTAAATTATTATTATCGAGTGCTAAAAAGAAGCAAGTAGGATTTTTAAAATATTTTAAAGGAAAAATTCTAAAAGAAGAATTATTATATATAAAAGGATTTGAATCTAAAAAAGACGATACTCCTATTTTCTTTAAGAAAGTTTTAGAGGAATTATATAAAAATGTTTTGAATAATTATGACAATTTTGATAAATTAAATGAATTTGTAAAAGATGTTAAAAAAAGATTGAAAGAAGAAACTGTAGATAATTTAATAATAAGAAAAAGAATGTCTAAAAAATTTGAAGATTATGACTCAAATCCAATACACATCACTGCATTAAAAAATTCTAATATGAAATTAAAACGTGGAGAAACTGTAAAAATGGTCTTTGTGGATGATGATAGAAAAGTAATACATTATGACCCATTATTGAATTTGAAATTTAAAATTGATTATAATAGATATTTTACTAATTTCTTTGTAAAAAAAGTTGAATTGATAGATGAAAATTTATATTATAAATTATTTTTACAAAAAACAAAATTAGTAAATATGTCAAAAGAAAATTTAAAGAGAAAAAAAACAAAAATTATATTAAAGAAAATAGGTGAAAAATGAATAATTTTAATTGTAAAGAGTGTGTTCATCTTAATGATGAGTTTTTTAAATATTGTTATGATTATTTTAAAGAAACAAAAAAATATTTAGACTGCCCAAATTTTAAATTAAAATTAAAATATAAAATTATTAATTGGTTAAGATTTAAAAAAGTGTGATATAATATAAATAAGGAGAAAATAAAAATGAATAAAAAAATTAAAAAAGAAATTATGGAAATTATTAGTAATTATTTATTTGAAGTGGATACAATTGAATTAAGAAAAGATTTAATATCTGATGTGGATAAATATTTAAATTCTGTTTTGAATCATGGAGATTATTTTATTAAATCAAATGTTGGTGATAATATTCTTGAAGTAAAAATTAAAGATAAAGTTTATGATTTTAAATTTGAAAATAAATAAGGAGAAAATAAAATGACAGAATTAAAAATTAAAGTAACAAAGGAAGAAAAAAGAAATGAAGATTTTATTAAGACCGTAATTATTCCTGGTAGAAAAGATTTAGTGGATATGAATTTAGAGATTTGTAATTTAGAAAATGATAATCCACAAAAAAAGAAACTTATTGAATTATCGGCAAGGTCTTTATATACTTTTGGACAAATGGAATTTATTTATTTTAAAAAATAACTATAAATAATAAGGAGAAAATAAAATGACAGAAGAAACAAAGATTTTAAACATTAATGAAGGTAAAGTGGAGGTAACAGATCAAATTCCAGAAAGGAATTTAACAGATGAAAAGAAAGCAGAATTAAAAGAAAAAAGTATTCACGAAGTTATAGGAATTATGCATCGTGATTTTGTTGTAAAATTACAAAAGATTTTAACCGAAGGAAATTATCCATTGCCGGTTGTTATTGCAGTTCTTGATATGGTAAAATTTGAACTCATGATTAATTCGTATTTAAATGCTACGTTAGCAGATCAACAACAAAAGAGAATAATTACTCCAGAATCTAAAGTTCCCAAAGGATTTAAAAGATAAATATTTTTTATATAAATATTTAGAAAATTAATAAATAATATTGATTGGAGGAAATTATCATGGCAGAAGAATTAGATTTTAAATCAGAGGATTTAGAACCAGTTGAAGATAAAGAGTTAGGTTCTGATTTGGAGGAAATTACAGGTAAAGTTGAAAATGAGTTGGGTTATCAATATGTATTGAATATCAAAGAGGGCGAGAAGTTATCAGAAGATGACATTGAACCCCAATATATTTATATGCTTATTCCAATTGAAGAATTTGAAGAAGGTGGTAAAATAGAAGATATTGAACATAAATCAGAAGAAATTAATAAAGAAGAAAGTATACCACAACAATCATCTCCAGTTCAAACAGCAACTGCTTTCCCATTAGAATCAAAAGAATCTGATTTAGAATTAATTAGTGAGCAAAATGACACTGTGACTTCCCCAAATACAGCAACCGATGAAGTTCCAGATAAACCAATGGGACCCGAAACTGATGAACTTCCCGAAACTTTAGAAGAAGAAGATCCAGGATTAGAAGAAATAGGAGATGAATTTACACAAGAAGAATTGACAGATTTTATAAACCAATCAGAAATGGAAGTAAAATTTTATATTGATGAAGATACAGAATTTAATTT